>Ga0210039_1000199_pt1 | contig 67125 bp, 50 predicted proteins | sample CryGeyCG2114_250_3_FD_185460 | JGI IMG/M metagenome (GOLD analysis project Ga0210039, IMG submission 185460) | Groundwater microbial communities from aquifer - Crystal Geyser CG17_big_fil_post_rev_8/21/14_2.50 (SPAdes) (version 2) | ecosystem: Environmental > Aquatic > Deep subsurface >...
TAGAGTTTCGGGAAGTTATCAAAGATTAGATGGCGATAATCAAAATGGTACTTTATACCTCGCAGGTGAAGTTGATCCAATGGGAACGCCGATGGTAGTAAGAGCGGGATATGATAAAACTGGAATTACTACTGAATCTGAGATGTTTACTTTAGATGATAGATCAAGATTTTTTATTGAAGCTGGATATAAACCATATCCATTTATGACTGTTTCAATGGTATATTTATGGACATTCCAACCAATTCGTGGAGTAGATGAAACGATTCTTGGATACGAACCTCAAAAAAGAATTGAGCCAAGGGTCTCTTTTGAAATGCCTTTAAGTTTCTAATTTTATTTAGTGGACGCAAAATATGCGTCCACTATTCCTCAAAAATTACTCCATCCCTCATTTCAATAATTCTGTCACCAATATTCATTAAATCTTTATTATGTGTTACAATTAAAAATGTAAGATTAAACTCATCACGCAGCTTTTTTATAAGTTCGTGAATTATTGTGCTGTTTGTCGTATCAAGATTTCCAGTGGGCTCATCTGCAAAAATAATTTTAGGATTATTTGCTAATGCTCTTGCCATTGCTACACGTTGTTGTTCTCCACCCGATAATTCAGAAGGTCTATGTTCGCTTCTATCCAAAAGACCAACAATTTCCAATAACTCTAAACTATGTTTATCGGCTTTAGGTTTGGGAATTCCAGAAATTAGTTGTGGAATTGAAATGTTTTCTAAAGCTGTAAATTCTGGTAATAAATGGTGAAACTGAAAAACAAATCCCAAATTATTATTCCTGAATTTTGAAACCTCATCATCATTTAGTTTATGTATATTAATTCCATTAAAGTTAACAGTTCCACTATCTGGTTTATCCAAGCCTGCAAGAATGTGAAGAAGCGTGCTTTTACCTGCTCCAGATTTTCCGACAATTACATTTATTTTCCCTTCATCTATAGAAAGCGAAATACCTTTAAGTATTTCAAGGCGTTCATCGTTTCTTTTCTGAAATGATTTGTGAATATCGTTACCTTGTATTACTATTGTCATGTTATATCTCTTGTTATTCTATTCGTCTAAAATTATTCATATTTAATTGTATCAATCACGTTTAATTTTACAGCTCTTTTGGCTGGATATAAAGCCGCCAAAAATGAAAGCAGCATTGAAACAATTGGAATAATTATCAAATCGCTTGTATGTAGTTTTACTGGAATTGCATCAATAATATATTTCATTGGGTCTAATGGATATAATTTGAACTCAATTTGTAAATAACAAATAACAATTCCAATAAGAAAGCCAGAAACTGTTCCGATAATTCCAATTAAAATTCCTTCAAACATAAAAATTTTGAGGATGGAATTTTTTGATGCGCCCATAGAACGTAAAATTCCAATATCTCGTCTTTTTTCAATAACTGACATTGTAAGTGAGCCAAGAATATTAAAAGTTGCAACTGATATTATTAACAGCAGAAGTATAAATGCGCCCCATCTTTCAAGTTGAAGAACATTATAGAACTCTTTATTCATATCATACCAAGTTTGAATGCTAATATTATCTGATGCTATCTTTCGTTCAATTTCATCCTTTACTTGCTTAGCGGTTTCGTAATCGTGTAATTTAACTTCAAAACCAGAAATATTTGATGAACCGAGTAATCTTTTGGCAGAATTTAAATTAGTATATGCAAACATATCATCATTACTTTTGCTGTTTGATTTGTAAATTCCACTCACTATAAAAATTTGAGTGTTTGGAATTACCAAAAAATTAGTAATCATATTTTCAATACTTTTTAGCGAAGTTGCGGTTAAAGTATCACCAATTCTTACAGAAAGTTTTATTGCTGTAGTTAAACTGACCAATAATTTTGGCGTTTTTGCATTATTACTAAAATCCAAATTGCCGCTAATTAAATTATTTTCAATTCCCCAAAGGTCATCCTTTTCATCTCTTTGCAGACCTTTTACATCCAAAATTTGATATTGCTTTTTGTTTGTAAGAACAATTTTACCTTGTAAATATGGAGAGAAAGCAGATACTTGCTTGTTGGATTTAAGCAGAAGTTGGATACCGTCTATTTCATCATTTACTACTGATTTATTATTAATTCGTATGTGTGGCTGCGATTCTATCAACATTTTTTTAGCTAAATCGCCAAATCCATTAAAAACAGAGATTACAATTATTAAAGCAGCTACACCAATTGTTATTCCAAGTGCTGATAGAATTGAAATAATTGAAATAAAATTCAATTTATTTTTTGTTCTTAAATATTTTTTTGCAATGAAAAATTCAAACATATTAATCAAATTTAATGGCTTTAATTGGTTCTATTTTGGAAGCAATAATACTTGGAATTAAAGAAGAAAGTATTGTAAGCAAAAATGCAATTATTGAAACAACTGCATAATTTGTTAAATTTATTTCAATTGGAGCTGAATTAAGAAAATATACCGATTCAGGTAATTCAATAATATTAAAACGTAATTGTAATTCGCTTAGTAAAAATGAGAAAAAGATTCCAATTGAAATTCCAATTACTCCAAGATAAACACCCTGAATTAAAAATATTTTTAAAATTTGCTTTCTACTTGCACCCATTGATTTTAAAATTCCAATTTGAGCTGTTCGTTCAAGAATATTCATCAAAATAGTTCCAACAATATTAAAAACAGCAACAAGTACAATTAAACCCAAAATGATTGGAATTGGTTTTTTTTGCAAATCAATCCAAGTAAAAATATTTTGATGCTGCTCAAAAATTGTTCTTATAAAATAAGGATAACGAAGATTATCTCTTAAATTGTCTGCAATTTCTTCAATATTGGATAAATTGTTTAAACGAACATTATATCCAGAAATTTGTTCATCCATACTAAAAATTATTTTTGCCTTTGTAATAGAAATATAGGCTTTTAAATCGTCATATTCGGGCATTCCACTTTCATAAATTCCAATAACATTAAACTGCGAAATAATTGGAGGATTTGAATAGGAGGGAAGTTTATCATTTAATAAAGTAAAAAGAGTAATTTTATCTCCTATGCTCACCTTTAATTTTTCAGCTAATTTTTGACCAATAACTATTTGATTTTGATTATTTTGTATATCAAAGTACTTTCCTTCAATAATTGTTTTGTTTATTTCTAAATTATTGTTTTCCAGATCAATTCCAAAAACAATAACACCATCAGATACACTTTTTGATTTTATAATTGAATTTTTTGCAATAAATTTTGAAATAGAAACAATATTTTTGTTGGAATTTAAAATTTTATTTTCAATCTCGTTATTCTCTTGCAAGTTTCTATCGCCATAACTTGAAACGATAATGTGTGAGTTAAAATCAACTATTTTTTCACTAATTACTGAGTTAAACCCATCAAGAATGGAAAGTGCAATTGTTACAACCATAACTCCAATAGCAATTCCAGAGATAGTAATTATTGAAACTAGTGAGAGTAGAAATGAATAATTTTGTGAACGGATATATTTATTTACAATAAAAAATGAAAATGACATTATTAAGACCTAAATAATGGATACAATTCTAAAACAAATTATAATAATAAAAGTTAAATAATCATAATTATTGACATTCTAAAAAAATAATATTATTTTAGAAATCTTAAATAAAACGAGTTTGTTCTTTATAAAATTTTGGTTGAAACCGTAAGAAAATTATAAAACGGGGCGTAGCGTAGTCCGGTCAGCGCGCCTGCTTTGGGAGCAGGAGGTCGCAGGTTCGAATCCTGCCGCCCCGACAAAATAGTTTGGGATTTAGCTTTTGGTTTTGTTGCGCCAGTAGCTCAATCGGATAGAGCAACAGCCTTCTAAGCTGTAGGTTAGTGGTTCGAGTCCACTCTGGCGTACAAAAATTAGATGGTGGGTGTAGCTCAGTTGGTTAGAGCGCCTGGTTGTGGCCCAGGAGGCCGTGGGTTCAAGTCCCATCTCTCACCCCAAAAAGTTTTAATATGGCCCTATGGTGTAATTGGTTAACACATCGCCCTTTCAAGGCGAAGAGTACGGGTTCAACTCCCGTTGGGGTCACAAAAACCTTGTCGTTTGTTCGGCAAGGTTTTGTAATTTTAAACAAAATTTGTTCGTTCAAGAAATAAAATGCCACTTTTAGTATAAAATTTGCCTTCCAAAATTTCATAGAATTTTAAGTATTTTAGAAATTGAAAATACAGCCGTAAATAAAATCTAAAATTTTGTATATTTTAATATGGACAAATATTTAATTCATATTATTATATCTCTTTTTTATTTTACTTTTGTTAACACTTTCGCACAAACAAAAGTTGACATTATTTTTTCAGATGAAAGTGGTTTTTATTATAACGAATTTACTCTGGAAATTAATTGTGAAGTGCCAACTGCTAAAATTAAATATACATTAGATGGTACAAATCCCTTTTATTCAAAAGCTGCAATTTTAAGCAATTTACCTACGTCTGTGCAGATTAATCCATATAGCATTGTAATGCGCGATTTTGCACCTGGATTTATATTAACTGCTTGTGCAATAAATTCTGATACTTTAATTAGCGATATTGTTTCAAAAACATATTTGTTCCCTGAAAAAATCAATTCATTATCTCGCGATAATATTGTACCTGGCAATAAATGGTTACCACTTGGTTCGGCTCACTATATTTCTTATGGGATGGATCCTGACATTTATAATAATGCATATTATAAATCTCAATTGGAAGATGCATTTAAGTCAATTCCAACATTATCATTAATAACTGATTTGGACAATCTTTTCAATCCAGATAGCGGAATTTATGTTAATCCACTTTTTCATGGAGATAATTGGGAGCGAAAGGTATCGCTTGAATTGATAAATCCAGATGGAAGTGAAGGTTTTCAGATTAACTGTGGAATGAGAATTAGAGGTGGTTGGAGCAGACATATTGATAATCCAAAGCATGCATTTAGATTATTTTTCAGAAAAGAGTATGGAAAATCTAAACTTGAATTTCCATTATTTGGTGATGAAGGAGCTAAAGAATTTGATAAAATAGATCTTCGAACAAGCCAAAATTATTCTTGGTCATATTATGGCGATCAGAATAACACATTTTTACGCGACATTTTTTCACGGGATTCACAGCGCGATATGAATCAACCATACACACGAAGTCAATTTTATCATTTATTTATCAATGGCACTTATTGGGGATTATACCAAACTCAAGAGAGATCTGAAGCTTCCTTTGCAGAATCATATTTTGGCGGCAAAAAAGAAGATTATGACGTAATTAAAGTTGATGTTGGTGAAAATTTTGATGTTTATAAGATTGAAGCAACTGATGGAACATTGGACAAATGGAAACTACTTTGGGATGCGGCAGAAATAGGTTTTGAGGACGATGAGTTATATTTTAAAATTCAAGGTTTAAATGGTGATTTATCTCGTAATCCTCTGGCTGAAAAATTATTAGATGTCGATAATTTAATTGATTATATGATAGTTACATTTTTTACTGGTGATTTTGATGGACCTATTTCTGGGTTTAGGAATAATAATAGTCCAAATAATTTTTATGCAATTATTAATCGAATAAATCCTGATGGGTTTAAATTTTTTAGGCACGATGCAGAGCATACATTATTTTTTAATGATTGGGGTATTGATAGAACAGGACCATTTACAGCGGGCAGCGATTTTTTTAGTTCCAATCCTCAATGGATTCACCAAAAATTATCTGAAAATAAAAATTATAGACTAAAATTTGCAGACCGTGTTTATAAACATTTTTTTAATAACGGTGCTTTAACTTTAGAAAACAATATTAAAAGAATTCTTGATAGAAAAGCTCAAATTGAAACTCCTATTGTTGCTGAATCAGCTAGATGGGGCGACTCAAAAACGTATAATCCTAAAACTAAAATAGATTGGATAAACGCAGTTAACTTTATAATTAACGACTATTTGCCTACAAGAAACGATGTAGTTTTAGAACAATTAAAGAGGAAAAAATTATTTTCCAATTTAATTCCACCACAACTTAATTTGCAAAGTGGTATTATTTCGAAAGGAACAGAAATTCAATTAAGTGTTCCATTGGGTGAAATTTATTATACACTTGATGGAACGGATCCATACTCCCCAGTTAATAGCAATTCAAATTTTAGCAAAGAAGCAATTTCATTTTCTACACCCAAAAAAGTGATAATTCCAACCATAGAACATAATAATAATTGGAAAACTGACATTAATTTTGATGATTCAAGTTGGATGATGTGTGAAGGTGAAAATGCTGGTGTTGGATATGACAATGCAAATGAATACGACAAATATATTGCGTTAAATGTAAAAGATTTTATGCACGAAAGTGGAGTAAATCCAAATAATTCGTGTTTTATTAGAATTCCGTTTACTATTGAAAATGCTGAATTAAGCAGTTCTAATTTTATGAATCTTAAAATTTGGGTAGATGACGGTTTTGTTGCTTATTTAAATGGAGTTAAAGTTGCCGAAATGAATGCACCAAGCAATATAGAATGGAATTCCGCTGCAACAACTTATGGTGAAGCAACAGATTTTGAACAATTTAATCTGTCTCAATATTTAACTCTTCTAAAAGAAGGCGAAAATATTTTTGCTATTCAAGGGCTTAATTCTTCAATTCAAAGTTCGGATTTTTTAATTCTTCCAATTTTAACAATTGGGAATGTTTCAAATAATGGTTCAGTTTCACCAAGCGCTATTTTGTATAACAATCCAATTATAATAAATGAAACAACAACAATTAAAGCCCGCTCTCTAATAAATTTAGAATGGAGTGCATTAAGTGAAAATAAATTTATTATTACAGAAAACTTAGACAACATAAAAATTACAGAGCTAAATTATCATCCAACTGACCAAATTATTGGTCAAGATACTGTAAGTGGAAAAAGTTTTGAATTCATAGAAATTAAAAATATTGGTACTTTGGAATTGAATTTGACAGAGTCATCTTTTGTTAATGGAATAAATTACAAATTTCCTAAAGGAGCAATTTTAAGGTCTAAGGAATTTTTCGTTTTAGCATCTGATAGTCTTCAATTTATTAATAGATATGGATTTGCACCTTTTGGTGAGTTTAGTGGTCAGCTAGATAACGATGGAGAAAAAATTGTTTTTATAAATGCTTCAAGCGATACTGTAATTAATTTTGTTTACAATGATAAACTTCCTTGGCCAGAGGAAGCTGATGGTGATGGTTATTCACTTGTTTCTACAACTCGAAATCCATTAAGTTTTCCAAATGACCCAAATTATTGGACAAAATCAGCAACGATAAATGGTTCTCCAGGAGTTGATGATTTGGTTTCAGATGTTATTGAATTAAACCAAAATAAGTCAATTAATTTTGAATTATTCCAAAATTATCCTAATCCTTTCAATCCAACTACGGAAATTAATTTTGCTTTGGCAAAATCTGGAAAGGTGAATTTAACAGTTTATAATATTATTGGACAAAAAATTGCTGAATTAATAAATTCCAATATGAATGCGGGTAATTATAAAACTCAATTTAATGCAAAAAATTTAGCAAGCGGTTTATATTTTTACAGGCTAGAAACACCAAGCTATTCCAAAACGATGAAAATGCTATTTATCAAATGACATCAACTTAATCTTTAATGATTAAATAATTTATTAATTATAACTTTCTGATTTATTAGAGTTTCTGCAAAATAAGGATTTATGTCTTTGTCATTTCGATTCCTACGTATTTGCGGTTTTTGCATCCCGCTGCTTTTGGGCGGGATTGTCGGAAAAGAAATCTCGCACAATTAGAAAGATTTATCACCCACAAAACGGGTTCAAAATGGCAGATTCATTATTTTGCAGAAACTCTATTATAAATAATTCCTCTTTGTTCTAAGCCTGATAAAATAAAATTAACACACATTTCATTTTTCCCAATGATCTCTGGTGCAATTATTCCCACTTGGTTAAATAATCCTTTAGATATCATTCTTAAAACCATAGTTGCTGTGTACCCGGTTGTTCGTGCCATTGAATGGACTTTTGTTTCAGAATTATATTTGTCGTATAAATAATATGACGAACTTAATTTTTTATTGTCCTTAATACCTTCAACTATAATTTTCATTACAGTTATGTCAACTTCTCCTTCTTTCAATTTCCATTTTGGGAACAATAATTTTGAAGTGAAATCCAATGGAGAAATTTTGAAACCATTAATTTCCATCATGTCTTTATTAAAAAAACCAGTGTCTCTTAATAATTTCATTTTTTCAACATGCCCGGGATAGCGAAGAGTTTTTTCTTTCATATTTGGGGCATCAATGGTTTCAGCAAGCGATCTTAAACCATCACTATTAAATGCTTCCAAAGTTCCAATATTAGGAAAGTTCATTAGTTCTATATCAGAAAGTGCAGGTTTAATAACCATTTTACCATTTTCAATGTATCTTGCAGGACGGGTGTATTCTTCAATTACATCTATTGGTGAAAAAACAGCTTTATACTCGTATGGCAATTTACGTACTTCTGGAAGACCACCAACATAAATTTCAACATTTTCTGTTTTGTCCAATTTAGAAGAAAGATATCCAACAAGAATATTGCTCATACCTGGAGCAACACCGCAATCCACAATTACAGTAACATTATGCTTTTGTGCTAATTTGTTCAAATCAAAAGGATTTTCGGGGAAAAATGAAATATCCACGACATTTTTATTTGCTTCAATTATTGTTTTAACAGTTTCAAATCCAAGAAAACCTGGAACAGCATTTAATACAAAATCAAAATCACTTATTACAGAAGCTAAACTATCTTTATTGCTTACATCAAGTTGAATAGTTTTAATACTATCATATTTTCCAAATTTGTTTAAAGATGTTAAGCTAAAATCAGCAACAGTTACATCAAATTCGTTATCTTTTGCTAAATCAAATGCTATTGGCGCCCCAACTAAACCAGCACCTAAAACTATTATTTTCATATTAAATCTCATTTATTTAAAAAATTTCAATGCCCAATATTTTATTATTAACAAATTGCGATTAATAATCATTTATCTCACATAATAAATCCAAGAATAACATATAAAAATGTAGTTATTATTCCTCCAAATAAGGCATATGGCAGTTGTGTCTTAACGTGGTCTATGTGATCACAAGCAGAAGCCATTGATGAAATAATAGTTGTATCTGAAATAGGGGAGCAATGGTCACCAAAAACTCCACCACCAAGAGCAGCTGCAACAGTAAGATAAATATTGGCATCCAATGCTTGTGCCATTGGAATTCCAATTGGAATCATAATAGCAAAAGTACCCCAAGAAGTACCAGTAGAAAATGCGATAAAACTTGCAACAACATATACTGCTGCTGGAACAAAACTTGGTGATATCCATAATTTGGAAATTTCTGCAACATACAAACCAGTTCCAAGTTGTTTACATACATTTCCAATAGCAAAAGCAAGCATCATTAATAAAGCTAATGGAATTAAGCCACTAATCCCTTTCATTATTAAATCAAAAGTTTCTTTAAAAGTAAAAAGCTTTTGCGAGCTATATAAAATTGATGCTGTTATAATAGCAATAAGAACAGAATATAAGACAGATGTTGAGCCAGAACCTTTGCCAATTGCTTCAAAAATTTGCATCAAAAATGGTAACTCAGAAATATTTGGAACGTTTTCCCAACCAGTATAAATTAACATTAAAGGCATCATACCAACCATTGTTGCAATTGGAACTATCATATTTCGTCCACGAGGAATAATTCCAGTTTTGGTTTCAAGAGAAATAATATCGCTAGAAATCATTGGAGTTGCACCATCGCGGAGAACCTTACCAGTTGCTTTAACTCGTTCTTCAGCTTTTTTCATTGGACCAAAATCTTTTTTTGAAAGAATTATAAAAAGTACCATAGCCAAAGCAATCATTGGATAAAAATTTAATGGAAAAGATTTTATCATAATTCCAAATGGGTTATCAAATCCTTGAGCAGCTAATAAACCCATAATATAAGCACCCCAAGCATTTAGTGGAATTAATATACAAGTTGGGGCAGAAATAGAATCTGCTATATAAGCTAATTTTTCGCGAGGGATTTTCATTTTATCAAAAATTGGTCGGTAAATTGCGCCAACTGTTAAAACATTAATACTTGATTCAACAAAAATTAAAATTCCAGTTAACCAAGCTAAAAGTTGAACAATTACACGGGAATTTCCAGGTCGTTTTGCTTCAATTTTTGCAACAAGTTTATTGATATTTTTAATAAATCCTTCAACCCCACCGGAATGTTGAATAAATGCAATTAAAGCTCCAACTAATGAACTAAACATAATAGTTCTTGTATTTCCACTATCTTTAAAAACATCAACCAACGCTTGAATTGTAGCAACTGTGCCAGTAAGAGGATTCAAATTACTTAAAATAACCCAACCAAGCCAAATTCCAAAAAGGAGTGAAATATAAACTTGTTTTGTTTTTATAGCTAAAAATATTGCAATAAGCGGGGGCAATAAAGAAAGGAAACTGAAATGGTCCATATAAATCTCATTGTTATAATTATTTCTGTTTCTTAAAATTAGAATAAAATTACTTTAAATCAAATTCCAGAATAAATGTATTTAAAATTTTTTAGATGAATTTATGAGCAATAATTTAAAATTGAATTCAAAAAAATAATTTTGTTAAAGGTTTAACCAACAAGTTTGGCAATTTGGATAGCTCCGAAGAAATGATTTGTTAAGTTTAGTGCAGAAATATTTGATAATGGCAAAAGTAATTGATTTTTTAATTTGCCTCGTGTATCTTTGTAATTGAAAAATTTGCGGAAGTGATGAAATTGGTAGACATGCTATCTTGAGGGGGTAGTGCTCTTTTGGGCATGCGGGTTCAAGTCCCGCCTTCCGCACGAGGTTTTTTTTAAAGTAACATAGGAAATATCGATGAACAAATTAAGTAAAACAATTTTTTTTGGTCTTTTATTAGTAACTTCTTTACTATTTGGACAAGAAATGGACAAAGAAGCAGCCCTTCTTTATAATGATGGAAATCAATTAATTAAGTCAGGGCAGTACAACGGAGCAATTGAAAAATATAATTCTGCAATTTTAATTCAACAACATCCAAATATTTTTTACCAAAAGAGTATTGCTGAGAAAAAATTAAGAAAGTTTGATGATGCTCAAAATTCACTTTTAAAGTGTATTGAATTAGATCAAAATTTTGTTGCAGCTTATAGTGGACTTGGTACTACTTATTATTCTCTTAAAAATTATCAATTAGCCATTGACAATTTTAATAAATTCATTGAAAAATCGGATGATAAAAAAGCTAAAGCAAAAGTTCAAAAATTTGTTGGACTCGCTTATACTCAATTAGGCAATGAAGCCAAAAGAGATGGAAAGCATCAACAAGCAATTGGATTTTTAAATGAAGCAGTAAATAATTATAAATATGATTCTGCCTATTTAACATTAGCTGAAATATATTTAGACCTTCGCCAATTTGAAGATGCTTTAAATGCTGCCGATAATGCCATTAATAATAGAAAAGAAATATCTCCAGGTGCTGGATATTATTATAAAGGTCTTGCATTTAAAGGACTTGATAACAACATTAAAGCTAAAGAGAGTTTTCAAATTTCCATAAAAGATAAAACCTATAAAGCTAATAGCGAATATGAGTTAAAACAATTAAATAAATAAGAAAAAGAGGCTGTCTCAAAAGGACAGCCTTTTTTTTTGAAATATATTATAGAATACTAAATAAAACATTTAATCTAATGTGTGTTGAGTTTAACGCATCGCCATCACTTAATAGTGTATTCATATTATAATGTGCCGAAAAATCTAAATTAATTACAGGAAGGAGTTTAAAATATAATCCAGCAGCAATTCCAACACCTGTTTTACTTTCCGATTCACTTATGGTAACATCATTAACTTTAGTTTCACCTACTGAAGTATATAATAATTCGCCAGCTAAATATGGTTGAATTGGACCAGGTATTAAAGTAAATTCCGCACCAATTCCAACAGAAAGAAAACTTGTTTCTACCTTAATGGTTTGGTTTAAAAATGGATCTGTATATTCGTTTGATAATGGATTATTGTAAATATTAGCTGCAAACTGAATTGGTAATATTGGTAAGCTTACAAGTAATTTACCACCATAATGAATTCCTGTGTTTAAGTTTAACCCATTTTCTGCTGTAAATCCATTATCGCCGGTAAGAGCTGTATAACCCCCACCAATGCCAAACTTTATGGATTGAGCAAAAGACAACGAACTAATTAAAAACACAATAAATAGAATATTTCTCTTCATTTTTTTCCTCGCATGTTTTGTTTGTAAAGTTATTGTTAATATAAAAAATAAGAATTAAAGAAATAGGATAATCTCATATATATTTTAAATTAATTGTAACCCAATAATGTTACTATTTTATGATTGACGAAACTTTTTATAAAAAACAGTGTTCATTAATTCAATGATTAAAATTATTTTCAAAAATATTACTCTATTTTTAGTTATTTTTGATTGATTTATTGGATAAAGTTATTAAGTATTTCAACGAACTTACTATTGATGTTTAACTATATTTACAAAAGAAAACTTTCGGTATTACTTGCTTATGAAAACAATTAGTAAAATTATATTTTTCACTTTCCTTTTATTTTCATCAATTTTTTCACAAAACGAAAATGAATTTTCTGTGGCTTTGGAACTTTATAACTCCAATCATTTTATTGAAGCCCGTGGGCGATTTCAAAATATTACTCTGAAAGAAGATATTGACGATAATCTGATCGTTTCTTCAAAATATTATGCAGCTATTTGCTTAATAAAAATTGGATTAATGAATGGAGCAATTCAAGAACTTGAGCATTTTATTGATAAATATAAATTCTCCAATTTTAGAGTTGAAGCGTTATTTCAGTTAGGGACAACCTATTTTCAAGTTAAAAATTATGTGCAAACAAGGGAAAAGTTATTAATTCTTATAAAAGAATATCCAAATAATGAAAAAGTTGGATTGGCTTATTATTGGATTGGTCAATCTTATGCAAATGAAAATAAATTTATTGAGGCTGAAGAATATCTTTTAGAAGCAGTTTCAATTGATAGATATAGTAATAAAATTGATTATACAATTTATTCGCTTGCTTATATTTATGAGCGACAAGAAAAATATTCAAGTGCTGTTACATATTACGATGAACTTTTAGCCTTTCACCCAAATAGCGAATTATTACCAAGTGCACAATTAAGAATTGGTGGAAGTTACTTTAAATTAAAGGAGTATGATAGAGCTATTTTGGAATTAACCGATCCTCTAATTGATGAACTACCTGAAAAAGAGCAAGTTGAAGCTGGATTTCTATTGGCAAATTCATATTTCCGATTAGGCAAATACGAAAAAGCTGAAGAAATTTATAGAAATGTTCTTTCAAAAAATTCATCTGGAAATATTGAAAGGGAATTAAAATTTGGAATTGCATGGGTTAATTTTCAGCAGGGAAACTATGAAAATGCTTATTCTGAATTTAGCAACCTTGCTTCGGATGAATCTTATGATTCCTTATCCATAAAATCGCTTTACTGGAAAGGTGAATGTAAAAGATATATTGGTGAAACTGGTGCTGCAGAAAAAATTTATAATACATTTCTAGAAAAATATGAAATTAACCAATTTACTGATGCAGTTCGTCTTTCACTTGGAATAATTCAATATAATAGAAAGGAATACAAAGAAGCTTCACAAAATTTAAGTATGGTTTCATATTCAAACGATATTAGATATAAAAGTAGAGCATTAATTTTACTTGGCGAAATAAATCTTGAATATGAAAATTATAGAGAAGCAGAACTTTATTTCAGCAAAGCTGTAAAAATTCCTTTAATTGCTCAAGATATTTCAAATAGGGCAATTTTAGGTCTTGGTGTTTCGCAATATTATATAGGTAAATATCCCGATGCAATAATGAATTTAACTGATTTATCAATTAGGGCAAGTAATTTTGAGACCCGAAAAACGCATTTCTATTTGGCAGAAACTTTTTTTGCTACTGGTGATTATAGAAGTGCCCAACAACATTACTATCGTGTTGATATTGGCAACGATTATATTGGGCAAGCTGCACTTTACGGAATGGCTTATTCTTATTTTAATTTAAAAGATTTTGGTAACTCTGTTTACTATTTTAAAGAATATCTTACAAAATATAAAAATGGAAATGTTATTGATGCAACTTTAAGACTTGCAGATAGTCATTTTGGTATGAAAAATTTTGAATTGGCAAGTGAAGAATACAAAAAATATTTTTCTAAATATTCCGAAAGAACTGATAATGATTTTGTTTTATTCCAATTTGGACAGTCGTTATTTAAATCAGGTAATAGTGAAGAAGCTATTAATAAATTGCACTTGTTGTTGAAAAAATTTCCAAAATCAAAATTCCAAGATGATGCAAGGTATTTAATTGGATGGATTCACTTTCAACAAAAGGACTTTAATTTAGCAATTTTGAATTATAAAAAACTAATTACGGATTATCCAAAATCCTCAATTATTCCGATTACTTTTTATTCAATTGGCGATTCTTATTATAATCTTACAGAATATGATTCATCAATAGTTTATTACCTAAAAATCATTGATGATTACCCAAAAACTTCTGCCGTTTATGATGCAATGAATGGAATTCAATATTGCTACCTTGCTCTTGACCGACCAGATGATGCTGTTTCATTGATAAATGGTTATATCGTAAAATATCCGCACTTGGAAAATAGTGACAGAATTTTGATGAAAAAGGGAGAAATTTATTTTAGTTATGGAAATTACAAAAAAGCTATGAGTGGATATTCCGAAATGATAAATTTTTATCCTAATAGTCAGTTAGTACCAGAAGCTCTTTATTGGATGGGGAAAAGTGCTCTTTTATTAAAAAGTAAAAGTGAAGCCTCGGAATATTTTTTAGAAATTATAAATAAACATATTTCCTCTAATTATGGAATTGAAGCAATTATTGAATTAGGTAAAATATACTCTGATAATAAGGAATTTAAAAAAGAAGCTGATTTGTATTCAGAAGTCATGCCTAAAATTGCGGCATCGCCTAAAGCTGAAGAAATCCTTTTCTTACAAGGGCTTGCGTTCATAAATTTAAATGAAAAAGCTAATGCTTATAAATCATTTGATGAAATAATTAAATATTATGATAAAACATTATTTTCTGATAAAGCTAAAATTGAAATTGGAATTCTGGAAATTATTAATAAAAGATTTACAAATGCAGAAATCTTTTTTAGTGAAGTTGCTGAAAATAGAAGTGATGATATTGGTGCTAAAGCACAGTATTATCTTGGAGTTTCTCGGTTTGAGCAAAAGAAATATGATTTAGCAATATCAGCATTGGTGAGAGTTAGAACCGTATTTGTAAATTATGATGAATGGTACACTAAATCACTCTTAAAACTTGGTGATAGTTACGTAAAAATAAATGATAAAGTTAATGCAAAAAAAATGTACAGAACTGTAATTCAAAAACATCCAAATGATGAGTTTGGAAGAGAAGCAAAACGAAAATTAAATAGAGTTTGATAAAGTTTATGAAAAATATAAAATTAATATTGAGTATTGTTATTTTTTGGTGTTATTCATTTTTTGCACAAGATGGTTCTAAAAACCAAAATATTGAATTGCCTGATTTTGTTATTACGGGAATTCAATCGGTTTCAGTTCCAATAATGAGTAAGAAAAAATCTGAGTTTATACCAATCCTTAGTGATAATTTTCTAATTCCAAATTATAATACCGAGGAATTTTCTCTATTGGATAATTCAAGTCCAATTAAAAAAGAAATGGAATTAAATAAAAATGATATTAAATATAATGGATTGTTACAGTTAGGTGCAGGTTTACAAACTTTACCTATTGGCGATTTATTTCTTGGTTTTAACAAATCAAATTTTATATTTAATTCACATGTTTATGGAAGTGATGAACGAAAATATATTCCATTTGCCGGTTATAATACTTCGGGCGCAAAAGCTAAATTCAATTATTATGTAAACCATAATTCAAAAGTTTTGCCAGGTTTATCATTTGGAGTAGAGGGCGATTTTGTTCGCGATTTATATTATTTCTATGGAACTGCTACTCCATCTAAATCTAGAGAAAATGAATATTATGGTGGAAAATTTTTTATTTCAAATCAGTTAAATAAAAAATTGAAGTACGGTTTTGACATAAAATACAACAATTTAAATATGAAAATAGATGGTATTTCTGAAAATATATTTTCTGGCAACAGCTTTATTGAATACAAATTTGGCTCATTTGGGCTTAGTGGAATTACTAATTATCAAGTTCAAAAAATTACAGATAATTTAGTTGGTTATAGCAGAGCTGATTATTTTGAAGGAAAAGCATATTTACATATTGCAAGTTCAAAAATTTTTGAACTAAAACTTGGTGCTCAATATTCACAACTTGATACGAACAATATATTTTCACCAATTGCTGTGCTTTCAATATTTGTTGAAAAAGGGGTAGCACTTTTTGTTTCTTATGAGGGAAATTCGGAACTTGTTACCATGCAAAATTTATTAAATGAAAATAAATATTTTGAAAAAGGTATTTCGCATATTTTTACAAAACGTAATTCTGAATTGAAATTTGACATAAAATATGATTTTTCCGATATTTTTGAAGTCAATGCTGGTTTCCATTCTGCCAAAGTTGATAATTATCAATTTTTTGAAGATTTGAATAATGACAATAAATTTAATGTTGTTCTTGCAAACGATGTTAAAGATGTGGGTGGATTTTTGAATGTAATTATTAATGCAAAAAAATATGGTGAACTTTTTGCCAATATTCAATTACAAAATATTACGGATATAAATGATTTGAAAATTCCTTATAGACCGGCATTAAATGCTAATATTTCCTACGGGTATATGTTGAAATTTGGATTATATTCTAAATTGAAGCTAAATTATTCTAAATATTCTTATACAAATTTGGCAAATACTCAAACAACTTCTAATTACATTAATTTTGGATTGTTTTTTAAGTATCGTATTTTTAATAGTTTAGCATTAACTTGTGATTTGCAAAATTTATTAAATAGAAAAGATTTTTACTGGAAAGGTTATCAGGAAAAACCGCTTGATGCCATTGTTGGAATTGAATATAGATGGTAATTAATATAAATTATTTCCATAATAATTGGGAAAGAGATGAATAAAGAATCATTTAAAGAAATAGTATTAGATATTTTAAGAAGTGAAAGTGATGAAACATTCAATTTATTCATAAAAAAATTATCCAAACATTTAAGTGGGAATGATACTCTTAAATTAGATGGAATTGGTCATTTTCAAGTAAAAAGAGAACCGCTTTCAAGAATGGAGAGAAGAGGAGTTGAAAGCGAGAAGGAAATTCTGATATTTCTGCCAGAAGGAGAAACTTCTGAAGATAAAATATTATCGTTTGAGGTTGACGATGAGGCAAATGTAACCCAAAATAAAAATGATTCTGTATTTAATATTGGAATTAATAGACCGACGGTTATTTATGATAATGATGAAATAGAAGAAGATAATGACAGTAAAATTATTGAATTTATTGAAAGTGGAACTGTTCTAGAAAATTTTGACTTACTTAACAATATTTCATTTTCTTCTTTAAATAGAAACGAAATAGAAAATGTTGAAGAAAGCACTAAAGATGATAATGTCGATTTTGGTACAAGCGAAATATTTGGAAATCAAAATTTGAATTCATTTGAAGATAGAAATTCAATAACCGAAGCAAAAATAAACAAAGATTTTCTTATTGATGACGAGGATTTGGAGTTTGACAACGATGATTTGGATTTGAAAAATGAAGATTTTGATGGTTTAGATAATTTTGATGCAAAAAGTTTTTCTCCAAAAACTGTATTTCCAGATGAAAATAGTAATAATGATGATTTCCAGACAGATAGCAAAATAGGTACAAATATTGAATCTGATTCAAATCCTTTTGATGAATTAGAGAATTATATAAATGAAGAAAGTATTGATGAAGCTGAAGAATTAATAAATGAAACTAAGGTTGAAGAAGAGGAAAGAAACACCACAACTAAAGTGAAAAATTTTGAGGCACCTACAAAAGAAAAAGATTTGAATAAACGAGTAAGCTATTCGTCATTAAGAAACAAATCTGGTGGAATTATGAAAAAATCAATTCTATTTGTTGCAATTGCAATTGTAGTAATTGCAGTTATTATATTTTTCTTTTTGCCAAAAACAGAAAACACAAATGATGAAAGTGGAGTAACAACTGAATTAAATTCAATGGATAATACAAATATTGGAATTATTGATTCATCCCAAAATGCTGACTCTAACAATGTTGTTTCTGAAAAAGAATCAAAAGTTGAACAAAATACTGATAAGAAGTTAGCAGAAGTTAAAAAGATTGAAGAAAGTAAAATCACTACATCAAAAGAACCTAAATACCAAAAGACAGAAATTAAACCAACAAATAATGTTGGATTATACAGGGAAATTCCTAATGACAAATCCATTACAGACCGTATATATTTTGATGGAGAAAAATACACTGTGCAGGCATCTTCTTGGAAAAGCACAAGTATTGCCGAAAAGGAAGTTAACAAATTAATAAAACGGGGATTTGATGCATTTATTGTTAAAGTGTTTATCAAATCAAAAGGAAGCACTTGGAATAGGGTAAGAATTGGATATTTTAATTCCCAAAAAGAAGCTGAAGAATTTTTAAAGAAAAATAAATTTTAATTAAGGAAAAAGATGAGTTTATTAGAAGTTGTTTTTAAAGGTGGTTGGGTAATGCTATTTATTTTTATATCATCAATAATAGCATTAACAATAATAGTGGATAGATTGTGGGCAATAAAAAAATCACGTTCAAATGTGCCTGCTTTTTTGGTAAAAATAAGAGGATTATTAAAAAAGAACAATATTATTGGTGCAATAAATTTTTGTCTTGAGGATAAAACTCCAACTGCAAATATTATAAAAAAAGGATTGAAGAAAATCCAGTTTGGTCACGAAAGAGTTAAAGAAGCTATTGAATCTGCTGGACGCCAAGAAATAAATAAATTAGAAAAAGGGTTATCAGTGCTGGCAACTATTGCCGGCGTTGCACCATTGTTAGGATTTTTAGGAACAGTTACAGGAATGATTTCTGCATTTATGCGCATTGAAGATTTGCAAGGTGCTGCAAATCCCAGTGATTTAGCTGGTGGAATTTGGGAAGCATTACTTACTACTGCTTTTGGGCTTGCTGTAGGAATTATTGCTTACTCGTTTTATAATTATTTAGTTAATTCTATTAACAAATTTGTCCTTGATATTGAAATTGTTTCAAACGATGTAGCTGATATTATTGAGGAAATGAGAATTTCTGATTCTAAAACTAATGTGGATGAGGATTAAATGAAATTTGAGATGCAAAATAAACCTCTCACAATTTTTCACTTTTCTTCATTAACTGATATTGTAATGCTATTGCTTATTTTCTTTTTATTAACATCACAATTTGTAATTCAAACTGGTGTAAAAGTTCAATTACCTGGTGCTGCAAATAACGAGCAAACAGTTCCAACACGAATTATTGTATCAATTACTGAACAAGGTAAAATATATGTTGGGAAAGAAGAAGTTGAAATTGGGGCTCTACCTATTAAGTTAGAAACAATTAAGCAAAGCGTTAATGAAGAAAATTTAATAATTAGAGCTGATAAGTCTTCAAAAATTGATTTGGTAATAAAAGTAATTGATGCTGCAAAGGGAATAGGAATTAATAAATTTACAATTGAAACAGAGAAAGAATTATAATGTTTTGGAGAAAATCAGAATATAAATCAACTGCTATTTCTGTTATAGTTCATTTGTTAATAATTCTAATTTTAATGGCTTTTAAAATTACCCCAGAAATTGATATGACGGAGTATGTTACAATTGGCTTTGGTAATATTGGTAAATCAAATTCCTCTGGTGCAATAAAAAAAGTTGAGCGGAAGAAAGAAATTATTAAAGAAAAAACCAAGAATGAAATTGAAATTCCTAAAGTAAAAAATATTGACGAAAACAATGAGGTTGCTAATACCACACCAAAAAAGGAAGCAAAAAAAATAGTTGAGAAGCAACCCGAAAAAGCTTCTAATAAAAACGAAGGAGTAGAAGAGGGTAAAGGCAATTTTGGCTTCGAGTTAGATTTTGGAGGCAAAGGGCAACGAAAAATTTACAGTTATACAATTCCTGCTTATCCTCCTGGAGTTTTAAAAGAAATTGATGTTAAACTTCAATTTACAATTATGGCTGATGGCTCGGTTGGACGCATTATTCCTATTCAAAAAGCAGATACTCGTTTAGAAACTGTTGCAATGAATTCGTTAAGACAGTGGCGTTTTGAGGCTTTGCCTGATGGCGTAAATGGAAAACCACAAACTGCTGTAATTACATTCCCTTTTAGATTGCAGTAAAATTATTCCAAATTTTTGTTCCGCGAATTGAGAATTTGCACTCCAATTATTCCACCCAAAATTCCAAAAATTGAATTCATAACAATATTATTTGCCAAAAGTGAAAATGTGTAAAGTGATGAAAAACCATCGTTAGAAATATTTTCAACAATATTACTTAAAATGCGTATTATTTCTTCTTTAGTAACACTATCAATAGGAAAATCGTTTACTGTATTTACTAATTGGGGGAAAGTTAAGACCAAATCATTTTTGTGAGTTAAAAGTGTAATAAAAAAATCGAAAAAAGTACCAAAAAATGCAGCAATTAAACCAGTAATTAAGCCAAAAACCACTCCTTTTTTAATCTTCAATTTTGAAAAATTGTGGTTAGCTTTTTGATCTAATAAAAGTGAAGCAAATGCTGCAAGTGGAATTAACACACAACAACCTAGACTTTTAATTACTGGAACAACCATTAAGACTCCAGCAACAAAACCAATAATAATAGGGGATATGTATTTTTTATTCATTTTTCTCAATTAATATTTGAAATCCGTTGTAAATATATACAATTCCTACAAAACCAAAAAGGAATCCAGTAATTAAAGCAAAATATTTTGAGTAGGAATAAATTCCAAAAGAATAAAGCAGAACATCAATCAACATTGGAAATGAAGTTAGCAACAAAATTTTTCCATTTTTAATATTTAATTTAGAAACAAAAAGCATTATAAATGAGGAAATAAATCCACCAATATAAATTCCAGCACAACGTGAGCAAACAAGCGAGCTATGATTGTTAAATACAATTAACTTCTCAGCTTGTTGATGGCAAACGGTTGAATAAATTCTGCTTAAAACTGGATATAAAAATGATAGATTATTAAAATATGGAATTAGAAATTCGATAAAAATTCCAGACACCCAAAGTGAAATGAGAATAAACAATAAAAATTTTTGCTTAAACGTCAAAATTGGCTCTAATTTATTATGTTAAAAATTAGAATTTTGGATTCAGTGAGAATATAAAGTCGTTGGTTCAAAATAATTGAATCAACAATTTTTGTGCCCTTCGGTAAATTCTTCGGGGTTATATTTTTAAATTTTGATATTGGCATTTTTAGATTTTGATAATAAAGTGAATCGAGTGAATTTAATGTTAAATTATTATATGAGATATTAATGTTCACAGCATCAAAATTTGAATTGATTTTTATTAAGCCCATTCCATATTGGTCAAAAACATTAAGAAAACCATTATCCAAAACAAATATTTTGGAATCTTGTGAAAGTGCAATCCCAATTGGATTTTCGAGTGTAAAATCGCCAGAACGAAAATCTCCATACTCTAAAAGAAAGTTTCCTGATGAATTATATTTTAGAATTCGTGTGTTTTCAGAATCCAAAATATAAATATCACCTTGTATAGAAGTTGCACAGCTTGTTGGATATTGGAATTTTTCAATTTCATTTGCATTCAAATTAGATTTAATAAAAAATAAAAAGTTTAAATCTTTATCAAAAACTTGAATTCTATTGTTGTTTTTATCAGTTACATATACTCGTAAATCAGTAGCATAAATATCGGAAGGTTCATCAAATGCGGAATCACCCCAACCATAACCTCCAATTTTTTGGATGACTTTATTAAGGGTGTCTAATTTAGTTACTTCATTTTTTCCAACATCCGAAACGAAAAAATAACCGCTTGGAGTTAAAGTAAAAGCAGAGGCTGATTCAAATTTTCCAATTTCACCTTTAAAAATAAAAGTTTGAGCAAAAAGAGAAGAAGTAAGAAAAAGAAATAATATTTGTAATATTTTTGTGTGCATGTGCTAATATAAATAGAAGTTGAGTTTAATTCAAAAGAAAGTTGTTGAAAAATGAATCCGAATTTTACTAAACATAGACGAACCTAAAATTTTTGAGAACATAAATTTAGCTTACTTTCCCATCTCACAAAAAAACAGTAAATTTAATTTGTTATTTCCACAAAATTAATTAGAAATTGAAGCTATGTATAAATATAAAAAGCATATTTTTGTTTGCGAAAATATTAGAGAAGAAGGAAGTTTAAAACCAAGTTGTGCAAGGCATGGTGGTAGTGAAATTAAAAATAAATTTAAAAGTAGATTATCCGAATTAGGTTTGTCTTCAATTATTAGAACAAACTCCGCTGGTTGTCTCGGTGCATGTAAGCATGGACCAGTTGCTGTTGTTTATCCGCAAGGCACTTGGTATGGTAAACTAACATTGGATAATGTTGAACAAATAATTCAATCTGATTTAATTAACGGAATTGTTGTTGAGGAATTAGAGATAAAAGATGAGTAGAAAAATTGAAAGTGAAAGACTAAATATTATAGTCAATTTACTCAAAAAAGAATACCCCAAAATAAAAATTCAATTAGACCATGTTTCCCCATTTGAATTACTAATTGCAACAATTCTTTCGGCTCAATGCACAGATGCACGAGTAAATATTGTTACTAAAACTTTATTCAAAAAATATAAATCACCAAAAGATTACTTAAAAGTTTCGCAAGAGGAATTAGGCAAGGATATTTTTTCAACTGGTTTTTATAATTCAAAATCAAAAAATATTCAAGCTTGCTGCAAGCAATTGATTGAAGAGCACAATGGTCAAGTTCCACAAGATTTTGAAAAATTAGCAGAGCTTTCGGGAGTTGGAAGAAAAACCGCTTCAGTTGTTGTAGGAAATGCTTTTGGAATTCCAGCTCTCGCTGTTGACACTCATGTTATTAGGTTAACAAATTTGCTTGGATTTGTAAATACTAAAGATGCCACAAAAATTGAAGCAATATTAAAAGAATTATTACAAGCAAAAGAATGGGTGAGTTTTACTCATTATATAATTTCGCATGGCAGAAAAGTCTGTATTGCACGGCGTCCAAAATGTTTGGAATGTGTACTTATTGATTACTGTCCAAGCAGGCAGACAAATAAAAAATATTCATAATTATTAAGTTTAATAAGGAATTAAAATGGAAATGGAATTAAACCGCGAAGAATGTTCACAAATTCTAAAAAAATATACACAAAATGAATCGTTGTTAAAACATGCTTACGCTGTTGAAACTTGTGTAGTTGCTTATGCCGAAAAATTTGGGGAGGATAAAAAATATTGGGGTAATGTTGCCTTGCTTCACGACTTTGATTATGAAAAATTTCCAACAGCAGATGAACATCCTTATAAAGGAAATGAAATATTAAAAGAATTAGGATTTTCGGAAGATTTTAGGACTGCAATTATGTCGCATGCTGAATATACTGGCATTTTGCGAGAAACCAAACTTCAGAAGACGCTATTTGCATGCGATGAACTTACAGGGTTTATAACTGCTGTAACTTATGTTCGTCCTAGTAGATCGGTTGATGAGGTTGAAGTTAAATCTGTTAAAAAGAAAATGAAAGATAAAGGATTTGCCCGTGCAGTTAATCGCGACGAAATAATTCAAGGTGCAGAGGCTTTGGGCATTCCACTCGATGAACACATTCAATTTTGTATTGATGCAATGAAAAAAAATAAAGAACTATTAGGATTATGAAAGGGATAAATTTAAAAGGAAAGTCTTTTTTAATTGCCATTTTTTTTATCTCTTTAACTTTAATTTCACGAATTTTGGTTTCTGAAAAACTATTTTTTGGATATGATTCAATAAATTACGCTCTTGGAGTAATTGATTTTTCGCTTAATGCCACCCGTCCACATTTACCAGGTTCTATTCTTTTTGTAAAATCAATTGAGTTTATTAATTATTTTATAAAAGATATTCACCAATCATTTTTAATTTTGATTTACATATTTTCTTCAGGTGCTGTTTTATTATCCTATTTAATTTTTCTAAAATATTTTGATTATAAAAAATCATTTTGGCTTACTTTATTTCTTTTGTTCAATCCAATGGTTTGGTTTTATGGGGCTGTAACCGAAATTTATGTGTTTGATTATTTTTTTGCATCGCTTGTTTTTTTTACTTCTCAAAAGAAAAATTCCATTTATTTTTTGCCTATAATTTATGCAATATTTAGTGGATTTAGACCTTCTTCTGCTGTTCTTTTAACTCCATTTTTTATTTATTTAATTTGGATTGAAAAAGAAATTAAATGGTCAAAATTTGTTAGTCATTTTTCTCTATCAGTTGTCATTTTTTTAGCATGGTTTATTCCTTTAATAAATAATGCTGGTGGATTATTTGAATATTTTCGTTTATTCAGTACCAACAATCCAATGGAATCAATTTCATTTGCCCAAAATTTATTCCGACTCTCGTCGCTTATGCTTTTTTTCATAACTCCATTTATTTTCATTTTGCCATTGGTCAAAAAAGCAAATTATAAAGTTTGGGAAAATGAAATTTTCAAAATCTTATTTTTAATTGTTCCTGCAATTCTATTTTTTATCCTTTCGCATTACTCAAAAGGTTATGCGTTATTAATTGCTATGCCATTAGTTTTGGTAGTGGGATTATTAGTAAACAATAATTATAAAAGCTCAATCATGTTGGCTGTTTTTTGGGAAATTTCATTATTTATTTTTATCCCAGCAAGAGAAACAACACTTAATAGTAAGTTGAAACCCTCTGTTCGCAAAAGTGGAATAGCACAAATATGGATTGACAGAACTTTTTCGGATTATAGCCTTACTTTTAATGAAATTAGTTTACGAGATAAATTACTAAATAGTATGATTGGATTGGTTGAAAAAACAAATTGTAGTAGAATATTTTTGGACCCAACAATTTCACAATTTGGTAGAGCACTTCAATTTTATTTTCCAAATAAGGAAGTTTTGTCAGTTGATTTCAAGAAATCAAAAAACTACATCCTTTTCAGAAATAATGAAGTAAGACAAGTTCTATTAGATAAAATGAACGACAAAGATATTTTTATTGTACGAAAAGATTTTTACGATAATTATTTACAGAATTTTGAGAAAGATTTTGCAAAAAATAATCTTATTGTTTTATCGCAAAGTAGCTATTTGCATTCCACTTTTGAAAATATAGTTGATTCGTTATTTGTGAGAAACTAAATAAGGGATAAAAATTTGACTATTATTAAACTTGCAAAATGTGTTAAATCTCATTAAATTCCACATTAAAAATACAGGAAATACTATATAGAACGCTTTTTACTATTATTTAATTATCAATTAACAGAAAATATTTTTTATTCATTTTTTTATTTGGAGTTAAAGTGAAAAGCAAATTATTTATAGTAGTTTTGTCTTTTTTATTTTTGAACGCACTTATTGCTAAAGAAGAAATTCGAGTAATTTCGTCTAATCAATCCAATTTAATAATTGAATATAATCCAAACTACTCCGAAATTAGAAAAGAAACAATTGATGGAAACACCTATTTATCAGTTCCATTTGATGGTGCTGATGGTTATTCTGATGATTTAATTGGCAAAATATTTTTGATGCACAAAAATATTCAAATTGGTGTTCCATCCGAGTTTGGAAATACAATTCAAGTTATTTCAACACAGCATTCAATTATAAAAGGGAAAATTGCTCCGGTAAGAGGTGATAAGGATATTCCTCTACAAGAAATTGCAAAAGCCGAACAATCTTTTCAAAATCAAGAATTGGTGAGTTTTGGAGAATTTGGTTACTCGCGAGATTTCCCTTTACAAAGTATTTTAGTAGCTCCAGTTCAGTACAATCCTGAAACTGATGAAATAATACTTTATTCCAAAATTGTTTTTCGTGTAAATTTTGGGAAAGTAGTTAATAATGCAAAAACAGTTGAAAACAAAATTCTATCAAAAATTATCCCAAATTATAATATTGCAAAAAATTGGGGTAAAGATTATGCAGTTTTAAATAAATCAAATCCAAATTCGACTAAACTTGTTGGTACTTGGTATAGGTTCAAAGCGCCAAATGAAGGCATTTATAAAATTACCAGAAGTGAATTAGCTTCACTCGGAATTGACGCTGCAACAGTTGATCCACGAAAGATTAAAATATTTAATAATGGTGGATTTGCATTAAACGAAAGTGTGCAAACATCAACTCCATACGGACTGAACGAAAATGCAATTTTAGTTAAAGGCGAAGAAGATGGAGTTTTTGATCAGAATGATTATATACTATTCTATGGAAGAGGACCTGATTTTTGGGAATTTCAAGTTTCTTCTTCAAAAATTGAAAGGTATCATAATCCTTTTTCAAAAAATAATTATTACTGGATTTCGTTCGGTGGTGAAAATGGAAAGAGAATGGTTAAACTTCCAAGTATGAATAGTGCTTCATCAATTGAACAAACTACAAGTGTTGCTTTTTTATCGTTAGATGATGATAAAATTAACATTGGAAGATCTGGAAGAGATTATTGGGGTGATGAGTTTAACACAAGCACTAAATCACATACTTACATTAATAATCTGGAAAGCAGAAATGAAAGCAGCAATATAATTTACAATTATCGAATTGTTAATTCATCAAAAAGTCTTCAAACATTAACTGTTTCCGATAATGGAAAAACCATATTAACACATTCATTAAGTGGATATGGTTCAAATGATTATAGTTGGGGAGTATCAGTTGATAAAACTGCTCAACTTTCTGGGTCATTACCCGAGAATAGAAGCGCCTTAAAATTTGAAGTTTCAATTTCTTCTTCAGACGCAAAAGCATATTTAGATTATTTTGAAATTGAATATTTAAGAAATTTAAAAGCACTTGCTGATGAAGTAATTCTTTTTAACGATGTTAATAGGAATGTAGTTAAGTATAAGCTAAATAATTTTTCAAGTAGTGATATTCAAGTATTTGATATTTCCGATTTTGCAAATGTTAAATCCATTTCATCACCTAATATTAGTGGCGGTCAGGTTGATTTTACAGTATCCGAAGGTGATGGTTATAAGTCAAAGTACATTGTTTTGGCAAGTAACAAATTAAAATCTATTTCAGAAATTACAAAAGTGGAAATTCCAACAAGTATTGTTAGCGGTGAAGGTGCAGAATACATAATTATTACTGATAAAAAATTTAGTACAGATGCCGAAAGACTTGCTGCTTACAGGAAAAGCGATGCCCCTCAAAAGTATTCAACTAAAGTTGTTTATGTTGAGGATATTTTTAATGAGTTTTCTTGTGGGATGATGGACCCAACTGCAATTAGGAATTTTCTAAAATATGGCTATGAAAATTGGCAAATAAAACCGTTTTTTGTCCTTTTGTTTGGTGATGGTGATTACGATTATTATAATGTTGAAGGATATTCCAAGAATTTTGTTCCAACTTATCAAACCAAGGAATCATTACAAGAACTTGCTTCTTATCCTATGGATGATTTTTATAGTCGAATTGTTGGTAATGATGCTGTAGCAGATTTAGCTATTGGTCGATTAAATATTCAAACAACAACAGATGCATCAAATATTGTAGATAAAATTATTGCTTATGAATTACCAGATAATGGAATGTGGAAAAATACTATTACTTTAGTTGCTGATGATAGAGAAACAACTGAAGGAATTGAAGCAAATCTGCATACACCACAATCGGAAACTTTAGTTGCTCAAAGAATTCCCGGTTTTATGGAAACAAATAAAATTTATCTTGCAGCATACCCAACTGTTATTACTGGTTTTGGAAGAACAAAACCAAGTGTTAACGAAGCGATTATTAATGCCATAAATCAGGGGACATTAATATTAAATTATATTGGACACGGAAATCCAGATACTTGGGCACACGAAGGTGTTTTTGAACGAACTTCTTCAATTCCAAGTTTGAAAAATGATAAATTGTTCTTTTTAACGGCGGCTACTTGCGATTTTGGTCGTTTTGATGATCCAACAGTCCAAAGTTCAACCGAGGAATTATTGTTAGCTGAAAATAGAGGTATGATTGGCGGATTTTCGGCTGCGAGAGTTGTTTATTCGCATGCAAATGAAGCAATAAATCTTGAATTGTATTCCCATTTATTAAGCACATCTTTGGAATATATGGCTAATAGCACGGTTGGCGAAGCATTTTATTTAACAAAAACGCAAATGTACGGCACAAATGATAGAAAATTTCATTTATTTTGTGACCCTGCAATTAGATTAAATGTTCCTAAAAATCCAGCTTCAATTGTTAAAGTTAATAACAAGGATTTAGCAACCGATGTTCAATTAAAAGCATTAAGTCAAGTTTCAATTGATGGGGTGGTGAATAATTACGATGGAACTATAAATCCAGCCTTTAATGGTGAAGCGGTTATCACTGTTTACGATTCAGAAATTGTTAAAAAATTACCAGAATTAGGTACAGCAATTGACGCCCGTATGGTTGTGCCTGGTGGTGTAATTTTTAGAGGACGTGCAACTATTAGCAATGGAAAATTTGATACAAAATTTACGGTTCCACAAGATATTTTATACGAAAATAAGAATGGGAAAATTACAGTATACATTACTGATAATGAAACAGACGGAATTGGTTTTACCGAAAATGTAATAATTGGTGGAACAGATTCGCTTGCAAATAATGACGGAAATGGTCCAGAAATTGAAATTACTTTTGATAATTCAGAATCATCAAATGCCTCTCTTGTAAACCAAGATTTTACAATTGTGCTTAATTTGCACGATGAAACAGGACTAAACACAACTGGCACTGGAATTGGCCATAAATTAAAAGGAATAATAGACGATAATCCTTCCAATGAAATTGACTTTACAAATTCTTTTGTTGGCGATTTAGATGCAGAAGGGAAAAGTGGAAAAGTTAATTATAAAGTAACCAACTTTGAATTAGGTGAACATAAAATTAATGTAACTGCCTGGGATGTTTATAACAATCCTTCCCAACAAATTTCTTATTTTACGGTAGTAAATTCTGAAGATGTTGTTCTTAAAGATGTTGTTAACTATCCCAATCCATTTAGTAACAACACAACGTTTTTGTTCCAACACAATATTTCAGAACTAATAAATGTAAAAATTAAAATTTATACAATTGCTGGAAGACTAATTAAAAACATTGAGCAATATAACATCCTTGATAAATTTGTAAAAGTTGATTGGGATGGCAGAGATGAAGATGGCTCTGAAATTGCTAATGGAACTTATTTATATAAAGTTATTATTAAATCAATAGATGGAAAAAATAACCAAAATGTTATTGGCAAATTAGCCATCATTCATTAAAAGAAGTAAATTCATTATGGAGGTAATTTACAGATGAAACGAATTAGTATTATTATGTCAGTATTTGCATTGATGTTAGGATATGTAAACCAAATAAATGCACAAGGTGAAGCCGCAGTTCCATTTTTGCTTCTTGCACCCGATTCAAGGCACGCTGGGCTTGGTGAAGCTGGCACTGGCCTTGCAGACAATTCGTCTGCAATATTTTGGAATCCCGCTGGTATTGCTTTTCAAACTGGCTCCGAAGTTGGCATTACACATGCAAACTGGTTGCCACAATTTAACTTAGATTTATCCTACGACTATGTTACCTATCGTCAGTATATAGAAGATATTGATGGAAGTGTAACTGCAAGTTTAACTTATATGAACTATGGTGAATTTCAAAGAACCAGTTCAAGTGGACCTGAAGTAATTAGTACTTTTAATTCGTTTGATATTGGAGCTACAGTTGGCTACGCTACCAAATTAACCGATGATATTGGACTTGGAGTTAACTTTAGGTTTATTTATTCAAATCTTTCCGATCAACCTACAGAAAATGAAGTTGGCAGCGGTGTTGCTTCAACAGTAAGTTTTGATGCTGGTGCAATGTGGCGTCCAGAAGATTTTCTTGACGGGAATTTTAGTCTTGGTCTAAATATTAGTAATATCGGTCCAAAAATATCATACATTGATCAAGCACAAGCTGACCCACTTCCTACCAACGCACGTATTGGTTTTGCTTACAGAGTTTTCCAAGATGATTATAATTCATTTACAGTTCTTGGTGATATGAGTAAACTTCTTGTTAATAAAAAATCTGGTGTAATTAGTGGCGATACTACTACAACTACTTTTGCAGTTTCAAACGATTTTATGAAAAGTATTGAATTTTCTGGCGGTGCTGAATATTGGTATGGAAGACCAGAAGATTTTATGTTTGCAGTTAGAGCTGGTTATTTTTATGAAGACCCAGATTTTGGAGCAAGAAATTTTATGACTTTTGGTGCTGGAATTAAATATGATCTTTACGGATTTGATTTTAGTTATATTTCAACAGTTGGCTCAAATAGTGAAAATCATCCTCTTGATGGAACTTTAAGGTTTTCACTTGTTATTGGCTGGGATACTGTTCCACAAACTAAACCAGGTTTACCTCGAGGAATTTAGCTATAATGAAAAGAGCAAATTTATTCTTATTTATTCTTTTATTTGGTATGGGCAGTGCATCTGCCCAAACTTTTATTGGTAAATTAAACCCAAATCCATTGCAAGAAAAAAAACATATTGCTGGGGATAATTTAAAAATTCTTGCGGTTATGTCCGATTTTCAAATAGATATTGATGATGCAACTTTTGGTGATGGAAAATTTGGCTCAATTTATACCAAAAATTATGGTAACTCAATATTAGACCCACTACCGCATGATAAAACTTATTTTGAAAATCATTTTAAGTTTGTGCAAAACTATTTTTCAAAAGTTTCAAATGGAAACTTAAACATTGAATATACAGTTTTAGATGAAATAATTACAGTTTCAAAAACAATGCGAAACTACTCACCAGCATTGGAAAATTTAAATAACCTTACTCCGCTTGCTGAATATGTTAGTGAAGTTTGGACTCTTACAGATTCTAAATATCCAAATTTTAACTTTGCTGATTACGATTTGTTTATTGTACTTCATGCTGGTGTTGGAAAAGATGTTGCTCTGCCAGGAAGTCTTGGACTCGACCGTGATATACCATCTGTATTTTTAAATATTAATTCGATGAAAAATATTTATGGCACTGATTATCAAGGTATTTCCGTTAATAATGGAAGTTTCAAAATTAATAACAGTGCAATTATTCCCGAAACAGAATCGAGAGAAGTGGAAGGATTTGATGACACAACATTAATTGAGTTAACCACAAACGGTTTGCTTGCTGCTACAATTGGGAGTTATCTTGGTTTGCCAGATTTGTATAACACTGAAACTGGACGAAGTGCAATTGGTCGTTTTGGATTAATGGATGGACAATCAATGTTTTCATTTCAAGGAATATTTCCTCCTGAGCCATCAGCTTGGGAAAAAATGTTTCTTGGTTGGGTTACTCCAACTGAAGTATCTGTGGGAAATCACAATTTGAATATTGTAAATAAATTTGTTGCAAATCCAACAGATACAACTTTAATTAAAATTCCAATCAATTCAACCGAGTATTATCTTGTTGAAAATAGAAAACGCGATGCTCTACAAGATGGCTCAAAAATCACATACGTGAGCAATGGTCAAATTTATACCAAAGCATTAGTCGGAGATTCAGAAAGCTACATTTATTACGATGTTGATACCTTGGAAGGCGTTATAATTGATGTTGATGAATTTGATTGGGCTTTGCCTGGTGAAGATAGAAACTGGAAAATTGATAATTTTAAGGATGTTGGACTAATTATCTGGCATATTGACGAAACAATTATCAACAATAATTACGAAAGTAATACAATAAATAATGATAGATACAAACGCGGTGTTGCAATTGTTGAAGCTGATGGAATACGTGATATTGGTGAAGATTTTCAAACAATATTTGGTGAACTTGTTATCGGAGAGGGAACAAAGGAAGATACTTGGTACAAAACAAATCCCGCAGATTATTACGAAAATAAATTCTCATTTAATACAAAACCAAAAGCTGAATCAAACAGCGGTGTAAATAGTTTAATTACGCTTTCTAATTTCTCTGATATTTCTAACAGAACTTCATTTAATCTAACTTTTGGTTCTGAATTTATTGATTTGATTTGGAATGCGACTCTACCAATTAATGATAAAAGATTTCAATGGATTAGTGCTGTTAGTAATGGTAATAATTCATATCTATTAGTTTCAAGTGCTGATATGACATATTTATTAAATGCTGATGGTAGTATCTCAGATACAGTTAGTGTAGGAAATGTTAGAAAGCCAACTGTAGTTGAAAATAATGGATTAATAAATTTGTTTTCAGTTTCATTTAGCAAATTCCAGCTAACTCAATTTACTGAAACTGGAAAGGTTAATATCTCAATTACTGATGATGCAGCTTTGTTTTCTACTTCGCCCATAATTTATTCTGTTTCAGGTGATGTCATTGAAATACTAATTGGTACTATGACGGGGAAGATTAATAAATATTACGTTAATGTTGGGACATCAAAATCAATTCAACTTGTAGATTCTAAAGATATATTTCCTTCAAACTATATTAGTAGAATTGCTGTATTTGGAAATGATTATGCAGCAATTTCATTTAATCAATTTTGGAGCAGTGAATTATCAAGTGGTGCTATTAATATTTCTTATTTACCAGAAAGTTTAATTCTTACAAAGAATATAAATGGGGACTTAAAATCTATAGTCAAATTAGCTGATAATAATTTTGCAACTATTGTTGGTAGTGATGTCTCATATCATAAATTGAATGCTGTAAATGGAACTGCTGTTGATGAACTTGGTTATTTTGACTTTCCCAAAGTTGATGATTTTATCCCTAGTCAGGTTTACTCCAATATTATATTGGCAGACTTAAAAAATGATGGAAGCAATTATATAATCCAAAATAATGGAGCATATTTAGAAGCTTTTAATTTGACAGGTGCTGAAGCAAGCAATTTCCCAATTCAAAATGAATATAAAACAAATTTTATATCATCTCCGCTTGCAGTTGATTTAAATAACGACAATGCAGCCGATATTATTACGTTTACTGAAGATGGCGACATTTTAGCTGTAGATGGAATTACTGGAAAAGTGATTGATGGATTCCCAATTTCAAGCGGAAAAATTGCTACTGTTCCAATTGTCTTTACAGAAAATGGAAAAACTGCACTTGGAGTTGTTACAGAAAATAATCAATTCATGAGCTGGAATATTAGTCAATACGATGGCAAAAAATTCTGGACAGAAGAAAATGGTAACGCAAGCAACACTTCATCTGTTGCAGCAGCAAGTTCAAGCGAAAAAATAGCTGCGTTTTTCCCACAATCAAAAGCATACAATTGGCCAAATCCAGTTTATGATGGAGTTACAAACATCCGATATTATGTTTCAGAGGATTCAAAAGCTGGTGTAACAATCTTTGATCTTGCTGGCGATTTAGTTGCAAAACTTAGTGGTAACGGAATTGGTGGATTTGAAAATGAAATTGTTTGGAATGTAAAAGATATTCAAAGTGGTGTATATTTTGCCCATTTGGAAGTTACTTCTAATTCTGGCAAAACTGATACTAAGATTATTAAAATAGCAGTTATTAAATAAAATATGATATAAACCAGTAAACTGGTTATTTAATTTATATTTGTATTATTAACCCACGACTTAAGTCGTGGGTTAATAGTGACTTAAATATTTTTGAACCGTTTTAACGGTTTTACAAAATCAAATTACGACTACTAAAAATGAAAAAAATAAAAATTACTCTATTCCTTTTATTACTCTTGAAAGTTACATCTTTTGCGCAATATGATCAATTTGAACCTGAGTATAATTGGTACACTATTGAAGGTGAGCATGTATACGTGCATTTTCACGAAGGTACAGAGCGTACTGCAAAAGTAATTGCAAAAATTGGTGATGAAGTTTGGGATCCAATTACATCACTTTATGGATATGAGCCAGAAAAGGTTCATTATGTAATTAAAGATAAAGACGATTACTCAAATGGAGCAACATATTTTTTTGATAATAAAATTGAAATTTGGGCTTCTGCATTGGATTTTGATTTACGTGGAACCCATAACTGGCTTCGCAATGTAATTTCGCACGAATTTACCCACATGGTTCAAATTCAAGCTGGAATGAAATGGGGACGTTCAATTCCTGCAGTTTATTTGCAATTTTTGAATTATCAAGATGTGCGCCGTCCCGATTTACTTTATGGATACCCCGATAAAATTATTTCATATCCTTTAGCAAGCATTAATATTCCCGCCTGGTTTGCCGAAGGCACAGCACAATATATGCGTAAAGAATTAGGATATGAAAATTGGGATTCGCATCGCGACATGATTTTGCGAAGCTATGTGCTTGATGATAACATGCTTACATGGAATGAAATGGGCGTTTTTGGAAAAACAAGTCTTGGAAATGAATCTGTTTATAATTCAGGCTTTGCCCTAACTCGTTATATTTCGCAACAATATGGTGAAGATAAACTCCGAATAATTACACAAAAACTTGGAGAGTTTAGCAATTTCACTATTGATGCAGCTTTTGAAGAAGTTCTTGGTAAAGATGGCAACGAGATTTATGATGAATGGAAAAAGTATTTAACAAAGGATTACACTGAAAGAATAAAAGATGTGAAAAGTAATCTTGTTGAAGGAACTCTTTTACAAGATAAAGGTTTCGGAAATTTTTATCCTATATTTTCAAAGAACGGGAGGAAGTTCTATTATATTTCCAATGAGGGCGAGGATTATTTTAGTATTTCCTCACTTTACGAATTTGATGTAAAATCGAAAAAAACTAAAAAAATAATTACTGGAATTCGCTCAACAGTTAGTATTACACCAGATGGTGAAAATATTATTTTTGCGAAATTAAGTGAAGATAATCCAGAATGGGCTAATATTCACGATTTGTTTATATATAATATTGCCGAAGAAGATGATAAAAGATTAACTTATGGACTTCGTGCAAATAATCCTAACCTTTCGCACGATGGAAAGAAAATTACATTCGTTTTCCAAAAAGATGGAACCACAAACCTTGGGATAGTTGATATTGATGGAAAAAATTTCAAAAGACTTACTTTTTTTCAGGAGGGCGAGCAAGTTTACAATCCAAAATTTTCAAATGATGACTCTTCCATTGTGTTCGATTATTCAATTAAAGAAGGACGTGACATTGCAAAAGTAAATGTTGATGGTTCTCAATTTGGATTTTTAATTCAAACAAAAGATGATGAGAGGAATCCAGTTTATGATTACGAAGGAAATTTGATTTATTCTTCCAATGAAACTGGCATTTTTAATTTATACAAAATTGATAGATTAACGCAAAAGAGAACACAACTTTCCAATGTTTTAGGCAGCGCATTTATGCCAACTGTTGATTCTACAGGAAATATTATTTATGCGGGTTATAATTCGCACGGCTATCAAATTTACAAGTTGGATGCAGAAGAGCAATCCAATGTTGATGATTCCAAAAAATATGTTTGGGTTAATAATCCTCCAATTGGAGACGACAAACCTAATGGTGATATAAATAATTTCAAATTAAACGACTTAGTAAACTACGATGACACAAAAGTTGAATATTCATCAAAACCTTATTCTGCTTTCTTTTCACGAATGACTTTTTTTCCGTTTATTCGTTTTGACAATTATAACTTAACTAATGACCCGCTCGACAAAGTAAAACCTGGTGTTTATATTACTTCAAGTGATTACTTAAACCGTTATTCTATTTTTGGTGCTTTTTCAATTAATAAAAGAATGGAGAGGGATATTTATGTTGGATTGGATTATAGAAATAAACTTCCACTTTTATATTCTTTGGGAATTAAGCCAACACTTTCGCTTGAACTTTTTAGTGTTAGCCGTAAAGCAAATATTGATTTATATTTTGGACAATATGAAGATTCCACTGGCATTCATTACGATAATATTGTTGGAACAGATGTTACATATAATCTTTTTGAATTTGATGTTGCTTTCAAACATAAAATATTTGCCGAAGGTAATGATTTTGAATTGAGATTTATTTACAGCGATTATGTAGCAAGACTTGGTAGTTTTTCTTTGCCAAACAATAACGGACTTTATCCAGCCACAAAAGACACATATTTTATTGGAACAAGTTTTCAATTTACTTTTTGGCATAAAATGTTAATGCCATATATTGATTCTGATATTAATCCAATTGGACGCGAAATGACTTTTCAATTAAATTATGAAAATGATAAATATAATAATGATGGAAATTATGAAGTTGAAAATGGCATTCTCGTGCCACAATATAATAATTACTCATTTTTTAAAACCGAATTTGATTGGAAAGAGCATATTTCATTAAATAAATTAAATCATACATTAAGCGGTAGAATAAAAGCTGGCTCTGTACTTGGTAAAGAAGTCCCAAATTTCTTTGATTATTATGTTGGTGGATTGGTCGGAATGAAAGGCTATCCTTTTTACGCAATAGGAGGAAACACATCATATTGGATGCACCTCGAATACAGACTTCCAATATTTAAAAATATTGATAATCGTTTTGGTCCTTGGTATCTTGATAAAATATTTATGTCTGTTTATGCTGATGTTGGTGATGCATGGACTGGAAAATTTGCTGGAATGGATGCTTCTAAAAAAGCTGCTGGTGCCGAAATTAGAGTGAAAATGAACTCCTTTTATCTTTTCCCAACAGCAATATTTTTTAATATGGCTTATGGATTTGATAAATTTTCAACTGTTGTTCGTGAAAAAAATATTACTTATGGAAAAGAATTTTTGTTCTATGCTGGAGTACTTTTCGACTTTTCGCTATAAAATAAATTATTAAATAATCTGTAATTCCCGCATGTTTCTAGCGGGAATCTTTAAATATATGCAGATTCCCGATTAAGGCATTCGGGAATGACAATTCTTAGGTAGGTTATACATTATGAAAAAAATAATATTTACAATACTGGCACTTACAATTACAATTTTAGCTCAAGAGAGTAAATTACAGCTTAGTGGAAATCTTTCAGAGGATTTATTAATCAGTTCAAAAGACTTTGTAATTGATGAAAATGACAAAAGTGTTGTAATTAAAAAAAGACCTCCAATTTTGGCTGCTGGGTTATCGGTAATAATTCCTGGTGCGGGACAGTTTTATAATGATGACTATTGGAAGAGTGCAATTTTTGTTGCTGTAGAAGTAGCGGCAATAATAACCGCAATATCATATAACACCAAGGGTAATGACCAGACAGTAAAATTTGAAGCTTTTGCAAATTCAGAAAATGGATGGGATGTTGATAAATATGCCCATTGGTCAGTTGATAATGCAAGTCGTATAAATCCACAAATATTAGAAGGGGATCCAATACTTAATATTTTTGATAGTAATGGCAATGTAATTTGGAGTAAATTAAATAGCCTAGAAACAAAAATTGGAAGCTGGTATTCTCATCAACTTGCACCTTATGATGATCAGCAATATTATGAAATGATAGGGAAGTATCAACAGTTTAATCCAGGTTGGGCTGATTTTAACTATTCTGATGCTTATACATATGGTGATCCATTAACTAAAACATTCGATTGGTACGCTGATGAACGAGGCAAAGCAAATAGCTATTATGATGTTTCTAATTTAGCGGTAAAAATACTTGTGGCAAATCATATAATTAGTGCTGTTGAAGCTGCATTTTCTGCAAATAGACATAACAGAAGTTTAAATGCCGAAGTTAAAATGAAATCAAATTTAGTTGGATATAACCAAGTTTTTTATCCAGAACTTAGTTTAAGTTATCGGTTTTAATTATTGTTGGGTGTTTGAAAAAACTTGGATTATGTTTGATAAATTTTCTAAATAATAAATAATAGACTGCCAATGTTATTATACTAAAAGCAAATGAATACAATTCATGGTTAATTGTATTTCCTAAAACAAAAAGACCCAATAGTAGAGTAGCAATTAATATTATAAGCGGTATTCCATATAAGAAAAATGCAAACAAAAATATACTTTTCCCTTTCACAGTAACCTCAACAGAATCTCCAATTTGAAATTTATCATTAGTATAAACTGATAAAATATTTTTATTGTCAGAGATAGGTTTACAAAGTAATTTAGCTGTGCATTCCTCACAATCGTCTGATGAACCAATTTCTATCTCAATGTTTGTACCATTAAGACTTTTGACAATCCCTATATCTTTTAAAAACTCTTGCATTTTATTGATTGACCACTAATTTGTGAATCGTATTATCTTTGTCATTTAGACAGGAAATTGCTTTTGTTTTACATTTATCAAAAGGAAAATTTGAAGCATAAAATAAGTCGTAATTTATTTCTGCAAGATTGTTTTTCACCACAACTCCACCATCAGAAACTCTTTCACAAATTCCACAACCTGTGCATGCCGCTGAGCAAACTTCTTTTGATCTTTTAGGATCGTAGTTACTTTTACAGAATACAAAAACTCTTCTATCAATTGGGTGCATTTCAATAAGATTTCGGGAACAAGCTTTAGCGCATAATCCACAGCTTGTGCATAAGTCTTCAATTACTTCAGGCAAATTATTATCATTCATTATTAAAGCGCCAAATTGACAAGCTGCAATGCAGTCACCGCCGCCAAGGCATCCAAATTCGCAAATTTTTGTTCCACCTCCAACAATTTCCATTACTGCACAAGATTGAGGACCTTTATAATTAGTGGATTTATCTTTAGCTTCATTATTTCCACCTCTACACAAGATTCGTGGAACTTGTTTAATTGCAGGTTCGGCTTCAACCCCAAGAATTTTTGCGATTAAATTTGCAACATCTTCGCCACCAACTGGACAACCGTTGACTTTCATTTTGCCATTTACGATATTTACCGCAAAATCGTAGCATCCAGCTTTGCCACATGCACCGCAATTTGCGCCTGGCAAAACATCATTTATTTTTCCAATTAATGGATTTTCTTCTACTCTTAATTTTTTATCCGCAATAGCCAAACCCCCAGCAAATATAAAACCTAATCCACCCATTGTTGTTAAAGCTATAATTAATGTGTCAGTCATTTCAATAATTCCTACGATGTTATTAATCCAGAAAATCCCATAAACGCCATTGCTAAAATTCCAGCAACAATTAACGTAATTGGCGCTCCTTTAAATGGTTCAGGAATGTTCGCTAAATCCAATTCTTCTCTTATTCCAGCCATAATTGTTATTGCAAGAGTAAAGCCAACTCCAGCACCTAGTCCGAAAAATATTCCTTCAATAAAAGTATAATCTCGTAATACAATAAAAAGTGCGAGTCCTAGAATTGCGCAGTTTGTTGTAATAAGCGGAAGAAAAATTCCTAATGCTCTATAAATTGGTTGACTAACTTTTTTAATAAACATTTCAACAAATTGTACGAGCGAAGCTATTACTAGAATAAAAGATACGTATTGAAGAAATTCTAAATGGAAGGGAAGTAATATCATGTGATAAATTAACCATGTAACAATTGATGTTATAACAAGCACAAAAGTTGTAGCAAGTCCCATAGAAAATGCGGATGATATTTTATTTGAAACTCCTATAAATGGGCATATTCCAAGAAAATAGGAGAGAACAAAATTGTTTACAATAGCAGCCGAAAAAAATATTAAGATTAGTTCCATTATATTTCCTCTCTATTGCTAATTTTACTTTTTGTCAATTTATAATTTGAGATCAAAGATGCTTTTTCATTTTGTTTCTTTTTTATAGCAAAGGAATTTAAGTAAGCCATAAGTAAACCTAGAGTTAAAAATGCGCCAGCTGGTAAAATCATAATAAGCCAAGGCTCAAACATATTTGGCATTATTTGAAAGCCGAGCAAAGTGCGAGCTCCTAAAATTTCACGAATACTACCTAAAATAAAAAGAGCAATTAAAAAACCAGTTCCCATTCCAAGTGCATCTAAAGCAGAACGAAGCACTCCATTTTTTGAGGAAAACGCTTCTTGTCTTCCAAGAATTACGCAGTTAACAACAATAAGTGGAATGTAAGGTCCTAGAGCTTTACTTAATTCTGGAAATTGGGCTTTCATTACTAAATCGACAATTGTAACAAAAGTGGCTATAATTAAAATATAAGATGCAATTCTAACTTGAGCTGGAATTATTTTCCGAATTAGTGAAATTAAAATGCTCGAAAATAAAAGTACAAATGTTGTTGCAAGAGCCATTGCAATTCCATTTATAGCAGAGACAGTTACAGCAAGTGTTGGGCACATTCCTAAAACTTGAACAAAAATGGGATTGTTTTTCCAAACACCTTTTGTATATTCTTTAATTAGACTAATATTTTTCATTGTAATTTTCCCTCCTTTTTAAGAGAGCGCAATTCACTTAATCCATCATTAATAATTCTTAACACAGCTTTTGATGAAATTGTTGCTCCTGTAATAGCTTCTACTTCATTTGTATTTGTTGCTTTTGCACCTTTAATGCATTTTATAATTGGCTCTGTAACTAAACCTATAAATTGATTAGTGAAAGATTCTTCAGTTACTTTTGTCCCGAGTCCAGGTGTTTCAACTTGTTCTAAAACTCTCATTCCTGTAATTTTTTTCAAGTCACAATCCAAGCCAATCATCAAACGAATATTACCTTGAAATCCACTTCCAGAATATGGAAGAGCATATCCTATAAGTGAGTCACGATTAGAAACTTCATAAATATCAAAACTTATTGATTCAATTTTTTTGTAACCATTAGCGCTAGGTTGTACTAAAAATATTGCTTTTTTTGTATCCTCAAGTCTATGTGCAGCAATTTTTGGTTCTGCCCATCCACTTAATTCAGATAGAAGTGAACCTGAAATAATACCAATAATTGATAAGGTTAATATCATTTTAATCACTAGTTTCATTTTACCTCTCCAAATATTTGTGGTTTGGTATATTTATTTATTAATGGAACAAAGCCATTCAACAAAAGTATTGAGTACATTACTCCTTCGGGTAAACCACCGAATAAACGAATAAGAATTACAAGAATTGAAATAGCAATTCCGTAAATCCACATTCCTTTTGAATATAATGGAGACGTTACCCAATCGGTTGCCATAAAAATTGCACCAAATAAAAATCCACCAGCTAATAAATGAAACAGAGGATTAGTGAAGTGTGAAGGATCAATTAACCAAAAAATTCCACCAAAGATAAAAGCGGACAGAATCATTGCTAAAGGAACTCTATAATTAATTACTCCTGTTGCAAGTAAAAATATTGCTCCAATTAAAATTGCAATAGCAGAAGTCTCACCAAGTGAACCTCCAACATTGCCGACAAAGAGATTATTTATTGATTCAAATTTGTTATCAAATTTCATTAATGAAAGTGGTGTAGCTGAGGAAACAGCGTCTGTAAAACTTGGTTCGGTCCAAGTTGTTATACTCACTGGAAAAGCAGCTTGTAAAAATGCTCTTCCAACAAGTGCAGGATTAAATATGTTAAATCCTAATCCACCAAATACTTCTTTACCAATACCGACAGCAACCACAGCTCCAATAGCCGTTGAAACCAGCGAAAAATTTGGAGGAAGTATTAGGGCAAGTAAAATGCCTGTTATAATAACGCTTCCATCATCAATAGAAATGGGTTGTTTTCTTACATTTTTTATAATTGCCTCGGTTAACATGGCAAAACTTACGCTTGTAGCTATTATTGAAAATTGAGATATTCCAAAGAAAAGCAATGAAGAAATAATAGTTGGAATGAGTGCAATTATTACAAGCCACATTGCTTGTTTTGTAGACCACTTTGAGTGCACATGAGGTGATCTTGCAATTTCCAACTTTGGACTAATTATTGAAATAGTTTCACTCATAAGATATTCCTTTTATACAGCCTTTTTTGCTAGAGATAATTTCTTTTTGCCAAACGCAATCCATTGTACTAACGGAATATTAGCGGGACAAACATATGCGCATGTTCCACATTCCATGCAATTAAATATTCCATTTTCTTCAGCTTCGCTAATTCGTCCTAGTTGCGAAAATCTTGCTAATTTTGTTGGAGTGAGATTTACAGGACAAACCTCAATACATTTTCCGCATCGCAAACAATTAGTTTCATCAAATTGATTTATCTCTTTTTCTGTGAGTACCAAAATGCCGGAAGTTGCTTTCATTATTGGTGCATTTAGGTTGTGTTGTGTTATTCCCATCATTGGACCGCCAACTACAACTCGTTTCGCATCTTCCATAATTCCGCCACAGTATTCTAAAATATCAATAAGTGGAGTTCCAATGGGTACAATTAAATTTTTAGGAGTTTTAATACCTAATCCAGAAACAGTTAATGATGCTGATATTAGTGGCATTCCTAAGTAAACCGCTTCATAAATTGCTATTGCAGTTCCAATGTTTTGAATTGCGACTCCAACATCAAACGGAAGTTTGCCTGGAGGAACTTCTCTATTTAGAATTGCTTTAATTAACATTTTTTCTGCACCTTGAGGATACTTGGTTTTTAATGAAAATATTTTAATCGAATTATCATCTTTAACTAAGTTTTGTAAAACATCAATTGCATCTTGTTTATTATCCTCAATTCCGATAGCGCCTTTTTCAAGATTAAGTGCTTTCATAATTAATTTCAATCCAGCAATTAAATCTTTTGGCCGCTCAATCATTAAGCGATAATCGCGCGTTAAATATGGCTCACATTCACATCCATTTAGAATTACATAATCAATAATTTTGTCTTTTGGAGGTGTAAGTTTAAAATATGTTGGAAATGCTGCGCCACCAAGTCCAACAATGCCAGCCATTTGAACTCGTTTACAAATTTCTTTATCTGAAATATTATTTAAATCAAGTTTTGGAAATAATTCCATTTCTAAATTTTCATTACTTTTTATTGTTATAGATTCTTTGGTAAAACTTGAAACTGTATCCTCAATTCCAATACTTAAAACATTTCCAGAAACAGGACTATAAATTGGGGCTGAAATGGGTCCATTTTGAGTTGCAATTAATTGTCCAGCAAAAACCTCATCTTTTTTATTTACTATTGGAGTTGAAGGTGCGCCAATATTCTGTGATAAAGGCAAAATGATTTTTGATGGTGTTGGAATTTTTTCAAAGGGGAGACTTGAAGTTAGATATTTGTATTCTTTTGGGTGAACACCACCTTTAAAGGATAACAGATTATTAAATATTTTTGGCATAAATTCTCCAATATTTATGAAAGCAATATCATAATTTATGCCACTTTAGAAGTTTTTATTTTTATGAGAATTGTTGATTTATCATCTAAATACACAATATATAATGAGCCCAAAATTGTATACAATTATAAAACAAGACTATATTATCAATTATGAAAATTGTAATTTCTTTTTTAGGAATGGTTTGTTTGGTAATAACATTTTGGCTTGGAAAATTAAATTTAATGTACTATTAATATGAAATAGCATATTAAATAAAAGTAATTTTTATAAGTGGTTTATTAACCTATTATAAAATTACAATAGTTTAAAGTGAATAACTTAGACTTATTTTTCCAATTGTTGTTTTCTAAAATCGCCTGCACTTAGGTGACTATCAGCGTATGAGAAGTTTACTGACAAATCGTCAATTGTAAATACACTTCCAGCTGTGAAATAGACAACTTCTAAATTTCTATTAATATCCATAAAGTTTGTAACATATTCTTTTTCAGATTTAGCAAATCCAACTGAAAATGAAAGGGATTTATTTATAAAATAAGATACACTGCTTGAAAACTCAACTTGGTCTCTAATATATAAATCCAATTTACTCCAATCAGAGTTAGAAATGCTAAATAGAAATTGAAACTGCTCTATTTGAGAAAAATATAAATCAAATCGCAAGGAAGAAGGAAATTTTGCAACAAGGTTAACTTCTTCTGCTGTTGCATCATGAAGCATGTAAGCATCAGTTCCACAATATGGAAGTGGTTTGTATTCAAATTTGGCACTTCCACTTATTTCTAACGGACTTTGATAGTATAATCCAAGTGAAAGATTGCGATTATTAGTTAAATTAGTTGAATACAGCATTCTAAATGAAAAATCGTTTTCATAAATAGAAGCGTTGTAACTAATGTTTTCAATGTGCAATTGTTCAGCTAAATTATTTAATCCAACTCTAAATCCAACAGAAAATTCAGAATTAGGTAACAAATTTTCAAATTGATATGAAGTTGAAAATGCATAATTGTAAATAATTGTTTCAAGCACGTAATCATAAAATTGTCTATTTTCATTTAAATAAGCTTCGCAAGGATTAGCCACATTTATATTGGTAAATAATGTTGAATTATATCTTTGATTCATTGAAATTGCAAAATTTAGATTGTTAAATGGGAGAACCAAACCAACGCTTTGTGGAACCATGTTATTTATTCTTTTGCTGCCAATTTCGGTAATCCATGCTTCTTTTATTTCACTTTCATACTGATAAGAAAATCCAAATTCAACTTTTTCAAAATTTCCTAAAGCCGCTGGATTGATTGCAGATATATTACTAACATCATTATGTATCGCAGAATTTCCATATCCATTTAGAAGAGGTAGCGAGAGACCTTGTGGAAGAAATGCGGTATTATGCTCAAATTCTTGCGAAAATATACTATTAAATAAAAGTAGAAGTAATACTATTGTTCCCTTCAAAATGACCTCGTTTGTTTTGCTTTATGTTAACAAATTAAATAGCGAGGGAAAATCCTCGCTATTTTAAATATTTTTATTAGCGAATTCGCGGCTAATTTTTATCTCGTTAATTTTTTGTACTTAATTCTCTGTGGAATTTCAGCAGCACTACCAAGTCTTTCTTTTCTGTTTTCTTGATAATCTGAGAAGTTTCCTTCAAACCAAACAACTTTACTATCACCTTCAAACGCAAGAATGTGAGTACAAATTCTATCCAAAAACCATCTATCGTGACTAATAACAACGGCACATCCAGCAAAGTTAAGCAAACCTTCTTCCAAAGCGCGCATTGTGTTTACATCAAGATCGTTTGTTGGTTCATCCAGAAGAATTACATTTGCGCCTTCTTTTAACACCATTGCAAGTTGAACTCTATTACGTTCACCACCAGAAAGCACGCCAACTTTCTTCTTTTGTAATCCACCGCCAAAATTGAATTGACCAACATAAGCTCGAGAATTAATTTCTCTATTTCCCATGTGGATTATTTCGTTACCACCACTAATCATTTCCCAAATTGTTTTATTTGGGTCAAGCTCATCACGACTTTGGTCGACGTAAGCTATTTTAACGGTTTCGCCAATTACAAAATTTCCACTGTCTTGAGGTTCTTTTTTTGTAATCATATTAAAAAGTGTAGTTTTTCCTGCGCCGTTTGGACCAATAATTCCTACAATTCCACCAGGAGGAAGTTTGAAATTCATATCATCATATAAAACTCTGTCCCCAAATCCTTTTGCAACATTTTCAGCTTCAATAACTATGTTACCTAGACGCGGACCAGCAGGAATGTACAATTGCAAATCCTTTTGTCTTGATTCACCCTCATCTTTTAGCATTTCTTCGTATGAGCTAATTCTTGCCTTAGATTTTGCATGTCTAGCTTTCGGTGACATTCTTATCCATTCCAACTCTCTGGCAAGAGTTTTTTGTCTTTCGCTTTCTCTTTTTTCTTCAATTTTCAATCTGTCTTGTTTTTGCTCAAGCCATGATGAATAGTTACCTTTCCAAGGAATGCCTTCGCCCTTATCCAATTCTAAAATCCAACCAGCAACGTTGTCAAGAAAATACCTATCGTGAGTTACGGCTATAACAGTGCCTGGATAGCGATTTAACTCAGCTTCCAACCAAAGTACGGTTTCAGCATCAAGATGGTTTGTGGGCTCATCTAATAGAAGAATATCAGGTTTCTGCAATAATAAGCGAGTTAATGCAACACGTCGTTTCTCGCCTCCAGAAATTACTTTAACTAGTGTATCTCCAGGAGGGCAGCCGAGCGTATCCATTGCCATTTCTAATTTAGAATCAATATCCCAAGCATCTTTGTGATCAATCATCTCTTGCACTTTGCCTTGACGATCAATAAGTGCTGTCATTTCGTCATCGGACATTGGTTCGGCAAATTTTGCATTTATATCATCATATTCTTGAAGCAAATCAACAATTTCTTGAACACCTTCTTTTACAATTTCTTTTACAGTTTTAGTTTCATCCAATTTTGGTTCTTGTTCAAGATAACCGACTGTAAATCCTGGAGCAATGGAAGTTTCGCCATTAAAATCTTTATCAACTCCAGCAAGTATTTTTAGCAAAGTACTTTTACCAGAACCGTTTAATCCTAAAACGCCAATCTTTGCTCCATAAAAATATGAAAGCGAAATATCTTTAATTATAGGTGTTTTGTCATAAAATTTACTCACACGATGCATGGAATAAATTATTTTATTTATTTCATCTGCCATTGTTTCCTCAAAAATTTAAATTAAAGTGTAATAATACTTAATTCACCACCTGGTAGCAAATTCCTTCCTTTATATTGAAGTGCTAATTAGTTAAATTAGCGGATAATATTAAGGAAAATGAGAAGATGAGCACACCATTAGTAGTAATTGTGGGAAGACCGAATGTGGGAAAATCCACATTATTTAATAGACTAACAAACACAAAAGATGCAATTGTAGATGATGAAAGTGGAGTTACACGCGATAGACATTATGGAATTTGCGAATGGTCAGGAAGAGCTTTTCAACTTATTGATACTGGAGGATATGTTCCAAACTCACCTGAACTTTTTGAAGTAGCAATTCGCGAGCAAGTAGAAATTGCACTTGAGGAAGCAGATGCAATTTTATTTGTAACAGATGGGCGAGATGGAATGACTCCAATTGATCAAGAAATTGGACGAATGTTACATACAGCCAGCAAACCAATTATTGTATTGGCTAACAAATTAGATAACCCAACAATGGGTTTAGAAGCTGCTGAGTTTTGGAATCTTGGAATTGGCGATGTTTTTGATATTTCAGCAACACACGGTAGAAATATTGGTGATGTTCTGGATAATTTATTCGAAAAAATAAATTTTGCTGATTTTTCCGAAGAAGAAGATACACGATTGAAAATATCAATTGTTGGACGCCCAAACTCTGGAAAATCATCTTTAACTAATGCATTGCTCGGTGTTGAAAGAAGTATTGTCACAAATATTGCTGGCACAACGCGTGATAGTATCAATTCAGTTCTAAAATATTATGGTGAAGAAATAATCCTAATTGATACTGCTGGATTAAGAAAAAAGACAAAAGTTAAAGAAAATATTGAGTTTTATTCTAATGTTAGAACTTTGCGAGCTATTGCAAACTCGGATGTTGTAGTGGTTATGATTGATGCTCAGTTTGGAATTGAAAAACAAGACCAGAAAATTATTGACGAAGCAATTCAAAGAAGAAAGGGAATCATACTTGCAATAAATAAATGGGATTTATTAGAAAAAGAAACAAATACGGCTAGAGATTTTGAACAAAAATCCAAAGATAAATTAGGCTCGGTAAATTATATTCCAATGATATTTATATCTGCTTTAACTAAACAAAGAATTTTTAAAGTTGTAGATTTAGCAATAGAGATTGAAAATAGTAGGAAAACAAAGATTTCTACAAGTAAATTAAACGAAGTTTTGCTTCCAGAAATTCATAAAACTCCACCACCAGCTACTAAATCTGGAAAAGAAGTTAAGATAAAATATATCACTCAAGTTGGGGAAAAATATCCAATATTTTTGTTTTTTGCTAACGAAGTTAAATATGTTCCAGATTCATATCGAAGATTTTTGGAAAGTTTAATTAGAAAGCATTTTGGTTTTAATGGCGTTGCCATTACAATTAGTCTGAAAAATAAAAATCCAGAAGAGGAGAAATGAAAAATTTAATAGTAATTGATAACCCATTAATTAAACGAGATATAACATATCTTAGAGATGAAGAAACAAAGCAATATCAATTTAGATTAGCGGTTAACAGAATTGCATACATTCTTGCTGCCGAAGTTAGCAAAAATTTTGAGCTAATTGAAACTCCAGTTAAAACTCCTCTGGAAACTACTATTGGATATAAAATAGAAAAAGGTGTTGTTTTAGTTCCAATTTTAAGAGCAGGGTTAAGTTTAGTTGAAGCATTTCTTGAGATGATTCCTTATGCAAAAGTTGGTCATATTGGGTTACGAAGAGATGAAAAAACTTTTCAACCTATTGATTATTATTACAAGGCTCCAAATAACTTGGGAGCATATACTGTAATAATTCTTGATCCAATGCTTGCCACCGGTGGAAGTGCTTCTGTTGCAGCAGAATTTTTGAAAGGAAAGGGAGCAAAAGAAATAATTATGGCAAATTTAATTGCTGCTCCCGAAGGTGTAAGTCATATGGAGCACGATCATCCTGATATTAAAATTTACACAGCTCAACTTGACAGGGGGTTAAATGAAAATGCATATATTGTACCTGGATTGGGTGATGCTGGTGATAGAACTTTTGGAACTATTTAATTATTATTGATGTTTAACTAAATTTAATTAACTGATTGTAATAAAACAATTTAGCATATGTTAGATAAGTGATAGAATTAACAGAAAAAAATAGAAATGACTTGCTTGAAGAGTTGCTAAAAATTTGTAAAACTCACCTCAGTGAAGTTAATGAAGATATGATTACAAGAGCATTTAAACTTAGTTATGAAGCTCATAAAAATGATTTTAGATCTTCAGGTGAACCTTATTTTTTGCATCCATACCAAGTTGCAATAATTGTGGCAAGCGAAATGCCACTGGATGATATTTCTGTTGTGGTGGCATTACTTCACGATGTTGTGGAAGATACAGAATTTAGCATCGATTTTATTTCGGAAGAATTTTCGCCGGAAGTTGCAGAAATTGTTGATGGTGTTACCAAAATTAGTGGCGTTTTTACAGGTCAAGATATAACTCAAGCTGAAAATTATCGGAAACTTTTACTATCAATGGTTAAAGATGTACGTGTTATTTTAGTTAAATTTGCAGATAGATTACACAATATGCGTACTTTAGAATTTGTGAATCAACAAAAACAAAGAAGAATTGCAAAAGAAACTATGGATATTTATGCTCCTTTTGCAAATAGATTTGGACTTGGTAAAATTAAATGGGAGTTGGAAGATTTAGCCTTCAAATATCTTTTTCATAACGAATATGAACAAATTGCAAAGCAAATTAATAGCAAACGTAAAGAGCGTGAAACTTATATTAAAAAATTCTGTGCTCCCTTAGAAAAAAAATTAATAGAACATGGTTTACGTTTTGAAATTTCTGGAAGAGCAAAGCATATTTATTCTATTCACAAAAAATTATTAAAACAAAACACTACAATTGATAATATCTATGATTTATTTGCAATTAGGATTATTATTGAGAGTAACGATCCTAACGAATGCTATTATGTTTTAGGTGTTACAAATGAATTATATAAACCCATAGAAAGGTTTAAAGACTACATATCAATCCCCAAAAAAAATAATTATCAATCACTTCATAACACAGTTATCGGAATTGATGGCAAGCATGTTGAAATACAAATTAGAACTCGTATAATGCATGAAATTGCTGAAAAGGGTGTTGCCGCACATTGGAAGTATAAAGAAAATTTTAACCAAAATGATAATGAATTAGAAGACTGGGTTAATTGGGTTAGAGATATTTTTCATAACGTTGAGAAGACTGAAGCACCAAGAGAAGTGCTCTCAAGTTTTAAGCTAAACCTTTATCAGGACGAGATTTATGCCTTTACACCTAAAGGTGATTTAAAGCGATTACCAAAAAATTCAACCCCAGTAGATTTTGCTTTTGAAATTCATAGCAAAGTTGGATACAATTGTATTGGAGCAAAAGTTAATGGGAGAATAGTCCCTTTAAATACCATGCTCCATAGTGGTGATCAAGTTGATATTATAACTTCAAAAAATCAAAAGCCAAACAAAAACTGGTTACAATTTGTGCAAACTCTTAAAGCCAAATCCAGTATTCGAAAATATATAAATCAAGAAGAAGAACGAATAATTGAATCGGGCAAAGAAATTTGGGAAAAGAAATTAAAGAAATTAAAGAAAGTAATTCAACAAGAAGATTTTGCTAAAATTGTTCGAAAATTGAAATATGAGAATTATAATCAATTTTTCACAGCAGTTGCTCATAATACTTTGAATTTGGATGAGATTATAAGTCCCTCTGAAAAATTAATAGAAAAACATATTGAAGAATTTGAATTTGACGATTTTGCTGAATTTGCTCGTAGCTCCAACAAAGGTATTATTGTAGATAAAGAATATAGTGGAATTGAACATAGTTTTGCTCGATGCTGTAATCCAATCCCGGGCGATCCAATTGTTGGTTATATTACAATTGGTGAAGGAATTAAAATCCACAGGAGAGATTGTCATAACTTAATTCACATGGTTAAAAGTGCTGAGCACAAATTAGTTCCTGTTAATTGGTCAACAGAAAAGGGAGCATCATTTGTTGCTGGAATTAGTATTAGAGGTGAAGATAAACCTGGATTATTAAGTTTTATTTCCAACACTATTACAAGTTATAATAATTCAAATATTAAGGCTATAAATATTAGTACTAAAGATTCAGTATTTTCTGGATCGGTTGCTGTTTTTGTTAATGATTTAGACCATTTAAATCGTTTGATTGAGCGTTTAAAAAAGAATAAGAATATTTTTCAAGTTGAACGATTTGATGCCACTTCTTCTTAAATATTAAAGTTGTCACTAAAAAGTATAACAATTATGTTAAAGTTTTTAATTGATTAATCTAAATTGAATATGATTGAACAAAAAAGATTATTAGGAATAGATTTTGGAACAAAAAGGGTAGGAATTGCTATTACTGACCCTTTAAGAATTTTTGCTTATGCATTGGTTACAATTACTAATGATAACAATTTTTGGAAAGTTTTTAATCAACTTTTGGTTGATTATGAGATTGAAACAATTGTTTTAGGATATCCTTTAAAAGAAAGTGGCAAACGTTCTTCAAGTACAGAATTGATTGAAAAATTTAAAGAGGTATTAGAAAAAAATACTAATATTCCAATTGTTTTATCGGACGAAAGGTACTCTTCAGTAATAGCGAAACAACAAATTTTAGAGTCTGTTAAATCAAAAAAGAAAAGACAAGATAAAGGATTGGTGGATAAAAATGCCGCTGCAATTATTTTACAAGAATATCTTGATTCAATTAGTTAATTTGGGAGCACATTTTAATTGACATTATTTTTCAAAAAATCTATTTTTACATCTAATTTATAAATTGTGGGAGCATATATGGAATTTAATTCAATAGCTATGATTGAGACAAGCGGATTAGTTTCGGCAATTACTGCACTTGATGTTATGCTAAAATTAGGTGAAATAAAATATTTGAAAAAGGAAATAATTTCTAATGGATATGTAACTGTTTTTGTTGAAGGAAATACTCCAGAACTAAAAAGAATTTTACAAGCTGGTAGCATTGCTGCAAATAATGTGGGAAATGTTATTTCTAGTTCAATTATTGAAAACCCAGATAAGTTGTTATATGAACTGATTTTAGATAAAAAACCTAAAAATGGTGCTCAACTACCAAAAGTTAAAAATAAAATTAAAAAATTTGAATCAGAAAAAATATTAACTTTATTTGATAATGAAGAGAAACTAAATTCCCCTAATTTGTCTATTTCTTCTTATGAGCCACAAATTTTAGTTGAAGAATCAGAAAAAACTTTCAAAAATGACATATTTCTTGATACACATCAAAATGAAGTTCATGAATCTGTACCAATTGATTCTCAAAAAATTGATGTTTCAGAATTGGTGCAAGAAGAAACCCTAGAAGCAGAAGTTTCCGAATCTGAAAAAGAAGAAATTCAAGATAAAGAAGTTTTAGAAATGGAAAAAGAGGAAGTTCTAGAGGCAGAAGTTTCCGAATCTGAAAAAGAAGAAATTCAAGGTGAAGAAGTTGAGGAAATGGAAAAAGAGGAAGTTCCAGAGCCAGAAGTTTCCGAATCTGAAAAAGAAGAAATTCAAGGTGAAGAAGTTGAGGAAATGGAAAAAGAGGAAGTTCTAGAGGCAGAAGTTTCCGAATCTGAAAAAGAGGAAATTCAAGATGAAGAAGTTGTGGAAATGGAAAAAGAGGAAGTTCTAGAGGCAGAAGTTTCCGAATCTGAAAAAGAAGAAATTCAAGGTGAAGAAGTTGTGGAAATGGAAAAAAAAGATTTTAAGTCTGAAAAAGAAGATTCAAACAAAAACGAAGAAAATGCTATTATAAATTTGAGTCATTTAGAACGCTTAAGATTAGAAGCAAAATTAGAAATTGAAAAGGAAAATAAAGTTAGCAATTATCAAAATATCATTCCCCAAAAAGAAGTGAATACAAAAAAATTCTCCGAAATGAATGTGCACGAATTACGTAAGTTAGCAAGAGGCAATGTTAATTTTCCAATTAAAGGAAGAGAAATTTCAAAGGCAAATAGAAGCATTTTAATCAATTATTTTAATGATATTTCATAACTCTAAAATTTTTCTAATTAACTTTGATATAGATTATATATATTTAATTTTAATCATAAATATGTTTTGTTATAAATGAAACCCAAATTTCTTAAAATATTTTTATCTACAATTTTTTCAATAATTCTTTGGATTTTTGTCTCATTTTCCTACGAATATACAACAACCTTTAGAGTTCCTATTAATTTTACAAATATTAAAGAATCAAATACAATATTATCTCAGTCTTCAAATGAAATAAATTTAACAATTAAAGGTCAAGGTTGGGTTTTAGCTCAAATATCTTCTGTTGCTGAATCATATTTCCAAATATCAACTAATGAAAAAGTTGGGATACAGCACGCCGATGTTCGTGAAGCTTTAAGTGAAAATTCGTGGTTAAATCCAAGTGTTCAAGTTGTAATGCTTTCTCCAGCTGTTGTCGATTATGCTATTGAGCGTTTAAATTCAAAAGTTGTTCCAATATTAACTGATATAAAAATAGATATTGAAGAGGGTTATGGAATAGTTTCGGATATTATTTTAAATCCAGATTCAGTAAAAATATTTGGTCCAGTAACTTTAATGAACACTATTCATGATGTTTCTACAAAGCCGCTTCAATTAACAAATATTGATGAAGATATTTCAACAGAAATTGTTTTGAAACCTTTAGAATACATCAAATATGAAAAAGAAATTACAAGAATTGAGTTTAGTGTTCAAAAATTAGTTGATAAAACATTTGAAAATGTCCCAGTAAAAGTTGAAAATGTACCAAATTTAAGGACTCTGGAATTATTTCCACCCCATATTAATATTACTTTACGAGGTGGTTTAGTTAATCTTGGAGTAATGAGAACTGATTCAATTAAGGCAACTGTCGATTTTAATGATGCATTTCTTGATTCACTTGGTAAAATTAATCCTAAAATTTTAATCCCAAATTTTACAACTTTAACAAATGTTAATCCTAAAACACTAAAATATATAATAAAACAAAACTGATATGTTTATAACTTTTGAAGGCTTAGATTTTTGTGGAAAATCAACTCAAGTTAAATTACTAAAAGAAAAACTTGTACAATTAGAAAAAAAAGTTATTCTAATTAGAGAACCGGGTGGAACTCAAATTTCAGAAAAAGTAAGAGATATTCTCCTTGATAAAAAAAATTGTGAAATGCATATTGAAGCTGAATTGCTCCTTTTTTCTGCAAGCCGAGCTCAATTGGTTCGCGAAAAAATTATTCCTTTATTAAAAGAAGGATACTTTGTTATTTCAGATAGATTTCATGATTCCTCAATTGCATATCAAGGTTATGGACGTGGCATAAATCTAAATTCAGTTAAGACAATTCAAGAATTTGCTATTGGTTCAGCAATTCCTAACATAACATTTTTTTTAGATTTGCCTTTAGACGAAATTGCTAAACGGCGACAAAAATATGGTGCGGATAATTTAGATAGAATTGAACTTTCTGAAAACGATTTTTATAATCGTGTTCGTGATGGTTATATTGAAATTAGTAAAAATGAAAAGAGATTTATAACAATTGATGGAACTAAATCAATTGAGGAAATCCATAATCAAATTATAAATATTGTTATACAAATGGTTCAAAATAATGAATAAATATTTTAGAAAATATAAATTTTGGCTTATTGCCACTGCAGTAATTTTAGTTACAGGATTTGCAACCGTAAATTCTGATATATATTTCAATATTGCTAAAAGCATTGATACTTTTGGAAAAGTTTATCGTGAAGTTAGCATCAATTATGTTGATAAAATAAATCCAGAAAATTTTATGCTAGCTGGAATAAAAGGCTTGCTTTCATCTTTAGATCCTTACACAACATATATTGATGAAACAATGAAAAAAGATTTAGATGTTATTACAAACGGGAAATATGGGGGAATTGGAACAAGTGTTGGATTAAGAAGAAATAAAATCACAATTCTTGACTTAATGGAAGGCTATCCAGCTCAAAGACAAGGTTTACGAGTCGGAGATATTATTATTAAAGTTGACAGCATTGAAGTTAATAAGGATAATTATGAAGATTTAAGTAAATATTTAAAAGGTGAACCTGGTAAAATTGTTAATTTAACAATTGGAAGAGAGGGCATTAAAGATAATCTTATTTTTCAACTTGTTTTGGAAGAAATTGTGATTAAAAATGTAAATTTTTATGGTTTTATTCCAGAAGAAAATATAGCATATATTAAATTAAGTGGGTTCTCGCGTTCTGCCGGTAATGAAGTCAAAAATGCGCTTCTTGATTTGAAAAGTAAAAAAGATATTCATTCAATTATTTTGGATTTACGTGGAAATCCAGGTGGTTTGCTTGACCAAGCTATTGACGTTTCAGAAAAATTCTTAAATAAAGGTGATATTATTGTTTCGGTTATTGGAAGAGATACATCGCAAATTTCAAGATATTATTCAAAAGAAACACCTTTGGCTGAAAAAAGTAAGTTAGTTGTTTTAGTCGATGGCGGCACAGCTTCTGCTTCCGAAATTGTTGCTGGTGCTGTTGAAGACCACGATAGAGGTGTTATTGTAGGTGAAAAGTCATTCGGAAAAGGACTTGTCCAAACAGTTTTGCCTCTCTCTTTTAATACTTCATTAAAAATTACCACCGCAAAATATTATACTCCAAGTGGGCGTTGCATTCAAGAAATTGATTATTCAAAAAATGATGAAATTTTTAACGATTCTAAAAGTGAAAGTTTAAGTAAATTTTTTACAAATAATAATCGAGAAGTTTTTGCTAATGGTGGAATTACTCCCGATTCTATTGTCTCAAATTCTTCGCAATCAAAACAAGTGCAAACTCTATTAGCACGTGGAATTTTTTTCCAATTTGCTACAAATTACTTTAATGGAAATTCTGTTACTAATATTGACAAATTGGATGAATCTAAATTGTTTAATGAATTACTAATATATTTATCTGAGCATAAATTTGATTATACCTCGCAATCTGAAAAATTACTTGAAGAGTTGAAAAAGATTGCTTTGGAAGAAAAGATGGATAAAGATATTTTGGCTTCAATTTCAGATTTGGATAAAAAATATAAAACCGAAGAAATATCAGAGCTTGAAAAACATAAATCGGAAATTATTTGTGAAATTAAAATGGAATTAGCTTCACGAATTTCTGGAAGGGAAGGAAGAATACTTCAATCGCTAAAAAATGATAAACAATTTAAAGTTGCTCTTTCAATTTTAAATGACAACTTGCTTTACAATAAAATACTTGGAGTTAAAGATTAGTATCCTGTTTGTTCTTTTGCTTCTATTTGTTGGACTAATTACTGGTGTTTTAGCTGGACTTCTTGGCATTGGTGGAGGTGTAATTTTTGTGCCAGTTTTGCTTATAATTTTACCAGCAATTGGAGTTGAAAGTAGTAGTGTAACAATTAGTGCTGTAGCTACATCCTTATTTGCAGGGTGTTTTGCATCAGGTTCCTCGCTTTTTAATCACAGCAAAAAGAAAAATATTCTTTTAAAGGAAGGTCTAATTTTTGGATTTGGGGCAGTTATTTCTGCATCCATAATTCCTAATATCATTGTTTCTATTAATCCCGAAATATTAAAAGTTATTATCGCTTCTTTTATTTTTGTAGTTGCTCTAAATTTATTCTTTTCTAATCCAAAACCTAAAATAAAAGATGTAAAATTAAATACTTACTGGCTATTTCCACTTGGGATATTTTTTGGAGCAATTGCCTCAATTTCTGGACTTGGTGGAGGTATATTTTATGTGCCAATTTTATACTATTTTCTCAATGGTGACTTAAAACTATCGGTTGGTACAGCAACTATTGTTATATTTTTAACAATGTTCAGTTCCACAATTTCATTTGCAATTTTAAATCATAGTTGGAATCCAATAAATTTTCAGTTTGGATATTTAAATATTGCATCAGCATTGTTGTTAGGAGCTGGAGCTATATTTGGAGCATATTTTGGAGTTAAATTAGTTTTTAAAGTCCCTATTCCTATCTTTAGAAAAATATTTTCTGTATTTTTGTTTTTCGTTGTAATAAAAATTTTATTAGGAGCTAAAATATGAGCGAAATATCGTTCAAACGAGATGCAAGTTTTGATAAATGCCCAAGTTGTAAAGCTGTTGGTAAATTACGACGTTCAAGAGCACAATCTGTTTATGAGCAAGTAGTTAAGAAACTTGGTTTTTTTAATTATTTTAGATGCAGAGATTGTGGTTGGAGAGGGTCGCGTTTAAGTTTTGGTTTCAATAAAGCTTCGTTAAAAACTATTCTAATTTATCTTTTTCTTATGCTTACAACTGCTGTTGTTGTAAAATTTGTATTGCAAAAAATTGCATTAAAATAAGTAAAAATTTGAAGCCTTTTGGTGCAATTTGCATCAAATCCAATTAAGAAATATTTTTATAATGTTATTAGTAAATCTAATATATGGAGGAAATTTATGAGTGAAGAAGCAAAAAAAGAAAATCAATTTGAATTTAAAGCTGAAATTAAAGAGCTGTTAAATATTTTGGTTCATTCTTTATATACAAATCGTGAAATATTTATTAGGGAATTAGTATCAAATGCTTCCGATGCATTGGATAAACTACGTTTTGAATCAAACCGTGGCACAGAAATATTTAATAATGATTTAGAATTAGCAATTTCAATAAAAGGAGACGAAAAAGAAAATCTACTTACAATTTCGGATACAGGAATTGGTATGACAAAAGATGAAATTATTAATCATATTGGAACAATTGCTAAATCTGGTTCTGGTGAATTTTTGAAACAACTCTCGGAAAGCAAAGAACAAGCAAATAATATTATTGGAAAATTTGGAGTTGGTTTTTACTCGGTTTTTATGGTTTCTGATAAAGTTGAAATTATTTCTCGCTCATTTAAAGCAGATGCTAAGCCAATAAAATGGGTTTCAGATGGTCTCGGAAGTTTTGAAGTGGAAGAAATTGACGAAGATATTAAAAGAGGAACTGAAATTAGAATTCACCTAAAAGAAGATTCTAAAGAATATGCTGAAAAATATAGACTACAAAATGTAATTAAATCTCATTCCAATTTTATTACGTTCCCAATTAAAGTTGATGAAGAACAGATTAATACTGTTACGGCTGTTTGGAGAGAGCCAAAATCTTCTGTTAAACCAGAACAATATAACGAGTTTTATAAATTTTTATCTCACGATTTTGAAGATCCATTTCATATAATTCATAAATCAGTTGATGCTCCAATTCAATTTAATGCTTTACTATTTTTCCCAAAGAAAAATATGGATTTATTTGGGTTTAACCGCGATAATTATGGTTTAGATTTGTACGTTCGAAGAGTTTTAATTAATCATCAAAACAAAGATTTACTCCCAGAATATTTAAGTTTTGTTAAAGGTGTTGTTGATTCTGAGGATTTGCCATTAAATATTTCCCGCGAAACTCTTCAAGAAAATGTAGTATTTGCAAAAATTTCCTCCACTGTTACAAAGCAAATCTTAACCGAATTGGAAAAGATGGCTAAAGATGACAAAGAAAAATATGCTCAATTTTGGAAGGAATTTGCAAGAATTTTCAAAATGGGTTATGCCGATTATTCAAACCAAGAAAAATTTGTTGAATTACTTCGCTTCGACTCTTCTGCAAATGAAAATAAAGATCAACTTGTGGCCTTTGCCGAATACGTTGGAAGAATGAAGCCAGATCAAAAAGAAATATATTATATGACTGGTCCAAGCAGAGACGCATTAATCATGGATCCACATCTTGAAATATTTAAGCGAAAGGGAATTGAAGTGCTTTATCTTTATGACCCAGTTGATGAATTTGTAATTAGCTCAATAAATAAATATAAAGAATTTGAATTAAAATCCGTTGATCAAGTTGACTTAAAATCACTTGAAAAACTTGTTGATTCTGGTGAGAAAAAAGCGAAAGCAGAAGAATTATCTAAAACGGATTCAAAACATCTTTCATCATTACTTAAAAAAATGAAAGAAATTCTTGGCGATAAAGTTACCGATGTAAAAATTTCGGAACGTTTGGAGGATTCTCCAGCCTGCCTTGTAAATTCTGACAATACAATGTCAGCGTCAATGCAAAAAATGATGAATATGATGGGGAACAATACTTCAATTCCAGCAAAAATTTTGGAATTGAATCAAGACCACAAATTAGTCCGCAATTTGGTTAAAATATTCAAAGCTGATTCAAACGACAAATATATTAGCGATGTAACTGAGCAATTATACGAATCGTCATTATTGTTAGAAGGCTATTTGCAGGACCCACATAAATTGGTAAATAGAATAAATTCGATGCTTGAAGAATCAAGCAAATGGTACACAGAAGTTAAAAAATTAGATTAGTTTTGTGTCATATTGTAATTTTATTTAGAACCTCCATCCCAACGTATCGGGATGGAGGTTCTAAATCTTTATAACTTCGCTCATATTAAAATCCTATTGGATTATTCAGGTTTAAAAACTAATTATTGCAAAAATCTCCTCGGCAGAATTAAAATCTTTTAAGTAATGAATTTTGAATGAATTTCTATTATTTACTAACCAACTTAGCGCAATTTTTATTCTATCCAAATCCTTATTTGTTGCATTTTCGTTCCATTTTGGATTGTAATTGAAATAATCTTCAATATATATTTTAAATAAATTTTCTGATTCATTTGGCAAATTTTGAATTATTACTCGTCCCTCAATTAGAAGCAAGAAGTCATGTTTTTGATTTGAAATTACTTCAATTAAGGCGTTCGTTTTATTTATTGGTTCTGCGAGTATCGACGATCGATTTAATTGATTCAAGATTTGGTTAACAATATCACGAATTTCACCAGCTTCTTCGTATTCTTTTTCATCCGAAAGAGCTCGCATTTTTAACAACAGTTTATTAACAGCATCTTGATTTTCACCAGAAAGAAAAGTATAAGCTGATTCTAATTCTTTGATGTAATCATCCTTGTTGTCAAAAATACATGGAGCAACACACCGTTTAATATCATGTAAATAGCATTTTTTCCCACGATTAAATTCCTTATCAGAACACTCGCGTAAACGATAAGTTTTGTGAAGAATATCAATTAAATTTTTGGATGTATCTCGGTTACTGTATGGTCCAAAGTAATCATTTCCATCAAAATCTATTTTTGAAACTGAGGAGAAACTTGGATAATTGTGAGTTTTCTTTACTCTTATAAAATATTGCTGGGAATATTTTTTTAGAAGTGAATTCATTGGTGGTTTGTGTATTTTTATTAATTCACTTTCCAAAATTAAAGCTGTTAATTCTGAATTTGTTTCAATATAATCCAAACTTGAAGCTTTACGCACAATATCTTTTGCTTTACGAGCAGCAGTATTTGAAAAATAATTAGAAACTCGTTTTTTTAGAATTTTAGCTTTGCCTATATAAACAATCTTTCCATTTGCATCCTTAAAAAGATAAACGCCAGCAGTTGAAGGAACATTTGCAAAATCGATTGCTAACTTTTTCTTTATAATTCTAAAATTGGATTTTATTGCAGAAGCGGATTGATAGGCAAGTAATTCGTTTAATTTTGTAATATTTTGGTCTTCTTTAAGTTGAGTTATCATTTTAATTAGCAACTTTGCCGTAACCATTGCGTCGCCCAAAGCACGGTGAACATTTTTATGTCTAATTCCAAAATGCTGAACCAAATTGCCTAACGATTTACTTTTTAATTCAGGATAGAGTTTGCGTGCCAATTTTAATGTGCATAAAGTTTCGTTTTTTGGAGGAAGAACATCGGCACGCATAAATTCGTTTTGCAAAAAACTGTAATCAAAAGGCATATTGTGAGCAACTAAAATTGAATCGCCAATGAAATCGATTATTTGGGATGTTAAATCTTCAAAAAAAGGTGCATCGTGAACGTCATCATTTGTAATTCCAGTTAACGAAGTGATATAATAGGGGACAAGCGTTCCTGGATTTATAAAGCTTTGAAATGTTTCAAAAATTTCGCCATTTTTAACGCTTACTATTCCTATTTCTATTGCTCTATTGTGTTTTCCAGAAGTTCCAGTCGTTTCAAAATCTAGAACCGCAAACTCCGTATCAAAAATATTTATGCTTTCAACAACTTTATTTATCATAATTTGGAATTAATCTCAAAATGGAATGCAATATAATGCTACTGCCACAATTGTACAAAGTTAATAACTAAATTCAATTTGCTTTTAATGTTAAACATGAACATTATCCATTTCTAAATATTTCATCAAGTATTTTAAGTAAATCTTTCATCATAAATGGTTTTGCTAAATAATGGCTTACACCTTTTGAAAGAAAATTCAATTTGTCATAATCACTTGCAAAGGTAGTTAATGCTATAATTGGTGTTTCTTTATAGTTTGGAATTAATCTAATTTTTTGAGTTAACTCAACTCCATTTAATCCAGAACCTAGATTAATATCCATTAAAATTGCATCAAATTGGAAGTTCTTTATTTTTTCTAAAGCAATAATTGCATTTGTCGCACTGTCAATATCATATATTTCCTTTAGTGCTCGTTTAATTATTTTAATTGTTAACAAATCATCTTCAATATTAAGTATTATTTTTCTTTTACTAGATAACGAATTTAATTTTGTTAAGCCGTTTTTATCTAAAGTGGCGTATTTATATTTAGTATTAAAAACGTTTTCAGTTTCTAAAAGTTCATTAAATGGTATTTCAATTGTAAATACTGATCCTTTACCAAATTCGCTTTCAAGAAAAATTTTTCCACCTAAAATTTCAATACTTCTTTTTGCGATAGTTAATCCAAGACCAGTCCCTTGATAATTTCTTGATATACCTTCTTCAACTTGCCTAAATTCTTGCCAAATAATTTCTTGCTTATCCTTTGCAATTCCAATCCCTGTATCTAAAACACTAATAGTAAGATAATTCTTATCAGCTTTATTTATTTTATCAACAATTATTTGCACTTTCCCTTTTTCTGTAAATTTAATGGCATTACTTACCAACATTCTTAAAGCTTCTGAAACCAAAGATTCATCTGAATTAATAAATAAATTTTCAACGTTGATTTTAAACTCAAACTTAATGTTTTTTAAAAGAGCAGATTCTTTGAAATCTCTGTTAATAGATTCAATTAAATTTTGGATATTAATTGTTGTGATACGTTTTTCATGTTGTTCAGATTCAAATTTTACAATATTAAGTATTTCGGTTAATGTTGTTAACATTCTTTTTGAAGTACTTAAAATACCTTCAGCCATTTCCTTATCGTTTGGGTCGGTTAATGATTCTGTTAATAATTCTGCATAACCCATAATTCCAACAAAAGGTGTTCTTAGTTCGTGACTCATGTTTGATAAAAATAATGATTTAACTCTATTAATATCTTCTGCACGCTCTTTAGCCAAAATAAGTTCTTCGAGCATTGCTTTTTTTTCAGTAATATCTTCTTTTACTGCAACAAAATTAATAATATCACCATTTGAATTAACAATGGGGGAAATTATTGCATTTTCCCAAAATAAATCTCCATTTTTCTTTTTATTATGTAATTCACCTTGCCATCTTTTTCCACTTAATATTTTGCCCCATAGTTTGTCGTAAAAATCATTTGACTGCTCTCCTGATTTAAATATTCTTGGATTATTTCCATATAATTCCTTGAATTCATATCCAGTTACTTCAGTTGTTTTAGGATTAGCATATTTTATAAAACCTTCTGGATCTGTTATTATAATGCTAACTGGACTTTGTTCAACAGCACGACTAAGTGTTCTTAATTTTTCTCTTTGCTCTTTATTCTCGGTAACATCGCGAGCTACACCATACATTATTTCTTCATCTTTATAGGGAAAGGTGTTCCATGATAGCCATTTTGCTGATCCATCCTTGCAAATATATCTATTTTCAAATTGAAATATTGTTTGCCCATTTATTATAACTGATTTAATGTTTTCAGTAATTTTTCTATCATCTGGATGAACAAAAGAAACCCAAGGTTTTGATAATAGTTCTTTTGTTGGCCAACCAAGTGTTCGCTCCCACGATGGATTTAACACTTTGAAATAGCCATCAAATCCGGCTACACAAATCATGTCAATAGAATGTTCAAAGACTCTTGCAGCAGTTTTCAATTCATTTTCTGCTTTTTTTCGTTTGGTTATTTCGTGAACAATTGTATGGATGTATGTTTTACCTCCAAAATTTAATTTACTTAAAAAAACTTCCACATCGCAGATTAAACCATTTGCTTTTTTATGTTTAAATTCAAAGTTTTTTCTTTCGGAGTTGAAAAATTTCGCAATTATTATTGACAATTCCTTTTCCTGAAGAGTATTTATATCGGTTATTTTCATATTTTTAAGTTCTGCAATTGTCCATCCATAAAATTTTTCTGCGGCAAAATTTGCATCAATAATAGTTAGCGTTTCAGGGTCAATCAATAACATAACAGCAAGATTTTCTGTAAATAAGTTTTTAAATCTGCTTTCACTTTGCTTTAGAGCATTTTCGGCTATTATTTTTGCTTTAATATTTTTATGTTTAAGCAATGAAGATTCAATTGCAGATACTAATCTGTGCAAATTATCTTTTAGAATATAATCATCTGCACCAGCTTTCATACAATTGACTGCAGTTTCTTCATTAATTGAACCAGTAAGAATTATAAATGGTAAATTGTTATTTAATTTTAACGATAATTTCAAAGCAGTCATTCCATCAAAAGAGGGCATTGAGTAATCAGAAATTATAATATCTGGATTAAATTCATTAATTTCTTTTAATAACCCTTCTTCAGTTTCTACCCTTTTTGAAATGAACAGAATTCCAGCATTTTTAATTACTTTTTCAGCAATAAACATGTCAGTTTCAGAATCTTCAACAAAAAGTATCCTTAATGCTTGTTTTTTTACCATTTTTAACCTTTTAAATTGGAAATAATTTAACTATGATCTATTTACAGGTGATTCGTTTAACAGAAGCCAATAAAGACCAAGTTGTCTAACTGCCTCAACAAACTTATCAAAATCAACAGGTTTAACTATATAACTGTTAACTCCAAGTTTATAACTTTCTAAAATATCACTTTCTTCTTTGGATGAAGTTAACACAATAACAGGAATCATTTTTGTTTCTTCATTATTTTTTAATTCTTTAAGTACTTCCAAACCATCAACTTTTGGCAGCTTTAAATCAAGTAAAATTATTTTTGGTTGATTAAAGCCATCACGATTTACAAACTTGTTTTTATGAAAAATAAAATCTAAAGCCTCTTCTCCGTCAACAACAACTAAAACATTATTAGTTAAATTATTTTTCTTTAATGCTCGCAAAGCCATTTCGGCATCGTTTGGGTTATCCTCAACAATTAAAATTTCCACAATATTTTGTTTGTCCATCACTACTCCAGCTATGTTATTTATTAAAAATACTTTTCATCTTTTACAATATTTAGTCGTTTAGTTCTTTTTAGGTAATGAAAAATAAAAAGTTGCACCTTTGTTTATTTCTCCCTTAGCCCAAACTTCTCCACCATGTCTGTGAATAATCCTTTTCACAATTGCTAAACCAACGCCAGTGCCTTCAAATTCAATTTCAGTGTGCAATCTTTGAAAAACTCCAAATAGTTTGGATACATACTTCTCGTTAAATCCAGCCCCAAAATCTTGAATTTTATATTCAATATATTCTTCTTTATCTTCTGCAGAAATAACAATTTTTTTAATTTGTGATTTTTGACTGTATTTAATAGCGTTTCCAATTAAATTTGTCCAAACTTGTTCTATTAAAGTTGAATCTCCATTTACTTTTGGAAGTGTTTCAACATTAAATTCAAATGTATTTTTGTCGTTATCATTCGCAATTTCGTTGTAAATCGATTCTACCATTTTTTCCATATCAATCTTTGTATAATTTATTTCTATTCTTGAAAGACGTGAAAGATTTAACATGTCGGCAATTAATCTATCCATTTTTTTAGCGTTTTCTCTTATAACTTTTAGCAGTCTTTTTCCTTCATCATCCAATTTATTAGAAAAATCCTCTTCCAAAAATTTTGAAAAACCATCAATTGCTCTAAGTGGTGCTCTTAAGTCATGAGAAACTGAATATGAAAAAGCCTCTAATTCTTTATTGGATAATTCCAATTTTCGACGTTCATTTTTTAGCTCACTCGTAACTTCGTTTAAGTCTTCAATCATATACAACATAGCTCTTTGACTTTTATCTAATTTTTTTAATTTTTCATTTAGTTCAGCAGTTTGTTTTTGAACTTCAATTTCAAGATTATCTTTAATTTTTTTAAGTTCATTTTCGGCAACTTTTCTTTCGGTAATATCATTACCTTGTGCAATAGTTGCTATTAAATTATTGTCTGAATCATAAATTTTAGCCGAGTTCCAGAGAACATTCTTTATACTCCCATCAATATTTTTAATTTCTATTTCAATAGTTTCTGATCTTGAATCAATTTTTAATGAATTAATTAATCTAATAGATTCTTCCCTTGAATTACCAGGGAAAATAATATCAATATTTTTTCCAATTACTTCATCAAATTTCAATCCAGTTAATCGTTCAAAAGCTCTGTTAAAACGTTCAATATTGAGTTCAGTATCCCAAACAATTATTGGTGCTTGTGCATAATTAATTAGATTTTCAAGATATTCCTTTGTTTTTTTTAGTTCATCTTTAATAATTTTATCTTTTGTAATATCCCAAAATGTAATAACAGCTCCAATGCTTTTCCCATCTTGCTTTATTGGATATGAAAAATATTCAGCATCAAAGTAAGTACCATCAGCTTTCCAAAGAACTTCGTTAGAAACATGAATTTCTTTCCCTTTGCGAAATGCAATATAAATTTTACAATCTTCTTCCAAATATTTTGATTTATTGGCATGGCTGTGATGTATTAGTTGGTGCATATTTTTACCAATTACTGAGTTAATATCGGCATAGCCTAATAAATTTAAAGCGGATCTGTTGCAAAAAGTGCAATTACCTTTTTGGTCAATTCCATAAATTCCTTCAGCTGTTGAATTTAGTAACAATCTTATTTGTTGCTCACTATGGCTTAATAAATCTTTTTGCAGTTTCAAATCGTTAAATGTTTTGTTATGCTCTAAAATTTCATTTTCCAAATACTTCGTTTTTTGTCTAACCTTTCTATTTAATAAGAAGATTGAAATAACAAGCATAATAATAAACAATGGAATAAAAATATAAACAGACATCCAAAGAATATCTTTAATATCCAATTCCCTTTTTGATGTTGTTCCAAACCATTTTAATTGAATTTCGTTAAAAGTATTGTTTGCAATTATTATTGAAAGCCCTTCATTTAGTTTTGTAAGCAATTCTCTATTACCTTTTTGTACAGCAAAACAAAAATCTTGGCGGAATTGAGGAATATGAATATCCAATGGTTTAATAGTTTTAATTCCCATATTTTCAAGTAGTTTTATCCCCATAATTCTTTGTGTAATTACAGCATCCGATTCACCATTTTCCAACATGTGAAAAGCTTCCTCAAAAGTGTGTGTTGAGATAACAGTTTTTGAAATATTTTCTCGTAAAATAAATTCTTCGGCATTATCGCCTTTCATAACAGAAATAGTTTTCCCCTTTAAATCTTCTAAACTATCTATATCTAATGTTCCTTCTTTAACAAAAATAGCTCCGTGCAATGATAAATAGGGAAGAGTAAAATCATAAAGTGATTCACGTTCTGGAGTTCTTCCAACAAGTGGCAAGGCATCAATTTTGCCAATAGCTAAATCATTTTTTATTTCATTCCAAACTCCAATTTTTATATTTAGCTTAATTCCAACCGCTTTTGTAGCTGCTTTAATTAAATCGATAGAAAAACCATCAGCATTTCCATTTTCATCAACAATGCAATATGGAGGATAGTCGGGTTCGGAAGCAATTGTAATTTCAAGAGGACTTTCTGTCACAGAGCTATTAATTATTATATTTTGTGAAATTAAGTTTGAATTGATTGCAAAAAGAACTAAACCTAAATATTTTAAGTAATTATTCATTATTACCTTTTAATCTTTTTATTTCAGCTTTCATTTCCTGCATTCTAATTTCTCGTTCAACCTGGATAATGCAATAGGATTAAAATAAACAATTTTAGAAAAAGAACAATCAATATAGAAGCGAACTTGCCCCGACTTACTCGGTCTTAGCGTTTGTACCCAAAAGGTTAAGTGAACAATAGTA
>Ga0210039_1000200_pt1 | contig 67031 bp, 52 predicted proteins | sample CryGeyCG2114_250_3_FD_185460 | JGI IMG/M metagenome (GOLD analysis project Ga0210039, IMG submission 185460) | Groundwater microbial communities from aquifer - Crystal Geyser CG17_big_fil_post_rev_8/21/14_2.50 (SPAdes) (version 2) | ecosystem: Environmental > Aquatic > Deep subsurface >...
CAATGGCATCGGTATAAATCAATCCGCCATCTTGTGCGAACTCGATGCGACCGTTTTGCGTGCAACCCAAGTTGCCACCTTCGACCAGCACCCGACAGCGTAGCTCATTGCCGTTGACACGAAAGGCGTCTCCGGCCTTGTCACCGACTTGGGCGTTGGATTCAAAGTCTGCCTTGACGTAGGTGCCGATGCCCCCGTTGTAGATCAAATCTACTGGCGCTTTCAGGATGGCGTTGAGCAATTCATTGGGCGCCAGTTCAGCTACCTCGATACCCAAAACCTGCTGCGCGGCGGCAGACAACTTGATCGACTTGGCCGAGCGGGGATAAACCCCGCCGCCGTCAGAGATCAGCGCTTTGGCATAGTCGTCCCAACTCGAGCGTGGCAGTGCGAACAACCGCTTGCGTTCGGCAAAGCTGACCGCTGTTTCGGGCGTAGGGTCGATGAGGATGTGCCGGTGGTCAAAGGCGGCGACCAGTCGGATGTGCTCGGACAGCAGCATGCCGTTGCCAAAGACGTCGCCCGACATGTCACCAATGCCCACCACAGTGAATGGGGTAGTCTGGGTGTTGACACCCAGCGCCCGGAAATGCCGCTTGGCGGACTCCCACGCGCCACGCGCGGTGATGCCCATTTTTTTATGATCGTAACCAACGGAGCCACCCGAGGCAAAGGCATCGCCCAGCCAAAAACCATAGTCGGCCGACACGCTGTTGGCAATGTCTGAAAAGCTGGCGGTGCCCTTGTCTGCGGCAACCACCAGGTAGGGATCATCCGGGTCGTGTCGCACCACGTTGACCGGGGCGACCACGTCGCCGTGCACCAGGTTATCGGTCAAATCAAGCATACCTGACAAAAACAACTTGTAGCAGGCGATGCCTTCTGCCAAGAAGGCATCGCGGTCAGCAGGGTTGGGCGCCGTCTTCAACACAAAACCGCCCTTCGAGCCCACAGGCACGATGACCGTATTCTTGACGTGCTGCGCCTTGACCAGTCCGAGAATTTCGGTGCGGAAGTCTTCGCACCGATCGGACCAGCGGATGCCACCGCGCGCCACTTTGCCGTTGCGCAGGTGAACCGCCTCAAAACGAGGCGAATAGACCCAGATTTCAAACATCGGTTTAGGCTCGGGTATACCGGGCATGCGGCGCGGGTCGAACTTGAAGCTGAGATACGGCTTGAAGCCGCCGCTGACCGTGGTCTGCCAGACGTTGGTGCGCACGGTAGCCAGAATACCTTGGTAAAACTGGCGTAGCACGTGGTCTTCTTCCAGACTGGCGACAGCACTGAGCAAGGCGTCAATGCGCTGCGACAGTTGCTGCTGGGCTTGCTGCCGGTCATCGGCAAATGCCGGATTGAACCGGACGTCAAACAGCGCAGCCACCTGCTGGGTGATCTCGGCGTTTTTACGCAAGGTCGATTCAATGTAGCTTTGACTGAAGGCAAAGCCGATCTGCTTGAAATAGCGGGTGTAGGCCCGCAGCACGGAGATGGAGCGCGCGTCAAGCTCGGTCACCAAAACCAACTGATTCAAATCATCGCTGTCGACCTCGTTGCGCCAGACCTGAAGAAACAGCGCTTCAAAACGGGCCTTGATCGACGAAAAGACGGTCTTCTGCGGCAGTTGCAGGCCCAGGTCGTGAATCCACAAACTTGGCCCGTCTGAAGGCGTGACCTTGTAAGGTTGTTCATCCAGCACCCTCGCACCCATGCGTTCCAGCACTGGCAAAGAGTCAGACAACGCCACTTTGGCGGTGTTATATATCTTCAGGCGCGTCTGTCCGGCACTGCCATTGAGCGGTCGGTACAACCTGACAGCCATGCCGGCCAGCGGGGCCAAGGTGGACAAAACATGTGCATCGTCCGCCGCCGCGGCACCGGGAAAATCATCGCGATAGACAGAAGAAAATGCCTGGGCAAAACTGTTGGTCAGCGACAGTCCGACGCTTTCGCCGTAACTTTGCATCAGCGCCTGCTTGCAGTCGTCTTCCCAGCGCCGCGCCAAGCTGGCAATGCTTGCTTCAAGCGCTGCAACATCCGGATTGCGCGGCGCCTCTTGCAAGGCCCTGACCAGGTAGTGAATGCGCGCCAGCGGTTGGTCGGTGAGCATCGGCGTGTACTCGACCGATTGGCCATCGAGCGAGCGCATCAGCTCATCACCAATGCGGCTGCGCAACTCGGTGTTGTAGCGGTCGCGGGGCACAAACACCAGCGCCGACGTGAAGCGCCCAAACGGGTCGCGACGCAAGAAAACACGGGTTCGCTGGCGCTCTTGCAAGCGCAGAATGCCAACAGCATGGGCGATCAACGTTGGTGCATCGACCTGCATCAACTCGTCGCGCGGGTAGGCGTCCAGTATGGCCTGCAATGACTTGGCCGCATGGCTGTCTGGGACGACATCGGCAGCCGCCATCACAGCGGCTGCACGCCGTCGCACCTGCGGGATCTCGGAAACCGATGCGGCATAAGCCTTGGAGGTGTACAAACCCAGAAAACGCGTTTCGCCAACAACCTGACCGCTCTCGTCAAAGCGCTTGACCGCCAGGTAATCAAGCCACGCCGGACGGTGTACCGTCGCGCGCGTCATGGCCTTGGTCACCAGCACCAATTGGTCTGATTCAACAAAGTCCAATGCATCCTTGGGCAAAAAACTGACTGGGGTTTGGGCCTCACCACGCAAAATGCCAAGGCCACTTTGCGCAACGGCCTCGAGACGCACTTCGTCACCCGAGCGGCTCAGAGTGTAGTCGCGCGCACCAAGGAAAGTGAAGTGTTGCTCTCGCAACCAGCGCAGAAATGCAACACCCTCCTGCTGACCCGCGGAAGGACTTGGCCTGCGTTCGCTTTCGTCGCAGACGCGCTGCAAATGCGCCAGCATGGCAGGCCAATCGGTGACCGCCGCAGCGACATCTTCCAACACACGTGAGATCTCCGCAGCCAACGCTTCGCACTCTTGCGCACGCACGATCCGATCGCATTCGAGCAAGATAAAAGACTGCGTGTGCGCCTGGTCGTGCGCACGCGAATTTGCGGCAACCGTACGGTACAAGTCGCCATGCGTGTCGCGCTCGATCGTCAGCAAGGGATGCACGATCCAATGGGCAATGCGACCGCTTCGATTGATGGCCATGGTGACGGAGTCGACGAGAAACGGCATGTCCTTATGCACGATCTGGATCACCGTGTGTTCGCTGCTGAAGCCATCCTCGGCCAGGGTCGGATTGAAAACGCGAATACGGGCATCAAAAGCATCGGCCGGCCTATCCAGCAGGCGCCAGTGCGCGCTGGCCATCGCCATCAGTTTGGCGGGGCCACGAAGCTGCAACTCGTCGGGATCAGCGCTATCAAAATAGGCACAAACAAACTCAGCCAGGGGCTGCGCGTTATTTTCAGCGTTGTTGAGTGTGTATTGACGCAATGCAGCCAAGGTGGCAGTCGACATGGAGGTTTCCTTTACGGCGCTTGAATGCCGTAATTCTAGGCAGCGAGCCGTGTTGCAACCGCCACGTCCCGGGGGATTCATTGGGTTATGCAAATTTCACATGCCCCACGCCTTCGCACTCCCGCTGCGGCGCGGACGCCGCCCAGAGCAATCCTCAAGCCGATGGCTCAAACCAGTCGAGCGGCCAAAGACCACGCTGCAGTTGATCCAGCCACAGAGCCGCAGTCAACGTTTTGCCGTCGGTGACCACACCGGTACGGCACCAGGCCATCAGTTCATCAGGTGTTGCCGTAAACACATCCAGAAACTCACCTTCGTCCAGATGCCGTGCCCCGGCAGTCAGGTCACGGGCGAACCAGATGTCAATGAATTCTGTGGAGTAAGCAATCAACGGATGGACCACGCCAGCATGCGCCCATGAGCGCGCCTCATAGCCTGTTTCTTCGGCCAATTCGCGTTGCGCGCAGGCCAAACATGCTTCACCGGGGTCGAGCTTTCCCGCCGGAAACTCGATCATGACCCGGTTCACCGGATAGCGGAACTGGCGCTCCAGCACCACACGCGTTTGACCAGATGCATCAACCAGCAGGGGAACCACCATCACCGCCCCTGGGTGAATGACGTATTCGCGGGTAGCAAGGGCACCACCCGGGAGCGCGACCGTATCGCTGACGACATGAAGCAACTTGCCACGGAAACACTCGGCGCTGCTGATCTGAACTTCCCTGAGATGGCTGTCGTCTGTGCCCGAAGCCCCCATCGGCAACTGTTGAAGTGAAAAGTCAGTCAATGCGCCAACATTTTGACAATGGCATCGGCACACAAGGCCATCAAACCACCGGGCAGCAAACCAACCAATAACAGCAAAGCACCATTGAGGCTGAGTACTGCGCGCACATCCAGCGGTGCTGTCAGACGTGCGGTCGAAGTCGGGGCGTCAAAGTACATGACTTTGACGACTCGCAAGTAATAGAAAGCGCCAATCAGCGACATCATGACCGCATAAACAGCCAATGCAATGTGGAAAGTGTCACCTGGGGCCACCAAAGCCTGCAACACGGCTAGCTTGGCGTAAAAGCCGACCATGGGCGGGATACCGGCTAGCGAAAACATGCACAGCGCCATGACGCCGGCATACAGCGGACTGCGTTGGTTCAAACCGGCAAAATCCGCGATTTCTTCACTTTCAAAACCATCACGCGACAGCAACAAGATGACACCAAAACTGGCCAAGGTGGTGAGCACGTAGGAGACGACATAGAACATCGACGAGCTATACCCGTTGCCTGCAGCCAAGGTATTGGCGCCGACCACACCCGAGAGCATGCCAACCAAGACAAAACCCATGTGCGAAATAGTGGAAAAAGCCAACATCCGCTTGAGGTTGGTTTGGGCGATCGCCGCCAGGTTACCGACGGCAAGCGAGGCCACCGACAACAACATCAACATCTGCTGCCAGTCAATGGCCAGTGGCAACAATCCCTCAACCAGCAACCGAATCATGACGGCAAAAGCAGCCAGCTTAGGCGCACCGCCGACCATCAACGTCACCACCGTCGGCGCCCCTTGGTACACGTCGGGGATCCACATGTGAAACGGCACAACGCCCAACTTGAAAGCCAGCCCTGCAACGATGAACACCAGACCAAAAATCAGCACCTGGTGATTAACTTGGCCCGAACTGATGGACTTGAAAACTTCTTGCAGGTCAAGAGAGCCGGTTGCGCCATACAACATGGACATGCCGTACAGTAAAAAGCCCGACGCCAGGGCCCCCAACACAAAATACTTCATCGCGGCCTCGGTCGAAACGGTGTGATCCCGGCGCAATGCCACCAGTGCGTAGCTGGAGAGCGTGAGCAACTCGATGCCCATGTAGATGACAAGGAAGTTGTTGCCAGAGATCATGACAAACATGCCCAGCAACGCAAACAAGCTCAGCGTAAACAACTCACCGCCGCGCAGCATGTCACGGCACGTCGCATAAGCGCGCCCATAGACCAGCGTAGCCATTAGCGCCAGAGCAGCGAAGCATTTGAGCCAATTGCCCATGGGGTCGCTAACGACCATGTTGCCAAACGCGTATACGGTATCGCCCGTTGCCGCATATTTGGCCTGAATCCAAGCGACAACGCCCAGCGCCACCAGCGTCAAAATGTAGGTTGGCGTGCGGCCAGTACCTTTGACGGCCAAGTCAAATAAGGCGATCACGCAGGCCATGACCAGCAATATCAACTCGGGGTAAACCGTCAGCAAACTGATTTTGTCAATCATTTCAATCTCTTGTCTAGGTAATCAAAGCGCGTCGCTCAAGGCAACTTGGACACAGCAACGTGTTTGAGCAATTCGGTGACCGAAACGTCCATCACGTCGGTAAACGGTTTTGGATAAAGTCCGAGGTAAAGAATGGCAATCGCCAGCAGACTCAAAAAGAGGAACTCGCGCGCATTGATGTCTTTAAGATTCTTGACCTTTTCGTTGATCACCGGGCCGAGATAGACCCGCTTGACCATCCACAAGGTATAAGCGGCGCCAAAAATCAAGGCGCTGGCCGCAGCAACACCGACCCAGAAATTGACCTTGACGGCACCCAGAATCACCATCCACTCGCCTACAAACCCGGCCGTTCCCGGCAGGCCGCAGTTGGCCATCGCAAACAGCATGGCAAAGGCAGCAAACTTTGGCATGGTGTTGACCACACCGCCGTAGCTGGCGATTTCACGGGAGTGCATGCGGTCGTACAAGACCCCGATGGCCAGGAACATGGCGGCAGAAACAAAGCCGTGCGAAATCATCTGCACGATGCCACCAGCCATGCCGAGGCTGTTGAAAATAAAAAAGCCCAGCGTGACAAAGCCCATGTGTGCTACGGACGAGTACGCCACCAACTTCTTCATGTCTTTTTGCACCATGGTGACCAAGCCAACGTAAATCACGGCAGCCAGCGACAACCCAATCATCAGTCCAGCCCATTCGTGGGATGCATCAGGCGCAATCGGCAGCGAAAAACGCAGAAAACCATACGCGCCGAGCTTGAGCATGATGGCAGCCAACACGGCCGAGCCACCAGTTGGCGCCTCGACGTGCACGTCGGGCAACCAGGTATGCACTGGCCACATCGGAACCTTGACAGCAAACGCCGCTAAAAAGGCAAAGAAGAGCAAGGTTTGGGCGTCAGCCGCCAAAGGCATCTTTTGCCAGACAGCCAGATCAAAACTGCCGCCAGACGTGAGGTAGAGGTAAATCAGCGCAACCAACATCAATAGGGAGCCGAGCAGGGTATACAAGAAGAATTTGAAAGCCGCGTAAATCTTGTTCGGGCCACCCCAGACGCCGATGATCAAATACATAGGGATCAGTGTGGCTTCAAAAAATACGTAGAACAACATGCCGTCGAGCGCACAGAAAACGCCGATCATCAAACCGCTCAGAATCAGGAAAGCACCCATGTACTGATTGACACGGCTGGTGATCACTTCCCAACCAGCAATCACCACAATAACGTTGATAAAAGCGGTGAGCAACACAAACCAGAGCGAAATCCCGTCAACACCCAGGTGGTAGTTGACATGGAAACGTTCAATCCAGGGTGACAACTCGGTGAACTGCATTGATGCAGTTGTGACATCAAACTGTGTGTACAGCGGCAGCGTCACCAGCAAACTGACAACAGCACCGATCAATGCAATCCAACGAACAACCTGCGCCTGGTCATCCCGACCCAGGGCAAGCAACACGACACCAAAGAGTACCGGTGTCCAGATAGCCAGGCTCAACAAACCCATTTTTATATTTCTCCTATTTGAGCCAAACGAAATACGTCATGAAGACGAACACGCCAAGCACCATGGTCAGGGCATAGTCATACAAATAACCGGTCTGAACTTTGCGCACCACGCCAGAAACCCAGCCTACGATACGCCACGATCCATTGACGACAGCACCGTCGATCACAGCCTGATCGCCGCCTTTCCAAAGCACGACGCCCAGACCGCGCGCCGCCGGAGCCAACACGTTTTCATTGAACCAATCCATGTAGTACTTGTTTTCCAACAAGGTGTGAATGGGCTTGAAGGTGCGCTGGATCGCTGCTGGCAAAGCCGGGTTGACCATGTACATGTAGTACGACAAAGCCACCCCGGACAGAGCCAGCCAAAAAGGTGCCGACAGAAAGCCGTGAAGCGCGAGCTGAACCGGACCATGGAATTCCTCACGCAGGAATTCCATTGCCTTGTGAATTTCAGGATTCACAAAAATGGCACCGTTGAAGAACTCGCCGAACAGCATCGGACCAATCGTCATGTAGCCAATCAACACCGATGGAATCGCCAGCATCACCAGCGGCACCGTAACCACCCACGGCGACTCGTGAGGCTTGTGGGCAGCACCGTGGTCGCCGTGTCCGTGACCATGGTGAGCTTCGGGATTCTGGTCAAAACGCTCTTTACCGTGGAACACCAGAAAATAGAGGCGGAATGAGTAGAACGCAGTCACAAACACACCGGCCAATACGGCAAAATAAGCAAATCCAGCAGCCGGTAGGGTACTGTTGTGCACCGCCATGATGATTTCGTCTTTGGAATAGAAGCCGGAGAAAAATGGCGTGCCAATCAGTGCCAGTGAACCCACCAGTGACGTGATCCAGGTAATGGGCATGTACTTGCGCAGTCCGCCCATCCAGCGGATGTCTTGGTTGTGGTGAACGCCCATGATGACCGAACCTGCAGCCAGGAACAGCAAGGCCTTGAAGAACGCGTGGGTCATCAGGTGAAAGACGGCAACCGAGTAGGCCGAAGCGCCTAGCGCCACCGTCATGTAGCCCAACTGGGACAGCGTCGAGTAGGCAACCACCCGCTTGATGTCGTTCTGGATGATGCCCAGGAAGCCCATGAACAGCGCAGTAATACCACCAATGATTAGCACAAAGTTGAGCGCGGTTTCACTGAGTTCAAACAATGGCGACATCCGTGCGACCATGAAAATTCCGGCCGTAACCATGGTCGCTGCGTGAATCAGTGCCGAGATCGGTGTTGGGCCTTCCATCGAATCGGGCAACCAGACGTGCAAGGGAAACTGCGCTGATTTACCCATGGCACCGATAAACAGGCAAATGCAAATGACGCTGATCAGCAACCAGTTGGTACCGGGCAGCATGATCGAGGACAACGAGGCCGCTTGGGCAAAGGTCTCGGAGTAGTTGAGTGTACCGGTATAAGCCGCCAGCAGGCCAATGCCCAGAATAAAGCCAAAGTCACCCACCCGGTTCACCAAAAACGCCTTCATGTTGGCAAAAATCGCACTGGGCTTGTTGAACCAAAAGCCAATCAGCAGGTAAGAGACCAGGCCTACGGCCTCCCAGCCAAAGAACAGTTGAAGCATGTTGTTACTCATGACGAGCATCAGCATGGAGAAGGTGAACAAGGAAATGTAGGCAAAGAAGCGGTTGTAGCCCTCGTCTTCTTCCATGTAACCGATGGTGTAAATGTGGACCATCAGCGAGACAAAAGTAACCACGCACATCATCATGGCCGTCAAGCCGTCGACCATGAAGCCGACCTCCATTTTCAGGCCACCGACAACCATCCATGTGTAAATGGTTTCATTGAAACCAGCACCATCGGCCACCACGCTCTTGAGCGTCATGGCAGACAGAATGAACGCCAACAACACGCCGAGAATGGCCAGTGTGTGCGACGCACGCCGACCAATCACGTTACCCGCAAATTTGGTTCCCAAGATACCGGCAGCGATCGCTCCGACCATAGGGGCCAGTGGCACAACCAGCAAAGTTGAGGCTGAAAGGGTTTGACTCATTTGCTGTTATCCCTTCAACGAATCGAGTTCGTCAACATTGATGTTGGACTTGTTACGGAACAACAAGACCAAGATGGCCAGACCAATTGCCGACTCGGCTGCGGCAACCGTCAAAATGAAAAACACAAAAATCTGACCGTGCAAGTCGCCCAGGTAATGGGAGAAAGCAACAAAGTTGGTATTGACCGCCAGCAACATCAACTCGATGGCCATCAGCAGAACGATCAGGTTTTTCCGGTTCAGGAAAATACCAACAACCGATAGCGCAAACAGCATGGCGCCCAACGACAGGAAATGACCCAAGGTGAGCGTCATGCTTTGTTCTCCGCAGAAGTCTCTGTGACTGTCTCAACCGCTAATGCCGGCTGCGTTGGCGTCACTTTCAACACGACCAACCGGTCTTTGGCCTTGACCCGAACCTGGTCGTCCGGCTTGACTGCCTTACTGTCCTTGCGCTCACGCAATGTCAACGCGATGGCAGCAATCATGCCCACCAGCAAGATGGCCGCTGCAACTTCCAGTGGGTAGATGTAATAGGTATACAACAATTTGCCAAGTTCACGCGTGTTGGAAGCACCCGCAGTCACGTTGTTCACGATAGCCGGGTCGTCGGTCACACGAAAGCCACCCATCAGCACCGCAGACATCTCGAAAATGATGAACACGCCCACCACCGCCGCAATCGGAAAATGTTTCCAGAAGCCTTGGCGCACGCTCTCCAAATTGATGTCGAGCATCATCACGACAAAAAGGAACAAAACCATCACCGCACCGACATAGACCAGTATCAGCGACAGAGACAAGAACTCGGCCTTAAGCAGCATCCAGATCAACGATGCCTGGAAAAAGGTCAACACCAAAAACAAGACCGCGTGGACCGGATTGCGCGCTGTAACGACGCGAAACGCCGCAAACAGCAAAATGGCCGAGAAAAAATAAAAGAGACCGCTTGTGACACTCATGATTCAGATTCTTTCGTAAGGCGGGTCAGCGGTATTTGGCGTCAGCCTGTTTGTCGGCGGCAATTTGTGCCTCGTAGCGATCGCCAACAGCCAGCAACATTTCTTTAGTGAAATACAAATCGCTGCGCTTCTCCCCGTGGTACTCAAGGATATTGGTTTCGACGATGGAATCGACCGGGCAACTTTCTTCACAGAAGCCACAGAAAATGCACTTGTTGAGGTCAATGTCATAGCGGGTGGTACGCCTTGAGCCGTCGGCACGGACATCGGACTCGATGGTGATGGCCATGGCCGGACAAACGGCCTCACACAACTTGCAGGCAATACAACGCTCTTCACCATTCTCATAGCGGCGCAACGCGTGCAAACCACGAAAGCGTGGTGACAAAGGTGTTTTTTCTTCAGGGTACTCCAGCGTAATCTTGCTGCGAAACGCGTAACGCCCCGTCAGCCGCATGCCTTTGAGCAGCTCAAGCAGGAAGAAGCTGGAAAGAAAGTCTTTCAACGAGAAAGCGCTCACCTCGGCAACTCCGGCAGAATTTAAGTTTGGATTAGACATAAGCGACTCGCATTACTTCCAGATGTTCCAGGGGGTCTGCATCCACACACCAATCAGAACCAACCAGACCAAGGTCACAGGAATAAATATCTTCCAGCCCAGACGCATGATCTGGTCGTAGCGAAAGCGTGGGAAAGTTACACGGACCCAGATGAACGTTGTCATGACGGCAAAGGTCTTCAGACCCAACCAGATCCACCCTGGAATCATGTTGAAAAATGCGCTGTCAATCGGCGACAACCAGCCACCTAAAAACATGGTCGTGACCAGAATCGAAACCAGCCAGATGTTGGCGTACTCGGCCATCTGAAACATGGCCCAGGACATGCCTGAATACTCCACCATGTGACCGGCCACAATTTCAGATTCACCCTCAATCACGTCAAACGGCGTCCGGTTAGTTTCAGCCAGGCCCGACACAAAATACACCACCATGATCGGCAGCAAAGGCAGCCAGTTCCAGGACAGGAAGTTCAGTCCCTTCTGCGCAAAGTAGCCCTGGTTCTGCCCCATCACAATATCGGTCATGTTCAAGCTGGCGGAAACCATCAGAACAACCAGGAAGCAAAAGCCCATGGCGATTTCATAACTGACCATTTGGGCCGAGGCGCGCAGCGCGCCCAAAAACGCGTATTTGGAATTGGACGACCAGCCTGAAATAATGACGCCGTAGACTTCCATCGACGCGATCGCCATCAAAAACAGCAAGCCGGCATTGACATTGGCAACGGCGACCTCGGGACCAAACGGAACCACCGCCCAAGCCGCTAGCGCCGGCGCTACCGTCAGCACCGGGCCGATGAAAAACAAGGCTTTGTCCGACGCGGCAGGACGAACAATTTCCTTGGTCATTAATTTCAGCGCATCCGCAATAGGCTGCAACAAGCCCCAGGGACCGACACGGTTGGGCCCCAAGCGGATCTGCACCCAGCCAAGCAGCTTGCGTTCCCAAAGTGTCGCGTAGGTCACCGCACCCAAAACGATCATCAAAACCACCGTAACCTTGAGCAAGGCCCAGATCAGAGGCCAGGCCATCTCAGCCCACCATGATGCAGCCAGCAGCCCCTGACCGAAAGAGAAAAGCCAGTCGCTCATGCTGCCACCTCCGTTTGACCGGTGACGCGTGCGTCCGCGGTCTGTTGCAACGACGCCGCCCGACGCACCAGACCGTCAAGTTGGTAGATTGACGCCACACAGGGCTCGGTACAGGCCAACCGATCGGCATCCCCCGTTGCATTGGCGTTGCTCAGGCAGCCAGTATCGACCGCGGCAACAGTCGCACCCGGCGGTAAATCCAGCGCCCGGCCTAACACCTCAAGGGAGGAATCAAAACCAAAACCTGGCAGTCCAAGAATATCGGCCAGAGCGCGCAACACTTTCCACGCTGGACGTGTTTCACCCAGTGGTTTCACCACAGCGTGGAAGCTCTGGAGGCGGCCTTCGGCATTGACAAAAGAACCCGAGGTTTCCGTAAACGGCGCAATCGGTAGCAACACATCGCTGAACGCCATGTTGGTCTTAAAGGGGGTCAACGACACCACCATTTCTGATTGGCCCAAGGCGTCGAGCGTTGCTACACCGGCAGCAGCGTCCCACTGCGGCTCAGTATTGAGCAGGATCGTGGCCTTCAAGCCACCGGCTAACATTTGCCCCGCATTCAAACCACCCAAGCCAGGCAATGCGCCCACCAGTTGGGCGCCCACCGTATTGGCCGCCTCTGTCAGGTAGCCCACGCTGGCGCCGCATTGCTCGCCAATCCAGTTCGCCAGCGCCAGCAATTGCGCGGCCAGTGGGTGGTGCGCTGCACCGTTACCCAGCAACACCGCCTTGTGCTCGCCGGCAAGCAACGATTGCGCGGCTATCAAAGCGGCGTCAGTGACCACCGCCGACTGCGGTGCCGCCACACCTTTTTCTTGTCCAACGGCGGCGGCAATCGATGCCAGACACGCCACCCATTCGGTGGCTGGCAAGACCGTGGCACTGGCCAACGGCATAGCCCATTGCGGCGCTGCCGAAGCGACAGCGTGCACGGCACAGCCGTTGCGTGCAGCCTGGCGAATACGCTGCGCAAACAGCGGATGATCCTTGCGCAGGCTGGAACCCACAACCAGCACCGACTGCAATGTCGATAGACCCGCAATCGGCATACCAAGCCATCGCGCACCGGGTTGGGTGCGATCAAATTCTGCGTTGCGCAGGCGGTAGTCAATGTTTTCACTGCCCAGACCACGCACCAAAGCACCGGTCAGGTACAACTCTTCGATGGTGCTGTGCGGGCTCACCAGCGCCCCAACGGCACTGGCACCATGCTCGGACTTGATGTTGCGCAAACCGTGGGCGACATACTCCAGCGCAGTTTTCCAATCCACCTCGTTCCACTGGCCACCTTGTTTGATCATCGGTTTGGTCAGACGATCGTCAGCGTTCAGTGCCTCATAGGAAAAGCGATCCCGATCGGCAATCCAGCATTCGTTGACCGCTTCATTTTCAAACGGCACCACGCGCATCACCCGGTTGTTTTTGACCTGGACAATCAGGTTGGCACCGGTGGAATCATGCGGACTGATCGACTTGCGGCGCGACAACTCCCAGGTACGCGCGCTGTAGCGGAACGGCTTGCTGGTAAGCGCGCCGACCGGACAAATGTCTATCATGTTGCCAGACAATTCAGAGTCGACCGTTTGTCCAACAAAGGCTTCAATCTCGGAGTGCTCACCGCGCTGGGACATGCCGAGTTCCATCACACCGGCAATCTCCTGGCCGAAGCGCACACAACGTGTGCAATGGATGCAACGCGTCATTTCCTGCATGGAAATCAAAGGGCCAACGTCTTTGACCTTGACCACCCGTTTTTCCTCTTCGTAACGCGACTTGACACCGCCATAGCCCACCGCCAGGTCCTGCAACTGGCATTCGCCACCTTGGTCGCAGATCGGACAGTCCAGCGGGTGGTTGATGAGCAGAAACTCCATCACCGACTGCTGCGCCTTGACTGCCTTGTCGGTCTTGGTGCGCACCACCATGCCTTGCGTCACCGAGGTGGCGCAAGCGGGCATCGGCTTGGGCATTTTCTCAATGTCGACCAGACACATCCGGCAGTTGGCCGCAATGCTGAGCTTCTTGTGGTAGCAAAAATGCGGAATGTAGGTGCCCGCTTTTTCGGCGGCGTGCATGACCGTACTGCCTTCGGCAATACCTACTTTTTTCCCGTCGAGTTCAATTTCAATCATCTGGGGCTCGCTCAAACGTAAGCTGGAACCATGCAGGTCTTGTGCACCACGTGGTATTCAAATTCAGGCATGAAATGCTTGAGCATGGCACGCACTGGCATGGCTGCTGCATCACCCAGAGCGCAGATCGTGCGACCCTGAATGTTCTCGGCAACAGAGTTCAACAACTCCATATCGGCGGGACGGCCATGACCGGTTTCAATGCGATCGACAACGCGTGATAACCAGCCCGTGCCCTCGCGACAGGGCGTGCATTGGCCGCACGATTCGTGCATGTAAAAATAACTCAACCGCTGCAGACTCTTGACCATGCAACGGGAGTTGTCCATCACGATCACCGCGCCCGACCCCAACATCGACCCGGCCTTGGCGATCGAGTCGTAATCCATCGTGCAATCCATGATGATGTCTGCGGGCAACACCGGCGAAGATGATCCGCCCGGAATCACAGCCTTGAGTTGGCGCCCCTTGCGCACACCCCCAGCGAGTTCCAGCAACTTGGCAAACGGGGTACCCATGGGCACTTCGTAATTGCCCGGCATCTCCACATCACCGCTGACCGAGTAAATCTTGGTACCACCATTGTTAGGCTTGCCGCAGGCAACATAAGCCGGACCGCCATTGCGGATGATCCAGGGCACCGCAGCAAATGTTTCGGTGTTGTTGATGGTGGTCGGCTTGCCGTACAAACCAAAGCTCGCGGGAAACGGTGGCTTGAAACGTGGCTGTCCTTTTTTACCTTCAAGCGACTCGAGCAAACCGGTTTCTTCGCCGCAAATATAGGCGCCGAAACCATGTGCGGCATGCAATTGAAAGTTGTAGCCGCTGCCGAGTATGTTGTCGCCCAAATAACCCGCCGCACGCGCTTCCTCGAGCGCTTCTTCAAAGCGCTGGTAGGTGTGGAAGATCTCACCGTGAATGTAGTTGTAGCCCACCGCAATGCCCATGGCGTAGGCGGCGATGATCATGCCTTCAATCACAATGTGCGGATTGAATTCCATGATGTCACGGTCCTTGCAAGTCCCGGGCTCGCCCTCGTCGGAATTGCACACCAGGTATTTTGGCCCGGGGAATTGACGCGGCATGAAGCTCCACTTCAAGCCGGTCGGAAAGCCGGCACCGCCACGACCACGCAAAGACGATTCTTTAACGACGGCAATCACCTGATCTGGCGTCATCGTAGGCGCACCACCGCCCTGCCCCAGCACCTGACGCAGGGCTTGGTAGCCACCGCGCGCTTCATAATCCTTCAGACGCCAGTTGGCGCCATTGAGGTCGGCAAGTATTTGGGGGTTGATATGGCGGTTGTGGAAGCAGGTCTGCACACCTGTCGCCTGAAATTGAGCCAGCAAGCTCTCTGCGTTCATGCCTTGCCCTCCAGAGCACACAATCCGTCGACCAACTGGTCGAGCTTGTCGTCACTCATAAAACTGCACATGTTGGTGTCATTGACTAACATCACCGGTGCGTCGGCACAAGCACCAAGACACTCGCACTCCTGCAATGTGAACAGGCCGTCGTCGGTGGTCTGATTGTTGTCGATACCCAGCTTATTCTTCAAATAGGCCATTGCCTGGGCACCGTTGCGCAACTGGCAAGGCAGGTTGGTACACACATTGAGCTTGTACTTGCCCACAGGGCGTTGGTTGTACATGTTGTAAAAGCTGGTCACCTCGTGCACCGCCATGAGCGCCATGCCAAGGTAGTCCGCAACAAACTTTTCGCTCTCGCTGCTGACCCAGCCCTGCTCTTGCTGCACGATCCGCAGACACGCCATCACCGCCGATTGCCGCTGGTCAGCGGGGTACTTGGCGACCTCTTTGGCAAAAGCCGCCTTGGATTTTTCAGAAATCATCTGTCAACTTCCCCAAACACGATGTCCATCGTTCCAATGATCGCCACCGCGTCGGCAATCATGTGACCCTTGCCCATTTCGTTGAGCGCCGCCAAGTGAACAAAGGCAGGTGGACGAATCTTCATGCGGTACGGCTTGTTGGCGCCATCGCTGATCAGATAAATGCCAAATTCGCCCTTGGGGTGCTCAATGGCAGCGTAGGCTTCGCCCTCCGGCACAGCAAAGCCTTCGGTGAACAGCTTGAAGTGGTGAATCAGCTCTTCCATGTTGGTTTTCATGGACTCGCGATCCGGCGGCGCAACCTTGTGGTTGTCGGTGATAACCGGACCCGGATTGACACGCAGCCAATCAACGCACTGCTTGATGATGCGGTTGGCCTGCTTCATCTCCTCCATGCGTACCAGATAACGGTCATAGGTGTCACCGGTCTTGCCCACCGGAATATCAAAATCAAGCCGGTCATAAACCTCGTAGGGTTGCGACTTGCGCAAGTCCCAGGCAACACCCGAGCCACGCAGCATCGGGCCGGTAAAGCCAAGATTGAGGGCCCGCTCGGGGGTCACCACGCCAACGCCCACGGTACGCTGTTTCCAGATCCGGTTTTCGGTCAGCAGCGTGTGGTACTCATCCAGATGCGTCGGAAAACGCTGGGTAAAGTCTTCGATAAAGTCGAGCACGCTGCCGCCGCGGTTGCGGTTGAGTTCTTCGGTTGACTTGGCGCTGCGAATCTTGTTGGGCTTGTGGCGTGGCATCGCATCGGGCAAATCGCGATAGACGCCCCCCGGACGGAAATAAGCCGCGTGCATGCGCGCGCCGCTGACAGCCTCATACACGTCAAACAAATCTTCACGTTCCCGGAAGGCATAAAGCATCACCGTCATGGCGCCGCAGTCGATCGCGTGCGCACCCACCCACAGCAAGTGGTTAAGCAAACGAGTGATCTCTGCAAACATGACCCGGATGTACCGGGCGCGCACCGGCACGTCGATGTCAAGCATTTTTTCAACGGCCAAGCAATACGCTTGCTCATTGCACATCATCGACATGTAATCGAGCCGATCCATGTAAGGCAAGGTCTGCAAAAAGGTCTTGCTTTCAGCCAGCTTTTCAGTCGCACGATGCAGCAGACCGATATGCGGATCAGCACGCTGGATGACCTCGCCATCAAGCTCAAGCACAAGCCGCAGCACGCCGTGCGCTGCCGGATGCTGCGGTCCAAAGTTTAGGGTGTAGTTCTTTATCTCAGCCATGACTTACCTTGCTTACTGCAGGCCCCCGTAGTTCTCTTCACGAATGATGCGCGGCGTGATTTCACGCGGCTCGATCGTGACAGGCTGGTAGACCACCCGCTTTTGTTCTGCGTCGTAACGCATCTCAACGTGCCCCAGCATCGGAAAGTCTTTGCGAAAGGGGTGCCCGATGAAGCCGTAGTCGGTGAGGATACGGCGCAGGTCTTCGTGACCTTCAAAGACGATGCCAAACAAGTCGAACGCTTCGCGCTCAAACCAGTTGGCCGCGCTCCAGATGTCACAAACCGAAGGCAAACTTGGCGCCGAGTCATCTGGTACAAACACCTTCAAACGAACGCGCTGGTTGAGCGACACCGACAACAAATGCAGGACAACGCAGAAGCGCAAACCATCCCACGAACTGTTCTTGTAGGTGGAGTAGTCGACACCACAGAGGTCAATCAACTGTTCAAACTGGCAATCAGCGTGATCGCGTAGCGCCAAAACCGCCGGCATGTAGTTTTCAGCTTTGACAAAAATTGTCAATTCACCCAGACGAACTGAACTGCTCTCAAGCAGCGCACCCAGGGCCTTGTCAACTTGCTCTTTTAGAACCAAAGGATTGATAGCGTGTACGGTCATGGCTTGGGCCTTCAGGTGCGTGCAATGGTTTGCGTGCGGCGTATCTTGCTCTGCAACTGAAGGATGCCATAAACCAGCGCCTCAGCGGTGGGCGGACAACCCGGCACATAGACATCAACCGGGACAATGCGATCGCAACCCCGGACCACCGAATAACTGTAGTGGTAGTAACCGCCGCCGTTGGCGCAAGACCCCATGCTGATCACCCAGCGCGGCTCAGCCATCTGGTCGTAAACTTTGCGAAACGCCGGTGCCATCTTGTTGGTCAGCGTACCGGCCACAATGATCAGGTCGGACTGACGCGGACTCGGGCGAAACACCTCGGCACCAAAACGGCTGATGTCATAACGGGCCGCCGCAGCGTGCATCATCTCGACCGCGCAGCAAGCCAGACCGAATGTCATTGGCCAGACTGAGCCGGTCTTGGCCCAGTTCACCACCGCGTCGTAGCTGGTGGTGACAAAGCCCTTGTTGAGAACACCTTCGATCATCGCCTTACTCCCAATCCAAAGCGCCCTTGAGCCACATGTAAACAAAGCCTATGGTGAGGATGGTCACAAACTCAAGGCCAACCAAAAATCCGTACAAACCCAACTCTTTCAAGGTCACGGCCCAGGGAAACAGCAACGCGGTCTCCAGGTCGAACAAGATGAAGAGGATGGCGATCAGGTAATAGCGCACGTCGAACTTCATACGCGCATCACCGAAGGCTTCAAAGCCGCATTCGTAAGCGGAATTCTTGGCAGCGTAGGGACGATTGGGACCGAGAATGAAACCAATGATCTGGGGCATCACACCGACACTGATGCCGATCACAATGAAGAGAATCACTGGCAAGTATTGATCAATGTTCATCTGGCGAGTTTGATTCAATGGGCAGTTTGATGTATTGACATACATCAAACTTAATCTTACTTGGTGCCGTCGGCGAGACTCGAACTCGCACAGCTTTCGCCACTACCACCTCAAGATAGCGTGTCTACCAATTTCACCACGACGGCTAGGTCTTGTTTGCCCCGACCAATCGACACAAATCATGTGCATCAGCATGGATCAAAGCGGGGGAGAGTTTACCCCGGATTCCTCACCATTCCTGAGGGAATGGCGTACCGGCAAGCACAATTATTTGGTTGGGATCTGCGCTGCGCCAGACGCGGCCACAGCCGGTGCAACCGGTGCCGGTACCGGCGCAACCAGTGCGGCATTCTCAAGCACGCTGCCCGATGCAGGCGCCGTACGGATTGAACCAAAATAGGCCAGCGCCAGGGTGCTGGCAAAAAAGATGGTAGCCAACACCGCGGTGGTACGCGACAGGAAGTTCGCGCTGCCACTGGCGCCAAACAGGCTGCCCGAGCCGCCGCTGCCAAAGGCTGCTCCCATGTCTGCGCCCTTGCCGTGCTGCACCAGAATCAGACCTACCATGACAAGGGCAGAAATCAACTGCACCGCCAGCAAAATTGTCAAAACCACATTCATGCTCTACTCCAGAATAAATAGCTACCCACGCTTGCTAATCAAGCGGCAGTGGCAATAATCGTTAAGAAATCAGGCGCCTTCAGGGCAGCGCCGCCAATCAGGCCACCGTCAATATCGGGCTGCGCCAACAACGACGCAGCGTTGGTGGCGTTCATGCTGCCACCGTAAAGCAACTTGATGCGATCGGCACTGGACGAAGCCGCCTTCAACTGGGCGCGCAACACAGCGTGCACTTGCTGCGCTTGCTCTGGACTGGCCGTCTTGCCGGTGCCAATCGCCCACACGGGCTCGTAGGCAACAACGATCTCGCTGACGCAATGGCCGTTAGCGTGAATAACCGCGGCCAACTGGCGCTTGACGACTTCGTCCGTTCTGCCTGCCTCACGTTCTGCCAGTGTCTCGCCGACACACACGATCGGTGTGATACCGCTGCTCAAGGCGCGCTGCGCCTTGAGCGCCACTGTTTCGTCACTCTCACCGTGGTATTGACGACGCTCTGAGTGGCCAACGATGGCGTAGCGCACAGCAAAATCTTTCAACATGACTGCAGAAATTTCACCGGTAAATGCGCCGCCCTCCTGTGCAGAAACATCCTGCGCCGCCAAATCGATCACACTGCCCGCCAACAGCGCCTGGCACTGCGCCAGATAGGCCGAAGGCACGGCGACAGCGACCTGACAAGCCGGCTGTCCCAGTTCCGCCAAAATAGCCCTGAGCAATCGTTCATTGGCGGCCAGACTGCCATTCATTTTCCAGTTGCCTGCAATGAGTTTTTTCTTCATGCTGTTTCCCAGGTCAAAACAATTTTTCCAACATGCGCATTGGACTCCATCAGTACATGCGCCTGTGCGGCATCGGCTGCGGCAAATGTGGTGCAGATCACCGGTTTGATGCGCTTGGCTTCAAGTAGCGGCCAGACCTGCTGCAAGCAGGCCTGGGCAATCGCCGCCTTGAAAGCCACCGACCTTGGCCGCAGCGTCGAACCCGTCACCGTCAAGCGTTTGCGCAATACCAGACCCGCATTGAACTCGCTTTGCACACCACCCTGTACGGCAATGATGACCAGCCGGCCATCTTCTTTCAGGCACTGCACTTCGCGCGCCACATAGCCACCCGCCACCATATCCAGAATCACATCGACACCCTGCCCGCCAGTCAAACGGGCAATCTCGGCAGCAAAGTCCTGCACTTTGTAATTGAAAGCAGCATCCGCGCCCAGTGCCAGGCAAGCAGCGCATTTTTCATCGCTGCCCGCGGTCGCATACACCTTCGCACCCATGGCCTTGGCCAGCTGAATGGCTGTGACGCCAATGCCACTGGCGCCGCCCTGAATCAACACCGACTCACCCGGCTGCAAATACGCCCGGTCCATCAGGTTGCTCCAGACGGTAAAGAATGTCTCGGGCAGGCTGGCCGCTTCCACATCACTCAAGCCAGCCGGCACCGGCAAGCATTGCCCGATGGGCGCAACGCAATACTGCGCATAGCCGCCGCCTGCTACCAGCGCACAGACCCGGTCACCCAGCTTGAAACCAGCCGCTGCCAATGCCCCGGGACTGCCCTGGTCAATCACACCCGCCACTTCAAGCCCCGGAAGATCCGACGCGCCAGGCGGCACAGGGTAATGACCTTGGCGCTGCAACACATCGGGCCGGTTGACACCACTGGCGTGAACGCGAATGCGCAACTCACCCGCGCCGGCCACTGGTTGTGGGCGTTCGCACGTCCGTAACACCTCGGGCGCACCGTAGGCAATGATCTCAATGGCTTTCATGGTCATTTTGGCTTCTGGCCCTTATGCTGAAAGCGGAGAGTGCTATGGATGCAATACCAAATCAGGCGCGATTGTCGGCACTGGCTTGCGCTGGACGCTCCAGTAGCGCCTTCATCGACAGCTTGACGCGACCTTTTTCGTCAGTCTCCAACACCTTGACCTTGACGATCTGGCCTTCGGACAAATAATCGGTGACCTTTTCAACGCGTTCGTGGGCGATCTGGCTGATGTGCAGCAGTCCGTCCTTGCCGGGCAACAGGTTGATCAACGCACCAAAGTCCAGAATCTTCACCACCGGGCCTTCGTAGACCTTGCCGATCTCGACTTCGGCGGTGATCTGCTCGATGCGGCGCTTGGCTTCTTCGGCCTTGGCCGGATCGCTTGAGGCAATGGTGATGGTGCCGTCCTCTTCGATGTTGATTTGCGTGCCGGTTTCTTCGGTCAGCGCACGGATGACCGAACCGCCCTTGCCGATCACGTCACGAATCTTCTCGGGGTTGATCTTCATGGTGAACAGACGTGGTGCAAAGGTAGACACCTCGGTCTTCGCGGCACCCATGGCTTCCACCATCTTGCCCAGGATGTGCATGCGCGCTTCTTTGGCCTGCGCCAAAGCCACTTGCATGATTTCCTTGGTGATGCCCTGGATTTTGATGTCCATCTGCAACGCGGTGATGCCGTTGGCCGAACCCGCCACCTTGAAGTCCATGTCGCCCAGGTGATCTTCGTCACCCAGAATGTCGGTCAGCACGGCAAAGCGGTTGTCGTCCTTGATCAGGCCCATGGCGATGCCGGCCACGTGTGCCTTCAGAGGCACGCCAGCGTCCATCAGGCTCAGACAGCCACCGCACACCGAGGCCATGGAAGACGAGCCGTTGGACTCGGTCACTTCAGACACAACACGCATGGTGTAGGGGAAGTCTTCCTTGGTAGGCAGCACCGCCACCAAGGCGCGCTTGGCCAGACGGCCATGGCCGATTTCGCGGCGCTTGGGCGTGCCCACGCGGCCGGTTTCGCCGGTGGCAAAGGGAGGCATGTTGTAGTGCAGCATGAAGCGGTCTTCGTAGTCGCCGCTCAAGGCATCAATGCGTTGGGCGTCGCGTTCAGTCCCCAAGGTGGTCACGACCAGCGCCTGGGTTTCGCCACGGGTAAACAAGGCAGAGCCGTGGGTGCGCGGCAGCACACTGTTGCGGATTTCAATGGGGCGCACGGTGCGGGTGTCGCGGCCGTCAATGCGCGGTTCACCGGCCAGTATCTGGCCACGCACCAAGCGTGCTTCGATGTCAAACAGCAGGCCTTCAACCTTGACGCTGTCAAACTCGACACCGTCGGCCTTCAGGCCCGCCATCACGTCAGCGTAAGCGCTGCGGCAAGCTTGGGTGCGGGCTTGTTTGTTGCGAATCTGGTAGGCGGCAGTGAGCTTGTCTTTGGCCAGGGCTTCCACTTTGGCAATCAGCGGCTCGTCTTTGGCGGGGGCTTTCCAGTCCCACACCGGCTTGCCGGCATCGCGCACCAATTCATGGATGGCGTTGATGGCAATTGCGCCCTGAGCGTGACCAAACATCACCGCACCGAGCATGATTTCTTCCGACAGTTGGTCGGCTTCCGATTCGACCATCAGCACGGCCGTTTCGGTACCCGCCACCACCAGATCCATCTGGCTGGATTTACGCTGGGTTTGACCCGGGTTGAGCACGTATTCACCGTTGATGTAACCCACGCGGGCGGCACCAATGGGGCCACTGAACGGCACACCGCTAACTGACAAGGCAGCGCTGACGGCGATCATGGCGGCAATATCGGCATCCACTTCGGGGTTGAGCGACAGGGTGTGCACCACAACGTGCACCTCGTTGAAGAAGCCTTCAGGGAACAGCGGGCGGATCGGGCGGTCGATCAGGCGACTGGTCAAGGTTTCAAACTCGCTGGGGCGGCCTTCACGCTTGAAGAAGCTGCCGGGGATCTTGCCGGCGGCGTAAGACTTTTCAAGATAATCCACGGTCAGCGGAAAGAAGTCTTGCCCCGCTTTGCCTTCGGTCTTGGCCACCACGGTGGCCAGCACCACCGTGCCGTCGATATCGAGCTTGACTGCACCACTGGCCTGGCGAGCGATTTCGCCGGTTTCCATGGTCACTGTGTTTTGACCCCATTGGAAGGTCTTGGATACTTTTTTAAACATCGTCATTTTGATTTCTCCTGTGAATTTGGGGGATGTTGGCCATCCCACCGAAGCCCAGAGGCCGCAACACAGAACACGATGCCATTCCAGAGTCCGCCCCGCTTGGGGTGCAGCAGGCTTTGGAATGACACAGCTTCGCTTGTGTTTTGCCGTCTCTAACTATTTAAAGGGGCCAGGCTCGAATTAAATTGGTTTAATTTAATTCGAGCCTGGCCCCTTTAAACTTAATTTAATTCGAGCCTAGCCCCTTTAAACTCTTTGACCTTTTTACTTGCGCAGACCCAGCTTGGCGATCAGAGCGATATAGCGATCAGCGTCTTTGCCTTTAAGGTAGTCGAGCAACTTGCGGCGACGGCTTACCATGCGCAGCAAACCGCGACGGCCGTGGTGGTCTTTGGCGTGGGTTTTGAAGTGGGGCATCAATTCATTGATGCGGGCGGTGAGCAGTGCCACCTGAACTTCGGGACTACCGGTGTCACCGGCTTGACGTGCGTTGTCTTTGACAACAGCGGCTTTAACGCTGGATGCGATCATGAGATTTCCTTTGAGGGTAAACAACTTGCGTCAGGCGCTGGAACTGCCCCTGACGTGCGGCTCTGCACGGTGCGCAGGGCTGCGAATTATAGCCCGACGCCTTCGGGTCGCTGCATCTTGCAGGAAGTAGGCTGCTGGGCCTGGTCGGCGCTGATGGTCTTGATCACCCGAAAGCCGTAGCCAGAACCTTCCACATCAAAAGAAACGCCAGGGGCGCCCTGGCGATCCATGACGCCGACAACCAGGCTCTGCTGAAACTGGTGATCAGCCGCACGCATGCTGCCGGTTTGTGCATAAAAAGTGACCCTGGCCCGCTCCAGCTGGGTGGCAACAGCTATGGAATCAATCGTTCCTGCAGCTTCAATGGCCTGCACCAGCGCCTGGACCATGAGCTGCATGCGCATGTGCACGTAGTCGTCTTGAGGCCTGGAAAAACGCTGGCGAAACGCCTGGTAAAACGCAGCACTCTGCGGCGTGACCACGTTGGGCAACCAGTCGGCCACCGCAAGCACCTTACCGATACCCGCCTCACCGATAGCCGCTGGCGCGCCCAAGGCGTTACCGTAAAAGGTGTAGAACTTGCCGTCAAAACCCACGTCCTTGGCCGCTTTGACCAACAGCGTCAAGTCGTTTCCCCAGTTGCCAGTAATGACTGCCTGCGCGCCGCTGGCCTTGATTTTGCTGGCGTAGGGCAAGAAATCTTTGATGCGGCCCACAGGGTGCAACTCCTCGCCGACGATCTGCACATCGGGACGCAGCACGCCGAGCTGGCGTCGTGCCTCGCGACCTACAGCCTGGCCAAAGCTGTAATCCTGGCCGATGATGTAAACGCTTTTCAGCGCTGCGTCGTCTTTCAGCACCGTCATCAGTGCGCTCATGCGCATGTCGGCGTGGGCGTCAAAACGGAAATGCCAAAAACTGCATTTCTCGTTGGTCAAAATCGGATCGACCGCCGAATAGTTCAGGAAAATCACCCGCTTGAGCGGCTCGCGCGCGTTGTGCTTGTTGATGGCATCTATCAAGGCCGCCGCCACGGCCGACGAATTGCCCTGCATGACCACGCGCGCGCCCTGGTCGATGGCCGCCTTGAGCACCGTCAACGCCTCTTCGGATTGGCCTTTGCTGTCGTAGCGTTCCAGTTGCAGCGCACGGCCTTCGGCCAAGCCCGGCAAACGAACACCGCCGCGTGCGTTAACAAGTTCGGTAGCCCACTGCAGGTTACGAAAAACGGCTTCACCGGTGTTGGCAAAAGGACCACTCAGTGCCTCGATCAGCGCGATCTTGATGGGTTCTTGCGCCGCCTGCGCCTGCGCGGAAACACTCAAAATCGAAACCAGCGCCAAGCCTTTCAAGGCACGCAATAACACAGTCACCACAATCAATTTCTCACAACGACGTCAAAGGAGAGGTAGTTTACAGGGTCGGCTCAACGCAGATGGCATCGAGCGGCCAACGCGGTTTGACGTCAAAGGCGTAGTCGCAGTTGGCCTGCTGCTGGCCAGACTGCAGCCGCATGGCCGCGGCCATGGCGATCATGGCACCGTTATCGGTGCACAAATGCAGCTCGGGGTAATGCACGCGCACGCCACGGCGGGCGCATTCGACGTTGAGCTGGCGGCGTAAATCGCGGTTGGCTCCCACCCCACCAGCAACCACCAGACGCTGCAAGCCGGTTTGCTTCAGCGCGGTGAGCGCCTTTTTCACCAGCACTTCCACGATCGCCGCTTGTGTGGATGCCGCCAGATCAGCCAGCGTGGCGTGCGGCAACGCGTCCACCGCGCACTCAAGCGCAGCCGCACATTTGCGGGTTTGCACCATCACCGCCGTTTTCAAACCGGCAAACGAAAAATCCAGATCACCGCTGTGCAGCAAGGGGCGCGGCAACTTGAATGCCTTGGGGTCGCCCTGCTCGGCCAGTTGCCCAAGCGCCGCACCACCCGGATAGGGCAGTCCCAGCATCTTGGCTGATTTGTCAAACGCCTCACCCGCCGCATCGTCAATGGTTTCACCCAGAATTTGGTATTGCCCAACCCCATCGACCCGCATCAGCTGGGTGTGCCCGCCCGACACCAACAGTGCCACAAACGGAAACTGCGGTGTGTCAGCACTTAAAAACGGTGACAACAAATGCCCTTCCAGGTGGTGCACACCGAGCACTGGTTTACCCAGGGCAGCAGCCAGCGCACAAGCCACACCAGCGCCTACCAGCAAGGCACCTGCCAAACCAGGTCCGCGGGTAAACGCCACCACATCCACATCTTGCAAGGTTTTGTCGGCGTCATGTAACACCTCTTGGGTCAGCGGCAAAACACGGCGGATATGGTCGCGACTGGCCAGTTCGGGCACAACGCCGCCATAGGCCTTGTGCATCTCAATCTGGCTGTACAGCGCATGCGCCAGCAGCTGCGGCAAGCCCTGCCCACTGACACGCACCAAGGCCACCCCGGTTTCGTCGCACGAGGATTCAATGCCCAACACCAGTAAGTTTTTTGCCATAGCAGCCTAGTTTAAATGGCCGCGACCTGAGGCAAACAAGCCCAAGCGGGCTGAACTGACAGCACTAATTGGCTGGTTTGGCAGCGGTATCAGGACAGCGTCACATCTTCGTAAACATCGTCCAGCGTGAGCGTGAGCGCCAAGCCAGGGCAAGCCAAGTCCAGCGTGCCGCTGTCCTGCAGGTCGCTTACCAGCCATTGTCCGGCCGCATCGCGCTGATGCCATTGCACCGAGCGCTTCTCTTGCGACACCAGCAGGTAGTGCTGCAAGCTGGGCAACTTGCGGTAGGCATGCAATTTTTCGCGCCGGTCAATGGCTTCGGTGGACGGTGACAACACTTCAACCAACAAGCAGGGCTGCGACTTGAACAGGGGTTGGTTGTCAGCCGGGTCGCAGCTGACCAACACATCGGGGTAATAAAAAGTGTCGCTGCTCTCAATGCGCAGTTTCATGTCGCTGATGAACACCCCACAGGCCTTGCCACGGCTGGCCGCGCGCAGGTGAAAGGCAATATTCAGGCTGATGCGGTTGTGTTTTTCCCCCGCACCCGCCATGGCATACACCTCGCCGGCCAGGTACTCATGACGGATGTCACTCTGCAATTCGCCTTGCAAGTAGTCGTCGACCGAGATCGCATGATTTTTGATGGCTAAGTTCATTGTCTAGACTCCAAGTTTCAGTGCAGGAATGCCAATCCAGTGATTGCGCTGTCACATGCTATCAGGCTGCACAAAGCCCAAGCCAAGCAAGTAAGAATGAATCGCCGCTTGCGACACTTCTACCAGCGCGTACGAATCGGGTGCCAGTATCCAGGTATGAACCAGGCCTGTCATCATGGCCTGCAAGCCCTGTGCCGCCACCGCCACCGGCACACGCAATAGCACACCATGGTGGGTTGCGGCGTCTTGCAAGCTGCGCTTGATTTCCCGAGTGGCGTCGGCACAAGACGCCGCATAACGGGCTTTCACCGTCATCAACTCATCCACGTACTCCACTTTGAGCGTGGCAATCTCAAAAATGGCGCGAATGCGTGCGTCGCTGGCGATGCTGCGCATGGAAAACAACAACGCGCCCTCAAGCTCATGCAGCGGGTCTTGGCCGGCAACGTGCCCGATTTGCTGCAAAGCCTGCTCCATGGGCAGAACAGCACTTTCCATCATGGCATCAAAAAGGTCAGCCTTGTTGGTGAAATGCCAATAAATGGCACCCCGACTCACGCCCGCACGCTGTGCAATGTCTTGCAGCGACGTGCGTGAAACACCTTTTTCTGCAAACACCCGTATCGCAGCCTCCAACAATTGCTGGCGGGTTGCTTGTGCCTCTTGTTTGGTTCGACGTGCCATGCGTATGGTTTGAAATTTGAAAGGTTAATCAATATACATTCGTGATTGTATGTATACTTCGGCAAAAATCAAAGTCAGTTTGATTTCACCCTAGTTCCAAACCCTTTTCCCAAACCCTTTTTCCCTTTGGATTGCCCCGCCGAGGGCTTTCTTTTTTCCAGGAAATTCATCATGCTGCATGCTGCTGCCCAAGCCGTTGATCCGCTTATCCCTCACCCGACATCTCGGCCTGTTGCCTGGACCCCAACAGCCCTGACCCTGAGCATCGCTCTGCTGCTGGCTGCCTGTGGCCAAAGCGCACCGCCCGCGGGGCCTGGCGGCCCGAGCGGCATGCCGCCACCAGCCGAGGTGGGCGTGGTCACCGTGTCCCCGGGCGATGTCGGTCTGGTCACCGAGCTGCCCGGCCGACTGGAAGCCTCGCGCGTGGCGCAAGTGCGGGCCCGCGCTGCGGGCATTTTGCAAAAACGCCTGTTCACCGAGGGCAGCGATGTTCGGGCCGGCCAGGCGCTGTTTGCCATTGATGCCGCGCCGTATGAAGCCGCCTTGGCCAGCGCGCAAGCCAGCGTCGCCAAGGCCGAGGCCAATGTGATGCAGAGCACCGCACAGGCGGAACGCTTCAAACCACTGATTGAGGCCAAAGCCATCAGCCAGCAGGAATTTGTTAACGCGCAGGCGGCGCAAAAATTGGCCGAGGCTGACCTGGCCGTGGCCCGCGCGGCGGTCAAAACTGCCAGCATCAATGTGGGCTATGCGCACATCACCGCACCGATTGCCGGGCGCATTGGCCGCGCGCTGGTCACCGAAGGCGCGCTGGTGGGTCAAGGTGAAGCTACCCAACTCGCGGTGATCCAGCAGATCAACCCGCTGTACGTCAACTTCACCCAATCCGCCTTGGACGTGATGAAGCTGCGCCAGGCGCTGGATGCCGGCCAGCTCAAACGCGCGGGCAGCCAAGGTGCCAGCGTGCGCCTGGTGCTGGAAGACGGCTCTGAATACGCCAAGCCAGGCAAGCTGCTGTTTTCTGACCTGACGGTCGACACCACCAGCGGCCAGATCACCCTGCGCGCCGAAGTGCCCAACCCGACCGGCACGCTCTTGCCAGGTCTGTTTGTGCGCGTGCGGCTGGAGCAAGCCCAGGCCAGCAACGCCATCACCCTACCCCAGCAAGCGGTAACCCGTTCGCCACAGGGCGACACGGTGATGGTGGTTGGCGCTGACGGCAAAGTCGCCCCGCGCCCGGTCACGGTGGGTGGTCAGCAACGCGGTCAGTGGGTGATTTTGAGCGGCCTGCAAGCGGGTGAACAGGTGATGGTGGATGGCTTCCAGAAACTGCGCCCAGGTGCGCCTGTCAAGCCCGTGCCGTGGCAGCCGGGGGGTACCAAACCGGCAGCCGCTACACCACCGACCACCAGTGCTTCCGCGCCTGCGCCAAGTGCCACCACCACTGCCAGCGCACCGCCTGCCATCAGTGCCAGCGGCGCATCCACGTCTGCCAGCGCCGCACGTTAAGAAGGGCACAGCATGTCCAAATTCTTCATTGACCGACCCATCTTTGCGTGGGTGATTGCGCTGTTCATCATCGTCATGGGTGCCGTGGCCATCACCCAGCTTCCGATTGCCCAATACCCGCCGGTGGCGCCGCCGTCGATCGTCATTTCGGCCACCTACCCGGGCGCGTCAGCGCAAACGCTGGAAGACAGTGTGCTCTCAATTGTGGAGCAAGAAATGAACGGCTCACCTGGACTGCTCTACATGGAATCGGTCGCACAAGCGAACGGCACCGGCTCCATCACGCTGAGTTTTCAACCCGGCACCAACCCCGACCTGGCGCAGGTGGACGTGCAAAACCGCCTCAGCCGCGCCAGCCCGCGCCTGCCCTCGGCAGTGACGCAGCAAGGCGTGCGGGTGGACAAGGCGCGCAGCAACTTTTTGCTGTTTGCCATTTTGTCCAGCGACGACCCCAAGCTCGACCCGGTGGCCCTCGGTGACTATGCCTCGCGCTCCATCGTGCCCGAAATCCAGCGCCTGAACGGCGTTGGCCAGGTGCAACTGTTTGGCACCGAGCGCGCCATGCGCGTCTGGATCGACCCGGCCAAGCTGGTCAGTTTCAACCTGTCCGCCGCTGAAGTCACCGCCGCCATCCGCGCCCAAAACGCCCAGGTGTCCGCCGGTGAAATCGGCAGCCTGCCCAATGTGGCAGGGCAAGGCATTGCCGCCACCGTGGTGGTCAACGGGCAGCTCGGCAGCGTGGCCGAGTTTGGCAAGGTGGTGCTGCGCGCCAATACCGACGGCTCGGCGGTGCGGTTGAGGGACGTAGCCCGCATTGAGCTGGGTGCACAAACCTATGCCACTGCTGCGCGCTTGAACGGCAAACCTTCCACCGGCATCGGCGTGCAACTCTCGCCCAGCGGCAACGCGCTGGCCACGGCCAAAGCGGTGCGCGCACGCATGACCGAGTTGGAAAAATTCTTTCCCAAGGGCATGACCTGGCAGATTCCCTACGACAGCTCGCGCTTCATTGAAACCTCGCTGCGCCAGGTGGCCGAGACCCTGCTGGAAGCGATTGTGCTGGTGTTTCTGGTGATGTTTTTGTTCATGCAGGACTGGCGCTACACGCTCATTCCCACCATCGTGGTACCGGTGTCGCTGCTGGGCACGTTTGCGGCGCTGCTGGCGTTTGGCTTTTCAATCAACGTGCTGACCATGTTTGCCATGGTGCTCGTGATCGGCATTGTGGTTGACGACGCGATTGTGGTGGTGGAAAACGTCGAGCGCATCATGAGCGAAGAAGGCTTGCCACCCTTGGCCGCCACGCGCAAGGCCATGGGGCAAATCCAGGGCGCGATCATTGGTGTGACAGTGGTGCTGATTGCGGTGTTTGTGCCGCTGGCGTTTTTCAGCGGCTCCATTGGCAACATTTACCGCCAGTTTGCTGCGGTGATGGGCACGTCGATTGCGTTCTCAGCCTTTCTTGCGCTGTCGCTCACGCCTGCGCTGTGCGCCACGCTGCTCAAACCGGTTGAGGCCGGTCACCACCATGCCAAGAGCGGCTTCTTTGGCTGGTTCAACCGTGGCTTTGCCCGCACCGCCAAGGGCTATGAAGGCGGCGTGGCCAGGCTGCTGCCGCATGCCGCGCGCTACCTGGTGGTGTACGGCGTGATCGTGGCGGTGGCGGCGTTGATGTACCAGCGCCTGCCCACCTCGTTCCTGCCCAGCGAAGACCAGGGCAACATGCTGGTCAATGTGCAGTTGCCCCCCGGGGCGACCCGCCAGCGCACCCAAGCGGTGATGGAGCAGGTCGAAGGTTTTGTGCTCAAGCAGCCTGAGGTGAAAAGCATGGTCAGCGTGCTGGGTTTCAGCTTCTCGGGACAGGGGCAAAACGCGGCCTTGGCGTTTGTCACGCTCAAGGACTGGTCTGAGCGCACCGGCCCGGGCAGCTCGGCGCAGGCTTTGGCCGGGCGCTCTTTTGGCGCGTTGATGGGCATCCGCGATGCCTTCATCTTTCCCTTGAGCCCGCCGCCGATTCCTGAGCTGGGCAGCTCCAGCGGCTTCAGCTTACGTCTGCAAGACCGCGCTGGCTTGGGCCACGACGCCCTGTTGGCAGCGCGTAACCAGCTGCTGGGCATGGCATCCAAAAGCAAAGTCGTCACCCAGGTGCGCCCGGATGGTCTGGAAGACGCACCGCAACTGCAGCTCGACATTGACCGCGACAAAGCCAGCGCGCTGGGCGTGGGCTTTGAGGCTATCAACAGCGTCATCAGCACCGCCTTGGGCTCTGCTTATGCTAACGACTTTCCCAACGCCGGGCGCTTGCAGCGCGTGGTGGTGCAGGCCGACGCGCCGGCACGCATGCAGCCGGATGATTTGCTCAAACTCAATGTGGCCAACGCCAAAGGCCAGATGGTGCCGCTCAGTGCCTTTGCCAGCACGCGCTGGGTGACGGGCGCGATGCAAACCGTGCGCTACAACGGCTACCCCGCCATGCGCATCAGCGGCAGTGCCGCGCCGGGTTACAGCACCGGTGCGGCACTGGCCGAGATGGAGCAACTGGCCAGCCAGTTGCCACCCGGTTTTGGCTATGAGTGGACCGGCACCTCGCGCGAGGAAAAGCTGGCTGGCTCGCAGGCCATCATCCTCTACGGCTTTGCTATTTTGGCGGTGTTCTTGTGCCTGGCCGCGCTGTACGAGAGCTGGAGCATTCCGTTGTCAGTCGTTCTGGTGGTGCCGTTGGGCGTGCTGGGCGTGATTGTGGCTACGCTGCTGCGCGCCTATGCCAATGACGTGTACTTTCAGGTGGGCTTGATCACCATCATTGGTTTGTCCGCCAAGAACGCGATTCTGATCATCGAATTTGCCAAAGACCTGCAGGCGCAGGGCAAGAGCGTGGTGGCGTCCGCGCTGGCTGCCGCGCACCTGCGGTTTCGGCCAATCATCATGACCTCGATGGCGTTCACGCTGGGCGTGCTGCCGCTGGCGCTGTCCAGCGGCGCGGGCTCGGCCAGCCAGCGCGCCATTGGCACCGGGGTGATTGGCGGCATCCTGACCGGCACCACGCTGGCGGTGGTGTTTGTGCCGATCTTTTTTGTGGTGGTGCGCAGTTTTTTCCACGACAGCGCGCGCCAACAAGCCCTTCACGCCGAACAAGCTGCCCACATGGGAGTGCATACCGATGTCTAAACTTTATAAGCCTTTTAGGCCTCTAGCCCTTACAGCGTATGCGCTAGCAGCTACGTTTTTTGTAACAGGCTGCAGCCTGATGCCAGCCTACGAGCGCCCCGCCGCACCGATCGCCCCACAGTGGCCAGGTGCAGCAAGCAGCGCCCAGCCCAGCCCGGCATCGGTGCAGGCTGCCGCGCTGTCAGACTGGCGCGTCTTTTTTGCCGACCCCACGCTGCAAGAGCTGATCAGCGCAGCGCTGGCCAACAACCGCGACCTGCGCGTGGCCACGCTGAGCATTGCGCAAGCGCGCGCGCAGCTTGGGCTGCGCCGTGCTGACCAGTTCCCCACCGTCAACGCCACGGTGACGGGGTCACGCACCCCCAGCGATGGGACCATCAAAAGCGCTTACGCGGGTGGATTGACCATCACCGCCTACGAGCTGGACTTTTTTGGCCGCGTGGCCAGCCTCAAAGAGCAAGCGCTGGCGCAATACCTGGCCACCGCAGAGGCCGCCCAGGCGGCGCAGATCAGCCTGATGGCCACGGTGACGCAAGGCTGGCTGGCGCTGCTGGCCGACGAAGAACTGCTGGCCACCTCCCGGCAGACGATGGCCGCGCGGGAAGATTCGCTCAAGCTGATTGAACTCAAGGTCAAGCATGGCGCATCGTCAGACCTGGAATGGCGCCTGGCGCAGACCCTGCGCGAGAGTGCGCGGGCCACCTTGGCGCAGCAGCAACGCCAGCGCGCGCTGGACGAAAACGCCCTCACCCTGCTGCTCGGCCAGCCGCTACCCGCCTCGGCCCAGGGCGAGCTCAGAACCGCCCAACAAGGTGGACTGGCCCGTCAGCAGTTTGCCCCGTTGCCTGCAGGCTTGCCATCCGACCTGCTGACACACCGCCCGGACATCCGCCAGGCTGAGCAAGCTCTGATCGCCGCCAACGCCAACATTGGCGCGGCGCGCGCGGCGTTCTTTCCGCGCATCAGCCTGACCACCGGCGTGGGTTCTGCCAGCAGCGAACTCTCTGGCCTGTTCAAAGATGGCTCCTGGGGCTGGACGCTCAGCCCCCAACTGCTGCTGCCTATTTTTGATGCCGGGCGCAACCAGTCCAATCTGGACGGCGCACGGGTCACGCGCGATATCGCCGTGGCGCAGTATGAAAAAGCCATTCAGAGCGCTTTCCGCGAGGTGGCCGATGCCCTGGCCACGCGTGACACGCTGGCACTGCAGTTGCAAGCCACCCAGGCACTGCTGACAGCGGAGTCTGAACGCGCGCATCTGACGCAATTGCGCTTTGACGCCGGCGCAGCCAGCCAGCTTGAAACCCTGGATGCACAGCGCAGCCTGTTTGCTGCCCAGCAGGCCCTGGTGCAAACACGCTTGGCGGTACTCCAAAATCAGATTGCGCTGTTCAAAGCGCTGGGCGGTTAAGCGCTTAGCTTCGGCGATCCTGGCCGGCGTGCGGCTGACTGGCCCACTGCAGCAGGGCGTTTGCATCCACCGGGCGTGAGAACCAGTAGCCCTGCAGCTCTTCGCAACCCAGTGCCGTCAGTCGCTCGGCCTGTTCAAGGGTCTCAACACCTTCAGCCACCAACTTCAGGCCCAACTCATGCCCCAGTGCGATGGTGGCACGCACAATGGCCATGTCAGCCGGGTCGTCTTGCATGTCGCGCACAAAAGACTGGTCGATCTTGAGAATGTCAATCGGAAAGCGTTTGAGGTAGGCCAGACTGGAATAGCCGGTGCCAAAGTCGTCAATCGACAGCGTGACCCCCAGCGCTTTGATGGCCTGCAGCGTGTCCGCCGCTACGTTGGGGTTTTGCATCAGGTGCGATTCGGTGATTTCAAACTCAAGCCGACTGGGCTCGCAGCGATGCAATGTGATGCAGTCGCGCATCAAATCCAGCAAGCCCGGGTCCGCCAATTGCAGGGCGGACAAATTGATCGCCATCGTCCAGTGGTCATGGCCCAGGTCGCGCCAGGCGGCCCACTGCGCACAGGCTTGCTGCAACACCCAGGCGCCAATGGGCTTGATCAATCCAATCTCTTCAGCGATCGGAATGAACCGGGCTGGCGAAATTTGGCCCAGTTCCGGGCTGTTCCAGCGCAACAAGGCCTCTACCCCCACCATCACACGCGTTTTTGCATCCATTTTTGGCTGGAAATGCAGCGAAAACTCTTGCCGCTCCAGCGCCAGCTTGAGGTTTTGCTCCAGCGCCTGGCGTTCTTGCAAGGTCTGGTCGATGGAGGTGTCAAACAGGCAAGCGGCATCGCGCCCGGCAGACTTGGCGTTGTACATGGCCGCATCGGCGCGTCGCATGAGTTCATCACGGTCCGAGCCGTCTTGCGGGAAGGTGGCCACGCCCACGCTGCAAGACACATACAGCTCGTGCCCCTGCACCTGATGCGCCTGGCGAATCAGCGGGATGATGCGCTGCTCGGCCTGCTGTTGCGCGTCTGAGGCCTGTTTGAGGCCACGCAAAATCACCACAAATTCATCGCCGCCCAAACGGCTCACCGTGTCACCGCTGCGTACGGCTTGTTGCAGGCGCGCCGCCACCGAGCGCAACAAGCCGTCACCGATGTGGTGCCCCATGGTGTCGTTGATGGACTTGAAGCGATCCAGATCAATGAACAACACCGCCAGGCACTCACCGCTGCGGCGCGCCTGCGCCAGAGCGACGTCCAGTGTTTGGGTGCACAAAGCGCGGTTGGGCAGTGCGGTCAGCACGTCGTGATGCGCCAGAAATTGCACCCGCTCTTCCGCTTTTTTACGGTCGGTGATGTCAATGCAGATCGCGATGTAGTGAGACACCTGATCTTCTCGGACATCGTCGCGTACCGCTGAAATCATCAAAAGCGCCGGGTAGGTCTGGCCGCCGCGCGTTGTCAGAGACACCTCACCCTGCCATTCGTTGCGACGTTCAACTGAACTGGCAAGTTCCTGGCTGATTTCAGCGGCACTGGCTTCAGACGACGCGCCCAGCAGACTCGTCAGCTGTTCGCCAATGACCTCATAAAACCCGTAAGACGTGGCTTTGCAAAACGCCTGGTTGACGCTGATGATCTTTTGCTTGGCATCCATGATGACGATGCCCTCAGACGACGCCTCAAACACCTTGGCCCACAACTGCAAGCGTTGCTCCATCAGCTTGAGCACATTGATCGGCGTAAAGCTGGTCAGCACCGCGTCAACCCCCTGAAAACGGATGCGCCGTGCTGACAAGACGGCCCACGAGGGCTCCGCACCAGCCAGCCAGCGCACCTCAAACTCATCGACCCGGTCATGGTCCGCCAGACGCTGAAAAAACCGGGCGCGCACGCCTGGCTCCAGCCCCTGACGCCAGGGGTCAAGCGCGCAGCCCGCCATCCAAGGCTGCGCCGGTTCGTTGGCATGCAGCACTTGATGATCAGGAATGGAGGTCACCACCATGGCAATCGGCATCGCCTCCACCAGTTCGGTTTGTGCCTGTGCGGCGCGGGCACTCGCGGCCAGTTCCTGCTTGACCACGCGGTCTTCATCGAGTTGGCCCAGCATGCCGTTAAAGGTGGTCACCAAATGGCCAATCTCGTCGTGGCTGCTCCAGCTGGCCCGCAGCGCATAGTTGCTGCTCTGGCGCACTTTTTCTGCCACGCCCGCCAGTTGCTTGAGCGGGCTGGAAATCTGGCGTGCCACGGTGTAGACCAGACTCAAAATCCCCACCAGCAGCAGCAGCGCCGTGCCCATGTGCAGCCACATCCGGGTAAACAGCCCGTCCACCCGCTGCTGCAACAAGCCGTCCAGCGCGTGAGACGTTTGCTGCCATGCGTTGTCCAGGGTTTTCAGGGTTTGTTGGTGCAAATCATCAAAGGCCGACCAATCCACCTGCACCGTCTGCTGCTGTGCTGCGTCGCGCACCATGCCCAACATCTGCTCAATGTGTCTGCCCAAGGTTTGGTCAGCATCTTGCAAATTGGCACGCAAAGTCGGCGAACCCGCGGTGTAGGCCTGTAAATAATCTGCGCTGATGCCCTGGCGAATGGCATCCAGACGCCCTGCCAGAATCAGGAGTTGGGTCGCTTGCAATTCGGCCCCTGGGGCAGGTTGGCTGGCCTGGTGCATGGCCACTGCGGTTTCGTTCAGCACCGCTGTCAGCTCCGGAAAGCGCAATACCGTCAACGACATGCAGTAGTAGCTGTCCAGATCGGGGTCCAGGATCAGGTTGGACTGGTTGGCAACCGTCGTCAGCAAGGTGCGTGTACCGTCAATCATGGGCTGACGCTGCGCTGGCAGGTGCTTGGTGGACTGCGCGTACACACGCCAGGCTTGATCCAGCGCCTGGGAAGCCTGGGCTGTCTTGAGCGCCTCATCGTGCAGCAGACGCTGTTCGTTGAACAAGCGCAAAGGCGCGTCGCTCTGTGCAGCGTTCACTGTGCTTTCAATCAGCGCTGGCAGCACCAACTGACGCACACTGCGCTCGTAAGCCACCCCGACAATTTCTTTGCGGGCAAAATCAATGGCCAGGAACTTCTCGTGAACCAAAATCCCCGAGATGTAAATGACCGTGATCAGGTCCAACAGGTAGATCAGCGTCAGTTTGCGGCTGACACTCAAACGACCAAGCAAGGTCAGGAAAGGCTTGAAAATATGCATGGGATCAATGGTGAATTTCATCTATGCACACGCAATTATTGTGCCGCCTTTTGGTGCAAGGCATCCGCGCGCGCTTCCCCTGTACAAACAGCTTTCAAGCTATTTTTTGCAGGCACAGCCCTGATGCTGACCGCATGCAGCACCACCCATGCCGATACGGCTTTGAACAGCCCCGCCGTCAGCGCTGACTTGACCTGCCCGCGCAGCAGCAACTGCGTCAATTCTTTGCCCGGCTCAGAGCTGCCGCCGCTGACCTTTGACGACGCCCCACCCCAAGCGCTTGAGCGGTTGCACCAATTGCTGCTGCGCGACCCGCAGATGCAGGTTGCCAACCGCACCGACACCCAGATCGACGCAGTGGCCACCACGCGCTTCATGGGTTTCAAGGACGACGTGCGCTTTGTGCTGGACCCACAGGTGCGGCAGATCCACTTTCGGTCGATGTCGCGCGTGGGCCTGTACGACTTTGGCAAGAATGGTGCGCGCATGCGAGAGCTTGCAGCCCGCTTCGCACAGCCAGAAATCGCCAAGTAGCGAGACATCGGCGCTGCGCATAGCGCGCCTGGTCCCCGCCAGGTCGCAAACACGAAGTCACGCCACACACCGATTGATCGCCTTGCAGGGCTTTCTGGCGCACATCTTGCATGTAACAGCCCATGCCCACTCCTCTGAAAATTGTCGTCGTTGCCCCTGATCTGGACATTGCCGACCTGGACGATGAACACGCCATCGCTCAGGCCGAGCGCTCGCGCAGCCTGCGCATTGGACTGCTGGAAAACGGCTTCAACCTGATCGCCAGCCTGCCCGCTGATGTGTTTTTGGCCGAACGCATTGCGCAGCTGCAACCCGACCTGATCATTGTGGATGCCGAGAGCGACGCGCGTGATGCCTTGGAGCATGTGGTGCTGGCCACACGAGACGAGCGCCGCCCGATCGTCATGTTCACCAACGACGACGACACCCGGCACGTGAAAGACGCGGTGGCTGCGGGCGTGTCGGCCTACATCGTGGCCGGTTTGTCGGCAGCGCGCATCCGCCCAATACTGGACGTGGCGTTAGCGCGTTTTCAACATGAACAAACCTTGCTGCAAACCCTGGCCAGCACCCAAAGTGAGCGCGACGAGCTCAGCGCCGAGCTGCGTGACCGCAAGCTGATCGACCGCGCCAAAGGCTTGCTGATGCAACGCCAAGGCTTGAGCGAAGACGAGGCGTTCAAAAAAATGCGCAAGACCGCCATGGACAAAGGCTTGAAACTGGCTGACGTGGCGCAGCGCATGCTGGATGTGGCTGACTTGCTGGGCTAGCGCCACGAGCTGAATTGGTGCGCTGCACAATTTCAGTGCCTCTTCTGCCCTGCTTTATAAATTTATATGTTTTAGACCTCTAGCCCTTATAAATGTTGCGCAAGTTACTATTTATTTAGGAGCAATTTAATACCTAAACAACATGGCACGTAGATTGCTATTAACTTAACAAGACCAGCAATGGTTGCTTGACAGACCCCTTCCAACGGCGGGCGGTGTCGGTCAAACCAGGACAAAGGCGTCCCCACGGGCAGGCTGCAACTTCACGGTTGTCACCTGCCACGTGAGGACGCCTTTTTTGTTTTCAGCTTTTCAAACCTTGAGAGGAAATTGCCATGACCGATCTTCTGAAACCCAGCTTGAGTCGCCGCGCGGTGTTGCAAACCGCCGCCGTGGGTGTGGCCGGCATCAGCCCGGCGCTGCGCTCCATGGTGTATGCCGCGGGCTCCGATGCACCAGAAAAAACCGAAGTCAAGATTGGTTTCATCCCGCTGACCGACTGCGCCAGCGTGGTCATGGCCAGCGTGCTGGGCATTGACAAAAAATATGGTGTCAAGATCATCCCCAGCAAGGAAGCCAGTTGGGCCGGCGTGCGCGACAAACTCTCCACCGGCGAACTCGACTTTGCCCATGTGCTCTACGGCCTGGTCTATGGCGTGCATCTGGGTGTTGGCGGGGCCAAGAAAGACATGGCCGTGTTGATGACGCTGAACCGCAACGGCCAGGGCTTGACGCTGTCCAAAAAAATTGCTGACAAAGGCGCATCCACCCTGGAAGGCTTGGTGGCGCTGATGAAAAAAGAGCCGCGCGAATACACCTTTGCGCAAACCTTTCCCACCGGCACGCACGCCATGTGGTTGTATTACTGGCTGGCCTCGGCGGGCATCAACCCGTTCAAGGACGTCAAATCCATCGTCGTGCCACCGCCGCAAATGGTGGCCAACATGCGTGTGGGCAACATGGACGGCTTCAGCGTGGGCGAGCCCTGGAACCACCGCGCCATCATCGACAAAATCGGCGTGTCGGCGGCAACCAGCCAGAATGTCTGGCAAGACCACCCCGAAAAAGTGCTGGGCACCACCGCCGACTTTGTCAAAAAATACCCCAATACGGCACGCGCCGTGACGGCCGCCATTCTGGAAGCCAGCCAGTGGATTGATGCCAGCCTGCAAAACAAGCTCAAGATGGCCGAGACCGTGGCGCAAAAGTCTTACATCAACACCAGCGTAGATGCCATCAACGAGCGCATTCTGGGGCGCTACCAGAACGGCATGGGCAAAACCTGGGATGACCCCAACCACATGAAGTTCTCGGACGGCGGCGCGGTCAACTTCCCGTACCTGAGTGACGGCATGTGGTTCCTGACCCAGCACAAGCGCTGGGGCTTGCTCAAAGACCACCCGGATTACCTGACGGTTGCCAAGCAGATCAACCAGATCGACATTTACAAACAAGCCGCCACCGCCAGCAAAACGCCGCTGCCCAAAGACGTGATGCGCACCAGCAAACTGATCGACGGTGTGGTGTGGGACGGCAAAGACCCGAAGAAATACGCCGACGGGTTCAAGGTTCACGCTTAAACACCACCCCAGGAGAAGCACCATGGTCAGCGCCGTTTTTCACTCACCCCTGGAAGCCTCTGGCGCTGCGCCAGTGGTCTCCACTACGCCTTCAAAGACTATGAATAAAGTAGCTGCTCACGCTGAATTTACGGGGGCTACAGCCTCAAAAAGCTTGCAAAAACCAGCTTTTGACTGGCGTGGCTTTTGGTTGGTGGTGTTACCGCCCTTGCTCGGCTTTGGGCTGCTGGTGGGCATCTGGGCGCTGGTGAGCATCAGCACCGCCAGCAGCATCCCGTCACCCACTGACACCTACCAGCAGGCGCTGGTGATTTTCAGCGACCCGTTTTACCGCAACGGCCCCAACGACCAGGGCGTGGGCTGGAACATTTTGATGAGTCTGCAACGTGTGGCGGTGGGCTTTGGGCTGGCTGCTGCGGTGGGCATCCCTGTCGGTTTTGCCGTGGGCCGGTTTGAGTTTTTGAGCCGCATGTTCAACCCGCTGATCAGTCTGTTGCGCCCGGTGTCACCGCTGGCTTGGCTGCCGATTGGCCTGCTGGTGTTCAAGGGTGCAGACCCGGCGGCCATCTGGACCATTTTTATCTGCAGCATCTGGCCGATGATCATCAACACCGCGGTGGGCGTGCAGCGTGTGCCGCAGGATTACATGAACGTGGCGCGGGTGCTGAATTTGAGCGAGTGGAAGATCGTCACCAAGATTTTGTTCCCCTCGGTGCTGCCCTACATGCTGACCGGCGTGCGCCTGGCCGTGGGCACCGCCTGGCTGGTGATTGTGGCGGCCGAAATGCTCACCGGCGGTGTCGGCATCGGCTTCTGGGTCTGGGACGAGTGGAATAACCTGAACGTCAAAAACATCATCATTGCCATTTTTGTGATCGGCATCGTCGGGCTGATTCTGGAATACGCGCTGATCAAAGTGGCGACGGCATTCACTTTTGAGGAAGTCAAATCATGAACCCCAATCAAACCAGCAAGTTCATCGACATCGTCGGCGTTGAGCAAACCTTCAAAACCAAAAAAGGTCCGTTTTGCGCCCTGCAAGGCATCCACCTGACGGTGGCCAAGGGTGAGTTTGTGGCGCTGATCGGCCACTCGGGCTGCGGCAAGTCCACTCTGCTGAACCTGATTGCCGGGCTGACCACGCCCACCCAAGGGCATTTGCTGTGCGACAACCGTGAAATTGCCGGCCCCGGTCCGGATCGCGCGGTGGTGTTCCAAAACCACTCGCTGCTGCCCTGGCTCACCTGTTTTGAAAACATCTACCTCGGTGTGGAGCGTGTTTTTGGTGCGGCCAACAAGTCTACTGGTGCGCCCTCAGAGTCCAAAGCGCAACTCATCCAGCGTACCGACGCGGCGCTGGCGCTGGTGGGCCTGACCCCCGCCGCGCAAAAGCGCCCTGGCGAAATTTCGGGCGGCATGAAGCAGCGCGTAGGCATTGCCCGCGCCCTGGCCATGGAACCCAAAGTGCTGCTGATGGACGAGCCCTTTGGTGCGCTGGATGCCCTCACCCGTGCCAAGCTGCAAGACGAGCTGCTGGAAATTGTGGCCAAGACCAAGGCCACCGTGGTGATGGTGACGCACGACGTTGACGAAGCCGTGCTGCTGAGCGACAAGATCGTGATGATGACCAACGGGCCCAGCGCCACCATTGGCGAAGTGCTCAGCGTCAAGCTGGCGCGACCTCGCAACCGCGTCGAGCTGGCCGAAGACCGCCACTATGTGCAGTACCGCAAAGCGGTCATCGACTTTTTGTACACACGACAAAGCCACGTCGAAAAAGCCGCTTGAGCCCTCAGGACGCCAGCATGAACAAGAAAACATTCATTCGCGCAGTTGAATATTGGGTACCTGATGCGTCGGGTAGCCTGCTGGAATTTGGCGGTGGCCTGTTTGGTGCGGCCAAGCGCTTTGAAGCGGCCACCCGCAATTTGTGCTTTGGCCGTGGCGAAGGCTTGCCCGGGCAGGCTTGGGAACAGGGTCACCCTTTGATGCTCAAAGACCTGCAGTCACCCCTGTTTCGGCGTGCGGCAGCAGCATTGGCCGATGGTTTGACCTGCGCCGTGGCGCTGCCGGTTTTTGTGGGCGAACGCTTGAGCACCGTGGTGCTGCTGTTTTGCAGTGGTGATGCCGATTTGGCAGGCGCCATCGAGCTGTGGCACAACGACCCCGCTGACAACAGCGACATGACGCTGCAAAGCGGTCACTATGGCAACACCGGCGACACCTTTGAATTTTTGTCCAGCCACACCAGCTTTCGCTGTGGCACTGGCTTGCCAGGCCTGGCTTGGGACAAGCAGGCCCCCGTTTTCATGCCCGATTTGGGGCGTGGCTCGGGCTTTTTGCGCGCTGACAGCGCCCTCAAAGTAGGCATCAACCGCGGCTTTGCCATGCCGTGTGGCTCGGTCGATGACCACGTCTATGTTTTGGCATTTTTAAGCGCTCTGGCGACCCCGATTGCCAGCCAGGTCGACGTGTGGCAACCCGATGCCCTGCAATCGCACCTGGTGCACAGCTTCAGTTTTTCTGAAACACCGTCAGAAACCACGCCACGGCCAGAACACAATCTGGCGCTGAACGATGGGGTGGTGGGGTCGGTATTTGCCACGGGTGTGCCGGTGCAAGACGGTCAGCGCATCGTCTGCCCGGTGGCCATGCAAGACCACATCACAGCCGTGATGGCGCTGAGTTTGTAACCCCACCCCATACCCAACCTACAGAGCTTGCTATGAAAAAAATGAAACTTGTGATGGTCGGCAACGGCATGGCGGGTGTCCGCACACTGGAAGAGCTGCTGAAAATCGCTCCAGAGCTGTACGACATCACCGTCTTTGGCGCTGAGCCGCACCCCAACTACAACCGCATTTTGCTCAGTCCGGTGTTGGCAGGCGAGCAAACGCTTGATGAGATCGTGCTTAACGATTGGTCTTGGTACACAGACAACCACATCACGCTGCACGCCGGCTGGCGGGTGACCTCGGTCGACCGCATCAAGCGCGTGGTGCATGCGCAAAACGCCACGGGTGAAACCCTCAGCGCCGAATACGACCGCCTGTTGCTGTGCACCGGCTCCAACCCCTTCATGCTGCCGATTCCCGGCAAAGACCTGAAGGGCGTGATTGCCTACCGCGACATTGCCGACACCCAGGCCATGATCGATGCGGCCAGCCAATACAAGCACACGGTGGTCATCGGTGGCGGCCTGTTGGGGCTGGAGGCCGCCAACGGCCTGATGCGCCGTGGCATGCAAGTGAGCGTGGTGCACGTCATGCCGACGCTGATGGACCGCCAGCTTGATTCGGTGGCGGCCAAGCTGCTACAAAAGAGCCTGGAAGAACGTGGCCTGCGCTTTTTGATGGGCGCGCAAACCCAGGCTCTACTCAAGCCCGCTGACTTAGGCGACTGGGAGGCAGAGCGTGCTGCGCAGGTCAAGGAGGAGCACGCGCAGCGGGCGGGGGACACGGAGCAGAACGCTCTGCCGCCCGGTCCCCGGCCCGATGCAGCACACCAGGCAACCATCGCAGTTGTACTAAATTTAGAAGAAAAACTAGCCTCTAGCCCAGACCGGGTGTGCGCTGTGCGCTTCAAAGATGGTAGCGTAGTGGCGGCTGACCTGGTGGTGATGGCTGTGGGCATTCGCCCCAACACCGAACTGGCGCAAGCCATGCGGCTGCATTGCGACAAGGGCATTGTGGTCAACGACACGCTGCAAACCATCACCGATGCCCGGATTTACAGCGTGGGTGAATGCGCCGCGCACCGCGGCACGGCTTATGGTCTGGTCGCGCCTCTGTTTGAACAGGCCAAAGTGGCCGCCAACCACCTGGCCCAGTTTGGCATTGGGCGTTATGTGGGGTCGCTGACCTCTACCAAGCTCAAGGTCACCGGCATTGATTTGTTCAGCGCAGGCAACTTTGCCGGCGGCGAAGGCACGGAAGAAATCGTCATGAGCGACCCCAAAGGTGGCGTTTACAAAAAGCTAGTGCTCAAAGACGACAAGCTGGTGGGTGCCTGCCTGTATGGCGACACGGTAGACGGCAGCTGGTACTTCAAACTGCTGCGCGATGGCCGCCACATTGCCGACATCCGCGACAAACTGATGTTTGGCGAGAGCAACATGGGCGACGCGGGTCACCAAGGCCAAAACAAGGCCGCCGCCATGAAAGACAGCGATGAGGTGTGTGGTTGCAACGGTGTCACCAAAGGCACCATCTGCAAAACCATCCGCGAAAAAGGCCTGTTTACCCTGGACGAGGTGCGCAAGCACACCAAGGCCAGCGCGTCCTGCGGCTCATGCACCGGGCTGGTGGAACAGCTGCTGATCCTGACCGCGGGCGCGGATTATTCGGCCACACCCAAAACCAAAGCCCTGTGCGCCTGCACCGACCACGGCCACCAAGCCGTGCGCGATGCCATCAAGGCCAACAAACTGCTGAAAATTGCCGACGTGTTTGCCTTCATGGAATGGAAAACACCCAACGGCTGCGCCAGTTGCCGCCCGGCGGTCAACTACTACCTGATCAGCACCTGGCCCAAAGAGGCCAAGGACGACCCGCAAAGCCGCTTTATCAACGAGCGCAGCCATGCCAACATTCAAAAAGACGGCACTTACAGCGTGATCCCGCGCATGTGGGGCGGCGAGACCAGCGCCAGTGAATTGCGCCGTATTGCCGACGTGGTGGACAAGTACCAGATACCCACCGTCAAGGTCACCGGCGGCCAGCGCATTGACTTGCTGGGGGTCAAAAAAGAGCTGTTGCCTGCGGTGTGGCAAGACCTGGGCATGCCCAGCGGCCACGCCTATGCCAAGGCGCTGCGCACGGTGAAAACCTGCGTCGGCTCTGAGTGGTGTCGCATGGGCACGCAAGACAGCACGCAAATGGGCAAGGATTTGGAGCGAGCCATGTGGCGCATGTACGCCCCGCACAAAGTCAAATTTGCCGTGAGCGGCTGCCCGCGCAACTGTGCCGAAGCCGGCATCAAGGACGTGGGCATCATCGGCGTGGACAGCGGCTGGGAGATGTATGTGGCGGGCAACGGCGGTATCAAAACCGAGGTAGCGCACTTTTTGGTGAAGGTCAAAACTGCCGCTGAAGTGCTGGAGTACACCGGCGCTTTTTGCGAGCTGTACCGCGCAGAGGGCTGGTACCTGGAGCGCACCGTGCATTTTGTCAACCGCGTCGGGCTGGACTATGTCAAAAAGCGCATTGTCGAAGATGCCGCGGGCCGCAAAACGCTGTGGGAAAACCTACAGTTTGCCCTGGACGGCGAGCCTGACCCCTGGTTTGAATTTGACAAGGCGGCGGTGGATACACGGCAGTTTGAGGCGATCAGCGTATGAGTGAGCAGGTGGTGACCAGCTGCCCCTTGTAGGGTCGACTTCAGTCGACCATGGCGGACTCAAGTCCGCCCTACAAAGTCTCTGCAAAGCCAATCAAAACTGTTTGAAGCAGATCGCACCTTAAACATTTTTATAACAAATCAGCCTCTAGCCCATATATAACAAGCGTGAGAAGCTACAAAGGAAATAGCAAAATGAACACCTGGACACCCATCTGCCACATCGACGACATCCCCGTGCTGGGCTCGCGCCGCGTGTCCCGCGCCCAAGGACTGGACGTGGCCATCTTCCGCAACGACAAAGACGAGGTGTTTGCCCTGCTCGACCGCTGTCCGCACAAGGGCGGGCCGTTGAGCCAGGGCATTGTGTTTGGCAGCAGCGTGGCGTGTCCGCTGCACAACTGGACGATTGGCCTGGGCAACGGTGAAGCTGCTGCGCCAGATGCTGGCTGCACGCCCAAGTTCAGCGTCAAAGTGGAAGCAGGACAGGTGTTTTTGAACAGCACTGAGCTGGCCAGCCACGCCACCGAACTGACGCGTCCGGTGGCCGGCCCCACCCGACTTAAATCCTGCGCTTAACCACGCCATGGCTGAAACACGTTCCACCTGCCCGTATTGCGGGGTCGGCTGCGGGGTGATCATTGAGTCACAGGGCCAGCAAATCGCCGGTGTGCGTGGCGACCCCGATCACCCGGCCAACTTTGGACGTTTGTGCAGCAAGGGGGCCACCCTGCACCTCACCGCCAGCGCAGCCATCACCGCCCAGGCGCGGCTGCTGCAACCGTTGCAGCGCCTGCAGCGCGGCGGCCCGACGCAGCCCATCGGCTGGGACAACGCGCTGAATCTGGCCGCAGAGCGTTTTGCCAACACCATTGCGCAGCATGGGCCCGATTCGGTTGGGTTTTATATCTCGGGTCAGTTGCTCACCGAGGACTACTACGTCTTCAACAAACTCGCCAAAGGCTTGATAGGCACCAACAACGTCGACAGCAACTCGCGCCTGTGCATGAGCAGCGCGGTGGCTGGCTACAAGCAGACGCTGGGCATGGACGCGCCGCCCACCTGCTATGACGACGTGGCCCATGCGGGCACGATCTTCATCGTTGGCGCCAACCCGGCCTTTGCGCACCCGGTGCTGTTTCGGCGCATTGAAGAGGCGCGCAAGGCCAACCCGAGCCTGAAGCTGATCGTGACCGACCCGCGCCGCACCGACAGCGCTGACGTGGCCGACCTGTACCTGCCAATCCAGCCTGGCACAGACGTGATGCTGTTCAACGGCATGCTGCATATCATGTTGTGGGAGGGCTGGGTGGATCAGACCTTCATCGCCGCCCACACCAGCGGTTTTGAGGCACTCAAAGCCTTGGTGCGCGATTGCACACCGAATGTGGTGACGCAGGTCTGCGGCATCACCAAACCCGCCCTGGTGCAAGCCGCGCAGTGGTTTGCTGGTATGCCACCACTTTCTGGCGTTGGCGCAGTGGAACGCGCAGTCCATCCATCCGCAACAGCCACCCCAACTGGCCCGTACAGCCCCGGCCGCGCACCGACGCTGAGCCTGTATTGCCAGGGGCTGAACCAGTCCAGCAGCGGCACGGCCAAAAATACCGCGCTGATCAACCTGCACCTGGCCACCGGGCAAATCGGCAAGCCCGGTGCAGGGCCGTTTTCACTCACCGGTCAGCCCAACGCCATGGGTGGGCGCGAAGTGGGCGGCATGGCCAATTTGCTCAGCGGCCACCGCGACCTGAAAAACGCCGCCGACCGCGCAGAAGTTGCCGCGTTGTGGGGCATTGCCAGCGTGCCCGAGAAGCCCGGCAAAACGGCGGTAGAAATGTTCCAGGCTGCGGCTGACGGTGAGATCAAGGCCCTGTGGATTGCCTGCACCAACCCGGCGCAAAGTCTGCCCGACCAGGCCACCGTGCGCCGCGCCCTGGAGCGCGCCGAATTTGTGGTGCTGCAAGAAGCCTTTGCCAACACCGCCACCGCCCGCTTTGCCGACCTGCTGCTGCCTGCCACCACCTGGGGCGAAAAAGAAGGCACCGTGACCAACTCTGAGCGCCGCATCAGCCGCGTGCGCGCCGCCGTGCCCGCCGCAGGTCAGGCGCGCGATGACTGGCAGATTGCCACTGACTTTGCGCAGCGGCTGCAGAGCCTGCTGGCAAAGCCAGACGTTCCTGTACTCTTCCCCTACACCACCCCAGAAGCCATCTGGAACGAACACCGCGAGTCCACCCGTGGCCGCGACCTGGACATCACCGGCATGAGCTACGCCCTGCTGGAAGCGGCACCGCAACAATGGCCGATGAGAGCCGGGCGGCAGCAAGGCTTGGCCAGACTTTACGAAGACGGCGTTTTCCCCACACCCGACGGCAAAGCCCGCTTTGTCGCCACCGCCTACCAGCCAGTGGCCGAGCCGCGCAGCGCCCGCTACCCGTTTTCTCTGACCACTGGCCGCCTGCGCGACCAGTGGCACGGCATGAGCCGCACCGGCACGCTGGGGCGTTTGTTTGGCCACGCCAGCGAACCTGCCCTGACCCTGAACCCGCAGGACATGACCCGGCTGCAGTTGCAGGCTGGCGACCTGGTGCATGTCACCAGCACCCGCGCCAGCATCACGCTGCCGGTGCAGCCCGGCCCCGAGGTCGCACTCAACCAGGCCTTTATGGCGATGCATTGGGGTGAAGAATTTTTAAGCGGCACCAGCGCCACCGGCAGACACCTGGCCGGTGTCAATGCCCTGACCACACCCGCGTATTGTCCGGACTCGAAACAGCCCGAATTCAAACACAGCGCCGTCAAAATCCTCAAGGCCGATTTGCCCTGGAACCTGCTGGCCGTGGCCTGGCTGCCCGAGGCCACACGGCTGGCCGTTCAGACCCAGCTGCAAGCGTTGATGGGCGAGTTTGCCTTTGCCAGCTGCGTGCCGTTTTCCAGCGGTGCCAGCGGTCCGCAGGAACGCAGTGGCCTGCAACTGCGCGCTGCGCACCATGAGCCCGTGGCGGATACTGTGCTGCAAGCGATTGAAGCGCTGCTGGGCCTGGACAGCGCTGAGGTGCTGCGCTACCGCGATGTGCGGCGTGGCCAGCGCCGCAGCATCCGCCTGACCGAAGAAGACAGCCAAACCGCGCTGGACGCATTTCTGCTGGCGGGCGACACCCGCGCCCAGCAGTGGATGAGCCCGCTGCTGCGTGAGCACTTGCCCGCCCACGCTTATGGCCGTGCCCTGCTGATGCCCGGTGCCACGCCACCGATGCCGGTGGTGTCACGCGGCAAACCGGTGTGCACCTGCCTGAATGTGACCGACCTGGCCATTGCCGAGCACCTGGCGCAATGCACCGGCCCAAATGCCACACCGGATGCCCACACCCCGGCAGGTGCCCTGGCTTCGCTACAAGCCACGCTGCACTGTGGCACCCAATGCGGCTCCTGTGTGCCGCAGTTGCAGCGCCTGGTGCGCGCCGCCCTGCCCGTCATACCCGCCGCAACCGCCGCAGACATGGCTGCATAAGCTCATAACCCAAAGTTCTCAAAGCTCAAAGACAATCGGGGGCTTATGAGCATCAGCCACTACATCAAAGACATCGGCCGCGGCAAGGAAGGCGCGCGCCATTTGAGCCGCGCCCACGCCGCCGACCTGTTTGGTCAGCTGCTTGACGGCACGGTGACCGATCTAGAAGTGGGCGCGTTTTGCCTGGCCATGCGCATCAAGGGAGAAACGCCTGAAGAAATGGCTGGTTTTCTGGATGCCACGCACCAGCGCCTGCGCACCATCCCGACCCATCACTGCTCCACGGTGGTGCTGCCCAGCTACAACGGCGCGCGCAAATTGCCAGTGTTGACCCCGCTGCTGGCGCTGTTGCTGGCGCGCCAGGGGCTGGCCGTGGTGGTGCATGGCAGCCCTACTGAGGACCGCCGTATTTCCACACAAAATGTGTTCCTAGCCCTTGAATTACCTGCGCAAACAGCTATTACCCCTATAGCATCTGGCGAGGTTCAATTTGCGCCCACCACGCTGCTTTGCCCAGGCCTGGCGCGCCTGCTGGACGTGCGCCGCGTGGTGGGTTTGCGCAACTCGGCGCACAGCCTGGTCAAGCTGATGAACCCGTGCGATGGCCCCGCCATTGTGGTCGGCAGCTACACCCACCCGGAATACGCCGTGGCCATGACCGAGACGCAGAAATTAATGCACGCCAGCGCCCTGCTGTTGCGTGGCACCGAGGGCGAACCGGTGGCCGACCCGCGCCGCACGCCCGCCATGGATGCCATTCACGCCGGGCTCTGCACCCGGGTGCAGGAAGCCCAGACCGGCGCGCTGGCGCAGTTGCCCGATTTGCCAGCCCTGGATGCCGTCAGCACCGCGCGCTGGACGAAGGCCGTGCTGGACGGTCAATTGCCCGTTCCCGACCCGATTGCCCAACAGGTGGCACACATCGTGCGTCTGTCAGAAAAAAAATGAGGACGACACCATGACCCAGCCCCGCCCACCCCACTTCAGCCACGTTATCCAGCACGGCCCGGCATCGCCGCACCCGCAGCCCCCAGGCCACGGCCATTGCACGCTGGTGGGCGCCGGCCCGGGCGACCCGGAGCTGCTCACCATCAAAGCCCTGAAGGCCATTGAAGCTGCCACCGTGCTGCTGGTGGACGACCTGGTCAGCGCCGAGATCGTGGCGCTGGCGCGCCCCGGCACGCGCATCATCCATGTCGGCAAGCGCGGCGGCTGCCGTTCCACGCCACAAGCCTTTATTGACAAGCTGATCATGCTCGCCGTGCGCGACGGCGAGTGCGTGGTGCGCCTCAAAGGCGGTGACCCGTTCATTTTTGGCCGAGGTGGCGAAGAGCTTGCGCACTTGCAGGCGCAGGGCGTTGCGGTAACGGTTGTCAACGGTATCACCGCTGGTTTGGCCGCAATGACCTCGCTGGGCGTGCCGCTGACACACCGTGAGCATGCCCACGGCGTGGTTTTCATCACCGGCCACGCCAAGCCAGGCAGCAGCGGCCCTGACTGGGTGACGCTGGCCCACACCGCGCGCAGCGCCCGTCTGACGCTGGTGATCTACATGGGCGTCAGCGGCGCGGCGCGCATCCGGGACGCGTTGCTGCAAGGTCTGGACGCGCAAACCCCAGTGGCGATCATCCAGAACGCCAGTTTGCCAACCCAGCGGCACGCCGTGACCACGCTCGATCACCTGCTTCTGACGCTGGCCAACGAGCAATTGGGCAGTCCCAGCGTGATCGTTGTGGGCGACGTCTTGAAAGGCTTTTTGGCGTTACAAACAACACCTGCCGTGCGAGCCGCTTGATTTGGCGTGACCAGCGCCACAAGCTGGCTATAATCCCCGGCTTTGCTGGCAAAACTCCGCTGCCTGATCAACTTTAAAGCGGGGAATCACGCATGACGCACACACTGGGGCCTGATCTTCCCCAACGTGGCGTCGGCACATTTTGGATAACTTGATTCAATGACAACCATTCGTGTTAAAGAAAACGAACCCTTCGACGTCGCACTGCGCCGTTTCAAACGCACCATCGAAAAGCTGGGCTTGCTGACTGACTTGCGCGCCCGCGAGTTCTACGAAAAGCCCACCGCCGAGCGCAAGCGCAAGAAGGCCGCGGCCGTCAAGCGCAACTACAAGCGCATTCGCGCCATGCAGTTGCCCAAGAAGCTGTTCTGATTACTTGTGGGACAGACCAGGATTTGCGCAGTAAATTTGCTCTGTCCTCAACTGATCAAGGCTTAACGGCCACACTAAAAACCCGCCGGGGACGCTCAGGCGGGTTTTTTTATTCCTGTTAGACAATTTTTACCTCTTCAAAGGAGCCCACGATGTCACTCAAAGACCAAATCACCGAAGACATGAAAACCGCCATGCGCGCCAAAGACAGCGTGCGCCTGGGCACCATTCGCCTGCTGCTGGCGGCGGTCAAGCAAAAAGAGGTGGACGAGCGCGTGGTGGTCGACGACGTGATGCTGGTCGGCATCATCGACAAGCTTATCAAGCAGCGCAAAGACTCGGTTGCCGCCTACACGCAAGCCAAGCGGCAAGACCTGGCCGACGTGGAAAGCAATGAAATCAAAGTGCTGGAGGCTTATCTGCCGCAGCGCCTGAGCGCCGACGAGATCACCGCTGCCGTGGCCGCCATCGTCGCCAGCGTGGGTGCCAAAGGCCCGGGCGACATGGGCAAGGTGATGGGTGCGGTCAAAACCCAGCTGGCGGGCAAGGCCGACATGGCGTTGGTGTCACAAGCCGTCAAGGCGGCGCTGGCAGGCTGATCCTGTTGGCCGCCCTGCCCCAGTCGCTGCGCTACACCTGGGTGTCGGCGCGCGCGTTACTGGCCTCGGCCGGGCCGTTTGTGCTTCTGGCAGCGGCCCTGCTGACGCTCGCTTACCTGTGGCTCGACCCGGTGCCGCCGCGCCAGGTCACGCTGGCCACCGGCCCGGCGCAAAGCGCTTACGACGAGTTTGGCAAACGCTACGCCGCGGCGCTGGCAGGCTACGGCATTACCGTCAAGCTGGTCGAATCCGAAGGTGCGGCGCAAAACCTGCAGTGGCTGACCGAGGGCAAGGTGGGCCTGGCTTTTGTCCAAGGTGGCAATGGCGACTTGCAGTCTGAGGCTCAGGCGCAATTGCGCTCGCTGGGCAGCCTGTTTGTCGAGCCGCTGTGGCTGTTTTACCGCAGCCCCAAGCCGCTGAAAGCGTTGAGCGACTTCAAAACCCTGCGCATGAATGTCGGCACCACCGGCAGTGGTGTGCCCCGGCTGATGCGCCAGCTCTTTGAGCTCAACCACATGGATGAGGGCGCGCTGCAACTCAGCCACCTGTCGCAAACGCCTGCCACGGTGGCGTTTCTGGACCAGCAGCTTGATGCCTTGCTGTTTGCCTCGGCCCCCGAGTCGTCGATGGTGCAAATGCTGCTCCAAACACCGGGTGTGCGCCTGCTGCAGGTGGCCCAGAACGAAGCCTACGCACGCCGCTTTTCGTTTTTAACACCGGTGACACTACCGCGCGGTGTGGTCGATCTGGCCGCCGACCTTCCGCCGCAAGACGTGAAACTGGTGGCCACCACCACCACGCTGCTGGCGCGCGACACGGTACACCCTGCCATCGTGCAACTGTTTTCGCAAACTGCGCTGAATCTGCACGGCCAGGCGGGCTGGTTCAGCCGGGCGCGCGAGTTTCCCAACGTCGAACACACCGAATTCACCGTCTCTGACGAGGCCGTTCGCGCCATCCGCAATGGCGTGCCGCTGCTGCAGCGCTATTTGCCGTTTGCCTATGCCAATCTGATCGAGCGCATGTGGCTGGCGCTGGGCATTATTCTGGCCATTCTGCTGCCGCTGAGCCGCATCGTGCCACCGCTCTATGAGTTTCGTATCCGCTCACGGGTGTTTCGCTGGTACGGGCAGTTGCGCAGCGTAGAAGACCGCGCGGCATTGCCCACGGCGTCGATCGCCGAACTGGTAGAAGAGTTGCGCCAGTTGGAAGCGCGCGTCGAGAAAGTCAGCGTGCCGCTGTCGTACGCAGATGAACTCTACGCGCTGCGCAACCACATCGAGCTGGTGCGCCAGCGGCTGCAAAAAGCCTGATTACTTGAGCGCCTTGAAGCGCATGCGGTGCGGGCGCGCGCCCTCTTCGCCCAGGCGACGCTTCTTGTCTTCTTCGTAGTCGTGGTAATTGCCGTCAAAGAAGTTCCAGTGGCTGTCGCCCTCGCAGGCCAGGATGTGCGTGGCAATGCGGTCCAGAAACCAACGGTCGTGGCTGATGACCATGATCGAGCCAGCAAACTCCAGCAATGCGTCTTCCAGCGCACGCAGGGTTTCCACGTCCAGGTCGTTGGAAGGCTCGTCAAGCATCAGCACATTGCCGCCAGCAATCAGCGTCTTGGCCAGGTGCAGGCGACCACGTTCCCCACCCGAGAGCGTGCCGACACGCTTTTGCTGGTCTTGCCCGTTGAAGTTGAAACGCCCGCAGTAAGCGCGGCTGGCCATGGTGAACTTGCCGATGTTGATCATGTCCAGCCCACCCGAGACATCTTCCCACACCGTCTTTTCATTGGACAGGTCGTCGCGGTTCTGGTCAACAAACGCCATCTTGACGGTCTGGCCGATCTTGACCTCACCGCTGTCAGGCTGCTGCTGACCGGCGATCATGCGAAACAGCGTCGACTTGCCCGCGCCGTTGGGGCCGATGATGCCGACAATGGCGCCGGGCGGCACCTTGAAACTGAGGTTGTCGATCAGCAGGCGGTCGCCAAACGACTTGCTGACACCCACAAATTCAATGACTTCCTGTCCCAGACGATCCGCCACCGGGATGAAAATTTCATTGGTTTCATTGCGCTTCTGGTATTCAAAATCAGACAGCTCTTCAAAACGGGCCAAGCGCGCCTTGCTCTTGGCCTGGCGTGCCTTGGGGTTCTGGCGTGACCACTCCAGCTCCTTCTTCAAGGTCTTGGCGCGGGATTCTTCGCCCTTCTTTTCCTGCTCCAGGCGAGCCTGCTTTTGCTCCATCCATGAGCTGTAGTTGCCTTTGTAGGGAATGCCTGCGCCACGGTCAAGCTCCAGAATCCACTCGGCGGCGTTGTCCAGAAAATAACGGTCGTGGGTGATGGCCACCACCGTGCCGCTGTAGCGCTGCAAAAATTGCTCCAGCCAGTCCACCGACTCAGCATCCAGGTGGTTGGTGGGCTCATCGAGCAACAGCATCTCTGGGTGTTCCAGCAGCAAACGGCACAGCGCCACACGGCGCTTTTCACCGCCTGAGAGCACGCCAATGTTGGCATCCCACGCCGGCAGACGCAGCGCGTCGGCAGCAATTTCAAGCTGATGCTCGGAGTCGGTACCGGCGGTGGCGATGATCGCTTCCAGTTCGGCTTGCTCGGCGGCCAATTTGTCAAAGTCGGCATCTTCGTCACCGTAGGCGATATAGACCTCTTCCAGGCGCGCTTTGGCTTGGATGACCTTGCCCATAGCTTCTTCGACTGTCTCCCGCACCGTCTTGGTGGGGTCGAGCTGCGGCTCTTGCGGCAGGTAGCCAATGTTGAGCCCCGGCATGGGGATGGCTTCGCCTTCGATGTCCTTGTCAACCCCGGCCATGATCTTGAGTAGCGTGGACTTGCCTGAACCATTGGTACCGAGCACACCGATCTTGGCACCAGGGAAAAAACTGAGTGAAATGTCTTTCAGGATATGGCGTTTGGGTGGCACGATCTTGCCGACGCGGTTCATTGAAAATACGTATTGGGCCATGGGTCTTGTGCTTTGCTAACTGTGAAAAAACGACATTATCGGTGCAGGGCCCAACCCGATACCTGTGTCCATGCGACAATACACGTGGTTGCGGGGCTTCAGTTGCCTGCAACACCAGCACCTTGCTGGGAGTGTTGCCTTCTGCGGCGCTCCGTTTTTGATCCCATCTGCCTTTGACTGAACTGGTGCGAACAGCGCCAGAACCGGCTGATGTCCTGGCGCCCTGGATGGGGTGCATCTCTATGAAATTTGAAGAACTCAATTTGGCCGAGGCCATTGTCAAAGCTGTGCGTGAGCAGGGCTATGAAACCCCCACGCCGATTCAGGCGCAAGCCATTCCGCTGGTGCTGGCCGGCCACGACCTGCTGGGCGGCGCCCAAACCGGCACCGGTAAAACGGCGGCCTTTGTCTTGCCCATGCTCGACAAACTCAGCCGCTCGGAGACCGGTGTCAACAAGTTTGGTGGCAAGGCCACCCGCGCGCTGGTGTTGGTGCCCACGCGGGAGCTGGCTGCACAGGTTGAAGAATCGGTCACGGTCTATGGCAAGTACATGGGCCTGAGCTCGGCGGCAATTTTTGGCGGTGTCGGCATGAACCCACAAATCAGCCGCATGAAAAAAGGCGTCGACATTCTGGTGGCCACACCGGGGCGGCTGCTTGACCTGATGCAACAAGGCATGGTCGACCTGGGCCAGATCCAGATTCTGGTGCTCGATGAAGCCGACCGCATGCTCGACATGGGCTTTATCCATGACGTGAAGAAAGTGCTGGCCGCCGTGCCCAAAGCCAAGCAAAGCCTGCTGTTCTCGGCGACCTTCAGCGACGAAATCCGCGAACTGGCCGCCACCCTGCTGAAAGACCCGCAAAGCGTGCAGGTGACCCCGCGCAACACCACAGTGCAGCGCATTGCGCAGCTGATTCACCCGGTGGGCCGTGGCAAGAAAAGAGCCCTGCTGGCGCACATCATCCAGGAGCATGACTGGAGCCAGGTGCTGGTCTTCACCCGTACCAAATTTGGCGCCAACAACGTCGCCGAATTTCTGACCAAAAACGGCATCGAAGCCATGGCGCTGCACGGCAACAAGAGCCAGAGCGCCCGCACCCAAGCGCTGGGTGACTTCAAGGCCGGCACCGTGCGGGCCCTGGTAGCGACTGATATTGCAGCACGCGGCATCGACATTGATGACCTGCCGCACGTGGTGAACTATGACATTCCGAACGTCTGCGAAGATTACGTGCACCGCATTGGCCGCACCGGCCGCGCCGGTGCCGAAGGCCAGGCGGTGAGCCTGGTGAGCCTGGACGAAGAAGGCTTCATGCAAGCCATCGAGCGCTTTACCAAGCAGGACATTCCGGTCAAGGTCTATGACGAGTTCATGCCCGAGCCGGGCGAAAAAGCCGAGCCCATTGCCATGGGTCGCCAGACCATCTGGGGCGGTGCTGGCAAGCCGCCCAGCCGTGATGTGATGCAAGCGGCAGCGCGCGCCGCGCGCACCGAAATGCTGACCCGCGTGCGCGAAAGCAAAGGCCCAGGTGCCGCCGGTGGCCGTGGTGGCAACGGTGGCGGCAACGGCGCTGGCCGGGGTCGTGGCCCTGCCGGGCGCAACAGCAACGCCGGCGGCCGTGGCAGTCGTGGCCCTGTCAACGTTGAGCGTGCGCCCCAGGCCAATCCCGGTTTTGACGGTGACTTTGACAACGGCGGCAACGAGCGCTACGTCGAGCCACGCAGTCATTTGTCAGCTGCTGAACAAGCGGTACGCGGCCCGGGCCAACGCCCTGCGCGCGGCTATGGCGGTGGCAACGGTGGCGGCTACGGCGGCCCGGCGCCGGCACCGCGGACAGGCGGTCAACCCGACCCGATGCGCACCAGCGTCGACGTGATGAGCGACCGCGGCGCACGCCGTGGTGGTGGCGGCAACCGCAATGGTGGTGCGCCTGGCGGCGGCTTTGGCGGCGGTCGCCCGGGCGGTGGTGGTGCGCGGGGTGGCAATCGCTCTGGCGGCGGCCGCAGCCGTTCAGGCCCGAGCAATCCGCGTTAAACCGAGATTGTTCATTAGGGTTTGAGATGCTGGCGAGCACCGCCTAATGGACGATCTCGGTTAAACCCAAACAATCCATCAGGGTTAATTCAGCCGCGCACAAACAAGGTCACCAACGGGTCGGGGCCAACCTGGCGGCTCCAGTGGCCGTGCACGGTGGCATCAAAGGTCTGCCCTGCTGGCAACACGTCGGCCGAGTAAAAATGCTCGCCCGGTTTGAACACCCGGGCGCTGCCGTCTTGCAGACTGATTTCCATCTGCCCTTGCAAAATAAACACCCACTGCGGGTCGGTGGTGCAGTGAAAAGTGCTGCGAAAACCCACCGGGCTCTGGCGCAGCTGAAACCCACCTGAGGGCATCAAACTGGACAAGGCGGCCTCGGGCTTGCCTTGATCCAGCAGCACGGCTTCTTGGCGAAATTTAGCGCGGCCGTCGCTATCCGTAAACAAAATGACTTTGGTGAGTGAGGGCATGGCAACTCCGGGCAAAATGAACTGCTTGATTATTCACTGAGCCACTCCATGCGATTTCTTCACACCATGCTGCGCGTTGGCAACCTCCAGCGTTCCATTGATTTCTACACCCAGGTGCTGGGCATGACGCTGCTGCGCACCTCGGACAACCCCGAGTACAAGTACACGCTGGCGTTTCTGGGCTACGAAGGCGGCAACCCGGGGCAGGCTGAAATTGAACTCACCTACAACTACGGCGTCGACCATTACGACCTGGGCACCGCCTACGGCCACATTGCGCTGGCCGTGCCCGATGCCAAAGCGGCATGCGACAGGATCCGGGCAACGGGTGGCAACGTCACGCGTGACGCGGGCCCGGTCAAGGGCGGCAGTACGGTGATTGCCTTTGTGACCGACCCCGACGGCTACAAGATTGAGCTGATCGAGCGGCCGGGCGCAGTCTGAGATTTCAAACGTCAGCCTTGCCAACCGTCGCGAATAGCTATATTTTTAAAAGCTACCTGCGCTTGTATCTATTGGGCTAGAGCTTCAAATGCCTTAAATTTGCGGTCTCGCTGGCGAGCCGGGTCACACGGCCCCAGTCGCCCTCTTCGGCGGTGTTGGCCGGCACCAGCCAGCTGCCGCCCACGCAGACCACGTTGGGCAGCGCCAGAAAGTCGGGCGCGTTTTGCAGCGTGATGCCACCAGTGGGGCAAAACTTCACATCAAAGAATGGTCCACCCCAGGCCTTGAGCATGGCCACACCGCCGGCCTGCACCGCCGGAAAGAACTTCAGCTCGGTGAAGCCCTCCTCACTGGCCGCCATGATCTCGCCGCCGGTAGCCACACCGGGCAGCAGCGCCAAGCCTGCGTCGCGGCAAGCCTGCCCGACTGCGCTGGTGTAGCCTGGACTGACGGCAAAACGCGCACCTGCGTTGGCGGCGGCCTGGGCATCGGCCTTGCTGCGCACCGTGCCCGCGCCCACCACCGCAGCCGGCAACTCACGCGCGATGGCTTCAATACAGGCCAGCGCCTGCGGGGTGCGCAAGGTGACTTCCAGCATGCGAATGCCACCGGCCAGCAGCGCGCGCGCCATGGGCACCGCGTGCGCCACGTCGTTCAAGACGATCACCGGAATCACCGGGGCGTCCTGCATCACTTGCAAGGCGGTCAAGGGGGTTGAACTGCTCATGGTGTCCATGGTGTCTCTCAAAAAAAATGGTCTGGTCACAGCCAGCTGCACGCGCCTTCTTCGGCGCTGCGGGCGTTGCGGCGCAGGTTGGCAAACAGCTCGCGCCCCATGCCCAGCCCATTGGCCTGGCGCAGGGTCGCGGGCAGCGTCGCGGCTTCCCGGATCGCCCACTCAAATTCCGGCACCAGCACCTGCAAGCTGCCCGCGCTGGCGTCCAGGCGAATCACATCGCCGTCGCGTACCTTGGCCAGCGGCCCACCGGTCGCGGCCTCGGGCGACACATGAATGGCCGCAGGCACTTTGCCGCTGGCACCACTCATGCGCCCGTCAGTGACCAGCGCCACCCTGAAACCTTTCCCCTGCAACACCGCCAGCGGCGGGGTCAGTTTGTGCAGCTCCGGCATACCGTTGGCTCGCGGCCCCTGCCAGCGCACCACGCAAATCAGGTCGCGGTTGAGCTCGCCTGCGGTAAAAGCGGCGTGCAAGGCTTCTTGCGAATCAAACACCCGGCACGGCGCTTCGATCACATGGCGATCGTCAGGTACGGCCGAGATTTTGATGACGCTGCGGCCCAGGTTGCCGGTAAGCAGTTTCAAGCCACCGCTGGCGCTGAACGGGCGACTCGCCGGTCGCACAACCGCTTCATCTTTGCTAGCACCTACCGCTTGCCAAACAAGGGCCGGGGTTGATTTTTCTTCAGACTTCTCGGTGGTGTCAGCCGCCACCATCGGTACGCCGGTGTATTCGCGCAGCCCCCCAGCGCGCACCGTCAACACGTCGGCGTGCATGAAGCCGGCATCAAGCAGCTCGCGGATGACAAAACCCGGGCCACCCGCCGCCTGAAACTGGTTCACATCGGCGCTGCCGTTGGGGTAAACGCGGCTGAGCAGCGGCACCACGTCCGACAGGTCTGAAAAATCGTTCCAGTCGATCACGATGCCTGCCGCGCGCGCCACCGCCACCCAGTGAATCAGGTGGTTGGTCGACCCCCCTGTGGCCAGCAGCGCCACCATGGCGTTGACGATGCAACGCTCATCGACCAGCAAGCCGATCGGCGGGCATATTGCCCCCACGCTTGCCACTGCGTGTGCTGCGCTGCCCCCCGAGGGGGCCTTCGCGCCTTGGGGCGGCCCGGCGGCGCTCAAGGTCTGCTTGCCCAGCACCGTGCGCAGCGCCTCACGCGTCAGTTCGTCGCGCATCTCCGAGCCAGGGTTGATGAACGCCGTCCCCGGCACATGCAGGCCCATGGCCTCGAGCAACATCTGGTTGCTGTTGGCGGTGCCATAAAACGTGCAGGTGCCCGCGCTGTGGTAGGCGGCTGATTCGGCGGCGAGCAGTTCGGCACGACCGACCAGGCCTTGCGCGGCCTGCTCGCGCACCTTGGACTTTTCTCCGTTGGACAAGCCCGACGTCATCGGCCCGGCCGGCACAAACACCGTGGGCAAATGGCCAAACTGCAGCGCGCCAATCAACAAGCCCGGCACGATTTTGTCGCACACACCCAGCATCAGCGCCCCGGCAAACACATCGTGACTCAGGGCAATGGCCGTTGACATGGCGATCACGTCACGCGAAAACAGGCTCAGTTCCATGCTCGGCGTGCCCTGCGTGACCCCGTCACACATGGCGGGCACGCCTCCGGCCACCTGCACCGTGGCCGCGTGCTTGCGCGCCTCGTCCTTGATCAGATCGGGGTAGCGCTGAAACGGCGCGTGCGCTGACAGCATGTCGTTGTAGGCGGTGACGATGCCAATGTTGGGCGCACGCTGCTCCACCACGCGCAGTTTGTCGTTGCCCGGCAAAGCGGCAAAGGCGTGCGCCACGTTGGCACAGCCCAGGCGCTGCGCACCCGGTGGGCGGCGCAAGGCGGTACGCACTTGCGCCAGATAAGCACTGCGGGTGGCTTGGCTGCGTTGCGCGATGCGCTGGGTGACGGCTGCAACGTTAGGATTGAGTTTCATGATTGGCTTGACATATTGGTAACTAAATTACATTCTCATGGTACCGCAGATACGTCTGCAAGGCTGTGCGCCGGGTTACGAACGGGTTACCAATTCAAGGTTTTTAGCCGCTTCTTATACTGCAGCCATGCAAAACATCGCCGACCTGCGCAAAAGTTACGAACGCGCCGAACTCAATGAAGACGCGTCTCACGCTGACCCTTTGAAACAGTTTGAACAATGGCTAGGTGAAGCCATCGCGGCGCAAGTGCCTGAACCCAACGCCATGACCTTGGCCACCGTGGGCAGCGACCTGCGCCCGAGCACGCGCGTGGTGCTGATCAAGGGTTTTGATGCCCGCGGCATCGTCTGGTATACCAATTATGAAAGCCGCAAGGGCCAGGAACTGGCGGGCAACCCCTTTGCCGCGCTGCAGTTTCACTGGGTGGAACTGGAGCGCGTGGTGCGCATCGAAGGCCTGGTTGAAAAGGTCAGCGCAGCCGAGAGTGACGCCTACTTTCACAGCCGCCCGCTCGACAGCCGCATCGGCGCCTGGGCCAGCCCACAAAGCCAGGTGATTAGCGGCCGGGGTGTGCTGGTAGCTAACGCGGCCAAATACGGCGCACAGTTTTTGCTCAATCCGCCGCGACCGCCGCACTGGGGCGGCTACCGTCTCAAGCCTGACAACTGGCAGTTTTGGCAAGGGCGCAAAAGCCGCTTGCACGATCGACTTCAATATCGCCTGCAGCCGCCGTCAGAAGGGCGTGAACCGCTCTGGATTCGGGAGCGTTTGGCACCCTGATGCCTGATCAGACAAAAGGCCCTCCGCTGGGCGTAAGATAGGCGCGTTAACCCTGCTGGAAACGTATGCAAACTACAGCCACCTTCCGTTGCCCATGGGGTAGATGGTGTCCCGCTTTATATGCTGCGTTGGTGTTGACTGGCCTCGCGGGAAACCATCTCTCCTACCCCATCTTTCTGAACATCGATTTTCTGTTTGGCGGCATCTTTGCCATGCTCGCCCTGCAGTTCTTTGGCCTGTGGCCCGGTGTGCTGGCTGCGGCGCTGATCGCCAGTTACACGTTTGTGTTGTGGAAGCACCCCTACGCGATCGTCATCATGAGCGCCGAAGTCGCGGTGGTGGGCGCCCTGATGACACGGCGCAAGATGGGCATGGTGCTGGCTGATACGCTGTACTGGGTTGTTGCAGGCCTGCCGCTGGTCTATCTGTTTTACCGCTTTGTGCTCAAAGTGCCCGACAGCAGTGTCTGGATCATTGCTGTCAAGCAAGCCGTCAACGGGATTGCAGCCACTATGCTGGCGCGGCTGATTTACTCAAGTCTGGGTGTTGGTTTGCAATGCTGGCAGCGCTCCATGAGCGAGGTCATGTCCAACCTGCTGGTGTTGTTTGTGGTGCTGCCGTCTTTGCTGATTCTGGGCGTCAGCAGCCGCGAAGACTTTGAACACGTCGACGGCGACCTGCGCCAAGGGCTGATCGAACACGCCAGCAACACCAAGGCCTTGTTTCAGCATTGGGTCAAAGCCCGAAAAGATGCCGTGCTCGAATTGGCCACGGTGGCCAACACCATGCCTGCAGCCCAATTCAACGAGCGGCTGGAATTGTTGCGCAAGGCAGACGCCAACATCCTGCGCATTGGCCGGCGCGACAAAGATTCTGTGGTGTTGGCTTACTCGCCGCTGATAGATGAATCAGGCAACCGTAACGTTGGTAAAAAATTTCCTGAACGGCCTTATATTGCAAGCTTGCGTCAAAGCGGCCAACCTATGCTGGCCGAAGTGGTGATGGGACGCATTGACAAGCCAGAGCCAGTCGCCATTTTGCTGGCGCCCGTGTTGAAGCAGGGTCAGTTTGATGGCTACGTCAATGCAGTGCTCAAACTCGACGCGATACAAGACATGCTCAAACACGGGGTGCAGGATCGCTACGCGCTTTTTACACTGCTTGACCAAAATGGCAATGTTGTCCTGAGCAACCGACCTGGTCAGACGATGATGAAGCCGCTGCAACGCGAAAAGCGTGGCGCGCTGACGCCGCTGGGTGGTGGCCTCATGCAGTGGTTGCCTGAGATGCCTGCCAATACCTCCATCTCAGACCGTTGGCACCAGTCCTACTACGTTTTTGAAACGCCGTTGGGGCTGCATGATGAGTGGAAGCTGGTGTTTGAGGAACCGATTGCGCCGGTACAGCAGCTTATGTACACCAAATACGCGCGCCAGCTGGGGTTGGTGTTTTTGCTGATCCTGCTTTCCGTGATGCTGGCAGAGTACCTGAGCCGCAGGTCGGTGGCAATGCTGCGTGCGCTCAGTGACACCACCCATGAGCTGGCCAGCAAAATCAGCAGCGGCGTGCAAGCGATTGCCTGGCCGCGCTCGGCGATGCAGGAAACCACTGAACTGACCAACAACTTCAAGGGCATGGCAGTATCGCTTGCCGACACGTTTGCCCAGTTACGGCAAGTCAACGCCACGCTGGAGCAGCAGGTGCTTGACCGCACCCAGGCATTGCATGTCAGTGAGCAAAACTTTCGGGCGTTGGTGGCCTGGATGCCTGAGCCCATGGCGGTACACCGGGGCGGGAAATTCATTTTTGTCAATCCGGCGGCCTGCCAACTGTTTGGCGCCCCATCAGAGTGTGAACTCTTGGGTACGGATGTGCTTGCGCGGGTTCACCCGAATTACCGCGACGTGGTGCTCAAACGCATTGCCCATGCACAGCAAGAGCACGCAGAAAACCCGAGCATCGACGAAAAACTGATCCGTTTAGACGGTTCGGTGCTGGACGTTGAGGTGGCTGCTGTGCCGATCGACTTTGACGGTGCACCGGCGGTACAGGTGGCCATGCACGACGTGACCGAGAAAAAGCACGCTCAGCGCGAACTTGAACGGCTCATGCGTGAACAGCAGGCCGTGCTCAACAACGAGCTTGTGGGTATTGTCAGGGTGATTGACCGCCGCGTTGTCTGGGCTAACGCTGCGTTTGAAAAAATGCTGGGTTACGCCCCCGGTCAAAGCCACGGCACGCCAACGCGCCAGAATTACCCCAGTGATGATGCTTATCAAGCCCTGGGAGCAGCCGCCTACCCGATCCTGGCCGCAGGTAAGATATTTCGCACCCAAATCGAACAAGTTCGCCAGGACGGCAGCATGATTTGGGTCGACATCAGCGGCACCGTGCTCAATGCCACTACGAACGAGACGTTGTGGACTTTCAGTGACATCACCGAGCACAAACAGGCCGAGAACGTGGTGCATGAGCAGGCTTTTCATGACGCGCTAACGCAACTGCCCAATCGCCGGATGTTGGGCGACCGCTTGGCACAGGTCATGGCTAGCAGCCAACGCAGCGGTATCTATGGCGCGCTGATGTTTCTTGATCTGGACAACTTCAAGCCGCTTAACGACCGCCATGGCCATGAGATAGGCGACCTGTTGCTGATGGAGGTGGCCCGGCGCTTGCGCGGCTGTGTGCGCGAGATGGATACCGTGGCGCGCATCGGTGGTGACGAATTTGTGGTGCTAATCAGCGAATTGAGTACCGACAGCATCGCATCGCAAAGCCAGTCGCTGATCATTGCCGAAAAAATTCGCCTCAGTCTGAAACAACCCTACGTGTTGCTCGGCCACCAACAACCGGATGCGACCGCGCGCATCGAACACCATTGCACCGCCAGCATTGGTGTGGTGGTATTCAAAGGCCAGACTGAAAGTCAAGACGCAGTGCTTGAGCAGGCCGACCAGGCCATGTACCAAGCCAAGGCCGCCGGGCGCAACATGGTGCGGTTGTATGAACCACCGGCGTTAACGTGAAAGAACGCCGTCATTGCGAACAGAGTGAAGCAATCCATGACTTCCGAAGACATGGATCGCCGCGCTACGCTCGCGGTGACATTACTCTTTCATCATTTGGGACGTCGCTCTTGTTTCTTCAAAGTTAACAAGCGGCTTGAGCGGCGTACCAAATTGCTCGCGCAACGGCGCATGGCCCAGCGGTGGAAACGTGAACGCGGCCTCGGGCACCTTGCGCTCAGGAATGTGGTCAAGCAGGTGGCGGATCAAGGTGATGCGGCCCCGCCGCTGGTCGTTGAAGTCGACCAGCATCCAGGGCGACTTGGGCTTGTGCGTGGCCTGGAGCATGGCATCGCGCGCCAGGCCGTACTGCGCGTATTTCTCACGCGCTTGCAGGTCGATCGGGCTGAGCTTCCAGCGCTTGAGCGGGTCAGCCAGGCGTTCGGCAAAGCGCTCTTCCTGCTTGTCCTGGTCCACGGTCAGCCAGTACTTGAACAGCAAAATGCCATCGTCCACCAGCAGCTCTTCAAACACCGGTGCCTGTTTGAGGAAGGCCTGCGTTTGCGCGGGCGTGCAAAACCCCATGACGGCTTCGACCCCGGCGCGGTTGTACCAGCTGCGGTCAAACAACACGATCTCACCGGCTGCGGGGAGATGCGGCACATAGCGCTGAAAGTACCACTGCGTGGTCTCGCGCTCACTGGGCTTGGCCAGCGCCACGGCACGGCATTGGCGCGGGTTGAGCGTTTCAGTGAGGGCTGAAATGACACCGCCCTTGCCGGCCGTGTCGCGGCCTTCGATGACCACCGCCAGTCGCTTGCCAGTGTGTTGCAACCAGCGCGCCACATCGTTCAACTCGTGCTGCAGGGGTGCCAGAAGATCGTAGTACGCGCTTTTGCCCAACTTGTCGGATTTGTCTGGCTTGTCCGACTCACCATTCTTGGTTTTGCTCATCAACAAATCCTAGCATTGCTGACTATGCCAATCATTGCCATAACCAATTGGATTGATGAAAGACAACAACATAGACTATGAACTGCAATCACCGCAATCACTTCAAGGAGAACACCATGTCCACCGAATCCAAATGCCCTTTCTCTGGCGGCACTCGTCAGCCCACTGCCGCTGCAGGCCCATCGAACACCGACTGGTGGCCCAACCAGCTCAAGCTGAACATGCTGCATCAGCACACAGCCAAGTCCAATCCCTTGGGCGAAGACTTCAACTACGCCCAGGCGTTCAAGAAACTGGATTTGGCCGCGGTAAAGCAGGATTTGAAAGCGCTGATGACGCAATCGCAAGACTGGTGGCCGGCAGACTTTGGCCACTACGGCCCCTTGTTTGTGCGCATGGCCTGGCACAGCGCTGGCACTTACCGCACCAGTGACGGACGCGGTGGCGCGGGCAGCGGCAACCAGCGCTTTGCGCCGCTCAACAGCTGGCCTGACAACGTCAACCTGGACAAGGCGCGCCGCCTGATTTGGCCGGTCAAGCAAAAGTATGGCCGCAGCATCTCTTGGGCGGATTTGATGATCCTGGCGGGCAACGTGGCGCTCGAATCCATGGGCTTCAAAACCTTTGGTTTTGCCGGTGGCCGTGAAGACATCTGGGAGCCTGAAGAAGACGTGTATTGGGGTGCAGAAAAAAAATGGCTGGACGACCAGCGCCACGCAGGTGAACGTGAGCTGGAAAACCCGCTTGCCGCCGTACAGATGGGGCTGATTTACGTCAACCCCGAAGGCCCCAACGGTAACCCCGACCCGCTGGCTGCGGCCAAGGACATCCGCGAAACCTTTGCCCGCATGGCCATGGACGATGAAGAAACCGTGGCCCTCATCGCCGGTGGCCACACCTTCGGCAAAACCCACGGCGCGGGCGATGCGAAGCTGGTCGGCCCCGAGCCGGAAGCAGCAGGTATTGAAGACCAGGGCCTGGGCTGGAAGAGCAGCTTTGGCAGCGGCAGAGGCGGCGACACCATCAGCAGCGGCCTGGAAGTGACCTGGACCACCACGCCTACCCAGTGGAGCAACAATTTTTTCTGGAACCTGTTTGGCTACGAGTGGGAGCTGACCAAGAGCCCGGCGGGTGCGCACCAGTGGACTCCCAAGCACGGTATGGGTGCGGACACCGTGCCCGACGCGCACGACCCCAGCAAGCGCCACGCCCCAGCCATGCTGACCACCGACCTGGCACTGCGCTTTGATCCGGTTTACGAAAAAATCTCACGCCGTTTCCATGAGCACCCCGAGCAATTTGCCGATGCTTTCGCCCGCGCCTGGTTCAAACTGACACACCGTGACATGGGCCCCGTCGCACGTTACCTCGGCCCCGAAGTGCCCAAAGAAGTGTTGCTCTGGCAAGACCCGATTCCGGCTGTGAACCACACGCCGGTGGACGACCAGGACGTGGCCGCGCTCAAGGCAAAAGTGCTGGCCTCTGGCCTGTCGATTGCCCAACTGGTCAGCACCGCCTGGGCCTCGGCCAGCACCTTCCGTGGCAGCGACAAGCGCGGTGGTGCCAACGGTGCGCGCATCCGCCTGGCACCGCAGAAAGATTGGGCCGTCAACCAACCTGCTGAACTGGCCAAGGTGCTCTCCACACTGGGAGCGATCCAGCAGGACTTCAACCGTGCGCAGTCGGGCGGCAAACAGGTGTCGCTGTCCGACTTGATTGTGCTGGGGGGCTGCGCCGCGGTGGAAGCGGCAGCCAGGAAGGCTGGCGTTGAAGTCAAAGTACCTTTTGCACCGGGGCGCATGGACGCGTCGCAAGAACAAACCGACGTGGCCGCGTTTGCCGTGCTGGAGCCTTTGGCCGATGGTTTTCGAAACTATGCCCGCCAGGGGCTGGAAGGCTCAGCCGCCGAGCTGTTGATCGACAAAGCGCAACTGCTGACGCTGACCGCACCCGAGATGACAGTGCTGATCGGCGGCCTGCGTGTCCTGAATGCCAATTTTGACCACAGCGCGCACGGCGTGTTCACCCAACGGCCAGAGACGCTCACCATCGACTTCTTCGTCAACCTGCTCGACATGGGCACCAGCTGGCAAAAGTCTGCGAGTGCTGAGGGCGTGCTGGAGGGGCGCAACCGGGCCACGGGCGAACCCAAATGGACCGGCACGGTGGTCGACCTGGTCTTTGGCTCCAGCTCGCAACTGCGCGCTTTGGCCGAGGTCTATGCCTGCAGCGACGCACAGCAAAAGTTTGTGGCTGACTTTGTGGCCGCATGGGCCAAGGTCATGAACCTGGACCGCTTTGACCTGGCGAAATAACTCGACCAGACTTACGCCAGCCAGCCCACCAGCA
>Ga0210039_1000202_pt1 | contig 66756 bp, 73 predicted proteins | sample CryGeyCG2114_250_3_FD_185460 | JGI IMG/M metagenome (GOLD analysis project Ga0210039, IMG submission 185460) | Groundwater microbial communities from aquifer - Crystal Geyser CG17_big_fil_post_rev_8/21/14_2.50 (SPAdes) (version 2) | ecosystem: Environmental > Aquatic > Deep subsurface >...
AGGAGCCGCCCGAACTGTGTTTCGACTGTCACAACAAGGTGCAAAAAGATGCCCAGGGCATTACCTTGCCGGCGACCAAGCAATGGTTGGATGCCAAGGCCAAGGCGGACAAGGCCAAGGACGATGCTAAGGCCAAGGCGGACAAGGCCAAGGACGATGCTAAGGCCAAGACGGACAAGCCGAGGGATGACAAGGCAAACAAGGCCAAGGACGATGCTAAGGCCAAGGTTCCGGACATCTACCTGCACCCACCCTTCGAGGCGGGGCTGTGCACTACCTGCCACAAGCCCCATGCCACCGACTCCCGCCGGTTGCTGGCGGCACCCTATCCGCTGGCTTTTTATGCCACCTATGCCGAAGCGACCTATGGCTTGTGTTTTACCTGCCATGACAGCCAGGCATTCAAGGAGCCGAGGACCCTGACCGACACCGGTTTCCGTAGCGGCAACCTCAACCTGCACTACCGCCACGTCAACCGCGACAAGGGCCGCTACTGCGGCGCCTGCCATTCGCCGCACGGCTCTACTCAGCCCAAGCTCATCAACACGTCGATGCACTTCGGCACCCGGACGCTGGGGATGAAATATGAAAAGACCGAGACCGGCGGCACCTGCGCGCCGGCCTGCCATAGCTCGATCGACTATGACCGTTGCGAGACCGGTATCTATACCATGAAGACCACGCCCAGGAAGGGCAAGGACGCCACCCCAGGAGAATTGCAGGCGGCCTGCGGCAAGGAAAAGAAATGACCCGGCGCATGGCCCCGGATCGCCACCGCCCATGGAATTCGTGACGTCGGGATAAATCCCGGCCTACGATATATGCCCATCTTTTTATTACAAGGAACGCAATCATGAAAAAGATATTGTTGCTGTTGTGTGCCGCCGTCGTGCTGGCGGGTTGTGCTGGCACTGGGGAGAAGAAACCCGTCGAGACGGCGTACTGGCCGTCCCTGCCGGAGTCACCCAAGTTGCAGTTCCTGATGTCGATCACCACCGAGGAGGACATCGGCGGCTCGGCGTCGTCGGGTGGCCTGAAGGAATGGCTGGTCGGCGGCCGCCAGGCGAAGAAGATGATCGCCCGGCCGCAGGATATCGGCTCGTCCAAGGGCCGTATCTATATTCTCGACCGGACCTTCCGCAAGATATTGTTCATCGACCTGGCCAAGAAGACCTTGAACCAGATCGAGGACCAGAAGGAAGGCACCATTGGCGACCCCATGGGTCTGTGGGTCAGCGAGGATGACGTCAAGTACGTGGCGGATACCGGCCGCAAGCAGATACTGGTGTTCGACAAGGATAACCAGTTTGTGCGCGCCTATGGCGAGACCGACCAGTTCGATCGGCCGGCCGACGTGGCGGCGTACAAGGACAAGCTCTACGTGGTCGAGTTCAAGAAATCGGTGGTGCAAGTGGTGGACATGGCCAGCGGTAAGACCATACAGACCATAGGCAAACCCGGCAACGAGGACGGTGACTTCAACCGCCCGACCCATGTGATCGTCGACCGCGAGGGCAACATCTACGTCAACGACTCATTTAATTTCCGCATCCAGAAGTTCGACCCGAGTGGCAAATACCTCAAGCAGTATGGCTATCAGGGCGATACCCTGGGCGGCTTTGCCCGGCCCAAGGGCATCGACGTCGACCATGACGGCTTTGTCTATGCGGTGGATGGCGCCTTCGAGAACGCGCAGATATTCGACCAAAAATCCACCGACCTGCTCTTATTCTTCGGCGGCTACGGCCCCCATACCGGCAGCATGTATCTGCCCTCGGGGTTGCACCTCGATTACGACAACGTGGACTACTTCAAGCAGTACGTCGACCCAAACTTCAAGGTTGACTATCTGGTCTATGTCGGCAATCTGCTGGGCGACCACAAGGTCAACATCTATGGCTTCGGCAACTGGATCGGCAAGCCGTTGCCGCCGGTCGAGATTAAGCCTATGGCCGCTGAATCCACTAAACAGGGAGGCCTCGGCAGCGCGGTAGAGCCCAACAAAGAAGAAGGCGCGAATATCAAATAAGACCGTCTCGGGATGTCGTCATCGATCGGCACGCCACGCCGGCCAGGGTACCGCTGCCTTGGCCGAGGGCTGTGGCGTGGGCTTGCCCTGGCATTGGCGGCGGGGCTGATCGCGACCCTGGCGACCGGTTGTTCCCCACTGACCCGCTATAAGGTGCTGACCTTTTTCTTTACCGGGGTGCCACCGTATGGCGAGGAGGAAAAACCGGAAGATGAGGTAGTGGTCAAACCCGTGGAGGTCAAGAAGAGGGGCGGGCAGGGGCGAAGCATAGTCGTCAAGGCCACCCGCTACTCGCATGGCCCCTATGACGCCAATCAGTGCTATCTGTGTCACCAGACATCGGGCAGCGGCGGCTACCGTGGCTTCGGCAAAAATAAGGAGGTGAAGGCGAGTATCAAGGTGACCACAGGTGTTTCCGGCAAGTTGGTGGTGCCCCTGGAAAAGCTGTGCGTGGGCTGCCACACCGACAAGTCGCCGGCACGGGCCGAGGCGGACGGACTCTGGCTGCACGGCCCGGTGGCCACCGGGGTTTGCACTCTGTGCCATGGCCCGCACGCTGGCATCGAACGCTATCTACTGGCGAAAAAAGCGGCTAGGGTTTGTATCGAATGCCATGCCGAAGGGCTGATCCACAACCGGGCCGTACACAAGGACCAGCCGGACTGCCTGACCTGCCATAACGCCCACCTGGGCAAGGATAGCCGCCTGTTGAAGGCGGATTATCAGGAGCTATGGTAATGGGCCATTGCTGCCGCGCAGCCAGCGGAAAACGCCGCTCGGCGAAACCCCTGCGGCTGGCCTGGTGGGCCTCGGCTGGCCTGGCCCCGCTTTGCCTGCTGCTTGGCAGCAACGTCTGGGCGGAATTTCGGGGCCGACAATACACCGTTGACCGGCCGCAATTGGCCATCGATCTTTTTTATCGTTCTGAGTCCGAGACCCGCACCGGACCTTATATCACCGAGGCCAACCATACTCAGGCCATCGGCGAGCTGCTCAGTTTTAAAACGGCAGGCTGGCTGTATCACCCCGCCCTGGCTACCTACACCCTCAGCCTGGAGCCGGAATGGCAGCAGACGACGGAGAAGCCGGACCTCGGCCGGGAGACCAATAACAAAACCTTCTTGCTGGGTTATGGCTTCGAGACGACTGTGCTGCCGTATCGGCCCTACACCGTGAAGTTGTTCGCCAGTAAACAGCACTCGACCTTGACCAGCAGCCTCACCAGCCAGTCGGACACCGAGGGTACCGGCTATGGCGCGACCCTGATGCTCAAGTACAAGGTGCTGCCGACTACCTTGTCCTATAACCATAGCGCGACGACCCAGACCGGGTTTTATGATTCCCAGGAGACCCGCGATGGGGTCACCCTGGTCATGCGCCACGAACGTAAAAACAACGACACCCATCTCAATGGGGCGTTTACCCTCTTGGACAGGACCACGTCGAGCTCGGTAAGCCAGACGAAAAATTTGTCCGGCGACGTGCAGAATGTCTACCGGATAAGACCTGGTGACCGGCTGTCGCTGAATTCCAGCCTGGCGTACCGGTGGTCGGAAAGCGGCGGCGGGTACAGCGCATCGGGCCTGTCGCTGTCGGAGAACCTGAATTGGCGGCACCGGAAGAAGCTCAGCAGCAGTTACCAGTTCAATTACAGCCAGGATACGGTCCAGGGAATCAGCGTCGACCAGATGTCTGTCGGCGCCGGCCTGTCGCACACCCTTTATGAAAATCTCACCTCGGGGGTCGGGGTGAGTGCCAGCCGTAGTTCCTCCGGCACCCGCAGCTATGGCGGCGGGGTAAACTTCAATTATCAGCGGCGCATCCCCTGGGGCATGATCCATGCCAATATGGGCCATGATTACCGGGTGACCAATCGATCTATCGGCGGGGTGAACCTGCCGGCTATCGAGTCCCATACCCTGACGACCGGCGGCGTGGCGCTGCTGGGTAATAAAAATGTGGATATGGCGAGCCTTGTGGTGACCAGTTCGGACCTCAGCATCGTTTATATAAAAGACTTCGATTACACACTTGAGGCCATTGGCACCTCGGTCAGGATAAGCCGCACCTCCTTCGGCTCCATCGCAGAGGGCCAGAGTGTGGTGGTGAACTACATGTATCTGAGTAACCCGGCCTTCGACGATGCACTATACAGCCAGAACTTCAGCCTCGGCTTCGATCTCTGGTCGGCCTTGCGGATCGACTATCGCTATACCCATGGCAGGCAGGACTTTCTGGGCGGTATCCGCCCGGATGTCTTGACCGATGACACCAGCCAGTCCCTGGAGGCCGACCTGACCTGGCGCTGGAGTAGCACCCGGATGTACTACGAAGACAGCGACACAACTTCCGGCACTTCCAGGAAGCGCTGGCAGGTGCAAGAAAATCTGCAATTCAGGCCATCTTACATAACCTCTTTTGGAGCATCGGCCTACTATGGTCAGACGACCCTGAAGGACAGCGGCGCCCAGGACAAGTTTCATGGTTTCACGGCCAATGCGCAGCGGCTTATTTCAGGCACCAGCAAGGTCCGGCTTGAGGCGCTGTACAACGTCAGCGAGGGGGCAACCATCAGCACTCTGGACAAGGGCGCGGCAGTTACGTGGGAATGGTCTTATGGCATCTGGCGGGCCGATGCCACCTACCGCCTCCTGGACCAGGAAGACTTGCTGAGCGGCCAGACGCGCAAACGGAATTCGGTGCTGGTGACCCTGCGCAGGACGCTGTATTGATGGTCAGACGTAGGTCGGACGTAGGTCGGACTTCAGTCCGACCCCCCGTCGGCAACCCGCCGCGCGCTGTGGGCGTGGTTGAGTTCTAACAGCGGAAATAAGGATGAAGGCGATGAAGCTCAAGCGCATTTTTGGCTATAGGTTGGCCGTCGGCCTGGCCGTGGCGCTGGCTACCTTGACTGCCGGCTGCTTCAAAATGGCGGTTCCGGACGCCAAGCCCGCGCCAGTCATACTGTGGCCGGCGCCGCCGGAGATTCCACGGATCAGCTTTGTCAATGCCGTGTCGCGGCCGGAAGATATGGGCATCGCCGATGGCGCCATCAAGGGTTTCCTGAAATACCTGCTAGGCAAGCCGGCAACGCCCATGGTCAACCCACATGGCGTGGCCGTGGATGCGGAAGGTCGGTTGTATGTGGTGGACAATTTCCTGAAGAAGGTCCACGTCTATGACCGCCAAGGCGAGAAATATGCTCTGCTGCCGGAAAAAGGCGATGGCTTCGTGTCGCCCATCGGTATTGCCGTCGATGACCGCCGTGGCCATATTTATGTCTCCGATTCGGCGCAGGCCGTGGTCAAGATATTCGCCAAGGGCGAAGCGCAGCCGGTGGGTGAGATCAAGAGCGGCGGGATGGGCCGGCCGACCGGACTGGCAGTGAACGCGGCGGCCGATGAACTGCTGGTTGTCGATACCCTCCATTCCAGCATCCAGCGCTATTCCCTGGCCGACCGTAGCCTGAAGGGGGTCATCGGTCTGGAGGGGAGCGAAGCCGGACAGTTCCACTCGCCGACCGATATTGCGATCTCGCGGTCCGGTACGATCTTCGTGACCGATGCGCTCAACTTCCGGGTGCAGGCGCTCTCCCCGGAGGGTAAGTTCCTCTACAGCTTTGGCGGGGCCGGCGACGGGCCGGGCTATTTTTCGCGGCCCAAGGGGCTGGCCGTGGATGGCGACGGTAATATCTATGTTGTGGACGCACTGTTCGACAATGTCCAGGTGTTCAACTCGAAGGGCGATCTGCTGATGGCCTTTGGCAAGCCTGGCCAGGAACTGGGCGACTTCTGGTCGCCCTCGGGCATCTTTATTGACCGCCATAATGTGATTTATGTGTCGGACTCCTACAATAAGCGGGTCCAGATGTTCCAGTACCTAAAAGGGGGCGAGTTGCCATGATGTCCAAGCGTTACACGATCGGTCTGGCCTTGCTGGTAGCGGGCAGCGTTCTGATCCCCGGCCCGGTGTCCTCCGGCAGCATCCTCGATACCAAGCATAACCTCTCGATCTCCGGCCCCGGCCCGGTGAAGTCGACCACCGAGGAGGAGATATGCGTCTTCTGTCATACGCCGCATAACGGGCGGCGCGATATTCCCTATCTCTGGAACAAGAGCGATACGGCGACCAGTTACACGCCCTATCAGAGCAGCACTCTGCATGCTACCGTGGGTCAGCCGACCGGCGCCTCGAAACTCTGTCTGAGTTGCCACGATGGTACCATCGCCCTGGGCGCATTATTGACCCGGCCGGCGGAGATACCCTTCGTCGGCGGGGTCCGTTTCATACCTGATGGCCGCGCCAAACTGGGCACCGACCTGTCCGATGACCATCCGGTCTCGCTGGTCTACGATGGCGCTCTGGCCACCAGTAACCTCGAACTGAAGGATCCGTTGACCTTGCCGGCGCCGGTGCGGCTGGACCAGAACAAAGAGCTGCAATGCACTGCCTGTCACGATTCGCACGACAACAGCAATGGCAAGTTCCTGGTGATGACCAATCAATATTCCGGCCTGTGCACCACCTGTCACAGCAAGGACGGCTGGACGCTGACCTCGCATTCGACCTCCACCAAGACCTGGAATGGCGCGGGCGCCAATCCGTGGCCTAATTCGACCTATACGACGGTGGCGGAAAACGCGTGCGGCAATTGCCACGTCCCGCACTCGGCCGGCGGCCATCAGCGGCTGATGAACTACGCCATCGAGGAGGATAACTGCCTGGCCTGCCATACCGGCAATGTGGCCAGCAAAAACATCGGTGCCGAACTAACCAAGAGTCGCGGCCATTTCGTGCAGAACTATATGGGCCAGCACGATCCGGCGGAAAACTTTGTCCTCGGCGCGGCGCCCAAGCATGTCGAGTGCGCCGATTGCCATAATGCCCATCAGTCGAATGTGACGCCGTCGCCGGGTGTGCCCATGGTCTCGGGGTCGCTCGCCGGGGTGTCCGGTATCGACGCCGCCGGCCAGGCCATCAAGTACGCCCAGTACGAACAGGAAATCTGTTACAAGTGTCATGGCGACAACAACGTCAGCAGCAGTCTGTCGATTACCCGGCAGATTGCCCAGTTGAACACCCGACTGGAATTCGACCCCGGCAACCCATCCTTCCACCCAGTGGCGGCGATCGGAGTCAACCAGAACGTGCCCAGCCTGCTGTCGCCCTACACCACCTTGAGCCGGATCGCCTGCACCGATTGCCACAACAACGACGACGTCAGTGGGCCGAAAGGGCCGCATGGTTCCAACAACGCCTATCTGTTGGCGAAGAACTACACGACCGCCGACAACACTGTCGAGAGCCCGCTGACCTATGAGCTTTGCTACACCTGCCACAGCCGGGCAAGCCTGCTCGCCAATCAGAGCTTCAAGGCGCATAGTTCCCATATCGTGACCTACCAGGCGCCGTGCTCCGCCTGCCACGATGCCCACGGGGTCAGCAATACCCAGGGCAATGCGGTCAACAACGCCCACCTCATCAACTTCGATGTGAATATCGTCCAGCCCGATAGCCTGGGCCGGCTTTACTTCGAAAAGATAGGGCCAGGCAGTGGCAAGTGCTATCTGAATTGCCACGGCGCGATCCATGACCCCGTCAACGCCCCGCTGAAGAGCACCTATTGATCTACGCGCCTGAAACCATGATCCTTAAAACCGCAGTTGCCACAGCCGTCGGTCGAGTTGAAACCAGACCCGCCCATGGAACCGGCGTTGTCGGGATAAATCCCGACCTACAACACATGGCCACGTTGGACGTGGTTGTCGGGATGAATTCCGACCTACTATCGAGGCGTGAGCCATGCATATCCTGAAGAAGCTGTTGCCGATCCTGCTCGTCTCGGCCTTGCTGTCTAGCCTTCCGGCTGGGGCGACAGAGCAGGACAAAGAATCACTCGCTTTAGTCGAGAAGATCGTGCTGGCCTATGGCGGCGCCGAGGCGATCGAGAAGGTCACCGCTGTGAATGCGGAGGGCGAGATCAAGGCGCCGGTGCGCGGTGACCATGGAACCTATAAACGCTGGTTCAAGCGGCCGCGCCTGTTGCGGGTGGAAACCGCTTATCAGCGGGGCGCCGAAACCCGCATACTCAATGGCGATCAGGTCTGGCGCAGCGGCGGCGGCAGTGCGTTGAAATCCATTTCTGGGCCGGGCGCCATGGCCGTGATTTACCAGTATAAGCAGCTTGACCTGCCCTACGGCTTGCTGAAGGGCGTTTACAACCTGCGCTATGCAGGCAAGGAAACCCTGGATGGCGTGGCGACCGACGCGCTGGAAGTCTCGGATGCGGAGGGCCCGGCCATGCGGGTCAACGTCGATGTTGTTAGTCATTACATCGTCCGGATCAGCGGCCGCATCGAATTCGGCGGCGCGGCGACGGAACTGGCGGCGATGTTCTCGGATTACCGGCCGATGGCGGGCACGGTCATGCCTTTTCGTATACATAATTTTGCTGGTGGCATGGCGGTAAGCGAGACGGTTATTCAGCATTACAGCGTGAATCCAGCCGGCGATCCGGCCTTGTTCGATCCGCCGATCAAGGATCATCACGGCAGGGTGCTGTCCCTGGCCAGCCCGCTCGGGTTGAGACTGTAACGGTCCATTGCCACGTTTGAAACCATGAATACGCCAATCACGCGGCATCAAAAACTCCAGTTCATGTTCCTGATGTCTTCGAGCCGGCCGTGGCGATCAACCCGCAGCAGGGCGATGCCTATGCCAATCTGGGCGCACTCTATCTTCAGGCTGGAGACCACTGCAGGGCGTATGCCGATTTGCGTTGCGCGCTCGCCTTGGGCAGTGATTCTTTGGGACTAAGGAACAATATGGCAGTTATACTTGCCAAACACGGGAAGGTGGAGTCTGCCATCAAGGAGACCAAACAGGCCCTGGCACCAGACCCGAATAATGGGGCAGCCAAGGCGAATCTGTTCAACTTTCGGTAATTATTGGAGCAGCAATGAATTTTTATAGAATGATCGGCGCCATATCCATCGTGGCCCTGTTTTATGCCCCTATCGGCTTTGCCGCCAAGGACGGAATCAATTCCGCCACCGTAAGCTACACCAAGACCGCCGGCGGTTATACTTACATAAAAGCCAATGCGGCGGGCAAGGAGGAATGGCTCGCCGTGCTGCCCATGGAGGTGCTGGTGGGGGACAAGATCGAATACAGCGGCGGCGATGTCATGAAAGATTTCAAGAGCAAGGCGATGAATCAGACCTTTGCCAACATTCGCTTCGTCTCGCGCATCCATGTCGTCCGCAAGGATATGCCCAAGGATGATGTGCACAAGCGTGTCAATGTTGGCAAAGTCGCCGATGTCAGTGCCCCGAAGCCCGGTGAAATCGCCAAGGCCGAGGGCGGCAAGACCGTGGCGGAAATCTTTAACGAGCGGGCGCAACTGACGGGCAAGAAGGTCATGCTGCGCGCCAAGGTGATGAAGATCAGCCGGAATATTCTGGGCAAGAACTGGATTACCTTGTCCGATAGCACCGGCACGGCGCCAACCGACTCGATAGTTGCGGTCAGTAAGGAAAGCCCGACCGTGGGCGATATCGTGGTCTGTTCCGGCAACCTGAAAGCTGACGTAAACCTCGGCACCGGTTATCAATACAAGGCGCTCATCGAAGAGGCGCAATTTAGTAAATAGGGGCAGTGCGGGCGTCTTCTATCGGACGCCGCAATTTATGCAATATCCGGGCTAGGCCTGGTCGGCGTGTCCGGCTAGGCCTTTTTTCAAATTAGCTCAGCCCCGAATCGTTGGCCACCTCTAACGATCATGGAGCATCAGCGCCCCAAATCCTTTACACCATAGGGCGGCCCAAGGTCGCCGTTCACCCGGCGCCGTTGCGGCGGGCATGGCCCGCCCTATTGGCTACGTGAGTTTCGCGTTAATATGGGCTATAGTCCAACTAAATTACTATGGTATTGCCATAACAGACCATGACCGCAGGACAGCCTATCAACGCCTACACCCATACCGCCATTGCCCTGCATTGGCTGATGGCGGTGCTGATCCTGGCCATATTCTCGGTTGGGTTCTATATGCAGGGTCTGCATTTGTCGCCGTTCAAGCTGCGGCTGTATTCATGGCACAAGTGGGCCGGCGTGACGGCCTTCTTGTTGCTGTTGGTTAGATTGCTCTGGCGGGTCGGCCACCGGCCGCCGGATTTGCCCGCTGCCATGCCGGCATGGCAGCGGCTTAGCGCCCATGCCGTCCATGATCTACTTTATTTGCTAATGGTCGCAGTGCCGCTGACCGGCTGGTTGATGAGTTCCGCCAAGGGCTTTCAGACGGTCTATTTTGGCCTGTTGCCGATCCCGGACCTACTGGCCAAGAACCGGGAACTCGGCAATCTGCTGGCGGCTATTCACCGGTGGCTCAATTATCTGATGTTGGCGTTGGTTACCAGCCATACGGCGGCCGCGCTGAAACATCATCTGATCGACCGCGACGACATCCTGATGCGGATGTTGCCATGGCTTGGTCGCCGAGCCATGGCTAAGGGGCAATCATGAAACGTGGACAGCTAGTTTGGCTGCTGTTTTTGGTCATCCTGACCGGACCCGCTCTGTCGGCGTCTTTCAATGCGGTGCAGTTGGATAAGAGCCGGCTTGGCTTCACCTTTCGGCAGATGGGCGTGCCGGTTCAGGGCGGTTTCAATCGGTTCGCCGCGCAGTTGAATTTCGATCCGGCCAAGGCGTCGGCAGCGAGCGTGGTGATCGACGTCGATTTGAATAGTGTTGATGCCGGCTCGCAGGAGGCCAACGACGAGGTGCTTGGCCGGCCATGGTTCAACGCTAAGGTCTTTCCCCGCGCTCGCTTCGTCTCCAGCGCGGTGCGGCCACTGGGCGGCAATCGTTATGAAGCCAAGGGCGCATTGACCATCAAAGGCCGATCGCAAGCCGTGACCGCGCCGTTCACCTACGCCGGTCAGGGCGCGACCGCCCGGTTTGACGGCGGGTTTACCCTGAGACGGGCCGACTTTGCTATCGGCGAGGGCGAGTGGGCCGATTTCGGCACCGTGGCCAATGAAGTCCAGATCGTTTTCCACATCCAGGCCGCTGCCCAAGCGGCTCGGAAATAACCGTCCCACCCAAGGAGATACATCATGAAACTGCTATTGCCTTTACTCGCGCTTGCGTTCGCCGCTTCGGCCTTTGCCGCGCCGGAAACCTTCGTTCTCGAGGCCAATCACACGTATCCGCGTTTTTCATACAGCCATATGGGCTATTCAACCCAGCTAAGCCGCTTCAACAGGACGACTGGCGAGGTGGTACTGGATAGCGCGGCCAGGACCGGCTCGGTCGATGTGATTATCGACATGAAGTCGGTGGATACCGGCAGCGCATTGTTCAACGAGCACATACAGGGCGCGGACTTTTTGGCCACGACCGACTATCCGACCGCCACCTTCAAGTCCACGTCGGTGAAATTCGACGGCGACTCGCCGGTGGCAGTGGCGGGCAATCTGACCATCAAGGGTGTCACCCGGCCAGTGACGCTGATCGTCACATCCTTCAAACACGCGCTGCATCCGATGATGAAGCGCGATGCGATCGGCGCCAATGCCACCGTCACGGTCAAACGTTCCGACTTCAATGCCGGAAAATACGCGCCTCTGGTCGGTGATGAGGTGACCATCGATATCGCCATCGAAGCCCAGGCAAAGTAAGGAGCCACTCATGAGCAAACCTATCGTCGCCCAAAAAACACCTTACGCCGTCGAAGTCGAGGCCGGCAAGAGCTACTGGTGGTGTTCCTGCGGCCGCAGCAAGAGCCAGCCGTTCTGCGACGGCGGCCATCAGGGCACGGCGTTCAACCCGGTGGAGTACAAGGCGGACAAGACCGGGACCGTGTATTTCTGTGGCTGCAAACATAGCGGTAACGGCCCTTTGTGCGACGGCAGCCATCAGAAGCTTTGAACCCAGTCAAATCAACAAACTGGATTCCAGCCTGCGTGGGCAAGACGGGTTAATCCTCGACGCAGATTTCCTTGCGGCTGACAGCGATAGCCGTTCTGACCAGCAGGCTGGCGATGACCACGCTGGCGATGCCCAGAAGCACGCCGGATAGCCGCAGGTAGATCAGACTGCCGGTGTGTTGAACCATGACTAGACTGGCTATCGCGATGGCGGCAAGCGGGAACGAATAGGCCCACCACGACAGAAAGAATTTCAGTCTGGTGAACCATTTCGCCTGAAAAAACAGTAGCAGGGTAAAAAATAGGCCGCCGTTGTATAAGACCTGGGCGAAGGCATCGACCGAGCCGGTCAATTTGACATAGGACACGAAGCCCACAGCGGGCGGCGCAATCAGGATAAACAGTGTCGGTAGTAGTCGCTCCGGCAGGCTGCCGTGAAAGACGATCCGGTAAAACACGATAGCCAGCAAAATCGGCCAGAACATCAGACCCAGGCCAAAGAAAAACCAGGACACCTCGTTCGGGGCAAACTGGATGCCGACGATGGGTACCAGCATATTGCCCACCACCGGGATGAACCAGGCAGGGTTGAGGTGGACGATTTCAAACTGGGTGTGGTGCACCCACCAGGAAACGATGTACAGCGTAAGCAGCAGTTGGACCGCGCTGCCAACGATCCAGAGCCATTGAGAATACGCCGCGTTGAACGGCTGCCAGGCGATGGCAAGTAGTATTAGCGCGATGGAAAAGGTGGGGATGAAATTCATCTTGACGGGATGCGCCCATTCCTTCCTGACCGCCTCGCGGTATTTCAGCATCTTGGCGCCATACAGGCCAGTCAGGACGACAAAGGTCAGCGTTGCAAAAACCAGCAGCGCCGGGCTGGGATGGAATGGCAAATGCAGTATTTCTTCGGCGCGTTCCCAGGCGATGGCAAGGCCGCTCAACCCCATGACCATGGCGAACCAGGAAATTGAGAAGGATTTTAGACGTTGCATGGTATTCGATTCATCGCCGGTTCAAGGACGGGGCGAGTGGTCAGCTGTTTGGTTGCGCATATGGTCGGCTAACTTGGCAAAGGCGGCGAACATCTCCTGGCGTAACTCGGGCGCATCGACAACCTCGTCCATGGCCTGGCGCATACACAGCAGCCACTGGTCGCGCTCGGCAGCGCCGATGGCAAAGGGCAGATGTCGCCGACGCAGAACGGGATTGCCATGCTTTTCCACATAAAGCTGCGGGCCGCCCAGCCAGCCGGACAGGAAGTCGAACAGTTTTTGCCCAGGGTGACTCAAATCCTCGCCGTGCATCTTGCGTATGCCATAGGTCTCGGGCAACTCATCCATGATGGCGTAGAAACGATCCACCAGTTGGCGGATTTTGGCCTCGCCGCCGATGCGTTGGTAATGGGTCTGAAACATGATCTGGGAAGGGCGGTTAACGGCTGACCATACTGGCCAATCCAATGGAATTTCGCCAGCGAGGATCAACTAAACGCTGTGCTTGCCAAGCATGGAGCGTAATGTTCGATTTTTCACGATTTTGCATACGGCACAGTATAAGTAGCTCAGCGGTACACCCAGCGATAACCAGAATTGGTTCAGTCTTCCTTATGATAAACGAGGCGGCGTGAACTTCGGCTTGACTTCATGCGACATCCGGCCGCCCTGGGTACAAGCACGGTAATACCAAACACTATGCAAGGAACCATGAACACAGTGGCCCGAAAGCTATGCGCCTCCTGTGCACTATCCCGACGCCAACCCTTCAACGTTCAAGCGGTCACCCATCTTCGATTTGACACGCCAGGGTTTTTGCATAGAATGGTAATACCATACACGTAACAGGTGACACCATGCCTAGCACACTCGAAAAGCCACGCGCATCCACCGTGACCCTCAAGCTGGATACATCACACCGTGATCGTCTCAAGTCTCTGGCGGTCGCAAAGAAGCGCACGTCGCACTACCTCATGAAAGAAGCCATCGAACGCTACCTCAAGACAGAGGAAGCCCAGCAGGCTATCTTGGAAAGCATAGACAATTCTGCTACTCACTTTGAAGCAACAGGGCTTCATCTCACGCTCGATGAGGTTAGGGCATGGGCGAAAGAAGTGAAGGTCGATCGTAATGCCCAATTGCCCGCATGCCACACTTAAAACTTTCTGGCACAGCGCGTGCTGACATCAAGCGACTCTACGAATTTCTGGCGCAATTTGATGTGATGATTGCCGACAATGGCAACGCGGCCATCATTGCTGGACTCGAATATCTGGAGGTAAATCCGATAAGTGGTGCGCCAATGGAAGACCGCCCGAATGTTCGCAAAATGGTCGTGAATTTCGGCGCCAGTGGATATCTGATTTTTCATAAGCGGTATGAAAAAATCGACACCACGCTGGTTACTCGAATCATCCATCAAAAGGAGTGGTATGACGCGGAAACCATCGGATTTACCGAGGAAAAGATGGAGAAAACCAAGGTATAGCACTCATGTCAACAAACTCCCAATACCCAATCTTGTAGGTGCTGAGCATTTTACTCGGTCTTTGCCCTACAGCTTGATAAAACTTGATAGAGGCAAGGAAAAAAGATCGGGGAGGGGAAGGAGGAGAAAGAGCCCCTCCCCGAGTTCCTTGAGGAGAAAAGTCTTACAACCCACCATTGCCAATGAACGTGTCCCGCGTATCGAATGACAACAGCTTTTGTTGGGCTGTGGCATGTTATAAGCAGTTATCGTGCCAGCTATTTTGGCGCTTTAAATAGAGTTAAGCCTGTTGATATTAAACAATAAAACAAAATTTCCCGAGGGGCTGCGTATGAAGCTATGAGTTTTTTGTCTAATCTGACAGACAGATATGTCTTAGTTGCTATGGTTGTCTTGATTGCCCGATATCGCCTACCTGAAACCAGAATGATGATTGACAGTCGATGGCGGTTGACCGTTCTGTCTGAAATTACCGACAATATTGACAGTCCCGCTACCGATAACAATATGACCCCGCCTGTAGAGTTGCTTTCCCTGCTTGATGCCTTGCCCGAGCCGCGCATCCTGGTTGACCGCGAATACCGGATCATGGCCGCCAATCACGCTTATCGCCGCGAAGTTGGCAATCCAAACGCCATAATTGGTCGGACTTGCTATGAAGTTTCCCACCATCTCGATAAGCCGTGCGACCAGTGCGGCGAGTCTTGCCCTCGCTTAGTCGCGGAGAAGAGCGGCGAGGTCAGTCGCGCCTTGCATCTGCACTACACGCCGCGCGGCGAGGAACACGTCGATGTCGAGTTGATTCCGATCAATGGCGCTGACGGCAAGCTAGCCTATTTCGTCGAGACCCTGAATTTTCTGGATCAGATCGGCGACCGGACCGACAGCTCGGGCATGGTCGGTCGTTCTCCGGCCTTTAATCGCATGTTGGAATTCGTCAGCCGGGTAGCGCCGGCCGTGACCCCGGTGTTGTTGCTGGGCGAATCCGGCACCGGCAAGGAATTGGCCGCTCAGACCGTGCATGTATTGAGCCCGCGTAATGGCAAGCCCTTCGTGCCAGTGGACTGTTCGGGCTTGACCGAGACCCTATTCGAATCGGAGCTGTTCGGTTATGAGAAGGGCGCCTTCACCGGCGCTAATCAGCGCAAGATCGGTCTGGTCGAGGCGGCGGCCGGCGGGACGTTGTTTCTGGATGAGGTGGGCGACATCCCGTTGCATCTTCAGGTCAAACTACTGCGTTTATTGGAGTCCAATACCTTCCGCAGGGTGGGTGGCGTGGAAACCCTGCGGGCCGATTTTCGGCTAGTGGCCGCGACTCACCGGGAACTGAAGCAGATGGTGGATGAAGGCGCATTCAGGCGGGATTTGTATTACCGCATATCCGCCTTTCCCGTCCATTTACCGGCCCTGCGGGAGCGGCGCGAGGACATTCCCATCCTGATCGAACACCTGTTGGCCAGGCTGGCCCCCGATCGGCCCGTTCATTTGAGCGACGAGGCGTTGGCACGGCTGATGGCCTACGACTTTCCGGGCAACATCCGCGAACTGCGCAACCTGTTGGAACGGGCCATTCTGCTGGCTGATGCCGATACCCTGCGGCCGGATCATTTCCGCGAAGAGATGACTGCGATCACACCAGAGATCAAGGCTGGTTCATTGCCGGAAAGGCTGACCAGCATCATGCCACTTGGGCGGGTCGAGACCGAGTATGTTCATTGGGCGCTAGGCCAAATAGGCGGCGACAAACGTGCATTGGCCATGAAACTGGGCATTAGCGAGCGGACCCTGTATCGCAAACTGGGTCCTTGAACGCCGATAACGGCCAGCTTGAAAACCGATGGGTTCAATTTCGCGAAATGAAATCCTTGATGCGGTGCGCTGCCTCAAGGCAGGACGTCAAGTTGTCTACTAATGCGATGCGTATGAATCCCCGGCCGGGGTTGATCCCGCCGGCGTCGCGCGCCAGAAAGGAACCGGGCAGTACGCTGACGTTTTTTTGCCGGTACAGCTCGCGGGCGAATTCGGTGTCATCTCCCGGCACTTTCGCCCAGAGGTAGAAAGCCGCATCGGGCGCCGCGAAGGCGAGCGCGTCCTGCAGGATGGGCATCACGGCGGCGAACTTTTCTCGGTACTGGCGGCGGTTCTCCACGACATGTGCCTCGTCCTGCCAAGCGGCGGCGGAAGCGGCCTGGATGGCCGGGTTCATGGCGCTGCCGTGATAGGTGCGGTAGAGCAGGAATTGCCGGATCAACTCGGCGTCGCCGGCAACGAAGCCGGAGCGCATACCGGGTACGTTGGAACGTTTGGACAGACTGTTGAACACCACCAGCCGGCTGAAGTCGCGGTCCAGCATCTCGGCGGCGGAAAGCGCGCCCAGTGGCGGGTCGTCTTCGTCGAAGTAGATCTCGGAATAGCACTCGTCGGCGGCGATGATAAAGCCGTGTTGCTCGGAGAGGTCGAACAGCGCCTGCCATTCGTTCAGCGTCAGCACCTGGCCGGTGGGGTTGCCGGGCGAGCAGACGTAGGCCAGTTGCACCGTTTCCCACATAGCCTCGGGCACCTCATCGAGCGCCAGGCGGTAGCCGTTTTCCGGTAGGGTGTTGAGAAAGTAGGGCTTGGCCCCGGCTAGGATGGCGGCGCCTTCGTAGATTTGGTAAAAGGGGTTGGGCGAGAGCACCCGTTTGACGTGTTTGCTCGGGTCGATGACCGCCTGGGCGAAGGCGAACAAGGCCTCGCGGCTGCCGTTGACCGGCAGTATCTGGCTGGCCGGGTCCAGGTTCACGCCGTAGCGTCGCTCGCACCAGCCGGCAATGGCGCCGCGCAGGGCGTCGCTGCCCTGGGTTATGGGATAATTGGCCAGACCCGCCAGATTGGCCGTCAGGGCATCGCCGATGAAGGCCGGGGTCGGGTGTTTCGGCTCGCCGATGGACAAATTGATCGGCGACAGTTCCGGGTTGGCGGTCACGCCGGCGAACAGCTCCCTGAGCCTCTGAAACGGATAGGGCTGCAATTGATCTAGACGGGGATTCACTTCGGCGTTGTCCTGACAATCGAAGGCCATCATTATACGTATGTTCACCTCCTCGCGCCGCCCGCTGGCGTCCCTGGCACTGCTCGTGGCGGCCTGCGTCTGGGGCGTCGCCTGGTATCCCTATCGTCTGCTGGCCGAGGCCGGGCTGACCGGCAGCCAGTCTTCCCTGCTGACGTATGCGGTCGCCTTGGCGATCATGCTGGCGATCTCTCCGCCCCGGCGGCCGTGGTCGTCCGCCAATCGCCCGTTGCTGCTTGCGGTGGCGCTGGCGGCCGGCTGGACCAATCTGGCTTATGTGCTGGCGGTGATCCAGGGCGAGATCATGCGGGTCATGCTGTTGTTCTATCTGGCGCCGCTCTGGACCGTATTGTTCGCCCGGCTGATACTTGCCGAAAAGGCCGGGGCCTGGGGCTGGCTGGTGATTGTCATGGCCATGCTCGGTGCCGTGGTCATGCTCTATGACCTCGATGGCGGCCTGCCTTTTCCGGCCAACGTGGCGGAATGGCTCGGCCTGTCGGCCGGCTTCACTTTTGCCTTGTCTAACGTGTTAGCGCGTAAGCTCAAGCAGGTCCCGACCGAGCGGCGTAGCGTCTGGATATTCGCCGGCGTACTCTTGATCGCCTTGCTGCCGGTAGCCGGGGAGGGCGATCTGGCGGCCCGTCTGGCCGCTTTGACCGGATTCGATTGGACGCTGGTCGTGCTGACGGGGGGCTTGCTGGTCCTGGCGACCTTTTCGGTGCAATACGGCCTGGCCCATACCCCGGCCAACCGGGCCATCGTCATCCTACTCACCGAACTGGTGGCGGCGGCGTTTTTCAGTTGGTACTGGGCCGGCGAGGCGATGGGCGTCCAGGAGTGGCTGGGCGGCGCGCTGATCGTTGCGGCCAGCCTGATTTCAGGCAGAATGGACAATGAAACGGATGGCGCGACCGATTCGCGTCTATGCGAACAGGACAAGGTTCATTGCAGGATGGATGAATGAAAACGGATAGCGGCAAGAATAAGCCGACGGACAAAGCGGCGGCGAAGTCGTTTTTTTATTGGGATGGCGACACCCTGGTGCTGAATATCCTTGGCAAGCCCAGCGCTAAAAAGGATGCCATCGGCAAGCCCTACGGCCATCAACTCAAGGTCAGCGTCACGGCGGCGCCGCGCTCGGGTAAAGCGACCGACCACATGGTGCGTTTTCTGGCGGGTGAATTCGGCGTGGCCGCCGCTGACATCGAGGTCGTCTTCGGCCGCATGAATGTGAACAAACAGGTGCGCATCAAGGCGCCCAAACGCTTGCCAGCGGTGATCGCCCAGCAAGATTTGGTTTAACCGGGTTAAGAAGGAGGGTAGGCAATGAGGCGTCTGTTGATGCTGGTGTTGTCGCTGGCACTGGCTGCCTGCGGCGCTGGCGAGACGGTCGGCGTGGCGGCCGTCGAAGCCGAGGCCAAGGCCAAGGATATCGAGGCCGGCAAACGACTTGAGGCCGAAACCAAGGCGCGGCTGGAACAGGCATTGGCGGCCGAGCAAAAAAAACTCCAGGACGCGGAGGCCGGCAACCGCTAATCGTCAGCTTGCCGAGGCCGGCCCGGCCACTCATAATGCCGCGAAACAGTTATGGCGCGGCCTTGATCCTCGATGGAAAACCAGATCGTTGCGAATTTCGAATTGCCAGGCACGGGCGGCACCCTGTTTCGTCCGGCCGATTATCGGGGCCAGTGCGTCGTGCTCTATTTCTACCCCAAGGACAATACCCCCGGCTGTACCACCGAGGGCCAGGATTTTGCTGCGTTGCATCCCCAATTCGCCGCGCTCGGCGCCAAGGTGTTCGGCATCTCGCGCGACAGCCTGAAATCGCACGAGGGCTTCAAGGCCAAGCTGAATCTGCCGTTCGAACTGCTCAGCGATGCCGACGAACAGGCTTGCGAGCTGTTCGCCGTCATCAAGATGAAAAACATGTACGGCAAGAAGGTGCGCGGCATCGAGCGCAGCACCTTCGTGCTCGACCACCAGGGCCACATCGCCAAGGCCTGGCGCGGCGTCAAGGTGCCCGATCATGTTCAGGAGGTATTGGCCTTTGTCCAGACCCTCTGATTTTATCAACCTACTCGCAACCTAGCCCATGGCGCGCAAACCCAAAGCACAGACCAAGCTGTTCGTCCTCGACACCAACGTTTTCCTCCACGACCCGACCTGTTTGTTCCGGTTCCAGGAACACGATCTATACATCCCCATGGCCACACTGGAGGAGTTGGATCACAACAAGAAGGGGGTGACCGAGGTCGCCCGCAACGCCCGCCAGGCCAGTCGCTTCCTGGAGGAGATCGTCAGCACACAGGAACTGAATATCGTCGATGGGATAGCGCTGGCCGAGCATAGCCACAAGGCCGCGACTGGCCGCCTCTACCTGCAAACCAAGACGATCGAGAGCGACATCGCGTCCTTGTTGCCGGCAACCAAAGTCGATAACCAACTATTGGGCGTGGTGTCGTATCTACAACATGAATTTCCGGCGCGCCCGGTTATCCTGGTGTCGAAAGACATCAATATGCGTATCAAGGCGCGGGCGCTGGGTTTTCTGGCCGAGGATTATTTCAACGACAAGGTATTGGAGGACACCGACCTGCTCTACAGCGGTGTGCGGGAGCTGCCGGAGAATTTTTGGGATAGCCACGGCAAGGACATGGAATCCTGGCAACAGGACGGCCGGGTCTATTACCGCCTGACTGGCCCGGTCGCCCAGCTCATGTTGATTAATGAGTTCGTTTATCAAGAAGGCGGCAAACCCTTCTACGCCCAGGTCATGAATGTCACCGGCAAGACGGCTACGCTCGCCACCATCAAGGATTTCAGCCATCAGAAGAACAGCGTTTGGGGCATCATGGCGCGCAATCGGGAGCAGAATTTCGCCCTCAACGCGCTGATGAACCAGGATGTCGATTTCGTTACCTTGCTGGGTCAGGCGGGCACTGGCAAGACCTTGCTTACCCTGGCGGCAGGCCTGGCCCAGACCCTGGAAAAGAAACTGTTTAGCGAGATTATCTTCACCCGGGTGACGGTGCCGGTGGGCGAGGACATTGGCTTCCTGCCGGGCACCGAAGAGGAAAAAATGACGCCCTGGATGGGCGCCCTGGAGGATAACCTGGACGTGCTCAACAAGTCGGACGACGAGGCCGGCGAATGGGGCCGGGCGGCGACCCAGGACCTGATCCGTTCCCGGATCAAGGTGAAGTCGCTCAATTTTATGCGCGGCCGGACCTTCCTCAACAAGTTCCTTATCATTGACGAGGCCCAGAACCTGACGCCCAAGCAGATGAAGACGCTCATTACGCGCGCCGGTCCCGGCACCAAGGTGGTCTGTCTAGGCAACATTGCCCAGATCGATACGCCGTATCTAACCGAAGGTAGTTCCGGTCTGACTTATGTGGTCGACCGATTCAAGGGTTGGTCGCATAGCGGCCATGTCATGCTGGCCAGGGGCGAGCGTTCCCGTCTGGCCGATCATGCCGCCGAAGTACTCTGATTCAATATCAAATTAAGGATGAAAAATGTCGCATTTGAATGGTTTGGCCGGTTGCGCGCTGTTGTCATTGTTATTGCTTGTCGGCTGCAATACCGATAATAAATCCGCGAACAATTTGAAGCCCGCCGCGCTGGTTAATGGCCAGGTAATCGCGGCCGATCAAATCCAGTCGGAGACCGCAAAACTTGGTCAAGGAACAGACGGCCAAGGTCAGGCGATGGCCAATCTGGCTTTGAAGAATATTGTCGATCAAGAATTGCTGGCTCAAGAAGCTGTCAAGGCCAAGCTGAACGAAAAACCGGAGGTCCAATGGAAACTGGATGCCGCCCGGCGGCAAATACTTGCCCAGTCGGAGATAGAAACCATGACCCGCGACGTGGTGGCGCCGGCACAGGCTGAAATAAAGGCCTATTACGATGGTCACCCGGAATTGTTTAGCCAGCACAAGATTTATCAATTGGCTTATCTGGTGGCCAATACCACGCCGGAGAATATTGCCAAGGCGCGCGAATTGGTCCAGAAAGGCGGTACTGTTCAGGCCTTGGCGGCGGCCATCCAAGCACTGGGGATTACCGTCGGCGGCCAGCGGGTAGTGAAGGGCGCCGAGGAATTGCCCAAGGATGCGCTGGACAGGTTCTCCGCCATGAAAGCAGGCCAATCCCTGACCATGGACCAGGGCGGTAAATTGAATATCATCGTTCTGGAAGGCGTTCAGGAACGGCCGATTGCCTTTGAGCCGGCGACCCAGACTATCGGCGCTTATCTAATCAACGATAAAAAGCGGCAACAGATCGATGGCCAATTGAGCAAGATTCGAACATCGGCAAGGATAGAATATCGCGCGCCGTATGCCGCGCCTGATGCGGCAAAGGTTAAATGAATTTTGGAATGCACATCTGGTTTATTGACATAAAAATGCCTACTGGAATATATTGGCCCATCCCGAATTGAAACGGGTGTTTCCCCAATCGAAATATCACCATGAAGGCTTACGATGAAAATTAATCTTAAATCGCTCTCGATTGTCGAACTAAAGGCATTGCAAGGCGAAATCGCCGTTGAAATGGAAGCGCGCAAAAAGGGTGAGCGGCAGAAACTGTTGCAGGAATTCCGTGATAAGGCCAAGAGCCTGGGTATCAGTCTGGATGAATTGCTGTCCGGGCAAAAGGCCAAGACCCGCTCCGCCGGCAAGGTCGCCGTCAAGTATATCCATCCGGCCGATCCAAGCCTGACCTGGACCGGTCGCGGCAAGCAGCCACGCTGGGTCGGAGAATGGTTGGCCGGCGGCAAGTCCATGGCTGATCTGAAGGTCTGACTTTTTAACGTCAAATCCGGGCCGAACCGGGCGTCATATCGGCTAAACTAGCCGGCTATGCGCCCGGTTTTATTTTTTTTAGCCCTGTTCCTGTCGGCCTGCTCCGGGCCGGTGAACAATCCCTACCCGGCTACCGAGCGCGGGCAATCAATCTTTTATTCGGCGTTTACCGAGCGGCCTAAGCATCTCGATCCGGCCCGTTCCTATTCCGCCAACGAAACCCCATTTACCGGCCAGATTTATGAGCCTCCGCTGCAATACCATTATCTGAAGCGGCCGTACCAGCTCGTGCCGCTGACCGCGCTGGCCGTGCCTAAAGCCCGCTATTTCGATTCGGCCGGTCATGAATTGCCGCCCGCCGCCCCAGCCTCCGCCATCGCCGCAAGCGTTTATGAAATCCATATCCGGCCAGGCATCCGTTTTCAGTCGCACCCGGCCTTTGCCCGATCTGGCTTGGGGCAGCCGATCTATATCCCGATGCCGGCGGCAGTATTAGCCAAGGCCCGAGCGATTCCGGACTTTCCGGAGCAGGGCAGCCGTGAATTGACCGCGGCGGATTATGTCTATCAGATCAAGCGCCTGGCCTCGCCGCGTCTGCAATCGCCGATTGCCGGCCTGATGGCGAATTACATACTGGGTTTCGATAAGCTGAGTGAGACACTGGCCTTGGCTGGCGCAAAGCGGCGAGACTGGCTGGATCTGCGTCGATTTCCGCTGGCGGGCGTCGAGGCGGTGGATCGCTATACCTACCGGATCAAGGTAAAAGGCAAATACCCTCAGTTCGTTTACTGGCTGGCTATGCCATTCTTTGCTCCGCTGCCGTGGGAAGCCGATGCCTTTTACAACCAACCAGGCATGGCGGAGCGGAATCTGACCCTGGATGGCTGGCCGGTCGGCACCGGACCCTACATGTTGACGGTGAACGAACCCAACCGCCAGATGCGGCTGGAGCGCAACCCGAATTTCCGGGGCGAGCCCTATCCCGGTGAAGGTGACCACGGCGATGCCGCCGACGGCTTGCTGAACGATGCCGGCCGGTCCATGCCCTTTGTTGACGCGGCGGTCTACAGCCTGGAAACGGAGACCATCCCCTATTGGAACAAGTTTCTCCAGGGTTATTACGATGCCTCCGGGCTTGGTTCCGACAACTTCGACCAGGCGGTGCGTACTGGCGCCGGCGGCGGCGTCGAGCTGACCCCGGAGATGACCCGAAAAGGCATTCGTCTGGGGACTTCGGTGGCGGCCAGCAGTTTCTATATGGGCTTCAACATGCTGGATGGCATCGTCGGCGGTCTGGATGAGCAACACCGCAAGCTGCGTCAGGCCATCGCCATCGCCATCGACGAAGAGGAATACATCGCCATCTTCGCCAACGGCCGGGGAATACCGGCGCAGGGGCCACTGCCGCCCGGTCTGTTCGGTTACCGCGAGGGTCGGTTAGGCATCAACCCGGTCGTCTATGACTGGCAGGGCGGCAAGGCCCTGCGCAAACCGATCGAAGCCGCCCGGCGGCTGTTGGCCGAGGCGGGTTATCCAGATGGCCGCGCTGCCATGACCGGGAGGCCGTTGGTGCTCAACTTTGACACCGCCTCCCGCGGTCCAGACGACAAGGCGCGCCTGGACTGGTTGCGCAAGCAGTTTCACAAGCTGAATATCGAACTGGTGATCCGCAGTACCGACTACAACCGGTTCCAGGACAAGATGCGTGATGGCACCGAACAGATCTTCGAGTGGGGCTGGAATGCCGATTACCCGGACCCGGAGAATTTCCTGTTCCTGCTCTATGGCCCGAACAAAAAGGTCGGCGCCGGCGGCGAGAATGCCGCCAATTACCAGAACCCGGAATTCGACCGTCTGTTTATACAGATGAAGGACATGGACAACGGCCCCGAACGGCAGGTCGCAATCGACAGCATGGTTGGCATCGTGCGCGACGACGCGCCCTGGGCCTTCGGTTTTCATCCCAGAAATTACGGCTTGCGCCACCGCTGGCTCAAGAACGTGAAGCCCAACCTGATGGCCAACAACGAGTTGAAATATCTGCGTATCGATGCCGCCGCCCGCGACGCCGCGCGGGCCGGATGGAATCGACCGGACTGGCTTGGACCGGCCCTGGTCTTGGCGCTGGTGGCGCTGGCGCTGCTCCCAGCCTGGTTTGCCTATAGTCGTAAACAGGAGGCCAGCGGCCGATGATCGCCTATCTGATACGCAGATTGCTCTATGCGCTGCCTATCCTGATCGGGGTGAACGTACTCACCTTCGCATTGTTTTTCCTGGTCAATACCCCGGACGACATGGCCCGCTTGCACCTGGGCGTGAAGCGGGTGACTGCGGATGCGGTAGCTAAATGGAAGACCGAGCGGGGTTATGACAAGCCGTTGTTCGTCAATGCCGGGGCAACTGGTTTGGGCAAGGTTACCGAGACGATCTTCTTCGACAAATCGTTGGCCATGTTCGCCTTTCGCTTCGGCGCCTCCGACGATGGCCGCGATATCGCCCACGAGATCAAGACCCGCATGTGGCCCAGTCTGGCCATCGCCCTGCCCACCTTCGCCATTGGCCTGATGGTCGACATCAGCGTGGCGCTTATCCTGATCTTTTTCCGGCGCAGCTATGTCGAGTGGAGCGGGGTGGTCTTGCTGGTGGCGCTGATGTCGGTCTCCGGGTTGTTCTACATCATCGGCGGTCAGTTCCTGTTCGCCAAGGTCTGGCAGTTGGCGCCCATCTCCGGTTATCAGCCGGGCTTCAATGCCGCGCGTTTCGTCTGGCTGCCGATCCTGATCGGCGTCGTCGGCGGGGTCGGGGCTGGGGCGCGCTGGTATCGCACCCTGTTCCTCGAAGAAGCGGGCAAGGATTATGTTCGCACGGCCCGGGCCAAGGGTTTGTCAGAGGCGGCGGTGTTGTTCCGCCACATCCTTAAGAACGGCATGGTGCCGATCTTGACCGGCGCGGTAGCGGTGTTCCCGCTGCTGTTCATGGGCAGCCTGATACTGGAATCGTTCTTCGGTATCCCCGGTCTGGGCAGCTATACCATCGACGCCATTGGCTCCCAGGATTTTGCCATCGTCCGCGCCATCGTCTTTTTGGGCGCGGCGCTCTACATCGTCGGCCTGATACTGACCGATATTTCTTATACCTTGGTCGATCCCCGGGTGAGGTTGTCATGAGGCCGGTGCTGCTTTGGACCGATGGCTTGATCTGGTTGCTGGTGGCGGGCTTGATCGCTTTTGTGTGGCTGGTTCGGCGCCACGAGCACCTGCGCGCGCCCTGGCGCAAGCTGGCATCCGATCCTGTGGCCATGGCAGCGGCGGTGGTGTTGCTGTTTTTTACCGCGATCGCTGTCTCGGATTCCATCCATTTCCGGCTTGCCTTGCCGGCCGGCGCGGGCGGCGGGACGCATTATTCGCCGGAGGTGAGAAGCGTCCTGGACGTCCTGTCCGGGCCGCTGGCGAAACAGCAGGAGAAGAGCTATTCGGCGCCGTTCGCCTGCCGGCTATTTACCAGGGAAACCGTCACTTTGGCCGATGGCCGTCAGGTGCGGATATATCCGCGTCTGCGCTATGGCGGGGCGCATCTTGACGACCCCGAGCGACAACGGACCGGGGATATTATGGTCCGTGTCGGCTATGGCCTGGCTGGCGGGGCGCTGGCCTGGCTGGCGCTCTGGCTGGGCCTCAGACCTTGGTTTGGCCGCGCCGCCAGCGGGCCAACCATACGGAATACCTTGCTGGTCTTGTGCCTGTTCAGCGGCTTTCTGGTCGCGCTGGGGCCGTATTACCACGTATTGGGTACCGACAAGGTCGGTCAGGACGTGCTTTATGCCACCCTCAAAAGCGTTCGTACCGGTGTCCTGATTGGCGCCCTGACTACCCTGGTAACCTTGCCTTTGTCCATCGGCCTCGGCGTTTCGGCCGGTTATTTCGGGGGCCGGGTGGACGACGCCGTGCAATACCTCTACACCACGCTCAATGCCATTCCCGGGGTGCTGCTGATCGCCGCCGCCGTGCTCATCATGCAGACCCAACTCGAATCCCATCCCGGCTGGTTCGAGACCGGGACCGAGCGAGCCGATCTGCGTCTGCTGTTCCTCTGCCTGATCCTGGGAATGACCAGTTGGACCGGCCTGGCCCGGCTGCTGCGGGGTGAAACGCTCAAGGTGCGGGAACTGGATTACGTGATGGCGGCGCGGGCCTTCGGTGTGTCGGACATCCGTATCCTGTTGCGCCATATCCTGCCCAACGTTCAGCACATCGTTTTGATCTCGGTGGCGATGGATTTTTCTGGGTTGGTGCTGGCCGAGGCGGTGTTGTCCTATGTCGGCGTTGGCGTTGATCCAACCATGCCCAGCTTCGGCAACATGATTAACGGCGCCCGCCTGGAGTTGGCCCGTGAACCGGCGGTGTGGTGGCAATTGGCCTCGGCATTCGCCTTCATGTTCGCGTTGGTGCTGGCCGCTAACCTGTTCGCCGATAGCGTCCAGGATGCCATGGACCCAAGGTCGCGGAGGCGCGCGTGACCGAGGGTCTGGTACTGCGCGATCTGCGGGTGGCGATTGAGGGTGGTGAGCATGTCTTGTTGCCGGTGGACGGCGTTTCGTTTGGAGTGGCACCGGGCCAATGCGTCGCCCTGCTGGGCGAATCCGGTTGCGGCAAGAGTCTGACTGCCCTGGCGGCGATGCGTTTGTTGCCCGAAGGGGTGAAGGTCGTTGGTGGCGACGTGACCCTGGACGGCGAATCGCTGCTGGATTTACCGGAGCGGCGGATGCGTGGTGTACGCGGCGGACGCCTGGCCATGATCTTTCAGGAGCCGATGACCTCGCTTAATCCGGTGTTGACGGTCGGCGGCCAGATTCATGAGTCGCTGCGCGCCCACCGCGATCTGGCCAGTTATGCCGCGCACGCCGAGGCCGAACGCCTGATGGCCGCAGTCGGCTTGCCGGCGGCGCAGTTGAGCGCTTATCCATTCCAGTTATCGGGTGGCCAGCGCCAGCGCGCCTTGATCGCCATGATGCTGGCCGGCGACCCATCGGTGCTGGTGGCCGACGAGCCGACCACGGCGCTGGATGTGACTATCCAGGCCCAGATTCTAGGGTTATTGAAACGTTTGCGGCAGGAACGGAATATGGGTCTGCTGCTGGTGACCCACGATCTCGATGTGGCGCGTGATATGGCTGACCGAGTGGCGGTGATGTATGCCGGTCAAATCGTCGAATGGGCCAGTCGCGAGCAAATCTATGGCGCAGCCCTGCATCCCTATACCCTGCGTCTGTTTCAGGTATTGCCGTCGATTAGCCGACGCGGCGGCCGCTTGGCCCAGATACCGGGCATGGTGCCGACGCCCGATGCCGGCCTCATCGGCTGTCGTTTCGCCGATCGCTGTCCGGAGGTGATGCCAAGCTGCCGTTTGGAGCCCCAGGTCATGCGCGAGCTGGCGCCAGGTCATTGGTTGCGCTGCGGTCGTGCCAGGCCTGATTGGACAGCCCTGGAGCGCCCCGCGTTGTCGGTTGTCGAGCCGCCCGAGCCGGACCAACGGCGCGACGTTGCCGCCCCGCCCTTGCTTGAATTGCGCGACTTGGCCGTTCGTTTCCCGATCCGCAAAGGTCTGCTGCAACGGGTGGTCGGTCATACCAGGGCGGTCGACGGCGTCAATCTCAGCCTGCGCGTGGGCGAGACCCTGGCCCTGGTCGGCGAATCCGGTTGCGGCAAGACCACCTTGGCGCGCGCCGCATTACGGCTGATCGAGCCAACCGGCGGCCAGGTGTTGTTGGCCGGCGAGGACCTCGGCCGTCTCAACGCCAGAGCCTTGCGCCAGAAACGGACGGTCATGCAAATCGTTTTTCAAGACCCGTTCTCGTCGCTCGACCCCCGTATGCGGGTCGGTGAGATCATCGCCGAAGGCTTGGCGACGCTGAGACCGGACCTGGATGCGCCAGGACGCAGCGCCCGGATTGGCGCATTGCTCGACCGGGTTGGCTTGCCATCCGCCGCCGGCCGTTATCCGCACGAATTTTCCGGTGGCCAGCGTCAGCGCATCGCCATCGCTCGCGCCCTGGTGCTGGAACCCCGGTTACTCATCTGCGACGAACCGACTAGCGCACTGGATGTCTCGGTTCAGGCCCAGATACTCAATCTGCTGGCCGATTTGCGCCGGGATAGCGGGCTTGCCTACCTGTTCATCAGCCATAACCTGGCGGTGGTGAGCTACCTGGCCGACCGGGTCGCGGTCATGTATCGGGGACGGATCGTGGAACAGGGCGATGCCGCTGGCCTGATGACCCGGCCGGCACACCCTTATACCCGGATGCTGATCGAGTCGGCGCCGGGCAAGGGCATGAAGTCGGCCATGGGCGATGTACCGATGGAACTGGATTCCGGCCAGGGCTGCGCTTTTGTCGGGCGCTGTCCGGCGGCCCTGCCGGTTTGCCGAACGTTAGCGCCGGAGATGAAAGTTTTGCCGGATGGCCGGCAGGTTAGCTGCCATCTATAAACGATTAGGGATTTTGTAAATACCGTTTATTGTTTGCGTCATGCCCGAATGCTACTGTCGGGCATCCAGCATTGAACATGGATTCCCGCTAAATCCATGTGGGAATGACGGCAGGAATAAACGCTATATCGGGGAACTCCCAATTCCTTAACTGTCGACAGGAATATGGATTTTTTCGCCGGGGTGGAGCTTCTTAATCGTGCCGTTGAGTTCCACGATGGCGGCCAACTTGACCCGGTAATGCTTGGCCAGGCTGTATAAGGTGTCGCCCTTGCGTATCGTGTGTACCCGAACCTTGGCCTGTTTAGCCTTTAGATGCGGCGTATGGCGTGCCACGGAGGTATGCGCTGCGGCCGTTTCCGCCACGGCAACGATGATCGGTTTGGCGGCTGGCGCCGCCTTGCTGGCTACGCGGGGCGCCGGCAGGATCAGGGTTTGCGCCCTGGCCAGCTTGTTGCGTTTCACCTCCAACGGGTTGTGATCTTTTAGCCACTGGACGGTGACGTCGAAGCGGTCGGCAATCTTGCTCAACAACGCGCCTTTGGGCGCCTGAATGGTGTGCAGCCGGATTTTTGCACTTTCCGTCGCCGCCAGGCTGGCATTGAATCGGTTGGCATTTTCAGGCGGCAGCAGCAGGGTGTTCTGCGATTCGGCGTAGATGACCCGGCGCCGGAATCCGGGATTAAAGGCCAGGAAATCGTCCAGCGTCATGCCCGCCAGATTGGCCGCCGTTTTGGCTTCGATGGGGTATGACAGGGTGACTTTATCGAAGGCGGGCGCATTGGGGACGTCGTTTAGCGCAACGCCGAAGCGCTCGGGCTCGCGGATGACATTGCGGATCGCCAGCAGTCGGGGGACATAGTTACGGGTCTCGGGGGGGAGATCAAGGCTGGAAAAATTCGTGCCCAGTCCACGCGCCCGATTCTTGGCGATGGCCCGGCTGACGCAGCCCTCGCCGCAGTTGTAGGCGGCCAGGGCCAGTTCCCAGTCGTTGAACATGCCATGCAGACGTTGCAGGTAATCGAGCGCGGCTTGAGTGGCATTGACGATGTCGCGCCGGCCGTCATACCAGCTGTTTTGCTTGAGGCCGAAGACCTTGCCAGTACTGGGGATGAATTGCCAGATGCCAGCCGCGTTGCTACGCGACAGCGCCTGTGGGTTGTATGCGGATTCGATGATTGGCAGGAGGGCGATTTCCATGGGCATATGGCGTTTATCCACTGCCTCGACGATATGGAACAGGTAGAGGCGGGCGCGGTCCAGGGTAGTCGATAGGTAGGCCGGTCGGTTTGCGAACCATTGTTCGTTGTTGCGGACCAGCGGGCTGTCCATCTCCGCCAGGCTCATCCCGGTCCGTAGACGTTGCCACAGGTCGGTGACGTTGGCCTCCTGGATGATCGCAAGCGGTAAATCCGCGCTGGCCTCGGCATCGCTGACCAGGGGTGTGGGCGCCGCGTCGCTGCTTAGGGTCGCGCTAGGCGGAGCCACGATGCTAGCGGGTTGAGTGACGGCGATACCGGCTTGAGGCGCCGCTGGTTGCGTCCCGGAGACGTCGGCCGCGCAGATGGTTTGGGCGGCAAACAGACAACAGAGCGCCAGATAAATAGATGGGGTTTTGGTCATTAATCCGGCGGTGGCTGGCTACAGTGCATCCGTCATGGAAACAGCGGCAATTCTATAACCGCTAGCCGAATAACACAAACCATATATATCAAATAGTTAGAGCTGTATTTTGATGCCAAAACTTAGTCGAAGCGGTCTTTTGCCGCACGCATTGCGACAAAGGCGGCTTGTCCATCCGGCAGGATAGCGGAGTTGGCCATGTGGGCCTGAATCTCCGGTCGCTGAGTGCGTAGGAAGGGGTTGCGAGCCAACTCGTCGCCCAGTTTGACCGGCAATGTAGGCTGGCTGGCCGCGCGTAATAGCCGTGACTGCTTTTGCCAATCAAGCAAGGCCGGGTTATCGGGCTCGACCGTCAGGGCGAACCGGATATTGTCCAAGGTGTATTCGTGGGCGCAGCAGACCAGGGTATCGGATGGCAGTGCGGCCAGCCGGGTCAGGCTGTCATACAACAATTCGGGCGTGCTGCCGAAGACCTTGCCGCAACCGCACGAGAACATAGTATCGCCGCAAAACAGCCAGCCGTGGCCGAAGTAGGCGATATGGCCCGAGGTGTGACCGGGGATGTCGAGCACCTCTAAGGCCAGGTTCAGTTCCGGGATTCGGCATGGCGCCCCTTCGCCAACGGGACGATTGACGCCCTGGATGGACTCGTGAGCCGGGCCGAATACTGGAATGTCGTGGCGCGCCAGGATGTCCGGAATGCCGCCGCAGTGGTCGCTATGACGGTGGGTGACCAGAATGGCGACCGGTTTTATGCGCCGTCGCTCCAGCCACGATAAAATGGGCGCGGCCTCGCCCGGGTCGACGAACAGGGCGGATTGCCCGTCGTGGACGGTCCAGATATAGTTGTCCTCAAATGCGGAGATGGCTTCCAGGTGCATTGTTCAATGATAGGTCTCTCGCTCATGACGGTAAACCAGCCATGACCATGAACTGGTTCGATTCGGATATCGGGCGCTATGTATTGGAGCGGGAGCAGTCCTGGTTCGACCTGACTAGCGCCGACCTCTTTGGTTTCAATGCCATGCAGATCGATCAGTGCCACGTCGATTTCCTGCGCGCCAACCGGATGCCATTCCGGTTCGCGATGTCGGTCGGCGGTGGCGACCTGCGTTCGCGTCCGGAGGAATTACCGATCGCCAGTCAGACCATCGACTTGATCGCCTTGCCCCATGCACTGGAGTTTTCACCCAATCCGCATCGTTTGCTGCGCGAGGTTGAGCGGGTGTTGCGTCCGGAAGGGCGTTTGCTATTGGCCGGTTTCAACCCGCTGAGTCTTTGGGGGCTAAGAAGGTTGAGCGGTTCCAGGCAGTGCTATCCATGGAATGGGCGCTTCCTGCATCTGGCCAGGATCAAGGACTGGTTATCCTTGATGGGCTTCGAGTTGTTGTCCGGCCGTATGGCATGTTATGCCCCGCCAGTGAACAACAGTCGCTGGCTACGTGGTTTTCGCTTTATGGAGGCGGCTGGCGACCGCTGGTGGGCGATGGGTGGTGGGGTCTATCTTCTTCATGCGGTCAAACGGGTGCATGGCATGCGCTTGATAACACCGCGTTGGGAAGAAAAGTGGTTGGCGAAACCGTTGTTGGCGCCACCGAGCAATCGTGCAATCGAAAGGTAGCAATGAATCGAAGCCATTCTGTCTGCGTGGATATGTATAGTGATGGGGCCTGCAAGGGTAATCCTGGGGTGGGCGGTTGGGGCGTGCTGTTGCGCTTTGGCAAGCAGGAAAAGCAACTTTGCGGCGGCGCGGCGGATACCACCAATAACCGCATGGAACTAACGGCGGTGATCGAAGGCCTGAAGTCGCTCAAACGGACCTGTCGGGTGCGTGTGCATACCGACTCCCGGTATGTGCAAAAAGGGATTTCGGAGTGGTTGGCGAACTGGAAGCGTCGCGGCTGGAAGACCAGCGCCGGTCAAGCCGTCAAGAATCGGGATTTATGGGAACAGCTAGACCAGATCGCCGCCCAACATACAGTTGAATGGCACTGGGTAAAGGGCCATGCCGGCCACCCGGAGAACGAGCAAGCGGATCGTTTGGCCAACGCCGGCGTCGATAAGGTGATACGGGGCGAGTCATGAAACAGATCGTACTAGACACGGAAACCACCGGCCTGAACCCGGAACTGGGGCACCGGGTAATTGAAATCGGCGCACTGGAGGTGGTTGATCGGCGGCCGACTGGACGTACCTTTCATCTTTATCTGAATCCGGATCGGGAGGTCGATGTAGGCGCGGTGGAGGTGCATGGATTGACCAACGATTTCCTGGCCGACAAGCCGCATTTCGTGGATGTCGCGGCGGACTTTCTGGTCTTCATCGCCGAGGCTGAACTGGTTATCCACAACGCCCCGTTCGACGTAGGTTTTTTGAACGCCGAGTTGCGCCGTATCGATACCGACGACGATCTGAAGCGGCATTGTCTCGGTGTGCTGGATACGCTCAAGCTGGCCAAGGAACTGCATCCCGGCCAAAGGAACAACTTGGATGCCTTGTGCAAGCGTTATCAAGTGGATAACTCGGGCCGCAGCTATCACGGCGCCTTGCTCGACGCCCAGTTGCTGGCCGAGGTGTATCTGGCCATGACGCGCGGTCAGGATAGCTTGGCAATCGAATCTGTTTTAACCCCACCGCCCAAATCGCTTCGTACCGATAGGTCGGCCAAGATTAAGGTGTTGCGAGCCAACGCGGTTGAATTGGCGGAGCATGAGGCCTACATTGCGAAGATGGCTGAGGGTTGCGGCCGCTCGCTGACCTGGTGATGGCGGCTAATAAGGCTGTTTCGTGGGCACGGCGTTGCTGTTCGTATTCGCCTGGTATCATGGCGGAAACGGCGGCGCCCCGACATCGGATCGGTTGAACGCAGGTCGTATCGGGCTGGGTAGGTGACTATAAAAATGATGATATTAGGTGAGGAAATCATGCTGTCTGTTTGTTCGCAAACCGGTGTCCCGTGCCGCTTTTGAGCAAAGCGCTCAGGCTCGTGCTTGGCGTGGCGTGGCTGGCAGGTTGCCAGGCCATGGCCCAGGCCGAGAGCGGCGGTCGCGTAAATATCGTTTTGAGCGAGTCGGCGCCGGCCTATCGCGAGGTCGCCGCCGCCTTCTCGTCGGCGCTCGCCAAACGCTATCCGGTCCAGATCGATTTGCTCGATACGCTACAGGATCAGGACTTGATTCGCATGGATTCGGCCAGGGAGTTGATCGTGCCGGTCGGGGTTCGGGCAATGCGTCGGCTGTATGGCCTGCACCCGGCCCACGCGGCCATATTGACGTTGATGGCGCCGCGCGGGGCAGTTGAGTCGATGTCCGGACGGGGCGACATGGCCGGACGGGATTCAGTCGTCTATATCGACCAGCCGTTCCCGCGTTCTCTGGCTTTTATCCGTATGTTGTTGCCGAGGGCGGAGCATGTGGGTTTGATTCTATCTGGCGATAGACTAGGTGAACTGGCCGCTTACCGTCAGGCATCGGCGCACGCCGGGATGGATTTAGTCATCGAAACCGTGGCTACACCATTGGATGTCGCTCAGGCCATGCAACGCTTGTTGCCGCGAGTGGACGTGTTCCTGATGTTGCCGGATTCTAAAGTGGTCAACGAAAACACCGTGCGTCTTATCCTGCTGGCAAGCTACCGTCAGCAGATTCCGGTAATCGGGTTCTCGCGTGGTTTGACCAATGCCGGCGCGGTCGCGGCGGTGGTATCGGACCCGGACGCGATCGGCCGCGAAGGCGTGGCGTTGGCTAAATATTGGAATCCCGAAACCGGGGCGCTACCGCCATCTCGCTACACCAGCGAATTCTCGCTGGTATTCAATCGTTTGGTCGCCCGTTCGCTGGGTCTGATAGTGCCGGAAGACGGCCGGGAACTGGGCCGCTGGCGCAAGAAAATGGACTGATCAATCCTCGACCCGATAGCCGCCGTCGCCGATAGCGCGACGCATGGCCGCCGGGTCGACTTGGGCCGGGTCGTAATCGATGTCGGTCAGGCCGCTGGTTAGATCGACCTCGACTTTGGCGACACCGGGGAGTTGACCCAGTAGTCGTTTGACGCTGCCGACACAGCCCATGCAGGTCATGCCGCCGACCTTGATGGTGAGGTGTTTCGAGTTCATGCCTTCTCCAATGTATGTTGCGATTGATAGCCCTCTACGATGAGGCCGCTGGCGTCATATAGTGCACCGAGATTGGCGGCGTTTTGCAGCACCTCCAAGGCCTGACGGGTACGTCGCATCTGGGCCTCGATCAAGACCCCGTTGGCTTGGTTTAGCCGTTCCGCCGCCTTGGTCAGGCGTAGTATTTCGCGCCATTTTACTTGCCGGTCAGGCTGCCCCGCCAAGCTGTCCTCGATACGTTCGCCCCGTTTAGCATCGATACCGGCCGCGATCATGAGCCGGTTCCAGGCCGTGTTGGCTGCCTGCGACCATAGACTCTTTTCGGCCACGACCTCAGCCAGGGTTTCGGCACGGATGTTTTGCAGGGTTTCGGATTCTCGTTCCAGCAGGCGCACGAACGCGGCTAGCGCTTCGCTCAATTCGTTCAGAGCCATATCGATGGGGTTCATTTTTTGCCCTGACGTTGCAAGTTTTCCATGCTATCCCGGACTAGGGCATCGGCTACGACCTCTTCGTCAACCTTGAAACTGCCTTCCGCGATGGCCTGCTTTACGGCCTCTAGTTTACCCGGTTCCGAGGTGTCCAAGCGGCTGAGCTTGTCTTCCAGGATGTTGAGCTGAGTCGAGGTTTGCGTTATCTCGATGCTATCGGCGGCGCCATTCGCGACCGAAGCGGCGGCGTGCTTGCCTTTGGCTTCCCGTGTTTTCTGACCGCCGACGCGGGTAACGCCAGTCAATGAATCGTTGATTTTCACGGTCACCTCAAATGGGTAGATGCTTTGAATAACGGCAGTATTTCGCCAAGCTTTAACCGGCCGTCGCGGCGATCATGGCCCGATATAGACCGTGCCGTCATCCCGGACGATTCCTTGAACGATACGGCCCGACCCGAGCTTCAGTCTAAGCAGCTCGCCAACACCGGCCTGACGTTGGGCAACGCCTTCCTGGCTTATTTGGAAACCGGGTCCGTCAGAGCGGATTCTAACCCGTTGCCCAGCCTGGATGATGGCTTTGACCTGGAGCTGGTCGATCGTGATCGGGCGGCCTTTGGCGAGCGGCATGGTGAGTACCGCGCCGTGCAGGTTGGCCGGATCGCGGGGGTAACGCCCGGGGTCTATGGTGTATTCGATCTCGGCCTTGACCAAGTCCTGAGCGGTGGGTGAATAGCGGCTGGGCAACGGTCGGCGGGCGGTCAGGGCCGGGCCTATAAGCCGGACGCGGTAGGTCAGATAGAGGCTCCAGGGTGATGGTGCGTCGCATTGCACCGCCAGGTTGCCTGCACCCCATAATCGGCTGCCGGCGGCCAAAGAAAAGCTGGTCGCCAAGCATACCGGCGTAAACGCGTGTTCAGCCACCGATCCGATCTCGATTTCGGCGCGACTATCGGGATAAGTCGTGGCGATTTGCCCGCCTATGAAGCGGCTGGCGGCGGCGCGCAGCGCTTCGGGGCCGCGAATCACCTCCGCCAGCGACAACATCGGATAAGCCACCGCCAGTAGCGCCAGATAAAATAGCGGACAACGCATGAAGTCCCTAGTAATCATAAACAGGCATTTTACCTTGCAGTCGGTTTAAACTAGCGCTATGGAATCGCCACTCCAACCCGTCGACATCGCGCGGCAAGCCATCAAGCGTTTGGCAAGCAGGAAACTGCCGCCGACCCCGCAGAATTTCCGCCGCGCCTATTTGGAGGCCGAGGGTTCGGCTTCGGTTCAAATTAATCGACCAGAAGCCATCCGCGCCTTACTGGCACAGTGGGAAGGTTATCAGGCTGGCCTGACTCAGGCTAATAAACGCGAGATGCTGGATCGCGTTTTGATTAATTTCGCTAATGATGCAGATGAACTGTTGGAGAAGCTGGCAGGCTTGGCCCGCTCCTGGAGCGAGCTGGCTAATGGCACAACCGTAGTGGATAACGCCGCAGAGATCGACGTTCAGGCTGTCCAGCCGGTCCCGGCGACGCCAGTCGGCGCAGCGTCAAGTCAGGCGGCTGCCGTCAAGTCGGGCGGTGGGTCAGCGGCGGTGCGGCTGATCGCCGGTTATCTGAAAGAATTGAGCGCTGGTTGTCGCAACCAATGGCCTGACTTGGCCGATCGAGTCGACTCGCTGGTGCGCGGGCTAACCGCCAAGGTCGCCGATCTGGAGGAAAAGGACATCGAGGCGATGGCCCATATTTGGCGCGAGATCATGGTCCGTGCTGAAGATGAACATGAACTCGTGCTGAGCCTGAAGGGCTTGCTGGGCCTGCTGTTCAGCAATGTCGGCGAACTGGTATCCGAGGATGCCTGGCTGTCCGGTCAGTTGGCGACCATGCAGGCGGCGCTCTCGGATCGACTCAATCCCCACGCCTTGTTCCAGGCCGAAGAGGGTCTGAAGGAGCTGGTACAGCAGCAGAAGCAGCTCAAAGGCAGCATGAACGAGGCCAAGGAGAAGCTCAAGCGGCTGGTTTCGTCGTTCATCGACCGGATCGGCGAAATATCCGAGAGTACCGGCCAATACAATGTCCGGATCAAGGACTATTCCCAGCGTATAGCTAAGGCCGAGGATATTGCCGAACTGTCCGATGTCATGGATGGCCTGTCGACCGATATGGTGCATATGGAAGGCCAAATGGTCGCCACGCATCAAGAGTTATTGGCGGCCCGCACTCACGCTGAAGAGGCCGAGGCGCGCATACACTCCCTGGAAAAAGAACTGGAGGAGGTCTCCGGTCTGGTGCGGGAAGATCAACTTACCGGCGCACTGAACCGGCGCGGCATGGATGAGTCGCTTATCAAGGAAATGGCCCGAGCCGACCGCATGAACGCGCCGTTCTCGGTCGCCTTGCTGGATATCGATCATTTCAAACGCTTGAATGATGCCTTGGGCCATCAGGCCGGGGATCAGGCGCTGGTGCATTTGACCCGCGTTGTGCGCCAGTTGTTGCGGCCGACCGATTCCCTGGCCCGTTATGGTGGCGAGGAGTTTCTGGCGCTCTTACCCAACAGTGATCTGGCCGACGCGGAGAAGGTCATGCAGCGTGTTCAGCGCGAGTTGACCAAGCAATATTTCCTGCATAACAACCAGCGGGTACTCATCACCTTCAGCGCCGGGGTGGCTCAGTTGCAAAGCAGCGAGGCGCAGGACGATCTGCTCAAACGAGCCGACGAGGCGATGTACAAGGCCAAGGCGGCCGGGCGTAATCGCGTCGAACGGGGTTGAGTTTTAGGCGGCAATTATTGCCTGTATTTGCCGGCGGCCATTGCCGAGTTGCCATGCCACGGAATAAATTCAATAAAAATCAATAGCCTATAAAAATAGGGTGGTTGGCATGAGGTTTGCTGCTCTTTAGCGACAAGGAGCCGCATATGCTGAGCAAACTCGATCTGGAACTTCGTTTTATGCAAACCGCCCTGGGGCTGCGTGCCCGGCGCCAGGAGGTTATCGCCGCTAATCTTGCCAACTCCGACACACCCAACTACAAGGCGCGCGATCTCGACTTTAATGCCGCCTTGCAATCGGCGCTGGGTGGCTCGATGGGCTCGATTGGTCTGACCACGACCTCGGCGAGCCACATTTCCGGGCTGAGCGCGTCAGGTGGTGCGGGCAGCGCGGCGCTGAAGTACCGGGCAAGTCTGCAACCGAGCCTGGATGGCAATACCGTCGATAGCGACGTCGAACGGGCCGGTTTCGCCGATAACGCCATGCATTACCAATTCCTGCTCGAAAGCATGAGCAGCGCGTTCCATAAGATGAGCCTGGCCGTGGGGCCTGACAAATAATGTCGATGACTAATGTTTTCTATATTGCCGCGTCGGCGCTGACCGCGCAGTCCATGCGACTCAATGCCGTCGCCAGCAATCTGGCCAACGCCGATTCGGCGCATTCCTCGACCGGCGGTGGCTACAAGGCCAAACAGGTGGTTTTTCAGGCAACCCCGGTTGCTGGCTCCTCTCCCTGGGCGCAAGGCGTGCGCATGACCCAGGTGGTCGAGGACAGACGTCCGGATCGGCTGGTGTATGACCCGCACAGCCCGCTGGCGGATGCCAAGGGCTATGTGGCTTACCCCAATGTCGACGTGGTGGAGGAAATGGTGAACATGATTTCCGCCTCGCGTTCTTATCAGACCAACGTCGAGGTCATGTCTACTGCAAAGGACCTCATGCAACGCACTCTTGGCCTTTTGCAGGGCTGAGCAAGGAGTAATAAATGACCGCAGCTGTCTCGTCGATCTATAGCAACCCCGCCCTGGTGGCGACCTTGAATGGCGCCGGTGGTTCATCCTCAGCCGCCAAAGGGGCCGCCAATACCCTGAGCGATGTGCAAAGCACCTTCCTGAAACTGCTGACCACGCAGTTGCAGAACCAGGATCCAACAAACCCCATGGACAACGCCCAGATGACGACACAGTTGGCCGAGATGTCCACGGCGCAAGGGATCAGCAATCTCAATAGCACGCTGAACAGCCTGTTGAGTTCGTATCAATCGACTCAGACCTTGCAGGCGGCTTCATTGATTGGACATCAGGTTTTGGCTGAGGGCAACACACTTGCACTGAGCAATTCGCAAGCGGTCGGCGCGGTTGATCTGGCCAGCCTGGCGGATACCGTGAAGGTGCAAATAATGGATGCCAACGGTCAGGCGGTACGCACCCTCGATCTAGGCGCCCAGAATGCCGGTTTGATCGGCTTTAGCTGGGACGGTAAGAACGACCAGGGTCAGGTCATGGCAGATGGCAGCTACACCGCGAGTGTCGCCGCCTTCAGCGGCGCTTCGACGGTACCGGCTACACCCTTGACCCTGGCCAGCGTGTCCAGCGTGTCGTTGACCGGCGGTGCCGTGAAGGTGAACGCATCAGGTCTCGGTCAACTGTATCTGAGCCAGATTCAACAGATTTTTTAACGGAGGCATGTCATGAGTTTCGAACAGGGATTAAGCGGTCTTAACACCTCCTCCATGAGCCTGGACGTGATTGGCAACAACATCGCCAATGCCTCGACCGTTGGTTTTAAGAGTTCCAGCGCCGAATTCGCCGATGTCTATGCCAATGCGGTGTATGGCAACACCGGTATGCAGGCGGGCATCGGCACCCAGATCGCCGCCGTGGCACAGCAGTTCAACCAGGGCAATATTACCGTTTCCAATAACCCGCTGGACGTGGCCATCAACGGCAACGGTTTCTTCCGTCTGTCCGACAACGGCGCAACCACCTATTCGCGTAACGGCCAGTTTCACCTGGATAGCAACGGCTATCTGGTAAACAACACCGGCCAGAACGTAATGGGCTATACGGAACTGACGATTGACCCGGTTACCGGCCAGCTTAGCAGCGTCAGCACGCTCGGAAATATCCGGATCGACCTTAACAACATCGCGCCCAACGCGACCACCACACTGGCCATAGGACTGAATCTTGATGCCAGCTCGGCGGTCATCGCCAGCACCTTTGATCCAGCCGATCCGACCACCTATAACTATTCGACCCCGGCTACTGTTTACGACAGCCAGGGCAACAGCCATTCGTTGACCTATTATTTCACCAAGACCGCCGCCAATGCCTGGACCGTGAATGCCACCATGGATGGCGCCGCCAGCGGCATTACGGTGGCGCTTACGCCCAACGCCTTGACCTTTAATCCGGATGGCACACTGGCTACGCCGGCCCCACCTGCGACGCTAGGCATCGCAACCACGGGCCTGGCGCCAGCCGTCAATGAACTGGCGGTGACCATGGATTTGTCGGGCGCGACCCAGATGTCGGGTAATTCCGGCGTCAACTCGATCAGCCAGGATGGCTACGCCCAGGGTCAGTTGGTCGGCGTGTCGATCGGCAGCGACGGCATTGTTTTCGGTCGCTATAGCAATAACGTTAGCCGCCCGCTGCAACAGTTATTGCTGGCCAATTTCCGTAATCCGAATGGCTTGATCCCACTGGGCAACAACCAATGGGCGCCGTCCTATGCGTCGGGGTCTGAAGTGCTCAACTCGCCCGGCGGCGGCGTAGCTGGAATCTTGCAGTCGGGCGCGACCGAGGACTCGAACGTCGATCTGACCAACGAGCTGGTCAACATGATCGTGGCCCAGCGCCAATACCAGGCCAACGCGCAGACCATCAAGACCCAGGACCAGGTCCTGCAAACCTTGGTGAACCTGCGTTAAGCGGGCGAGGCCGAACGACCATGGACCGAGCAATCTACATCGCCATGACCGGGGCGCGCGAGGTGACCCGGCAACAGGCCGCTGTCGCCCACAACCTGGCGAACCTGTCGACCACCGGTTTCAAGTCGGAGATGAATGTATTCCGGGCCTTGCCGGTGGTCGGGGAGGGCGCGCCAACCCGCGCCTTCGTGCTGGCGACGACGCCGACCACCGATTACTCATCAGGTGTCCTGCAAGCGACCGGCCGCAATCTCGATGTCGCGGTTAACGGTCCCGGCTGGATCGCTGTGCGGGATGCCAGCGGTCAGGAGGCATACACCCGCATGGGCGACCTACAGACCTCGGCCAATAGCGTGCTGCAAACCGGCACGGGCCTTACTGTTCAAGGCGATGGCGGGCCGATCGCTATTCCGCCCGACCAGCAAATACTGATCGGCAAGGACGGCACGGTGTCCAGCGTACCCGTTGGCCAAAACCAGAATACCGTGACCATCGCCGGCCGCATCAAGCTGGTTAATCCGCCCGAGCCCGATCTGGTTCGGGGCGACGACGGCTTGTTTCGACTCAAAAGCGGGCAACCGGCGCCGGCGGACGGTAACGTCACCTTGGCGGTCGGCGTCCTGGAAACCAGCAACGTCAATCCGACCGATGCCTTGGTCAGGATGATTAGCCTGGGTCGGCAGTTCGATATGCAGATGCGGGTGTTGAACGCGGCCAACGAAGATCACAAGAACGCCGACAAGATCATTGCCAAATAAAGGATAAAGTCATGCTACGTTCGCTCTATATCGCCAGTACCGGCCTTAGCGCCCAGCAGACCCAGTTGGATGTCATCTCAAACAACCTGGCCAACGTCAGCACCACCGGTTTCAAGAAGGCCAGACCGGTATTCGAGGATTTGCTGTATCAGACCATCCGCCAGCCGGGCGCGCAATCGTCGCAGCAAACGCAACTGCCCAGCGGCTTCCAGTTGGGCGTCGGCGTCGGCACGGTGGCGACCGAACGGCTACATACCCAAGGCAATCTGCAACAGACTGGCAATGCACTCGATGTGGCCATCAACGGCTCGGGCTTCTTCCAGATACTCCTGCCGGACGGCAGCACCGCCTATACCCGCGATGGTTCGTTCCAACTGAATTCTCAGGGCGTCCTGGTTACCGCCAGCGGTTACACGGTGCAACCGTCGATCACCATGCCCGCCGATGCCCAGACCATCACCATCGCCAAGGACGGCACGGTTTCGGTGACCCAGCCCAATAACGCCGCCGCTACCACAGTTGGCACCCTGCAACTGGCAACCTTCATCAACCCGACCGGCTTGCAAAGCATGGGCGACAACCTGTACGCCGAGACGGCCTCATCCGGGACTCCCCAGGTCAACAACCCGGGCACCAGCGGCACCGGCATGCTCAACCAGAACTTCATTGAAACGGCCAATGTCAACGTTGCTGAGGAGCTGGTCAACATGATCGTCGCGCAACGGGCCTATGAATTGAATTCGCGCGCCATCACCACCTCCGATCAGATGCTACAGCGCCTGACTCAGCTCTGAGCGGTTACTCAAAGTCTTGCCGTTCGGTGCGGCAAATATTGCCGCAATCGCCGCACGGGCCAATCCGGCGCTCACCTTCTACCCCGCTTGGGGCAATGGTTTGCGGGTGGTTCCTGGTTTGGCACGTGGCTTGCATTGATTCCGGTAATGCCATGTTGGTCTTTTCGGGTAAATGCCATGTTTAATAAAAATTGCGTATTTCTGATCGTTGCCTCGTTGGCCGTGGCGGGTGGCTGTACCACGACGCCGACAAGCAATATCAAGCAGCCACTGACCGCCAGGCCGGCGGCCAAGCCGCTAGTGATGGTCAACGACGGCGCCATCTATCAACCGCACCAGGGCATACACCTATTCGAGGACCGGCGTGCTCGCCACGTAGGCGATACGCTGACGGTCAACCTGGTGGAGAACACCCAGATCACCCGCAAGCTGGACAACAAGCAGAATCGTGCCGGCAAGGCCACGGTCGACATCCCTTCGCCGACCATCCTGGGGCATACCCGAGGCATCGGCGCGACAAGCTGGGCACCGAACTCGACCGCCGATTCCGAGGTCAAGGCCGACATCACCAACAACAATAGCGTTACCGGCGCCATTACCGTGACGGTCGTGGATGAGCTGGACAACGGCAATCTGGCGGTGGCGGGCGAGAAGCAGGTTGGTCTGGACAACGATACTCAGTACATCCGCCTGGCCGGGGTGGTCAATCCGCGCGACATCGGCCAGAACGGGACCATCGACTCGACCAAATTGGCCGACGTGAAATTCGAATCCAAGGGCGCCACGGGGCTGGATCGTTCCAACTTGACCAGCATGATGGCCCGCTTCTTCCTGACCATACTGCCATTCTGAGGAGCGCATGATGCGTCGACAAACAAGCGCGAAAAACAGGCTGAACCGGCTGCTGCTGACAGCGGTTATATGCCTGGCCGGAATGATGACCAGTTGGGCGGCTCAGGCCGACCGGATCAAGGATATCGCCGACATCGCCGGGGTGCGCGGCAACCAGTTGGTCGGCTACGGCCTGGTGGTCGGTCTGGACGGCACCGGCGCCAGCAGTCAATTTGCCCAGCAAAGCATTATCTCCATGCTGGGCCAGATGGGTGTGAATCTGCCGCCCGGCAAGGCGATCTCCCTGAAAAACGTATCCGCCGTCATGTTGACGGCCACTCTGCCGGCCTTTGCCCGGCCCGGCCAACAGATCGACGTCACAGTCTCGGCGCTCGACAACGCCAAGAGCCTACGCGGCGGTACCTTGTTGATGTCGCCACTCAAGGGCGGCGACGGCCAGACTTATGCCATGGCCCAGGGTAATGTTCTGGTCGGTGGCGCAGGCGCCTCGGGTGGCGGATCGAGCCAACAGGTCAACCATCTCGACGCCGGTCGCATCAGCAATGGCGCGACCGTGGAACGGGCGGTCCAGAATCGTTTCGGGCAAGGCGATTCGGTCCAGATCGAACTCAGACAGACCGACTTCACCACGGCCAATCGGGCGGCCAAGGCCATCAACCTGGAATTTGGTGAGGCCGTTGCGGTAGCGCTCGATGGCCGGCTGATTCAGGTCAAGGCCCCGAACGAGGCCGGGCGGCGGATCGCTTTTTTGTCGCAACTGGAAAATGTCAGTCTCAGCCCCGGACTGGCCACGCCCAAGGTCATCATCAACCCGCGCACTGGGTCCATCGTGATGAATCAACTGGTCAATCTGGATAAATGCGCCATCGCCCACGGCAACCTGTCGGTGACGATCAGCAGCGAGCCGCTAGTCAGCCAGCCGGGTGCGCTATCGGGCGGCCAGACCGTCGTTACCCAGAAGAGCGACGTGCAGGTCAAGAGCGAGAAGGGCGAGTTGGTGGTGATGCCGGCCACCGCTTCGTTGAGCGATGTGGTCAAGGCGTTGAACGCGGTCGGCGCCACGCCGCAGGACCTGTTGGCAATACTCCAGGCCATGAAGGCGGCCGGCGCGCTCAAGGCCGATCTGGAAGTGATCTGATGCTCTCTGGCGCCGACCTGTCCAGCCGCTTGTCGTTTGACGTTCAGGGTGTCGCCGCCCTGCGTATGAAGGCGGCGACGGGCGACCCCGGAACCTTGAAGGCGGCGGCCAAACAGTTCGAGGCCATGTTGGTTCAGACGATGCTGAAGACCATGCGGACGGCCCAGTTAACCTCTGACGGCGATGTCTTCGGCGACAGTTCCAGCCTCAAGCTCTATCAGGAATTACTCGACCAGCAATGGGCCCAGAACATCACCGCCGGCAAGGGTTTAGGTCTGGCCGAGATGATCATCAAGAGCCTGCCGGCGGCCGCGTCGGACCCCGCCACGCTGCCTAGCGAAGCGGCCAAGGCAGCGGCCGCGCTGGCGCCGGCTCGGACGTTGCCGGCAAGCGCCGAGCCAGGTGCGGCTGTAAGCCAACCAGCGCCGGACAAGAATGTCAGGGACGATCAGCAGCCCGACCGCAAGCGGCACTTCGTCGAGGCGATGTTGCCTTATGCCCAGGCAGCCGAGAAGGTTTCCGGCGTCCCGGCCCGTTTCGTCTTGGCTCATGCGGCGCTGGAATCGGGTTGGGGGCGGCGTGAAATTGTCGCGGCGGATGGCGCGACCAGCCACAACCTGTTCGGCATCAAGGCCGATGGCGGCTGGGATGGCAAGGCCGTAACCAGCGTGACCACAGAATATCGTCAGGGTCTGGCACTGAAGGTCGCTGCCAAGTTTCGCGCCTATGCCAATTATGCTGAGGGTTTCGTTGACTATGCGCGTCTGTTGCAACGCCGCTACCGCGCTGCTGTCGCGGCTGGCAACGATGGCCTGGCCTTTGCCGCTGGGTTGGCCGCCGGTGGCTACGCTACCGACCCCGCGTATGTCGAGAAACTGCAAGGCGTGATACGCAGCATTCCTTCGACAAGCTCAGGACGGGTTCAGGCGTGATCGGGGTCAAGTTCTGACCGCCGCCGCCGTTAACAAGATTACTGGAAACGGGGATTGAAATGGCATCGGGTATCTTTGGCATTACACTAATGGGGCTGAACGCGGCCCAATCGAACCTGAGCACGACTTCGCAGAATATTGCCAACGTCAATACGGCCGGCTATCACCGCCAATCGACCAATTTGACCACGGCACAGCCTATGACCACTGGCTATGGCATGGTCGGCAGTGGCGTCGATGTCGTCGGGGTGGCGCGCAGCTACAGTCGCTTTCTGGAAAATCAGGTGGTGTCGAGCCAGGGTCAACTATCCAGTTACCAAACCTATGGTCAATACGCCAGCCAACTGAACGCGCTGCTCGGCAATCAAAACAGCGCCCTGTCGGCATCGCTGGCCGACTTCTTTGCCAGCGTTCAAAACGTCGCCAACGACCCGACCTCGATCGTCGCGCGGCAAGCCCTTATCGCCAGCGGCAACGGCCTGACGGGCCAGTTCGATAATGCCAGCAAGGGTCTGAGCGATCTGCAACAGAGCGTCGACCAACAGGTGCAAAGCATCGCCACGCAAGTCAGCTCATATGGGAAAAGCATCGCCGTCTTGAATACCCAAATTACCGTCGCCCAGGCCTCCGGCAGCGATAAGGTCAATGCCCTGCTGGATCAGCGCGATCAATTGGTGGCCGAGATCAACAAGCTGGTCAACGTCAATGTTTTGAATCAAACCGACAGCGGCTACACGCTCTACATCGGCAACGGCCTGCCCCTGGTGCAAGGCAGTCAGGCTAATGTGCTGAAGGCCGTCGCCAACCCGGCCGACCCGACTCAAAGCCAGCCGGCGCTGCAAATCGGCAACGGCATAATTCCGCTGGATACGGCACAGATTACCGGTGGCCAACTGGGTGGCTTACTGGCCTTCAGGGACCAGATGCTGATGCCCTCGCAACGGGAATTGGGCAAGGTCGCCTACACGCTGGCGACTCGGGTGAACGGGCAAAGTGGCCTGGGCTTCGACCTCAATGGCGCGGCGGGGACCGACTTCTTCAGCACGCCTGCGGTACGGCCGCCGGTAGCCAATCTGAACAACACCGGCAATGGTCTGCTCAACCTCAGCCTGACTGACCCTAACCTGCTGGCCAATAGTGATTACAAACTGGCTTATGACGGTGCCAATTACACCCTGACCCGGGTCTCGGACGGCACGAGTTACAGCAATGCCACGCTCGCCGGCCTTGGCGCGGCGGTCTCGGCCGCCGAGGGTTTTAGCTTTAGTCTATCCAGCGGGACGATCAACGCCGGTGACAGCTATCTGATTCGGCCCAGCCAATACGCCGCCAACGGGCTTTCGGTGCTTATAACCGATCCCAGCAAGATCGCGGCAGCCGGCCCGAGCGGACTGCCCGGCGACAACGGCAATGCCCTGCTGCTGGCCAGCCTGCAAAGCCAGAAACTGTTGGCAAACGGTTCGGTCACGTTACAGACGGCGTTCAACCAGCTCGTCGGCCAGAATGCCAGTCTGACCAACGCCGCGACTCTAGGCCAGCAGTCCTACCAGACCCTTACCGATCAGGCCACGCAGGCTCAACAGTCCTTTTCCGGGGTTAACCTGGACGAAGAGGCGGCCAACCTGATTCAGTACCAGCAGGCCTATCAAGCGGCGGCCAAGGCGATGCAGATCGCGTCCAGCCTGTTCAACAATATACTCAGTGCAATCCAGTAATCGGGAGGTCGCCATGCGCATCAGCTCCAACTCCTTCTACGCCGCGCCATTGAGCGGCATATTGAACCAGCAGTCCTCGATGGCGGCGCTCAACCAGCAGATCGCCAGCGGCAATAAATTGCTCACCGCCGCCGATGACCCGGTAGCGGCCAGTCAGGTCATGTCGCTGAACGATCATATCGCCTTGAGCACTCAATACCAGGCCAATCAACTCAGCGTCAGCCTGGTTCAAAAGGAAGAAGGCATCCTGCTCGATCAGGTGCAAACCAGCCTGCAAAGCGCCCAGAAGCTGCTTACCTCGGTCAATGCCAGCACCGACCAGAACTTGAAGAACTCGGTGGCGGCCACCTTGTCTGGTCTGTATCAGCAGATCAAGGATACGGCCAATGCCCAGGACACCAATGGCAACTATATTTTTGCCGGCTTCAAAAGCAGCACCCAGCCTTACGATGGCGCCAGCTATCTGGGCGACAACGGCTTGCGTCAGGTGCAGATCAGCCAGGGGCAGACGATACAGGCGAACGATAACCTTAACTCGGTCATCCAAGCCGGGACGGCCAACGACCTGCTCCAGGTCATCGCTCAGACGGCAGCCAATCTACAAAATCCAGCAACCTCGCAAGCCCAGTTGGACAGCGCTCATGCAACCGTAAACAGCGCGCTAGGCAAGCTGCAAGACATCCAGGTCGCGTTGGTTGGGCGACAGCAACAGGTCAGCAGTCAACAAAGCGCGACCCAGCAATTACTGGCCGTCAATCAAGACGCCCTAGGCAAGCTCACTCAGGTCGATCAGGCCAGCGCGATTGTCGAACTGCAAATGCGCCAAGTCTCGTTGCAGGCCGCCGAAAGCGCCTTCGCCTCGACCTCTAAGCTATCCTTATTCAACTACCTGTAATCTCGGCGAGGGTGGCCCGGCACAGTTGCCGGGCTCTTCTGTGGCTGAACTGGCACGAAGCACTTCAGCCCAACCGGCCGGCTCATCTGATTACCGACGTAGCAAGTCGTGCAATAGTGGTTCCAACGCGTGCATCTGGTTGTGGATGTTCAGCCGCCGGGCGCGGACGATGGCCTGGATATCGGTCAGGGCGGTGTTGAAGTCGTCGTTGACCACCAGATAATCAAACGAATAGGCCTGCGAGATGTCTTCCTGTGCGGCCGCCAGGCGGTGAGCGATAACTTCGGACGAATCCTGGCCGCGCGCCTCCAAACGGCGTTTTAGCTCGGCCAAGGATGGCGGTAGGATGAACAGGCTGAGCGCGTCGGGGAACAGTTTGCGGACCTGCGCGGCGCCTTGCCAGTCGATCTCCAACAGCAGGTCGTGTCCGGCGCGTATCTGGTCTTCGATCCAGGGTTGCGAGGTGCCGTAGTAATTGCCATAGACCTCGGCGCTTTCCAGAAAGTCGCCACGATTGAGCATCTCTCGGAATTGGTCGACATCAACAAAGTGGTAATGGGTGCCGTTTTCCTCGCCGGGGCGGGGCGCGCGAGTGGTGTAGGAAACCGATAACCGAATGCCGGGGTCGGCGTCCAGCAGGGCCTTCACCAAGCTGGACTTGCCAGCCCCAGAAGGGGCGGTGACGATGTAAAGATTGCCGGACATGTTTGCCTCTATTCGATATTCTGAATTTGTTCGCGCATCTGTTCGATGAGCACCTTCATTTCCACCGACGCCTGACTGAGTTCCATGACCACGGCCTTGGAGCCGAGGGTATTGGCTTCGCGGTTGAGTTCCTGCATCAGGAAGTCGAGCCGCTTGCCGGCCGCGCCGCCCTGCTTGAGTACCCGTTCCACTTCATCCAGGTGGGTGGCCAGGCGGTCGAGTTCTTCGTCGATGTCAATTTTTTGAGCGAACAGGGCGACTTCCTGGTGGATGCGTTCGTGGTCTTCAGTTTGCAGTATTTCCGCTATACGCCGGCCGATCTTTTCCCGAAAGGCGGCGACGATGTCGGCGGTTCGTGGTCGTAGTCCGGCGACCAGGGTGCGCAGGGCGGCGACCCGCTGGAGGATGATTTCGGCTAGTTTTGCGCCTTCCTGGGCGCGGCTGGCGTTGAAATCGTTCAGCGCGCCAGTGAGCAGTGCGAGGGCGGCAGCCTGCATCTCTTCAACCATGTTCATGGCCTCGCCCAACATGCCTGGCCAGCGCAGTATTTCCGCGACGCTCATGGGCCTGGCCTCGGGTATCGCTTGACTGACTGCGCCCGCCAGCTTGACCAGTTGTTCCAGCATGGCGGTGTTGGGTTCGCCCGGCAACTGGCCGCCTTCCTTGGCGGTGAAGTTGACGCGACATTCCAGCTTGCCACGTTTGACCTGGGCGCCGATGCGTTCCCGGATAACCGGCTCCAGGGCGCGGAAATCCTCGGCCATGCGGAATGAAAGATCCAGAAAGCGCGAGTTGACCGCGCGCAATTCCAGACTGATTGCGCCATTCGCCAGATTGGCGGAGGCCGACGCAAAACCGGTCATGCTGTTCAAAGTGGCCATGTTTTCGTTATCCTCTCAGGTATGTATCAACGGCAATCATCATACTTGGGCTTGAATGGCCGCTCAAATCCCTGAACCGCTAGCCTCCGGGTACCGGCTAGCGGAATACACCATCGACCGCAAGATCGGCGGCGGCGGTTTCAGTATGGTCTACCTGGCCTTTGATGCGACGGGTCAGCCGGTTGTGATCAAGGAGTATCTACCGGACGGTATGGTGATGCGAGAAACGGATGGCAAGGTCTTGCCGATCTCGGAAGAGAAGGAAAAAACCTTCCGCCAGGGAATGAAGTATTTTTTCGACGAGGGCCGCACACTGGCCAACATACGTCACCCCAATGTAGTGGAGGTTGAGAATTTCTTTCGTGCCAACGAGACGGTCTACATGGTGATGAAATATGAGCGCGGCAAGACCCTGCAGCGCCATATCCATGACGTACAGGCGGAGCCGATGCGGGAGGGCTTTATTCGTAGCGTGTTCATCCAGTTGCTCAATGGTCTCAGGGAGGTTCATGCCAGGCGCTTGCTGCACTTCGACATCAAGCCCTCCAATATCTACATCCGCTTCGACGGCTCGCCCTTGCTGATCGATTTCGGCGCGGCGCGGCAGGCACTGGTGGCCGAGCATCGATCCGTGCCCATGTATACGCCGGGCTTTGCAGCGCCGGAACAATATAGCCAACGCGACCGGCTGGGGCCGTGGACCGACATCTATGGCATCGGCGCCAGCATGTATGCCTGCGTGGCGAAACATCCGCCGCCGCCGGCCAATGAGCGGCAGCAGGAAGACAAGATGTTGCCGGTGGCGAAGGAGTTCGCAGGGGGGTATTCGGCTGAGTTTCTGGAATTGATCGACCGTTTGCTGCTGTTGGCGTACACGGATCGGCCGCAGAGCGTATTTTCGGTCCAGAAGCGCTTGATCGGCCTGGCGCCATTCCGGACTGGATCGGCTGTCAAGCCGTCGCTTTTGAATGTAATCCGTGACCGATTGATTCGCGCCTTATGAAATACAGCCTATATCAGGAAAGCCGCAAGGGTGGACGCGCCGATAATCAGGATCGGGTGGGTTTCTCCTATACCCCGGACAGCATCGTGATGGTGCTGGCGGACGGCATGGGTGGCCACGCCAAGGGTGAGGTAGCGGCGCAAATCATGGTGGATACGGCCTTGGCCATGTTCAAGAGACTGGCCAAACCCAGTCTTGAGGATGTCACCGAATTTCTACTGGACAGTATTTACGCGGCTCACCAGACCATCAACGAATATGCGGTCAAGAAGAAACTAAAGGATACCCCGCGGACCACCTGCACGATTTGTATCGTCCAGTCCGGCCGGGCCTGCTGGGCCCATGTCGGCGATTCCCGGTTATATCACTTCAGCTTTGATGAGTTGATCTCCCGGACCCGCGACCACTCCGCCGTCCAGGCCTTGCTGGACGACGGCTTGATTACCGAGCTTGAGGTCAATAATCATCCGGATCGGAACAAGCTATACAACGGCGTCGGTGGCTTTATTTTGCCCAATATCGAGCTCTCGGCCGGGGTTGTCGTGCGGGAAGGCGATGTCTTGCTGCTGGTTTCGGATGGCTTCTGGTCGGAATTGGCCACCGACGAGATGTTGTCTACGCTACGGGCCTATTCCCTGAAGCAGTCCCTTATCCATCTGCTTGACCAGGCTGAATATCGGGCCGCCGGCCATGGTGACAATCTATCGGCCATTGCCTTGCGTTGCGGCGAAGACCTGTCCGACAGCGCTGTAAAAGAGCCACTTGGTTTCGACATGGAGGGTTTCACCACCGAGTTGCGGGAGTTGGAGGAAAAACTTCACAAGTCGCAACCCGCCATGAGCGACTTCGACATCGACAAGGCCATCGAAGATATCCAGGCCGATCTACTGAAACATAATCTCGATAAATAAGGGTGAACATGACCGATTTCAGCCGCCCCTCCGGGCGCGATCCCAATACCTTACGCGCTATCCGCATCACCCGCCGCTACACCAAACACGCCGAAGGCTCGGTGCTGGTCGAATGCGGCGACACCAAGGTCATCTGTACCGCCAGCGTGCTGGAGAAGGTGCCGTTCCACGTCAGGGGCAGCGGTGCCGGCTGGCTGACCGCTGAATATGGCATGTTGCCGCGCGCTACCCATACCCGAGGCGATCGCGAGGCGGCCCGGGGCAAGCAGAGCGGCCGCACCCAGGAGATTCAGCGGCTCATTGGCCGTTCGCTGCGGGCGGCGGTCGATCTGGCAAAACTCGGCGAACGGACGATCCACATCGATTGCGACGTCATCCAGGCTGACGGCGGCACTCGTACCGCCAGCATCACCGGCGCCTGGGTGGCAGTGCATGACGCCATGGCGTGGCTGGTCAAGGAAGGTCGTATCCCCGAGGCGGCGATCCGCGACCATGTTGCGGCGATCTCGGTCGGCATCTACCAGGGCGTGCCGGTGCTGGACCTCGATTATGCCGAGGACGCCCACTGCGACACCGACATGAACGTGGTGATGACCGGCGCCGGCGGCCTCATTGAGATTCAGGGCACCGCCGAGGGCGCGCCGTTCACGCGCACCGAACTGAATGCGCTGCTCGACCTGGCCGAGGCCGGCATTGGGCAACTGGTGACCGAACAGAAACAGGCTATAAGCGAGGATTGAAATGAAAAAAGTGGTGATTGCCTCCAACAACCCCGGCAAGCTGCGCGAGATTCAACAGATACTCGCGCCCCTGGACATCGAGGCGCTGCCCCAGGGCGGCTTTGGTGTGCCGGAGTGCCCCGAGCCGCACGTCACCTTTGTCGAAAACTGTATCGCCAAGGCCCGCCATGCCTCGGCGCACACCGGCCTGCCGGCCCTGGCCGACGATTCCGGTATTTGCGTCGATGCCCTCAACGGCGCGCCGGGCGTCTATTCGGCGCGTTACGCCGGCGAACCCAAATCCGATCAGCGCAACAACCAGAAACTGCTGGAGACGTTGAAGGGCAACCCTAACCGCAAGGCCCATTACTACTGCGTCATGGTCTATGTCCGTTATCCGGACGATCCCCAGCCGATCATCGCCGAGGGCGCCTGGCACGGCGAGATTATCGACCAAGCGCGTGGCGCCGGCGGCTTCGGTTATGACCCCTATTTTCTAGTGCCAAGGTTTGGCAAGACCGGCGCCGAGTTGACCGCCGAGGAGAAAAACGGCATCAGCCATCGGGGTCAGGCGCTGCGGGCGCTAGCTGCCAAGCTGCAAGCGGACGGTTGATTACCTCGGCCTCTTGTTCGCTGTCGGCGCCACCCGTGCGGCTCGCGCCGCCGCCGTTGTCGCTGTACGTCCATTTCCCTTGGTGCCTGCGCAAGTGCCCGTACTGCGATTTCAATTCCCACGCGGTCCGGGGTGAGATACCGGAAGCGGCCTATATCGATGCCCTGATCGGTGAGGTGGAGCGCACCTTGCCCGAGATATGGGGCCGTCCGGTGGCGACTATTTTTATCGGCGGCGGTACGCCCAGCCTGCTCACGCCGGAAGGTGTAGACCGTTTCCTGACTGCCATGAGGACGCTGTTGCCGGTGCGGCCCTGGGCGGAGGTGACCCTGGAGGCCAATCCGGGCGTCTTCGAGGTGGCCCGTTTTCGGGCCTATAAGGCGGCCGGCGTCAATCGCTTGTCGATCGGCATCCAAAGCTTCGACGACCGCCATCTGCACGCCCTGGGTCGTATCCACGACAGCCGCGCGGCGAGAGCGGCGGCGGAGGCCGGTCGGGAAATATTCGAGCAGCTCAACCTGGACCTGATGTATGCCCTGCCGGGGCAGACGTTGCCGGAGCTGGAGGTCGACCTGGCCACCGCCTTGGACTTCGCACCGAGCCATTTGTCCTGCTACCACCTGACCCTGGAGCCGAATACCGCCTTCGCCGCCGCGCCGCCGCCGCTGCCCGATGACGATCTGGCAGCGGCCATGCAGGATCGGGTTGAGGAGGTTCTGGCGGACGCGGGTTACGACCATTACGAGACATCGGCCTTTGCCCGGCCCGGCCAGGCTTGTCGGCACAATCTCAACTACTGGCAATTTGGCGATTACCTGGGCATCGGCGCCGGGGCTCATTCCAAACTTAGCTTCCCCGACCGGGTGATCCGGCGAGCGAACCGGAAATCGCCGCGCGAATATCTGGCTGGCAGCGCGCCGGCCGACGAGCGGCTACTGGGGATCGATGACCTGCGCTTTGAGTTCATGATGAACACGCTGCGTTTGACGGCCGGGTTTGAAAGCGGTTTGTTTACCGAACGTACCGGCCTGGGCTGGGAGACCGTGCTGGCCGATGTTGGTCAGGCCGAGTCGCGTGGGCTGCTGGAACGGCAAGGTCTGACCGTGCTGCCGACGGCGCTGGGCCGGCGCTATTTGAACGATCTGTTAGAGATATTTCTGACCTGATTCAGCTTTCCAGAGCGCCGCTGAGCCAGAACGCCTGGCCCTTGTCGAGGAACTCGTCAACCGGGATGTAGTGTGAGCCATCGCAGGAAAAGGTGAGGCCGACCACGCCGTTGAAGATATTCAGGGTGCCGGTGCGCAGGTAGAACATCTCATCCATCAGGCGCAGCCCGCGCAGGTTGTCGAGTACCGGACGAATCTTGCTTATATCGACCATGGCATCGGCGGGGTAGGGCCGACTCGGGTAGGTCAGGCAGATGTCCGGATCGGTCAGGGCATCGATGTCGAGCAGGCGGTAGCGCAGCGGATCTTCGGTCAGCCAGATGACCGCCCGGCTGCTGGAAAAATGCAACATCACATGGTGGACGCCATGGCTCATCATCAATTCTTCCACCACCGACATCACGGTGTCGACGTGGCTATCCATGAGGCTTTCGGCCCGGGTCTGGTGAAACACCGTACCGCGAATCGCTGGGTCGCCCTTGACCTGACGCCAGTAGGCCGGCTCCTCGTAGATATGCCGGGTGATCGGCAGGTCGCGCAAAGCGAAATCGGCGCCGATAAAGCCCAGCACCCGCCAGTCGGGGCCGCGCACCAACTGGATGGCGGTCAGCGAAGGCCGTTTGGCGCGCAGGCTGATGTAGGCCTCGGAAAGCAGAAAACCGTCAGCCGGGACGATCTCGCGCATATAGGGGCGTTGCGAGCGGTCGCGACCGAGGTCGGCGCCGACCAGGCCGTTACGACCGATGTTGTGGGTGATCTGGATGCCTTCGGTGTTCAGTGCGTACATGAACTTGACCGAAGGCACCTTGGCAAAGGAATCGAACAACGCCGCCTCTAGCGCTTCGCGGTCATGCCAGACCAGGCTGGATACCGTGGCGGCCTGGGTCAGCGGTTCGCGCAGCAGCGATTTCAGAACCTCACGCTGTTCGATGATCGCGTTTTGCAAAGTACCTTTGGGTGGTTTCATGTCGAGTCGTGGATAATTATTTTCGGACGAGTATAGCAATGCTAGGAGCCTGTCGGACTTATGGGGATCGAAGCGAAAATTCGGCTGGGTGAGGACAGATTTTGCCGATTTTGCTGGTTAATAGTCGTTCTATTGACCAAAAAAGCGGTGAAATATGGGCCGCTCAGGCGGATTTGCAGCCGATTCATCATAAGTCCGACAGGCTCCTAGGTTAAGGAAAAGATATGGCATTGAAACTACGTTTAACGGGCAGCCTGTTGATTATGCTATTAGGGCTGCCGCCGGTACTGGCGGCCGAGGTCGCACCGGACGCCAATGCGACGCTGGCGCAACAGTGCCGACAAGCCTATCGACAGGAAAATCAGATGTTCGTTCTCGATAACTGTCCCGAGGCGGCTTGGGCGCTGGCGCGCGCGCAATGCGAGCGCCAGGCCAATAGCATCGCACCCCGCTATGTCGAGTTCTGCCGCCGGTTTTATACCGGTACGGCGCCGATCTACGGTAACTAAGCAAACCGCTGGCCATGCTCCCGTGTGGCGTGGAAGCCGACCTGCGGCCATTTCTCGATCAAGAGTTCGAGGTTGTAGCGGTTGGTGGCGAGATAAACCGGGTTGCCGTCAACATCGATGCCCATCCGTAGTTGCTGGTCACGCTCGAACTGGCGCCGTACTGAGTCGTCGGGGAAGGTGAGCCAGCGCGCGGTGTGGATGTCGGCCGGGGCATAGATGGCATCGACGCCGTATTCGGTCGATAGTCGCTGGGCCACCACTTCGAATTGCAGTTGTCCCACCGCGCCCAGCAGCAGGCCGCCGCCGACGGTTTCGAAGACCTGGATGGCGCCTTCTTCGCCCAGCTCCTTCAGTCCTTTTTGCAACTGCTTGGACTTCAGCGGGTCGCGCGGCCGGGCGGTGCGGAACATCTCCGGCGCGAAGTAAGGTATGCCCTTGAAGTGCAGCGCTTCGCCCTCGGTCAATGTGTCGCCGATCTGCAATTGGCCGTGGTTGTGGATGCCGATGATGTCACCGGCCACGGCGTCTTCCATGTGGACCCGCTCGTTGGCCATGAAGGTCAGCGCGTTGGCCAGCTTGATCTCCCGTTTAAGGCGCTGGTGCTGGACCTTCATGCCCGGCGTATAGCGCCCGGAACAGACCCGGAAGAAGGCGATACGGTCGCGGTGCTTGGGGTCCATGTTGGCCTGGATCTTGAACACGAAGCCGGTGAACGGGGCCTCGGCCGGCTGAACAATGCGGCCATCGCCATCCCGTTCCTGGGGCGGCGGCGCCCATTCGATCAGGGCTTGCAATATCTCCCGGACGCCGAAGTTGTTGATGCCGGAGCCGAAGAACACCGGGCTTTGCTGGCCGGCCAGGAAGGCGGTGATGTCGAACGGGGTACTGGCGGACTGGATCAGTTCCACGTCGGCGCGCGTCGGCCCCATCTCCAGCGGGAACAGCGCGTCCAGTTTCGGGTTGGCGATGCCGTCGATCAGCTCGGTTTCGCCGCCGGCCTTTTCCTCGCCCGGCGTGAACAGCAGGGTCTGGTCGTGCAGCAGGTGGTAGACGCCACGAAAGGTCTTGCCCATGCCGATTGGCCAGGTCACTGGCGCGCAGTCGATCTTTAGCACCGCCTCGATCTCTTCCAGCAGTTCAACCGGCGGCTTCACCTCGCGGTCCATCTTGTTGACGAAGGTGATGATCGGCGTGTTTCTCAGCCGGCAGACGTCGAGCAGCTTGATGGTCTGCGCCTCGACACCCTTGGCGGCGTCGATCACCATCACTGCGGCATCGACGGCGGTTAGCACCCGGTAGGTGTCTTCGGAGAAGTCCTGGTGGCCGGGGGTGTCGAGCAGGTTGATGACGTGGCCGGCATAGTCGAACTGCATCACCGAGCTGGTCACCGAGATGCCGCGCTGTTTTTCCACCTCCATCCAGTCTGAGGTGGCGTGGCGGTTGCTTTTCCGGGCCTTGACCGTGCCGGCCATCTGGATGGCGCCGCCGAACAGCAGCAGTTTTTCGGTCAGCGTGGTCTTGCCGGCATCAGGGTGGGAGATGATGGCAAAGGTGCGGCGGCGTTGCACGTCGCGCAGGATGTCGGGTGGTAAGGCGGTCATGGGTCGCAGGTTGGTCCCGTCTGCGCGGGAACGATAAAACGGGAAAGGGCGCGATTATACCGGCTCAGATCACGACGACCTTGTTTCTCCCGGTGCGCTTGGCCTGGTAGAGGGCATCGTCGGCGCGTTTGAACAGGCTGTCGTAGTCGTCGCCCGGCTTGAAATGGGCGGCGCCGATGCTGATGGTCAGGTGTCCGGCCTTGGCGAAGGGGTAGTCGGCGACGGCAAGGCGCAGCTTCTCTGCCGTGGTTGCCAGGCTGCCGCCGTTGACGTTGAAGGTAATCAGGCAGAACTCTTCGCCGCCGACCCGGAAAAAGTCATCGGCCTCCCGTTTGGTGTTTCCGATCAACCTGGACAGTTCCTTTAGCACCTCATCGCCGACGCTGTGACCTTGATGGTCGTTGACCTCCTTGAAGTGGTCAATATCGAGCATCAGCAGCGCCAGGCCGCGAGGGTAACGCGACTCCTGGCGGATTTCGAGGGTCAATATCTCGTCAAACTTACGGCGGTTGTAGATGCCGGTGAGTTGATCGGTGACGGCCAGGTTCTGCAATTTCTTTTCAATTGTCTTGCGCTGGCTGATCTCATGACGCAAATTTTCATTCTTCTGGCTCAGCTCGATGGTCCTTTCCTCAAGCAGAAAACTACTATGGCTCAACTTGATCTCGGCGTTTTCCCTGTGGCGCAGCAGGATCGTATTCTGGACGACCAGCAACAGGATGACGACGCTGGCCAATAGCCTGACCCAGAGCCTGGATGGCTCCGGATTGAGCAGCAGTTCCAGATAGGTATTATCGGGGCGGAAGAAATGACATTCGAACAAGATGTCCAGGGCCCAGAATAACGCCGCCGCGCCAATACCTGCGGCCATGGCCAAGTGGGAAGAGGTTCTCGATACGGTGTTCATGGCGGGCGCTATACGGGTGGCGGTCAGGTCCGGGATGGCTCGAAAATGGCATCCAGATTCAAGCCGTCGCAATAGTCGAGAAAATCGCCGCGCAAGGTTGGGATATGGGTCTCAGCCGGGATGCCGACGGTCATGTTTACTGAAAACATCGTTGTGCCGGTGTGCGGGGCCGGGTAGGTGTCGGTGGCCAATTCCTCGATATTGATGCCGCGTTGGGCGAAGAAATTGGCCAGGTTATGGACGATGCCGGGATGGTCCATGGCCACTACGTTGATGTTGTAGGGTACCAGGGGCGTCTTGCGTTCGATCCCCTTGGTGCGCTTCTGGACGATGCTCAGGCCGAGTTCGACGCCGACCGTGGCCAGCCTGTCCTCCAGCTTGGTCAGGGCGTCCCAGCGCCCGGAAACCAGCATGATGATGGCGAACTGATTGCCCAGCAACGCCATGCGCGATTCCTCGACGTTGCAGCCGGCATCCAGTATGCGGTTGGTGAAGCGTTGAACCAGACCGACCTGATCTTCGCCGGTAGCGGTAATCGCGAGGTAGTCACAGGGGCTTTGGGAGGTCATACGAATATCCAATCTCGATCTTTAAGTCGAATTCTAGACGCTGTGGGTGAAATGGCGCGGCCCGCCTTATCGCGGGCCGAAAACGGCGGCCAGAAACGTGCCCAGTTGAGTCCAGGAGTCTTGGTCGGCGGCGGCATTATAGGCGATCGGTAGGTTGAACTGCTTGCCCAGCCGGTCGGCATCCGGGTTGGTGAAGCTGTGTTTGGCGCCCGGATAGCTGACCAGACGATAGTCCACACCGGCGCTTTCCATCTCCTTGACGAAGGCATCGACCTGGGCCTTGGGCACCATGGCGTCATCGGCGCCGGTGTAAATGGCGATTCGGGCCTTGACCTTGCCAGGCGCAGCCGGCGTAGCCGTCGCCAAGGCGCCATGGAAGCTGGCCACGGCCTTCAGCGGGGCGCCCAGACGGGCCATGTTGAGCACCACGCCGCCGCCAAAGCAGTAGCCGATGGCGGCGATCTGGCCCTGGGCGACGGTCTTGTGGGCCACAAGGAATTTTCTGCCCGCCTCAAAACGCGATTGCGCCAGCGGCATGTTCTTGTTGACCTCGGCGGCGAACTTGCTGGCCTCGTTTGGATGCTCGGCCGTCTTGCCGTCGCCGTACATGTCCAGGGCCAGGGCGGTGTAACCCATCTCGGCCAGCATCGTGGCACGCTTGCGTGCGTAGTCGTTCAGCCCCCACCACTCATGCACCACCAGCACGCCGGGGCGCTTGGCCTTGATGCCCGTGTCGTAGGCCAGATAGCCTTTCATGACGACGCCATGGTCGCGGTAGTTGACGACCTCGCCGACGACCTTGGCCTGGGCGGTCACAGTGAACAGCGCCAGACTCAGCAGAAAGAATATGAACTTGCGCATGATTGTCTCCGGTCGGTTTATTTAGGAGCCTGTCGGGTCGCCGGCCAGATAATACCAGCGTCCGGCGATCTTCTCGAAGCGGCTGATTTCGTGCATCCGGAAGGCTCGCCCGGCGATCTTGTAACGGGCCACAAATTCCACCGTGGCATGGTCTTCGTCAAGTTGGCGGCATAGTTTTACCGTCAGCCCCAACCACTTGGCCGGTCTGTCCGCCTTCAGGTTCAAGGCCTCCGGCCGGGTATCCGGGTGCCAGGTGGTCAGCAGATAAGCCTCGTCTTCAAGAACGTAGGCGGTATAGCGCGAACGCATCAGACGCTCGGCGTCCGGGGCCGGTGCGCCGGATAGGTATGGGCCGCAACAGTCGGCCAGGGCCGTGGCGCGGCCGCAAGGGCAGTGTGGGTTCATGGGGTGTTCGGGCAGATGGCGTTCAGCGGGCAGTCGGCGCAACGCGGTTGAGGCCGGCAATAATCCTTGCCCAGACGCACGATTAGGGCGTGATATTCGTTGTACAGGCCGATCTCGGCCGGTAGCACGGCCTCGAAGCGCGCCTTGATGGCGGCGTAGCTATCGGTCTCGTCCAGCAGCCCCAGACGACCGAAGGCGCGGCGGGTATAGGCATCGACCACGAAGCTGGGCAGGTTCAGGGCATACAGCAGGATCGAATCGGCCGTCTCCTCGCCGATGCCATGCACCGCCAGCAGGTCGCGGCGCAATTCCGCCAGCGTGCCCTGCCTGGCCAGGGTTTCCGGCGCATCCACCACGCCACGCGCGGCGAGGAACTGGCACAAGACCTTCAGGCGCTTGGTCTTGACGTTGAAATAACCGGCCGGGCGGATCAATTCGGCCAGCCGATCGTCCGTCAGGTCTAGGACAGCGCGGCAGCTCAGGGCGTCGGCCCGCACAAGGTTGGCGATGGCCTTCTCGACATTGCTCCACGCCGTATTCTGGGTCAGCAGCGCGCCGACCATTACCTCGAACGGGGTTTGTCCTGGCCACCAATGCTGAGGGCCAAAGCGGTTGAAGAGTAAATCGAAGGGCGCGCGCAAATGCTTCATGATGGCGCTATGATGCAGTCATGCGAGTCACAATTCTAGGCGCCGCCCGCGAAGTCACCGGCTCTTGCTACCTGGTCGAGTCGGAGCGGCTTCGTTTTATCGTCGATTGCGGCATGTTTCAGGGTGGCCGCGAGGCCGAGGCCAAGAACCGGCGCTTTCCGGTCGGCTTCAATCCCGATGGCCTGGATTTCGTCCTGCTGACCCATGCCCATATCGACCATTCCGGGCTGCTGCCCCGTTTGGTTAGTCTGGGTTTTCGCGGCCCGATCTATTGCACCGATGCGACGGCCGATTTGCTCGGCGTGATGCTGCCGGACGCCGCCCACATCGCCGAGAAGGAGGCGGAGTGGCATAACTATTCCAAGCGCAAAAAACGCGGTGAGCTGCGTGGCGAAATCGCGCCGCTGTACACCGTGGAACAGGCTAAAACGACCCTGAAGCGGTTGAAGCGCAAGGAATATGGCCAGTGTTTTGCCGCCCATGACCGTGCTCGGGTGTGCTTCCGGGATGCCGGTCACATACTCGGCTCCAGCAGCATCGAGCTTTGGCTTGAAGAAGCGGGAAAGACCACCAAGCTGGTCTTCTCCGGGGACCTGGGTATGCCCCGACGGCCGATCATGAACGACCCGACGCCTATTGCCGAGGCCGATTATCTATTCGTGGAATCCACTTACGGCAATCGCCTGCACAAGAGCCTGGAGGCCACGGTCGAGGAACTGGCCGCTGCCGTGACCGAGACGGTCCAACACAAGAAAGGCAATGTAATTATCCCGGCCTTCGCGGTCGGCCGGACCCAGGAGATACTGTATTTTCTGCTTGACTTGATCCGTCAGGGACGCATCCCGGGCAGCATCGCCATCTTTGTCGATTCGCCGATGGCCACGGCGGCCACCGAGATCACCATGAGGCACATCGACCTATTGGACGAAGAAATGCACCAACTGGTTGACTGGCAACAACGTAACGGCAACCGCCTGCCCTACATCCGCTTCACCGAAAGTCCGGAAGACTCCATGGCGCTGAACAGCATCAAACAGGGTGCCGTCATCGTTTCGGCGTCCGGCATGTGCGACGCCGGGCGGATCAAGCATCACCTGAAGAACAACCTGCCGCGCCAGGAATGCACGGTCATCATCGCCGGTTTTCAGGCCCAGGGCACGCTCGGGCGGAAACTGGTGGACGGCGCGACCTATGTCCGTCTGTTCGGCGAGTCGGTCCCGGTGCGGGCGGCGATTCGCACCCTGGGCGGTCTGTCCGCCCATGCCGACCGCGATGCCTTGCTGGGCTGGTTGGCCGGGTTCGAGAAAGCGCCAAAGCGAACCTTCGTCATCCATGGCGAGGAGGAAACAGCCCTCGGCTTCGCCGCTTCGATTCGCGAGCGTTTCGATTGGTCGGTGGAGGCGCCGGAGGTCGGCGCCAGCTATGACCTTTAACGCGGCAACTCGAAGCTGAAATAGTTGCCGACCGCGCCTTGCATCTCGCTCAGGGCCAGGTGTCGTTGCTGCTGTGGCGGATATGAAATCTGGTTGCTCTGACAGCTCAGGCTGCGCACCGGGCTATTGCGGTCGCTATTCAGGCGGAACTCGGTGACGTAATAGACCTGGCTTGGACCGCCGCCACGGCCGAACAGGCCCAACATGCCGACGTTGGGCGACACCGGCATACCGGCAAAGTCCTGAATCCGTCTTTCGACCCTAGCGACCTCGAAACGCCCTGGTGCGACCGGTAGTGGCGCGTCGCGGACGGTATCCAGCTCGAAGATGCAGTACGGTTCGGTATCCTGCACGGCGTTGCTGGCGACCGGATGGCCGAATTGCAGTCGCACGGTGGCCGATCCTGCCGGGACGGTCAGGGTTTGTTCCAGTCCAATGCGCATCCCGCCTGAATAGGCGTAGTAGGACGATTCGGGACCATGGAGCGCCGGCCCCTGACAACCGGCGAGCAAAGTCAGCGAGAACGGCGCAATCCAGCGTTTCATGGCGAATTCCTTGTGGTCGGTTCCTGATGAGACAATACGCCATCACAACTGTTCCGGCTCGACGGATAATGGATCGGCTGCGCATCGACAAGTGGCTTTGGGCCACGCGTTTTTTCAAGACCCGTAGCCTGGCCAGCCAGGCAGTTGACGGCGGCCGGGTGAAGCTGAACGGCGAGCGCGCCAAGCCGAGCAAAGAGGTCAAGCCGGGCGACCGGCTGGCGATCCAGATCGGCGAATACCAGTGGGACGTAGTGGTATTGCAGTTAACCGAGCGGCGCGGGCCGGCCGAAATGGCCCGGACGCTGTATGAAGAGAGCGAGGCCAGCCAGGCCCGCCGGCGGGAACAAACGGCCACGCGGCGGTTGCGGGCCGAACCAGCGGAACCGATCAGAGGCCGGCCGACCAAGCGCGACCGCCGCTTGATCCACCGTTTTACTCATATTGATTGACTGGAAAAACATGTACGACATCATCATCATTGGCGGCGGCGTCAGCGGCATTAGCGTCGCGGCGCGCGCCACGCGGGCCGGCAAAAATGTTCTGCTGCTTGAAGCGGGCGACCGTTTGGGCGGCTGCGTCCACACCTGGCAGCCGACTGAAGGCTTCTGGCTGGAACTGGGCGCCCACACGGCCTACAACTCCTATGGCGCGCTGCTGGCGCTGAATGGCGATCCCGGTTTCGGCAACCTGATCCCGCGCGCCAAGGTCGGCTACCATTTTCTGGCCGCTGGCCATGTGCAATCGCCCTTTGTCCGGCTGTCCTTTATTGATGCCGTGCGCCATCTGCCGTTTAACCTCGGCCTAAAAAAGACCGGCCTCGACGTCGAGACCTATTTCACCCGTCTGCTTGGAGCAGGCAACTGGCGGCGACTGCTGGCGCCGGCCTTCGCCGCCGTGTTATCGCAAGCCGCCGGCCCATACCCGGCGGAGTGGCTATTCAAACGCAAGCAGCGGGAACAGACAGCGCCACGCAAATTCACCCACGCCGCCGGTCTGCAAGGCTGGCTGGCGGACCTGGCGGCCGGCGTCACGGTGCGTTATGGCAGCCGGGTCGAAGGCCTGGTGCATGACGCTGATGGAGTCCAGGTCCGGCTGGTGGGCGAAACCCTGACTGCCCGCCGAGTTGTTATTGCCACGCCGCTTGATGTTGCCGCGACCCTGCTCGCCGGCATTGATCCCGCTCTAGCGGTACGGCTGGGCCAGACCGCCATGGCCGAGATCGAGACCTATGCCGTGGTGCTGCCGGTAGCCGTTGTTAAGTTGCCGCCGGTGGCTGGCCTGATTGGCGGTGACGACGCCTATTTCTCCGCCGTCAGTCGCGATTATTTGCCACATCCCCAATGGCGCGGCTTCGCCTTCCATTTCAAGCCCGGCCTGCTGGATGATGCCGGCAAGCGCCGCAAGGCGGCCGAAGTGCTGGGCTGCGCGCCGAACGACTTCGCCTTCGAGCAGTCGAAGCTTAATCGTCTGCCAGCGCTGACGCCGGCCTCTGTAGCCTTCGCCGCCGAACTCGATGCCCGGCTGGCAATGACCCCAATACGGCTGGCGGGCAATTACCTGAACGGTCTGTCGCTGGGCGATGCCGCCCAATACGCGGCCGACCATTGCCAATAAGGAGCACACCATGATCCGCGTACTTATTCCACTGGCCCCTGGTTTTGAAGACCTGGAAGCCGTCACCATCGTCAACCTGCTGCGCCGCGCCGGTATCGAGGTCGTCACCGCCGGCCTGCAACCCGGCCTGGTCACGGGCGCGCGCGGTATGCGCATGGAACCCGATGCCCTGCTCGACGACGTGCTGGACCGCGACTTCGCCATGATCGCCCTGCCCGGCGGTATGCCTGGCGCGGAAAATCTCAAGAATGACGCCCGCATCCAGACCCTGCTCAAGAAGATGGCCGGCGCCGGCAAATATACCGCCGCTATCTGCGCCGCCCCTATCGCCCTGGCACAGGCTGGTCTGCTGGACGGCAAACGGGCCACCAGCTACCCCGGCTTCATCGAAAAGTTGGCCATCCCCGGCGCGCATTTCACCACCGATTCAGTGGTCGTGGACGGCAAGGTGGTCACCTCGCGCGGCCCCGGCACGGCCATGGATTTCGCCCTCGAACTGGTGCAATTGCTGGCCGGCGAAGCGACCCGCAATAAGGTAGAGGCGGGACTGGTACGGGGGTAGGTCGGTATCTATCCTGACAAGGCGGGTTTCATGGGCTTGGAGTTGCCGGGATAAATCCAGCCCCTGTTTGCCAAGCGCTTAACGCTGGCCGAAAAAGAAGGAGGAGATGAGATGCTGAGAATCCTGATGTTTGCCTTTTTTATGCTGTCTGGCAGTTTATTCGCAGTCGCCGCCGACGAGCCCGCTCCTGGCTACCATGAGACGCCAGGCTGGTTCAAGGTATCTTTCCTGGATTTGCGTGAGGACGTGAAGGAGGCCACCCGGGCCGGCCGTCGGGTGATGCTCTATTTCTACCAGGACGGCTGCCCTTATTGCGCCAAACTGCTACGGGATAATTTCGGCCAGAAGACCATCGCCGACAAGACCCGTCGGCATTTCGATGTCATCGCCATCAATATCTGGGGCGACAGCGAGGTGACCGATATGGCAGGGCGGGTGGCGCCGGAAAAGTCCTTCGCCAAATCGTTGCGGGTGCAGTTCACGCCGACCTTGCTGATGCTGGATGAAAGGGGTGAGGCGGCGCTGCGTCTCAATGGCTACATCCCGCCGCACAAGTTCGCGGCTGCGCTCGATTTTGCCGCTGGCCGTCTGGAGAAAAAACAGAGTTTCACTGACTACCTGGCGGCACACGTCAGAGAGCCGGCCAGCGGCAAGTTGCATTCCGAACCCTGGTTGCTGCGGCCGCCCCTCAAACTCGCCGTCGGCAAAAAAGCCGGCAAGCCGCTCTTGGTACTGTTCGAGCAAAAGGAATGCGCCGCCTGCGACGAGCTTCATGGTGAAGCGTTTCCCCGTCCTGAGGTCGCGGCGCTGCTACGAAAATTTCAGGTAGCGCAAATCGACATGGCCTCGCCCGAGTCGGTACAGACACCCGGTGGCAAGACCCTGCCGGCGCGCGACTGGGCAGGCAAAATCGGCGTCTTCTATACGCCCAGCCTGGTGTTCTTCGATGTCGGCGGTCGCGAGGTGTTCCGGGTCGAAGGTTATCTGCGCCCCTTCCACCTAGCATCCTCACTGGACTACGTAGCCTCCGGCGCTTACCGCAATCAGCCCGAATTTCAACGCTTCATCGAGACGCGGGCAGCGGCGCTGCGGGCAAAGGGGAAATCGGTGGAGTTGATGAAGTAACCCGGATATTGCCTGTGCCGCTTGACCACCATATCCGGCAAGCGCCTTCATCGGAAACCATGCAGGGGCCGACCGGGCTGTGCGGGGTGCAGGCGGCGCCGAACAGGCAGCACTGGTTGGGGTAGATTTTCCCCAGCACGACCGAGGCGCAATCGCAGCCGGGCGGCATTTCGCCGCTGCGTCGACGGCTCGGGGCGGCATGGTTGGGGAAACGTAGTCGGGCATCGTGGCCGGCGTAGCCGGGTTTCAGTGCATAGCCCGAGTTCGCGATGACGCCGATGCCGCGCCAGTTGGCATCGACTACCTCCAGGGTCTGGTTCAGCAGGCGTTGCGCGGTCCGGTTGCCGCCGGCATGGGCGACCTCCGGGTAGCAGTTGTCGAGAAAAATCCGCCCGGTCTGGCGTTGTTTCAGGACCGAGTAGAAGGCTGCCAGCAGCGATTCCGGGGTGAAGCCGGCGACGGCGGTCGGCAGGCCATGATAGTCAACCACGAATTGCCACTCCTCCGGCCCCATGACGGCGGCGACATGGCCGGGCGCGATCAGGGCATTGAAACCTGGCGTGCCGGAATCGAGCAGCATGGCGATAGCGGGCCAGGTGAGTCGGCCGGACAGCAGAATGGTGAGGTTTTCCGGCAGCCCTTCGGCGATCAGGGCGGCGACCGGGGCGAGGGTGGTCTCGAAGCCGGCAGCGAAGAAGACGACCGGCCGGCCGGGATTCGCGCGGGCGATCTTTCCGGCCTCGGTCGGACTGGCGATGGGCCGCACGTCGCCGCCGGCCGCCTGGGCCTCGACCAGGGAGCGGACTTCGTCTTTCGGTACGTTGACCGGCACCCGCAACATATCGCCAAAGGCGACCAGGATGACCTGCTCCTGCAAGGCGAGCTGGATGGCCTGGTAAATGTCCTCTTCGGGGCAGACGCAGACCGGACAACCAGGGCCGGGAATCAGTTCGATGTTTGCCGGCAGCACGCCGCGCAGACCGGCTTGGGCGATGGACCGCTCATGACCGCCGCAGACGTTCATGATCTTGATCGGTCGGTCGATCTTTAGCGCCCGGATGCGATCCAGCCAGTCACGGGCCTCGCTCATGCCGTTTCTGTGTGCAGACGGGCGCCCTCCGGCTGGCTGGCGGGGCGCTGCGTCGCGCCGGCCTCGACCCGTTTGCGCTGCTCGATCAATTGCCCTTGCAGCCAGACCAGCCAGGCCATCATGCCTTCTCCTTTGCGCGCCGACAGGCGCAGGATGGGGGCCGGGTTGGCCAGGTTA
>Ga0210039_1000210_pt1 | contig 65074 bp, 54 predicted proteins | sample CryGeyCG2114_250_3_FD_185460 | JGI IMG/M metagenome (GOLD analysis project Ga0210039, IMG submission 185460) | Groundwater microbial communities from aquifer - Crystal Geyser CG17_big_fil_post_rev_8/21/14_2.50 (SPAdes) (version 2) | ecosystem: Environmental > Aquatic > Deep subsurface >...
CTTGCTTTGTTGACTGTCTTTCATCTCTACCACTTGGATTGATTTCTTGTTGTAGTTCGAATACTTGTAAATCCATCGATAAATTACCGCACCCGATAACCCATATCCCTTTTCCAGCTCTGATACACTGCCTTGGCCGCTTTCATAAAGCTCTACTATTCGCAATTTAAAGTCTTCTGAAAAACTTCGCCTTCGATTGATGCGTTTTCCCGTTTTTATCATCCATTTTTAGGTCTGTAAACGGTCAACCTAGTTCAGAGAAGGACAATAAGAGTTAAGAGTGCAGGAGGAAATAGAGGAAGTTGAGCCGCCTATTATGCCGTTATTCCAAGAAATGAAACATGTATTAATAAGGTTTCATGACGTAGCAATCTGTCCGTTCATTAATACAGCTGTGAAGAACAGAAAGATTGCTTCGTCACAAACTCCCGCTATCTCGAAGTTTGCTTCTCGCAACGCTTGCGCAGAAGCTACATCGAAGGGGCAATGACGAAATGGATTGAAATTCAAGCAGTTGTTTAACCCCTGTCATTTCAATATATTGATAAGCCTTTTAAAGGGCCCACCAAATTCAACCAATGACCAAAACCACCCGAACCTGGGCAATCTGCATTGTCCTTTGCCTGCTTAGCTTTTCCAAGCTTATTGCCCAAGGAGAAATCAAATACAAAACCTTTTCCTACTCCCAACTATTTCAAATGATCGCAGAAGAAGAGGATACTGTCTTTGAACTATCTAATGCACTTATCCGCATTAACCTACAAACAGACTCGCTATTCATGCTCGATAATGACAAACCACTCCGGCAAACGCCATTGGTCATAAACAAAGAAATACGATTGGATGGTGTGCATTTTGAAAACCCAATATTCAGGTCACTTAAAGACAATTTAAGCATTGGGTATCTCGCAAATATTCATTTCAAAAAGGCTGTTACTATTAGAAATACGGCTGCAATTCATATAACAGACTGTGAATTTGATGATTATATGAGCATAGGTGGCTCAGGCTTTATGTGTGCCGAAGTAAATGTTGTCGAAGAAAAATATGGGCTTAAGGATATGATTGAAATTGAAAACTCAAAATTCAAAAATGGTTTCAAATTCTTTTACAACTGTAATTTTCAAGATGACATACTAAAGACCACTGTTTCCATTTCGGGCAATGAAATTTGGTTAAATAAAGACACCAATTCCACCGAAAATGAATCGCAAATTACTGGCCATCAATTCGGTTCAATCAACCTAATGAATAATAAGATCTCTGGAGTTGGTTGGTTTGGAATAAATCACTCTGGCAATACATTTTATTTGGTAAACAATGAATTCACAGACTTGGCCTTGACCCTGTCATTTTACAATTTTCAACCTGATTATAATCTAGGTGTCTTTTCAAATAGATTCACTAATATTCCATTATTGAGTTTTCCTCTATTGAAATGGTCAGACAATATTGAACTCAAGCAATTTGACCAAGGTTTTGAATTCGAATCCGCCTTCGAATTTCTAGATGAAATGAAAGAAACCAGGTGGTCGATTGGAGGCCATGCCAGAGACTCACTTATCCAGATATTTCAGGAGACCGCACTCATAGAAAAAGAAGAGTCCTATAGTTCCAAAATCACGGAATTTGGCAATCTATATGATTACTTTAAACAACAACACGACAATAAATCTGCTAATCAGATCTATCGCCAAATGAAGGATTTAGAGACCAGCAGATTAGCTTATGAGTTTAGTGAGCAACCTAACTTCGACACTTTCTTCACTTGGAAAATCAATCAATTCTTAAAGGTTTTCTCGGCCTACGGAACAAGGCCCTCCAAAGCCATAATATTTTCATTATATGTCATCATAGCCTTTGCCTTAGTCTACCTCTTCTTCCCCAACCATTGGGACAGCCATGGCAAAAATCGAATCATGGACAGGTATCGCTTTTTCCTCAAATACGTGAACAGAGATTCAGGTATACACGAGGTCTATTTGGAAGAACAGAAGCAAGATTTACTCAATGCCGAAGACTTTAAAACTTACTTACTAGAACAAGGAAAAACAGCACCTAAATTCTTTATGGCTACTGCCATTCCGCTTTACAAATGGTCGGTGGCTGGCACGAACACCTTCTCATGGTTTTTGGAGAAAATCGATTTCCTCAAAGGCAAATGGAGCGAGACAGAACCCAGCAAACAAAGTGGCAAGTCTGTGTTGCTGATCACTGCTTTTCTGATTGCTTTGACTTACGACATCATCATCAAAATGCTAAATGCACTAATGCTGAGCATTAACACCTTTACCACGCTAGGTTTTGGAGAAATCCCTATCAAAGGGCTTCCGCGTTACTTAGCGATTATTCAAGGCTTTATCGGCTGGTTTATGCTGACGATATTCTCGGTTTCTCTTATTTCTCAATTGTTGAACTGATATGAAAAAGCTGCTCATCCTGCTATTCTTCCTCTGTATTTCAGCAGTTTGTTTTTCACAGGAAACAACGCTTAAAGAGTACTCCTATACCCAGTTTTTCAAAATGGTGGAGGCAGAAAAGGATAGTATTTTTAAACTGGAAAATGCCATTATTCAATTTGACGCCACAACAGATTCCCTGTTTCGAATTACTGAAGTTCGGGACTCTTTGGGTTATATTGAACTTCATCCTGTAAGGAAAGACAGCATCCATATTACAAAGGCATTGAACCTTAATAATGTACATTTTTTACCACGCTCAAATAAAAATCTCGTTGGTCTACCTTTAATGGTCTTTCATAAAGAGGTTAGGCTAAACAATCCCTACATAATTACCATTGCCAATTCTATTTTTAAGGAGAGATTTATTTATAGGGTTGATAAGGATCTTATAGATTTGAATTCCACAGACTATCTGGAAACCGATTATGACCAGACAACTTTTCAAAACTGTACCTTTTTAAAGGGTGTGGATGCCAGAAGAGTTTCTGAGTTGGAGGATAATCAACTTTTACCGATTCAAGTAGCCTTTTTAAAATGTTTATTCTTCCCCTTAGAAAATCAATACGCCCTTCATAGTAGTTTTAATTTCCCCTCAATAATTACGGTCGTCATAGCAAAATGTGAATTTAAAGGAAAAGGAAGGGTATCTATTACTTATGGCGGGAAAACCAAGATTATGTATATAGGAGAAAACTCATTTATTGAGCCTGTGGTTGAACTTACAGAAAGTGAATCCTTGAGTGATGTTGACTATTATGAAATAATCGAAAACACTTTTGTAAATCCACTTTTGGTTGATTTCCAATCTTCAGGCAAGCTTACTTTTGAATGGAGTCAATTAAAAAACGGAGTCTTTTCCGCCAGTAGTTATCAAATATTCGTTAGTGAATCTTCTTTTTCTGAAGGCTTTGAAAATTATTTTAGTTCTTTTATTGATCCTGCTATTGTTACAAAATATAGAGACGAATTCCGAATTGAAAACACAAAAGCTTACAGGGAGGAATCCAAACTCTATGGACAGTTTTATAAAAAATATAAAGAAGAGCAGGATATTGAGAGTGCAAACAAAGTTTATATTGATTTAAAGGATCTTCAAACTGCTCGTTTCAAATACCAATACCAAGAAAGCCCTAGTTTTAAAACCTTTTTTACCTGGAAGATCAATCAGTTTTTAAAAGTCTTTTCTGCCTATGGTACCGAGCCTGCACGGGCCATTATCTTTTCAATGTATGTAATTATCGCTTTTGCCTTAGTATACCTCTTCTTCCCTAACCATTGGGACAGCCATGGCAAAAATCGAATCATGGACAGGTATCGATTCTTTCTGAAATATGTAAACCGAGATTCGGGTATTCACGAAGTCTATTTGGAAGAACAGAAGCAAGATTTACTCAATGCAGAAGACTTTAAAGCTTACTTACTTGAACAAGGAAAAACAGCACCTAAATTCTTTATGGCTACAGCCATGCCGCTTTACAAATGGTCGGTGGCTGGCACGAACACCTTCTCTTGGTTTCTAGAGAAAATCGACTTCCTCAAAGGAAAATGGTCTGATACCGAACCGAGCAAGCAAAGTGGCAAGTCTGTGTTGTTGATCACTGCATTTCTGATTGCCTTATGCTACGACATCCTCATCAAAATGCTGAATGCCTTAATGCTCTCAATCAACACTTTCACCACCCTTGGCTTTGGCGAAATACCCATCAAAGGCCTGCCGCGTTACTTGGCCATTATTCAAGGCTTTATCGGCTGGTTTATGTTGACTATTTTCTCAGTTTCTCTTATTTCTCAACTATTGAATTGATATGAAAAAGCTACTATTCCTTTTTTTTCTTTTGCCCCTTACTCTGCAAGCTCAGGAAGATAAGCCTAAAAGGATTATCCCATCACTAACTGATTGGATCGAAGAGATCAATAATTGGCCAGATTCTATTTATGAAGTGAAAAACATTAAAGTTTTACTGGATGTAAAAAAAGATTCTCGGCTGATCGAGTCTTTTAGCCCTTCAAGGGATACTGTTAGAGAAAACATCGCGGCAATCGCAAATAAAAGTGTAACCGTAGAGGGACTTGAATTTGATAATTCTTTCGGAGTTGCTGAGGTAAAAGCCATTAAAAACATTCATTTTAAAGGTTGGCTACGCATAAGTGATTATACTTCAAGTCCTGTTCCTGGCTTTAGTTTTATAAACATGATTTTTGATGACCGCTTTACTATAAAGGGCTCGGATCGTTTTACTTATTTCAATTTTAGCAATTGTGAATTTAATACTTCAGTAGGCTTTTTTGATTTTACTGTCGATGCAAATATTGTAATAGCTCGTTCTGAAATAAACGGTTATTTACAAGCTACTCGAACTGCTGGAAAACCCTATTTGGATATAAGTAATAGCAAAATTGAAAGACTTGGCCTTCAATCGAGCCAACTTGGTGAGCTTACAATTCGCAATTCAGTCATTGGAGATCTATCTATTCAAAATGCTACTATTGAAACTACGGCACATTTAATTGATAACGACATCAAACAAATAGAAATAGCGGGTGCTCAACTGCCAGATAAGAATACCTATATCTCATTTGATCAGATAAGCGGAAAGCTCTATGTTGACCCTGTCAATCTAAATAATCCAATAGGCAATAAATATTACGTCAAAGACACTTTGGATTTCGAGCTTCGAGAAGAATATGACCTACTAATTTCGTCCTACAAACTCTTATTGGATGGTTATCAGAAGCGCGGAGATCAAGACAGTTATAATAACTGCTATGTGGAGCTGAAGGACATTGAAACAAGGCGATTGGCTTTTTTGTATGGAGAGAGGCCCACTTTTAAGAGCTATTTTACATGGAAGATCAATCAATTCTTGAAAGTCTTTTCAGCTTATGGAACAGAACCCGCAAGAGCTGTGATTTTCTCGCTTTATGTAATCCTTATTTTTGCCTTAGTATACCTCTTTTTCCCCAACCATTGGGACAGCCATGGGAAGAACCGGATTATGGATCGATATAGGTTCTTCCTCAAATATGTGAACCGAGATTCAGGTATACACGAGGTCTACTTGGAAGAGCAGAAGCAAGATTTACTCAATGCCGAAGACTTTAAAACTTACTTACTGGAACAAGGAAAAACAGCGCCTAAATTCTTTCTGGCTACTGCTATGCCGCTCTATAAATGGTCCGTGGCCGGCACAAGAACCTTCTCCTGGTTTTTGGAGAAAATAGATTTCCTCAAAGGCAAATGGAGCGAGACAGAACCCAGCAAACAAAGTGGTAAGTCTGCTTTACTGATCACTGCTTTCCTGATTGCCTTGTTCTACGACATCCTCATCAAAATGCTGAATGCCTTAATGCTCTCAATCAACACTTTCACCACCCTTGGTTTTGGAGAAATCCCCATCAAAGGACTCCCTCGTTATTTGGCGATTATTCAAGGTTTTATCGGTTGGTTTATGTTGACGATTTTCTCCGTTTCTCTTATTTCTCAACTATTGAATTAAAGTGAAAAACCCACCCCTAACCCCTCCAAGGAGGGGAATACCCAAAGATGACGATACAAAGAGCAAAATATAAAATAACCGTCATTGCTCCTTCGCTGTGTTCTTCGCTAGAGGCTACTGACACCGTTGAAAGTTACAACGCCAGAGAATTGAGGGGAATAGATTGGCAGTAAATAGATCCAAGTCGATAAAAAGTTAAGCGTAAAAGAGAAGGTCAAATTTAAACCGACAATGCAGTCCCTCCTTGAGGAGGGTAGTGAGGTGATTGAATAAGTTGCATTAAACTACTTCAGGATGAGAAATTCAACATCCTCGATTGTATCAAGGGTGGATGATACTCGGTTTTTAACTGACAATACACCTTTGCTTATTGGCAGTAAAAATGTCAATTGCAGTAAGCCTTTCTTATACTTCTGAAAAAGACCTCTGTGAGGTGACTTAAATAATGAGTTGGACGTTCTTAAGGCCCTTTGCGGTACTCCGCGTGCTTTGCGGTAAGATTAATCGCGAAAGTATTGAGGTTACTTTGAGTAACCTCAATACTCCTCTCTAAAACAGCATTCTATTTTTTATTCTTTGATCACTTATAATACAGCACCACTTTGGTTTCCTGAGGCAAAGCCCTATAAATGGAGGTGAGTTCTATCTTTGCGACTTTCACCACAAGGCTAGGCTGATAATCATAAGCACTCATTCCAATCAACGAGTTGATGAGCTCCCTTCGCCTTTTAGATTTATGAATTGATCTGAAAGCCTTTCCTACCCTTCTCTCCTCGCGAATGCTATCTTCGGTTTGCTCCAGAAATAAGTTAATTCCATTTTCTGCCGCTAGTTTCACATAGGCCGGTAAATAGACCAAACTGTCAGGCGTTGTCAATGAGGTGATCAGTTCATCAGGCGTTTTAGGCGCTTCCTTCTCAATAATCGGTTCTTTTACAATCGTTGCGCTGGACGAAGCAATAGTAATAGGTTTAGAAAATTGATTAAGATAAAGGCCAAGAGGTAAATCCTTTAGAAAGCGGTCAATTTCATATTCATCGATTCTCACATTATGAATAAAAACGCCATTCAAGAATAAATTCAAACTGCTATCGGGCAAGTTAACTACCAAAACCATTGAATCCTTTTTCGTTAGCGATAACAAAGCCTTTCGCAGGGCAATTTGTCTTTGAATCGAGTCATACCGAGGATTATTGATGATTTCTATTTGAGTGTCGGCATTGGTGTTTTCGGCAGATAATTGTGCTTCCCATGCCCTAATTTGAGCAATTGGGGCAAGCGTCAGCTTAAACAAAATGAGTATAAAAAGCAGCACCAGGATCCCAGCAGTGCCATAAAGGGCTAGCCTTATTTTCGACAATGAGGGTTTGGCAAAATCGTTCATGATTAAAAAATATACACTTTAGAACCAATCGGCAAAGACTTGTATATCAATTCCAAGTTCTCATCATTCAATCTTACACAACCGTGAGTCACGGGCAAACCCAAAAAGCGCTGGTAAAGCGTTCCGTGCAATAAATAACCATCGCCAATGCTTAAAGAATAGTCGCCTAAAACACCATATTCAAATCTTGATGGATGATTTGGTGAAGGTACTTTTAAGCCTTCTTCCACAAAGGCCCAATCAGGTTTTTTCCAAACAGGATTGACGGTTTTATTCAATATTTTAAACTCTCCCTTTGGGGTTTTAAAGATCCATTTCTTGTTTTCGCCTTGCTTCAATTTAATGTAACTGCCTGTAGAACAAATGTCCTTTTTAATTAGACGAGCCCCTTTGTAGAGGTAAAACTCGTTGGCAGTACTATTGATGACGATGTAATTCTTTTGAGGAGTATTCGCAGCAATTTTCTTTTCAAGAACGGCTAATTCCTTCTCGACCATGGCCATTACTTCATTTTGTTCCTCAACGCTCAATTTGGCGGTTGACTCATTCATAGCAATCGCGATGACCAATGGCTGAATATTGATCAACACAAGCACCAAAGCTAAGCTTGAAAGCGAAATCAGTATTGTTTTATAATATTTATACTTCTTCATTTTTTAACCGGGGCTAATTTCAAAGCCCCAACTATAATTACTGGTGTATTTTCCGCAGTCATTTCAAAAATCTTATCCATATCGCTATTCTCTAGCGCCACACAACCATCGGTCCAATCAATTCCTTTGCCCCCATCACCATGGATTTCGATCAGGTTGCCAATCGTGGCATTTTTAGGAATCAGTCCTTTTTCTTTATTCGTTTTAAACCTCTTTTTATCCTCATCATTCGGATAATTCAGCAGTAAAGCCTTGTAGTATTTGGTTTGCCCTTGGCCCTTTCTCTTCACCACTTTATAAATTCCTTCGGGCGTGGTTTTATCCCCAGAGCGCTGCTTATCTCCCATCCAATTAGCACCTAATTCCATGTCGAATGAATTGATCAATTTACCTCTGGAATAGACCAAGCACTTTCGTTCTAACTTATCAATGATGATTGCATTATTACCATTGCGTTTAGAGTCGTCAATGGCCCTTTCTACCCATTTTTTCCAAAGCGGATAGTCCACAAAAAACGCCTTAAGTGAATTCTCTGCAAAAGTGGTCAAGGTTTTGACATCCTTTTCCAAAATCCTAAGGTTGTCAACCATCATTGCTCCGTTGTTGTTGGATAAAGCATTTTTGGTTGCTTGATGAAGAATTCTGGTTTCAGCCAGTAATTTGGTCATGCTTTTGGTAAGCGGTAGATTTTTAAAAGTATGATCAAATAAGTTGAGCTGAACTTCTAGCTGATTCATTCTTGAAGTATAATTTGCCCAAGCCGTTTTATATGCTCTCTTCGCAGACTTTTCTGCCAATCTCGATAAATCAGCAGATTCAGCAGCAAATTGTTTGGTTTTGGTGTAGTCTTTGGCGAAAAACAGTTTCTTGTTTTCATGCCGCCAGTTGATCATCGCAGAATCATACAAAGCATTGGCTTTCTGATAGGTTTTTCCTGAATAAATCGATGCCTGACTTTTTTCCGCCAGCGATAAAAGCTCTCTAGCCTCTGTAAGCTCCTTTAAAGGGGGCTGCGGCATAATGTAACTTGGAAATAAAACGACAATCAGTAACAAAACAGCAATCAGCCCAGCAATTAACCACTTCACCTTCATATGATAACTCTAAAACAAAATCCCCTTCTGGTACATATATACCTTCAGGGGACTTGACTTTTTATAAACTATACAATCTTATTTTCTTCTTGGAGCAGCTTTGTATTTGCTGATCACATCAGTCAATTCAGTATTGATAGTCGATGCTTTAGATTTAGCAGCTGTTAATTTTTCTAAAGCAGTTTTTAAGTTACCACCTTGAACCAGAGTTTCTGAGTCAGCAATAGTAGCTTCTACCACATCTAATTCAGTTTTGATCGCTTCTAAAGCTGACTTACCTTCTTTACCAGTAGGCGCTTGCGTCATCAACTGTCTACCTTCTGCTACTAAAGTTTGAATTTCAGTAGTTGATGTAGCGATTTCTGATTTAATAGCTTCGATAGTGCTTGCAGTATTTGCTTCAACTTCAGTTGCAAATGCCACTACGCCATTGAATTTTTCGATGGTGCTGGTGTATTTTTTGAAAAACTTAGATTTCTGAGTTTCTAAGTCAGCCATAGCCACAGCCATAGAGTCATTCAATGCATTGAATTGCTCTGCTACATAAATATCAGCACCAGCAGTTTTTGCACCAGCTACTGCTGCTGTTGCAGCATCCATTTCAGCTTGTGGTAAATCTGCACATGAGGTAACTGCGAACATAGCCAAGATTAATGTTCCGATAAACGTGTTCTTAATTTTCATAATTCGTATTCTGTCTTAATTGTTTTAGCGCGATACAGCGCGTGGTTGTTATTTTCGATCATTAAGACGCAGGCTTTTTTAAAGGTCACTTAAGAAGTGAAAAAATATTTTTTTGTGACGTCCGCTCGCGCACACTAATGTTCTTGACAGCACAGTTTTGCGGCATGAAAATTCAAGAAATAGACCTCTAGAGCTAAAAAACGAACAATAAGGCTTTGGCACTCTCATTGTAAACGGGAAGGAAAATTCTATAAATTGAGTGCGATGCTAAAGAATATGTTTAAAACGGCTTGGAGAACGTCTATCAGACACAAGCAATTTACCTTGTTGAATATCTTAGGCCTTTCCATTGGCATCACCACTTGCCTCATTATTGGTCTTTATGTGCAAGATGAACTCTCTTATGATAGCTTTCATAAGAACAGCGATCGGATTTATAGAGTCAACCAATCCTTCATTTGGGGAGATTGGGACGAGCAAATGGCTAACACAGGCCCCAATTTAGGCATTGCCTTGCGTACTGACATCCCAGAATTCGAGCAGGTAACAAGAGTTTTACCCACCGAACCCTTTGCGGTGGCTTATAGAAATGGTTCAAATAACATCAACTCATTTCTGCAAGAAAACCTTTTAGCGGTAGAAGAAAATTTCTTCGATGTCTTCTCTTTCGAAATTATTCAAGGAGACGAATCAACTGCCTTATCACAGCCCTTTAAAGTAGTCATCACCAAAGAAATGGCAATTAAGTACTTCGGAGATGAGAATGCCTTAGGGAAAACACTCCATATGAAAGGCACTATTCTGGAGGGCACAAATGCCAAACCTGAGCAATGGCAACCCTTCGAGGTTTCGGCTGTAATCAAAAAACTACCAGCCAATTCACATATTAAATTTGATATGCTTACCACAATGAGCAGCTATCCTGAAATTCAATCCAATGCATCCACTTGGGTATGGACGGCTTTTACCAACTATGCCTTGGTGAAAGAAGAAGTGAATTTGAAAGAGCTGGAAACCAAACTCCAAAGCATACCACCAAAATGGGCAGCGAATACTTTAGAACGCGTTTTTGGGCAAACTTTCAATGAATTGGAAGGAGAAGGGAAATCATGGAACCTTTACTTACAACCGCTATCAAAAATCTATCTCGATGCTAAAATCGGAAATCCATTAGGCCCGACAGGTAGTTTTCAATACATCTCGATTTTTTCTGCCGTTGGCTTGATCATTTTGCTTTTGTCAAGCATCAACTTCATGAACCTATCGACTGCGCAGTCATCTGGAAGAGCCAAAGAAGTTGGAATACGCAAAGTGCTTGGCGCTGAAAGAAAATCGCTCATCAGACAATTCATTTTTGAGTCATTTCTTTTTGTGGCCATCAGCACGATTATCGCCATTGTTACCACCGAACTATTTCTGACCACATTTAACAATATCGCGCAAAAAGAACTTAGTCTTTATGCTTATTTAATCAATTCTACATTTTTAGCCGTTGTTATTGGCTTTGTATTCATCTTAGCGCTTTTGGCTGGCACCTACCCTTCTTTGTACCTCTCGTCCTTCAGACCGATAGCCGTATTAAAAGGACAGTTAAGTTCAGGTGTAAAAGGGAAAGGCATAAGAAATATGCTTGTGATTTTTCAGTTCACAGCTTCAATAGCATTGATTGTGAGTACTTTTTTCGTTCACAAGCAATTGAATTTCAGCACAAATTTCGACTTAGGTTATAATAAAGAGCATGTATTGCAACTGCATAATATTGAGCGTTTAGGATTGCAGGTTGACGCTATTAAAAACTCATTGGCCAATAATCCTTCCATCCAAAGTATTGGGCAATCGCACGAAGTTCCACCAAATATCCATCGAGGCGATATTATTCAAGCCGAAGGCAGCAACGAGAGTCTCGAAGTGCAGCGTATGAAAGTTGATGAGCAATACATGGAATTACTGAAGCCCAATTGGCTGGCCGGAAGGAATTTCGATAAGAAGATCACTACAGATGTGTATTCATCCATAATAGTCAATGCCGCAGCCGTAAAAGCACTTGGCTATGGTAATCCAGAAAATTACGAGAATGATTCACCCATAGGTAAGTTTGTAGTGAGCGGAACTAGAAAACTTGAGATCATCGGTGTGGTCGAAGATTTTCATTACAACAGCATTAAGCAAATGGTTTTGCCGCTGGTGATCTATCACATCGACAATCCCTTTTTACCTGATAGCGGTACGAGTCCGTCATTCCTATCCTTACGACTTAATCAACAAGCGGGTGCTGGAGCTAGTCTTCAAAGTTTGATCAAAGAGATTCAAACGGAATTAACGCAGCTAGATAGCTCCTTCCCTTTTGAATATAGTTTTATGGATCAGGGCTTTGAAAACAGTTTTAGAAATGAGGAAAGAATGGGTCAAATTCTAAATATTTTTACCGTAATGGCCATAATTATAGCCTGTTTGGGATTGTTTGGGTTAGCCGCATTTTCGGCAGAACAGCGCACCAAAGAGTTGGGCATTAGAAAAGTACTGGGTGCAAAGGCCTTGCATTTGGTCGTCCTTTTCTCTTCAGAATTCACAAAACTGGTGATTATTGCTTTGCTAATTGCAACGCCTATCTCTTATTACTTTGTTGACACATGGCTAGAAAATTTTGCCTACAAAACGCCAATAAGTGCTTGGGCATTCTTGCTTGCAGGGATTTCGGCCTTACTTATTTCATGGAGTACTATTGGCTATCAATCTTTAAAAACGGCTCGCTTAAATCCCGTTGATTCACTGAAAGACGAGTAAAAAAGTCTGATCGAGGTATTTCTGAGATTAGGTGTTAGATGTGAGAAGTTTATCGAAGCAAGCTTGATTCAACTCCAAATCAACATATTTCTATTGTAAATTTCAGCAGTACAATAATTCTAGTATCTTGTTAATCAAACGATTAGGTTTTATTAACAATCAAAATTAACAAGATGAAAGCCACATTTTTTTTCACAACCCTGTGTGTCGCTTGCCTAGTAAGCGCTTGCTCCTCTGTTGACGATGGAAAGAAAAAATCCGATAATGTCAAAGAGACATTCTCTATTGAGAATTTAGTTGCAGAAGTAAAGTCAGTCCCTGACTCCATTATGGACTATCTGCATGCCCAACATCATAACCATAAAGTATTGGAGAGAAGAACAGTACCTGCCGGTTATGAGACCAAGAACCTCAAAAACTGGACTGACTATGCTGCCAAGGTAGAGGATCTTCCTGCGATCAACCCTGGCCCCGGTGAGTATGTGCATGTCATGGAAGGCTATAAACATGGTTATCAAAACCTGGTGATAGGAATCACAGAAACCTTCCCTGGTGGCGCACCACCCGTGCATACCCATAAAGGTGAGGAGTCGCATGTTTTGTTGGAAGGTGAAATCCTTTACGCCCTAGGAGACACTCTTTTCACTATTACAGCACCTTATATTGTCAATATTCCTCCGATGGTTCCACATGCTTTTAAGAACATTGGAGAAAAAACCGCCAATTTAGTGGTCATATTTCCAACTAATGTTTGGGAATATGACGTGCTCGACTATTTCCCTTTTGATAAAAAAGAAGGCGAAGCAAGTAGGTTCAAAAAGTTCAAAGAAAACCTTGCTCAGAAATAACATTGTCTACTCACAGGTTCTCAGATTTAATACATTTGAGAACCTGCTCCTTAAGATGCCTTATATGTTGCCCGCGCTGGTGTTTTTCAACAGCTCGCACAAAAGACGAAGAACCACAATATAGGCGGTGTTGACAAAAAAAAACCGCTTCAGAATTGTCTAAAGCGGTCTTTTAGTAATTACTTAATCCCTTATCTTTTGATATCTAGTGCCATTCCATTATTCATTACTAAATGCTGAATAAAGAACTCCATCATGCGTTCAGTGCTTACTGCCGTATGACCTCTGTCTGGGCCCACTTGCACTTCGAAGCTCTTACCTGCATCCTGCAATGCCTTAATCAATTGAAGCGAATTAGAAGGATGTACATTGTTATCTGCAGTACCATAATAAATCATCAACTCCCCTTTAAGGTTCTCGGCATATTTAGCCAACCTAAAATCGTCATACCCTTTCTTATTGTCAGACAATAAGTTCATGTAGCGCTCAGTATAAATGTTATCGTAGAAAACCCAGTCCGCTACAGCCGAATTGGCCACTGCCACATGGTACACGTCCGGAAATCTCAAAAGACTCATCGCGGCAGTAGTTCCACCATAAGATGTCCCATACACTCCTACTCTATCTTTATCAAAATAAGGACGATTGTAAAGCGACTTAATACCTTCTGCAAAATCATCTTGCTCCACGATCCCTAAATGGCCGTACAACTGATCTAGCAATTTTTTACCTCTACCGCGCACGTTTCTTCCGTCAATGTCAGCTACTAAAAAGCCGTATTCGGTCAATGGATTTGGTAAGGTAAAGTTCTCTGTAAACTCATTGGTGGCTGGACCGCCATAATTCGCCAGAATCAAAGGGTACTTTTTAGAAGGATCAAAGTTGGAAGGGAAATGTAATAAACCATGTAATTCGGTCACCCCATCTGCTGAAGTAAATGTAAATGCCTCAACTTTTTTCAATCCAAGCTGATCGAATTTAGTCATATCGCTTTTCGCCAATTCAGCAACAAGCTTTCCTTTTGAATCTAATAAATTGGTGACTGGAGGCGTATTGTGCGTTTGAGCGATATCAATGAAATGCTTTCCGCCTGGTGCTAAACTCACTGAATGATGGAATTTAGGGTCCGTCATTCGAGTATCCTTTGTGCCATCCAATTTCACTCGGTGCAATTGCATTTTCATGTGGTTTTCGCCACTGCGCGCCATGTAATACATTTCGCCCGCTTTCTCATCAATGCGCACCACATTCGATACTTCAAACTGATGTTGGGTGATAGGATTGATAAGGCCTGATTTTAAATCATACAGATAGTAATTGTTAAACCCGTTACGTTCCGAAGCCCAAACAAACCGCTTTCCGTCTTCTAGCCAAACTATTTCAGGGGTATTCTTAGTGAAACTTGGCAGCCATTCTTCGCGAACCACTACTCTGCACTTTCCAGAAACTGGATCAGCAGCCCTGAGCTCCATAATGTCTTGCTTGCGGTTGGTGCTATGGAAAAGCAATTCTTTGCCATCAGGCGTCCAGCTAACGCCATAGAGATATGTGCCTAGTTCGCCATCATTAAACTCCCTTCCATCGCGAGTGTACATCTTGGTCATTTGCTTCGTTTCCAAATCGTACATCATCAAATCCACAGGCAGATTGTCTGCACCTACTTTTGGATAAGACATGATTTCTAATGAATCGTAAAGTTCTAATTGATTTAAAAGCACATAATACTTTTGAGCGCCTTTTTCTTCGAAACGGTAAAAGGCAATCTTCTTGCTGTCTGGCGACCACCACATGGCTGTATTTTGGCCTAATTCTTCGCCATACACCCAAGTAGCAATGCCATATTTTACTTCGTTTTCTAAGTTCCCATCAGTAGTGATGGCAACCACCCCGCTTCCATCTGGATTGCTGAGGTACATATTCCTGTCCTTAGTAAATGCCTTCAATTTACCATCAGGTGAATCAGCTGAAGCATATTGTCTACCTCTTGCTGGTCTATTACCAAAGCCCCTACCTCTTGTTTGCTCGGGCATTGCAATTTCTGTGGCAGCCTTCTTTTTAACATTGTAGCTGTAGCGTTTCCCATCTTTGGTATAGTCGAAAGATGAACCGTCTTCTGCCCACTGTACCGACAAAGCGCCTGGCACGACAGAGCCTCTAATCTGAGGAGCCACTTTTGTATACTGTGTATACCCTGGCATATTTTTCAGCTTGTCTTGCGCGATGAGCACTGCTGAGGCACAAAAAAACATTGCAAAGGCAATGGAGACAATGGTCTGTCTAGCTTTCTTAGCATTCATATGGATATGATTAAACTCTTGATTTTTCATTAAAGCCTAATACTAATACTTTCAAGCCTAAAAAAGTAGCAGAATTTGCTGCATGGTGAAATGGTTGATTGAATTTAAACAAAGCGTAACTCTCCAAAAGTTGAATCATTCAAAGTCCAAACCCGATTAAGCCATACCAGAATTAATCTGAATTTGGCATAAGATTTTAAGGAAAACACCCCTAAAATCCCCTCAAGGGGATATTACTACTACCGAAGTAAATCACAGTATCACAAAAATTTACATATCGATGTAACTCCTAAGTGCTGCAGTATTCCTCCCTAGAGGGAGGCAAGGTGGGTGTCGATTGGCCCTCACCGGAACTCTAACCATTCAAAGTCAAACCCGATTGAGCATACCAGAATTGACCTGAATTTGCATAACATCTCTAGGAAAACACCCCTATGATCCCCTCAAGGGGATATTACTACTGCGGAAGTAAATCACAGCATCACAAAAATTTACATATTGATGTAAATCCTAAGTGCTGAAGTATTCCTCCCTCGAGGGAGGTAAGGAGGGTGTCGATTGTCCCTCACCGGAACTCTAACCATTCAAAGTCAAACCCGATTGAGCCATACCAGAATTGACCTGAATTTGGCATAAGATTCTAATGAAAACACCCCTATGATCCCCTCAAGGGGATATTACTACTGAGGAAGTAAATCACAGCATTATATGGATTTATATGCTATTGTCAGTCCTAAGTGCTGCAGTATTCGAGGCAAGGTGGGTGTCCCTCACCCTAACCAAAGACCAAATGAAAAAAGCTATAACTAACCCAACATTCTACACTTTTAAAGCGGCCTAAAACAGATTTCAGTTTATCTTCGCCACCAAATAACACGCATGATCAATCATCTCAGAATACTCCGGACATTGGCCATTTTAGAGGGCATTAGCTATTTGCTGCTGCTCGGTGTATGTGTGCCTTTAAAATATGTTTTCGACATTCCAGAACCTACTCATCCCGTTGGATTGGCGCATGGCGTTTTATTTGTGGCTTATTGCGCTTGGGTTTTAATCGTTGGCACCCAACGCCAATGGTCAATTTTGACTACTTTCCTTTCTTTGTTGGCTTCTCTGCTTCCCTTTGGTACTTTTATGGCCGACAAAAAGTTTTTCAAGACTGAAGTTTAATCGAAGGCCACTTTACTATTTTATTCTACAAAAGAAAAAAACATGAAATCACCTACCTGGACCACCGTTAAAGAATACGAAGATATCACCTACAAAAAATCGGGCGATGGTGTCGCAAGAATTGCCTTTAACCGTCCTGAAGTGCGCAATGCCTTTAGGCCTAAAACCGTTGGTGAGCTTTTCGAAGCCTTGCTCGATGCGCGAGAAGACACTTCTATTGGGGTGGTTTTGCTTTCTGGAGAAGGGCCTTCTGCGAAAGATGGTGGCTGGGCTTTTTGCAGCGGTGGCGATCAAAATGCCCGCGGATTTCAGGGTTATGTGGATGATAGCGGAATGCCAAGACTGAATATTCTTGAAGTACAGCGCCTGATTCGCTTTATGCCGAAAGTGGTGATTGCGGTAGTACCCGGTTGGGCGGTTGGTGGTGGCCATAGTTTGCATACCGTTTGCGATTTGACCCTGGCAAGTAAAGAACATGCCATTTTCAAACAAACCGATGCCGATGTCACCAGCTTTGATGGTGGTTATGGCTCTGCTTATTTGGCCAAAATGGTAGGACAGAAAAAAGCGAGAGAGATCTTCTTTTTAGGTAGAAATTACTCAGCTCAAGATGCAGCAGATATGGGAATGGTAAATGCCGTAATTCCTCATGCCGAACTCGAAGATACCGCCTACCAATGGGCACAAGAAATTCTGGAGAAGTCCCCTACTTCCATCAAAATGCTCAAGTTTGCCATGAACCTTACCGATGATGGTATGGTGGGGCAACAAGTTTTTGCGGGCGAAGCCACACGCCTGGCCTACATGACCGAAGAAGCCAAAGAAGGTAGAAATGCCTTCCTAGAAAAGCGCAAGCCTAATTTTAAGGACATTAAGTGGATACCTTGAGGTCGGAAGACCGAAGACCGAAGGTTCAAATCTCAAAATTCAAAATTCAAAATTCAAAGCCCAAATCTTAATACCCAAATCACAAAACTCAAAGCTAAAAGCTAAAAGCTAAAAGCCTAAAGCCTAATACTCAAGGTAAGAAGTAAGCATTTACTACATCCGTAACTATAGCAAGCCTTCTTTCCCTGAGGCACGAAGGGCCTAAAAGTCGGAAGACCGAAGTCGGAAGTCCGAACTAACGGTCGGTACCGCAGGTCAGACCGGGAAGTTCGAAGGGAGAAAAGGCAAAATTCAAATCTCAAATTCCAAAATTCAAATCTCAAAGCCCAAAACTCAAATCCCAAGACCCATGACCTAAGACTCAACGCCCAACACTCAAGGTAAGAAGTAAGCATTTACTACATCTGTAACTATAGCAAGCCTTCTTTCCCTGAGGCACGAAGGGCCTAAAAGTCGGAAGACCGAAGTCGGAAGGCTCAAATCTCAAATCTCAAAATTCAAATCCCAAATCTCAAATTCCAAATTCTAAGTTCCAAAGCCTAAAGCTAAAAGCCCAGCTTCCCGCATCACTTAGCATGGAAAAAACATCGTCCATTAAATCACTTTTTGACGAATTTTAATGCAAAAACTTACTACATTCAAACAGTATTATCTAGCGGCTAGTAGTCCAACACAACCATTTTTAGGATGCCAATGCTGATTTTTTCAGATGTATAAGCTGGTTGTAGCCGGTACTTTTTAAACGCGAACCCAATAAAAAACAATAAAATGGAACATAAAAAACTTGTATCGACAGCGCGACTTACGGGCATTTGGTATTTACTATTGGCAATTACTGGCGTTTTAGGATTTATCGTTTTCCACCCACAGATTTTCGTTGCTGGCGACCCTCAAAAAACGCTGACAAATTTAACGGAGCTTGAGTCCACCGCGAGAATAAGGCTTGTGCTAGAGTTGTTCATTATTGCTTCACAGGCGCTTGCCGCAGTTTGGTTTTTCAAATTGTTTGTAGAAATAAAAGCATGGGCAGCTTTTGCCATTGGTGGTTGGGGACTGATGAACGCAGCGGCAATTATGGTGAGTGCGATTGCAATGGCGGCTGCGATTGAAGTTGCACAATTTGCTACCCCCGCCTTTCAAGAGAAAGTAATTTCAATACAACTGTTAAGCACAATCATTTCAAGCGCCTGGATTGTGGGTAGTCTGTTCTTCGGACTTTGGCTTATCCCAATGGGTGCTGTTGTCATCACCTCCAAGAGAATGCCCATATGGTTGGGGCGCATATTAATTATTGGCGGTATTGGATACGTTCTAAGTACCTTTTTTAGTAGTATGGGTTTCGCACACCCGCTTTTGGAATTTTTGACAATTCCGGCCACTATCGGAGAATTTTGGATGATAGGCTACCTACTTATTTTTGGCATTCGACCTTTAGACAACACCGAGCAATGATAAAATATGCAAGGACTAAGCGCTGGGGATAACAGGTCCAAGTTGCAAGGCCGAAGTCGGAACTAATGGTCGGTACCGCAGGTCAGACCAGGAATTTCGAAGGACTTAAAGGTAAAACTCAAATCACAAATTCTAAATTCCAAAGATCAAAGTTCAAATTCCAAAATTCAATATTCAAATCACAATACCCAAATCGCAAATCACAAATCACAAATCACAATACCCAAGGTAAAAATTAAGCATTTACTAAATCGGTAACTATAACAAGCCTTCTTTCCCTGAGGCACGAAGGGCCTAAAAGCTGGAAGACCAAAGTCGGAAGGCTCAAATCTCAAAATTCAAATCCCAAATCTCAAATCACAATACCCAAATCGCAAATTCCAAGTTCCAAAGCCTAAAGCTAAAAGCCCAGCTTCCCGCATCACTTAGCATGGAAAAAACATCGTCCATTAAATCACTTTTTGACGAATTTTAATACAAAAACTTACTACATTCCATCAGTATTATCTAGCGGCCATCAGTCTAATACAACCATTTTTAGGATGCTTGGACTGATTTTTACAGTTATAATGCTAGTTAGCAGTAATTTTAAAAACGATACTCAGCAGACAATAGAAACTTAAAAGCTATGTCTTCATACAAAGAAAGCCAATGGAAACTTTTTAGACAAAGTGTAATCGAATTAGATGGTTATAAATGCACACAATGCGGAAGAAGTAAAGATGAAGTTATTTTACAAGTACACCATAAAGAATACAAATCGGGTCTGAAAGCTTGGGAATACCCAACGACAGACTGTATTACTTTATGTAAAGGATGTCACGCTCAAACTCACGGAATTATTCAACCGACATTTGGTTGGGAATATATCGGAGACGAAGATTTAGGAGGTTTAAAGAGGGCTTGTGAAAACAGAGGTTGTGGTTCTGATATTAGATACAGTTACACTATATTTCACCCACAATGGGGGACAATCGAGGTAGGTACAGTTTGTTGCGACAACTTAACAGATTCTGAAATTGCCTCGAATCTTAAAGAATCAAAACTAAAATTTGAAGGTAGAAAACAAAGGTTTTTAAACTCTAAAAGATGGATAACAAACGGACAAAATTACAAGATAAAACAAGGAGTTTTTGAAATTGAAATATTAGAAGTTGAAGAATATTTTAGCTTAAAAATTAATGGTAAAATAAGTAAGATAAAACACGAGACATTGACAATTGCAAAGACAAAAGTATTTGAGATTATTGAAGACGGACAACTAATGAAATTCTTTAAGGGCAAAAAATTTAACTTTGATGAAAAGAAAAATGGACAACGAAAAAAGAAAAACCACAGCTAACGGCAGCTACTCAAAAGGCTGGGTTTCGTGTTACAAAGACAGTTTTGTGGTTAATGTAACATTAGTTCAAATCAAGTTTTTGTGGTAAAAGTCCCGCCCTTCGGGTAGCTGCGAAACTTAGTTGCAAGCCTAGGAAACCCGACCGAAACGACAGATCAAGATATATAATCCGTAAATTTGAAGCGAAATATTTAAGAACTATGAGTAAGAAAAAACGAGTTGGTGAAGCGATAAAAGGTGTTGTGACATTAATGATGGACAGAGTGATGAATAATGTACTCATTAACGACCCATTTATTAAAGAAAAGCACCATTCGGCTAAACCTCTTTACGCGGCATTAGTTCCAGACGAAATATTTAAAGGAGCACATTTTGAAAGAAGATTCGTAACACCTTTTGGTGGCGTTTGGGAAAAACTTGCTCAAGTTGTTGCGTTGGAGGAACACGGACATTGTTCAATGGGACATAAAATTGACGGTGTTATTGGAAGTGAGAGCTTAAGAAGAATTCAAGAGGTTTTAAACAGTTTAGAAACCAAAACAAAAGGCAAGGAAAAAGCAAAACCTGATTGGTGTAAAGAACTTGAATACATACAAAAAGGTGGAGGTAAACCAATTCCGGTAAGTGTAACTTGCGACATTTTTATTCACAATCAAGTGACGAACACAAAATATGCTTTTGAACTAAAAGGTCCCTTACCCAATAGTGACCAGACAAAAGTGAGTAAGGAGAAAATGTTCAAATTATTGGCTATGAATCCTAAGCAAGTTGACTTTGCTTATTATTCGCTTCCTTATAATCCTTATGGCAAAAAATCCGACTATAAATGGACATTTCCAATGAGATGGTTCAATATGAACGAAGATGAATCCGTACTTATTGGGAATGAGTTTTGGGATTTAATTGGAGGTTCAGGCACTTACAAAACATTTATTTCAGAAGTAAATAAACTTGGTAAAGAATATCGAGAAAGGATTTACAGAGAATTTTTAGAAATTGAACCCCCTGAAAACATTAATGACGAACTCTTAAAATAGGAAATATGAAGGATGTAAAATTTACCTTCATTGACCTTTTTGCAGGGATTGGAGGTTTCAGAAAGGCAATGGCAGATAATGGCGGTGAATGTCTATATTTTAGCGAAATCAATTCAGATGCAATAAACACTTATTGCGTAAACTCAAATGAACCAAAAGAGAAAAATTTAGGAGACATTACAAAAATCAAATCTCTGCCTCCGCATAACTTACTGACTGCAGGAGTACCTTGTCAAAGTTGGTCAATTGCAGGTAAAAATTTAGGATTTGATGACGACCGGGGGCAACTTTGGAATGACACCATTTTCTTACTGAATCAATCGAGACCAGACGCTTTTATCTTTGAAAATGTAAAAGGTTTAGTTGACCCTAGGAATAAGAAAGCATTGACATACATTCTTGAAAGAATAAATGAAGCAGGATACTTTGCAAAGTATTATGTTCTTAATTCTTTTGATTATGGTGTTCCTCAAAATCGAATTCGTATTTATATAATTGGTTTTAAAGACCCCAAAATTGCAGAAGCATTTAGACTTCCAAAACCAATTGAGGACAAAGTAAAGTTGGCTGATATTCTAAATGATTTTACTGAAAAAATAGAAGAAGAGGACATTCAACTTCCGAGAGATTTATTTGGAAACATCATTACTCAAAAGAGTATGAGCTTATCAACAAGTAACGGATTGAATGATTATTTCCTATTTAACGATTTAAGAAACGGACATTCAACTGTACATTCTTGGGATATTAAGGAAACAACCCAGAGACAAAAGGAGATTTGTTATTTATTGCTCAAAAACAGACGCAAAAGTGCTTATGGCTGTTTGGACGGGAATCCTTTGTCTTTAAAACATTTTCAAGGACTTGACAAGTCAATTTCTAAAAACGAACTTGAAGAATTGGTTGATGAAGAGATTTTGAAAAAAGTAGATTATGCTTTTAAAATCAACCCTGACAAACTAGAAAATCTTGAAGAGGAAGAACAGATACTTTTAGAAAAGTGTAAAGGGGATATTTTAATAATTGACGAACTTAAAACAAGTCGAGAATTAAAATTGCAAAAAATCTCAATAGCAAAGACCATAGAAGCACTATTGGGAAAAGGCGTTTTAGAGTTGTTTGAATCAAGATATGACTTTAAAAACACCAAAATTAGCACAGGACTTTACGGAGTGAACAGAATCTTTCTGCCGAGTTCTAATATCTTCCCTACTCTAGTGGCAAGCGACACAAACGATTTTGTTACAACCCAAATAATTAAAGCAAAAAACGAAACTGAACACAAAAAGGAATTTATAGACAAGATTTACAAAAAAGAGAATTATAGAAGAATCACAAAAGAAGAAGCCTGTTTAATTCAGGGTTTTCCAAAAGATTATATTCTTCCTGACAGCAGGGCAAGGTGGATGAAACTAATTGGAAATAGTGTTTCTGTTCCGGTTATAGACATACTTGTAAAAGCAATAATTGATACAGGTGTGTTTGACAAAATAGAGACAGAAAAACAAACAGGAGTACGGACGAAAAAGAAGGCCAGCACCCAACAGCACCTACACGCAAGTGGGGGTTCGGTGCCTCTATAAAAGTGAAGTACTAAATCAAAGTTCTCTACTCTTAATGAAATTTAGTGCTAAAAATCCCCACCTTCTCAAAGCGCCAAAACGTCCGTGCTCAGCTTTATAGCCTACGCGAACAACAAACATTTAAAATTCAGATAAAGATAAGTTATGTGGTCAACAACATCCATTTGGTTCGAAATAGCCATTGTGAGCATAATATATGCATTAGGCAATATATTGATGGGTCATTTCGAGGAGAGAACAACAAAAATCCGAAGAGTAGGCAAATATTTCTTGACGCTCTTAATCGTTTGTGGCCTTTCTCTTTTATTTGGTAGAATCGTATCCATGGTATTTCTAGGCGCTTTTATATTTCCAATACTATATATTCACGCCTATTATTTACCAAAGAAAAAGGGAATAAATGGTTGGACGGGCGAACCCAAGAAAAAATACTATGAATTTCGTAAGTGGGATACGGACATATTTTCAAACGGAGGAGATTGAAAATTAGAAAAGCGGAACTTACAGCGGCTCGGAGGTTAAATCAAGCTTTCCGCTAAACACAGGCAGGCTGTGCGTTTATCAAAATTTGCGCTGAGTTGATGCCGCTGCGAGACTACGAAATCGCCAAGACTTAAACCCTAAACCACCTCCTCCACTTCTACCTTATCCACATACACTAAAAAGCCAGTGACCTTAGGATAGCCAAGGGCTTTCATGGCTTGCATATAGCGTTGCACCTGGGCTTGGTAAGCTTCAGTTGATTTGTCCTTTTTATAATCGATTACAATCGCTTGGTCATTCTTTACCAAAACACGGTCTGGTTTCAGGATTCTACCTTCGAAAAACATCTCGCGTTCCGTTAAAGCCTCAAAATCTGAATTGAACCAAGCATTCACTTGTGGATGTTCCAACAACACTTTTACTTTTGCCTTGATCTTTGGCAAAGCAGATTGGGTAATGCTTCCCTCTAGAGTTAACTGATTCAAAACCGTATCTAAACTGGCCGCATCCTGAATCATGGACAGCACCTCGTGCACTTGATTTCCTGATGTGATATTTTCTGCTTCTACCCCACCTTGCAGCATAAAAAAGCGGTCAGAATCTTGGCGAACTGCCAAATGCTCGGTGTAAGAAGACAAAGGATAAGTAACCAAATCATTCATTTTTGAATCAGCTTCCTTTTTGATCTTCTTAGGGTGATTTTCTCCTTTTGAAAACAAATGAAAGCCACTTTCCTCCGCTTTGCTGATCTCAAAATCGGGCAAATTCAGGATTTCTAACATAAACTGGTTGATATTGCTCAGCTTATCTGATTTGGAAACTTGATGCGGACCATAAATAAAAAGCTTCTCTCTGGCTCGCGTAAAGGCCACGTAAGTCTTATTCAATACGTCCAAAACGCTTTCTAAAGTTTCTTCGAAAAAGGCATCTTCAAAATCAGTGTTCAGAAGATTTTTAGAATAATTGAGAGGGATAAATGACAGCCCTTCTAAATAGTCAGGCACTTGATTCGTCCAGAACATATGAACGCGAGCATTGGGCAAAAAGCTATAATTGGCAAAAGGAATAATCACAATAGGCGACTCTAAACCTTTCGATTTATGCACGGACATGATGGTGACTGCATTGGCATTTTCGTTACCAGAAATGGTAGTCTCTTGCCCCTGCTCTACCCACCATTCCAAAAAACCATGGATAGAATGCTGCCCTTTTTGTGTCTGCTCCAGCACCACATCTTGAAACTTCTGAATGAATACATCGGCTTGTGCTGAAAAATCAAATACCAAAAGGAGTTGCTCCAATAAATCAAATAGCGGCATTTGCGCCAAAGCCCTGCGCTGTTCATAGAATTTGGAAGGAAAACCGTATTCAGCCAACATGACCTCAGCATCCTGCTTCGCCAAGAAATGCTCATTGCCTTTTTCACCTTTCAACTCTCTAAAAAGCTGCACCATATTGTACAAGCCGACCTCATCCTGATTGCCTTGAAGAAAGCTAAAAGCTTCGATCATAAATCGAACAATCGGCTGATTATTGAGCATTAAAGAACGCTCACTTACAAATGGGATATTGTGTTCAAGTAAATGTTCGGCAATCTCGGATACTTCTTTATTGACATTCACCAGCACGAGGATATCTTCATAACTGAACCCTAAAACAATATTCTGCTCTATATCAGTGACCAATTGGCCAAGTGCCTTTTCCTTCCACTTAATGTCTTCTTCCTTATCGCTTTCGAACAATTGCACTTGAACAAAGCCGGTTTCCGTTTTCTTGGCCTTTTGCTCGTGACCGAAGTACGCCTTATCAATTAATGCGCTATCATTTAGGTTTTCAATTTTTGTGATCTGCTGCTTTAATTCCGCAAAAAACTGATTGTTGAAGTTGACGACATTGGTAAAACTTCGGTAATTATCTTCTAGATTTTGGTACTGAATTACTTCTCGGTAATTGTATAAATCCTTTTCAATTTGCTCCAACAAAAGCCGCATATTACCTCCTCTAAAGCGGTAAATGGATTGTTTAACATCGCCAACAATCAGCACTTCATTGCCCTGAGAAAGCGAGTTTAGAATTAAAGGCAAAAGGTTGTTCCATTGAAAATTTGAGGTGTCCTGAAACTCATCAATCATGATATGCTTGAACCAAGAGCCAATTTTTTCGAAAATAAAAGGAGCGTCATCTTCCTTCACAATTTCTCTGATCAAAGCATTATTATCAGAAATGAGCATGATGTTTTGATCATCGCGGTACTCTTTCAAATTCTTATTCAGCGAATCTAGTAGCCCGTAGGAATAGATGTTCTTAAACAGTTCCAAAGCAGTTTTGTATTGCCGTTCAAACTGCTGCTGGCAATTGATAATTTGATCAACCGCTTCGCCAAAAGCCCCTTGCAGTAACTGATCAATCATATCCGCTTTTGGTGCTTTTTTTACGTACCAGGACTTTTCGCCCGAAGCAGAGTTTATGAAGGTAGCGTTGAGATCAAAATCATCTTTGTCGATTATTTTGTAAAAAGTATTCGGGGCACTACTCCCTTTTCCAGCGAAATCTTCTTTGGTCAAACCAGCCAATTCCATTTGTTGAATAGCTAAAGCCGCTGCAGATTTCATTGCCTTTCTATATTGATCAATGACCTTTTTGAGCGCTTTTACAATCTCTTCGAGTTGTTGGAAGGAAATACTTCCCTTTTCGAAACCAGCCTGAAACTGTTCGGTAAATAGATTTCTTCCGAGTTCTTTGATCCCTTTTTCAATGGCCCAAGATTTATCGTTTTCAATTTGCTCGAAGGCGAATTGCTCTAACCAAACCCGTAAATCGGGTTTATCAGCCAAGCTTTTGAACAGTTGATCTACTGCAGCATCTAAAGCCAAAGCTGTATTCATCTCCAATTCATAGCTCATGGGTAAATCCAACTCCCTTGAGAATGATCTGACTACTCTAGAAAAGAAACTATCAATGGTGCTGATTTCGAAACGGGAATAATTATGAATGATCAGCTCATAGACTTCATTTGCATTTTTTTGAAGTAATGCTGGCGAGTGGGTTTCGGCCAAATCGGCTTTGATGGCTTCGAAAATATCAGAAGATGCGCCAGAAGCAATCAACTTAAGCGAGTCGAGCACCCTGCTCTTCATCTCTTCTGTGGCCTTATTGGTAAAAGTTATGGCGAGGATATGTTGAAAATCCTTTGGCCTTTTCAATACCAATTTGAGGTATTCCTTCACTAGCGTAAAGGTTTTTCCTGAACCTGCAGAAGAACGATAAATGGTTAAAGGCATGAATTCCTGAGCTAAGCTTGAAGTTAAGGAATGGCCACGAAATTGAGGACTTCTACCTGAAAAGTTTTAAGCTTCCCCTTCGGGTTTCTTCAAAACTCACGCCATTGATTGAGCCTGCATAGAAAATGATATAGCTGTATTGCCCATCTTGCACCTTATTGCCATTAAATCTTCCATCCCAGCCTTCAGTAATGTCTTCGGTGGCGAAAACAATGGAGCCCCATTGATTATAAATCTGCATGCTGTATTGCAGGTTGCAGTCTGTTACTGGTTTGAACTCGTCATTGATGTCATCATTGTTTGGGCTAAAGGCATTTGGAATAAATAACTTTGGATAGCGTTCAACCACTTCGAAACCAAGTGAGGTTTCGCATCCATTAGCATCTACAATCCTCACTGAATAAGTGCCTTGCGCGAAACCAGATCCATCCTGTGAATCTTCTGTCGGATTATTACTCCAATAGAATTGGTACTCGGGCGTACCTCCCATCGCTTCAATAAAAGTAGTCCCATTGCTGGCTTGCGGGCAAATAGGCTGATTGATCAACGATTCAACAATGGGTTCTAGCAAAGGCGGCTCTGTGATGATCACTTCCTGACTCGCTGTACAAAGGTTTTCATCCGTTACGGTCACGGTATAAGTACCTGCCCTTAAATCGGTAACGATAAGGTCTGAAGTCGTCCTATTTACCCCTGCCCCTGTTATATTAAAACTATAAAGTCCTTGATTATCAGGTGTTCCCCCTATAGCAGTCAAAGCAATCATCCCATTGGCTTCTTCGAAACAGCGAACTGGAGTAGGTTCAGCAGTCAGCACCAAAACTGCTGGCTCCGTGACGGTATATGTCTTTTGCACCGAGCAATTGGCGGCATCGGTAATGGTGGCCACATAATTGCCCGCTACCAAATTACTGGCGGTAAGTCCTGTTTGCCCGTTGTCCCAGCTCACTGTATAATTACCAGGTTTACCACCTGATAGTGCCAGGGTAATACTTCCATCAGAAAAACCATTACAAGAAACATTGTCGATGCTTTCCGCAGCCACTATTTCTGGAAAAATGGTAACCTCTAAAATATCAGAGACACCGTCACAGTCATCAACAAGATCGTTGGATTCGGTATACCAAAGCCTGCCAGTACCAATTCCATCCCATTTTACTGTCACTTCATTCGAAGTATTGCTGGATGGATTAGGTAAAAAACTTCCGCCTTCCACTTCCCATATAAATTGTGACCCATTTCTGACTGGGGTTGAGTATTGAACTGATTCGAAATCAAGAAAACAAACCTCCGCTGGACCAACGGGGATGGGTGGCTCTAATAACTTATTGATCTTCACAGGCAATGTAAGTGTATCGCCAACACAACCGAGCGCATTTCTCGGCACTACTTTGATCGATGCATTATCATTGGGCGATCCCCAGTTTACCAATACCGTAGAGGTGCCTTGTCCGGAAGCAATAGTGCCGTCTCCTGCTGATACAATCCATTCATAGGTATTTTCAGAAGGTCCACTTACGGCATATTGAATCCCTGTTACATCAGGGCAAACGGATTGCGGCCCGATCATGTCTTGGGCTTCGACTTCTTGAATATTGATGACTTTATTGAAGGTCTCGGATGTGCCACAACTGCCTACCCCTTTCGAGGCAATCAAGGTGATATTGTATTCTCCTGCGGCAGTATAGGTATGTTTCACCTCTTGCCCAGAAGCCGTAGTGCCATCGTCAAAATGCCAATCGAAAGTATCATATCTCGGTTCTTGCCCAACAGGTACTTCAAACTCAATTTTAAAGTTGATTTCTGAATTGATGCAAGCTTGGTCTTCTACCAATGCTATGAACTCATCCTGCAAAATCAATTCTGCATTCAAATTTTCAAGATTCGCCCCTGCCACATAGCCAAAGGACTCAATATTTCCGAAACCATAAACATAAGCAATAAAACCCGCTTCCGAATTCAAGGTATAATCTTGACCTTTAGATAAGAAAGCAGTGCCATAAGAATAATCTGGATTACCTTGAAGAGGTGTAAAAGTAATTGAGAGTTGAGCCCCATTCAAGGTAAGCTGATTTAAAAATGCTGTTTCAGTTATAATACTTACAAAGTACTCATTAATTGCTTGAGCAGTCAATGCGTTAAAAGTGATATTATTCAATTTTTGCTCAATTGGGCTGATCATAATCATCATTGGATCTCCAGGAGCACTAGCTGGAATGAATGAATTTGGTGTATAATCACAACTTAACGATTGTGCCAGTTGGGCGACTTGAATTGGTTTGTTTGCAGAAATACTTATTGCGTTATTATAGACATCGCGATAATATTTACCAGCGTTCAGTGCAATAGTATTACCGTCAATCGTCACTAAGGTATTATCCTCTGAAGCAGTCACTTGCAATACATAACCCGTTCTTCTTAAAAATGGAATCACACTGTAACTTCGTCCCCAAGTATTGACAGGATACATCTGCTCAAAAAGGTGGTCAGCCGCGTACCCTCCACTCCAATTCGTGCCTTGTGCATCTATATAAGCACAATTTTGACCACCTGTGACTCTTGCCCATTTATTTCCCCCAAACAATGCAAAACTATTGCAATCATCTGCCGATCCATCTGATTCCACCAATGTCCCTGTAAGATCACCCAAGGCCTGAACCATATAAATATCGCCTTGATTGAGTTGGATGGTGAATGGAACTCCTACTTGGCCTCCATTTAAGGTATTTACCGAAGGAGTGATAGTAATATTGGAGTTATCAACGGTAGCAACAATTAAAATTTCTGATTGTGAAAGATCTGTACCGACATCGTCACTAATTGGAGAAGTTTCGTAATAAGCTGAGGCATAGTATTTAGTTCCTAATGAACTTAAAGGCAAAACCACAGTTGCATCTGCACTTCTCGATCGATTATTGAAGGCATAAACAGAAATATTTTCATCTGAGGTAACCCTAATCGCCTTTCTTTCGGCAGTTCCGCTCGTGACGGCAGCATAAGGATTGGAATTAGCGATACTGATGATTTCGCGATGCGTGGTACCGGGGTTAACCGTGATAGGAATAGTACGGTTATCCGTATAAATGAAAATTTGAACGTTGGCTACCGTCTTACTAGTTATAAAAATTTCAAGTGACGATTGTCCTGCTCCAGGGCCATCACTATTAGGCATAAAGCCCAGCCAAAATTCTTTCCCCTCAGTTGTGACTTGCGCTTGAGCTGAGAACCCAAAACATAACAATCCCAACAAAATGATTAATCTATTCCTCAACAGTCTTATCCTTTAGTTTCGTCTTGCAGGCAGTTTCAAAGATGGCATGTTTTCTTGAAAATATTCGCTCCCGTTTTGCCCTTCTGCGAACATAAGACAAACTATTCAGCATAAAGTTTACCCCTACCGAACATGAACGCTTAAAATTAGATTTGCATGTTGACTGATTAATCAATTGTTTTGAGAAAAATTTGACGCATGGAAGTAAAAGGCAAAATCTTAGAGATATCACAAACCCAACAAGTATCGGCATCATTCAAAAAAAGGGAGTTCGTTTTAGAATTTGCTGAAAATCCTCAATATCCAGAATACGTTAAATTTGAGCTGATTCAAGACAAATGTGAACTTTTGGACAAATACAAAGTGAATCAGAACGTGACGGTGGCCTTTAACCTAAAGGGAAGAAAATGGACAGATGCCCAAGGTCAGGTGAAGTATTTTAATTCGCTTCAGGCTTGGAAAATTTCTGACGATAATGGTGGCGGCCAGTCTTCAGGCAATGGCAACACGCCCCCACCTCCAGTGGCTGCTGACGAACCAGATTGGTTGAACAGCGAAAGCTCAGACGATTTGCCGTTTTAAAAAATGAAATACGATGTGATTGTCATTGGCGGTGGTATTGTGGGTTTGGCCACTGCCTATCAAACCCTTGCAAAAAAGCCAGGGCTAAAAGTTCTTCTTCTTGAAAAGGAACCGAAACTTGCGGCTCATCAAACAGGCAATAACAGTGGAGTGATCCATTCAGGCCTTTACTACAAACCTGGCAGTCTAAAAGCCACCAATTGCATTAATGGCTATAAAATGCTCCTTGATTTTTGTGATCAAGAAGGCATTGCATATGACCTTTGTGGCAAAGTGGTTGTGGCCACCAACGAGGCGCAAAAACCGCTATTAGAAAATCTTTATCAACGAGGACTTCAAAACGGACTCGTTCAAATTTCTAGAATTTCTATTCAAGAACTCAAGGAAATTGAACCTCATGTCAATGGTATTGCTGCGCTCAAAGTGCCCTATACTGGCATTATCGATTATAAGCAAGTAGCAGAAAAGTATGGGGAGAAAATTATTTCTTTGGGCGGAGAGATTCAGCTTAAAAGTAAAGTAATCAATATCAACACCTCTGGAACAAACTCAATCGTATCGACAGAAAATCAATCTTTTGAAACCAAATTGGTGATCAATTGCTGTGGGCTCTATTCCGATAAAATTGCCCGTAAAACTTCGGACGATGTAGATTTGAAAATCATTCCTTTCCGTGGTGAATATTTTAAGTTGGTGCCAGAAAAAGAGTACTTGGTCAAGCATTTAATTTACCCTGTTCCAGACCCCAACTTCCCATTCCTTGGTGTACACTTTACCAGAATGATGAAAGGTGGTATTGAAGCAGGGCCAAATGCGGTATTGGCTTTTAGAAGAGAGGGCTATAAAAAGTCTCAAATCAATTTGGCAGAACTGGCCGAAACTTTGATGTGGCCGGGCTTCCAGAAAGTGGCTTGGAAATATTGGAAAACTGGTTTTGGCGAAATGTATCGTTCTTTCAGTAAGGCTGCTTTTACGAAAGCCCTTCAAGAATTAATTCCTGAAATCCAAGAAAAGGACTTGGTGGATGGTGGCGCTGGGGTTCGCGCCCAGGCTTGCGATAGAACTGGTGGTTTGCTCGATGATTTTTCGATCATCGCAAACGACAAAGCCATTAATGTTTGTAATGCGCCATCACCAGCCGCTACTTCTTCGCTTTCGATTGGCAATACAGTTTCAGATTTGATTTTAAAGCGGTTTTAAAAGGTATTTCTGCTAACACCAATCGTAAAATTTCGTATCCACATTTCAGCTTAATTACCGAAATTAGAGGCGCTATTCTTAATAATCTATTAAGTCCAATTTATGAGCAGTACCCCAAACGTTAAATTCAACACGCTTGATCAACCAGAATTTGTTCAAACACTCCGTAAGAACGTAGGTGATTATTTCAAGGAAAATAATATTTCTCGATATGCCAACCTGAACATGAAAGTGAAAACCGCTTTTATGATCTGTCTTTACTTCATTCCATTGTTCATGATGATTTTCGGGGTGATCGACAGTTTTTGGCCCGCCATGCTCATGTGGATTTTAATGAGTTTAGGCATGTCGGGCATTGGCTTGGCTGTAATGCATGATGCCAATCATGGTGCATATTCCAAGAACAAAAGAGTGAACCAATTTTTCGGCTTTCTTGTCAATTTTCTTGGTGCTTATCATATCAACTGGAAAATACAGCACAACGTGCTGCACCATTCTTTCACCAATGTTGAAGGATTTGACGAAGACTTTGAAAATCCCGTGATGCGCTTATCGCCTGCCAAACCTCACAAAAAGGCTTATAAGTTTCAGGCGTTTTATGCTCCATTCATTTATGGTTTGCTCACCCTGAATTGGCTGTTCAGCAAGGATTTTCTGCAAGTAATTGATTACAACAAAAAGAACCTCCTGGCCGGACAAGGGCTGACTTTGAGAAAAGCCATCTGGCAAGTTGCCTTTAATAAAGTTTGGTACATTGTTCTTACGCTAGTAATCCCTATGATCGTGGTAGACATTCCTTGGTACCAAACCCTAATGGGCTTTTTATTAATGCAATTTATCTCTGGCCTGATCCTCGCCCTTATATTCCAACCTGCGCATGTGATTGAAGAAACTGCCTTTTTCACGCCTGATGAAAACGGAAGTGTAGAAAACAATTGGGCCATTCACCAACTAAAAACAACTGCCAATTTTGCGAATAAAAGCAGGTGGTTTTCTTGGTATGTGGGTGGTTTGAATTTTCAGATTGAGCATCATTTGTTTCCGAACATCTGCCATATCCACTACAAAAAGATCTCTAAAATTGTAGAGCAAACCGCCAAGGAGTTCAATATCCCCTATTACCAGCACAAGACTTTTTATCATGCGCTTAAGAGCCATTTCACCTTGCTTCATCAGTTGGGAACGGGCGCTTATGACAGGAAATTGGCCAATTCATAAGCTGAATAATTTTCGCTAAAGTTGATTTCAAAATAGATAAATTTCGGCTGAATTTAGACGAATATTTACTCTATGAAATCACTGATTACAATTGCATTACTTGTGCTTTCCAACACCTTTATGACCCTTGCTTGGTATGGGCACTTAAAATTTTCAGAATGGAAATGGTTCAGTAAACTAGGCCTGGTGGCCGTTGTTTTGATAAGCTGGGGAATTGCCCTTTTCGAATATGCATTTCAAGTGCCCGCCAATAAAATGGGCTTTAAAGGCAATGGAGGCCCTTTTTCGCTTATTGAGTTAAAGGTGATCCAAGAGGTGATCACACTGGTGGTGTTTACCGCCTTTACATTGGTAGTTTTCAAAACCGAAACTTTTAGATGGAACCATGCCGTTGGTTTCTGCTTTTTGATTCTTGCCGTATATTTTATTTTTAAGAAGTAAAGCTTGCAAAAGGATTATTTTTCTGAATTCACCGCAAGCCTCAAGGAGGTAGTTGTAGATCTGATTTTCTCGATTCTGACTTACTTTGGATTGAATCCAACGCTGCCACCTCACTGTCGCAGGTTCTCCGAACCTATGACGAACTATGGATACTAGGACGCTGTTCGTATTGAGGATGTAATTAGTATTCATCAATAATGAAAAACTTACTATTTTCGTCAAAAACATAAAATAGATAAACACACCTATGGGTTCACTCAATTGTTACCTGAAATAAAACTTAACGATGAGAATCATAATTTATGGATTTATGCTTTTTGGACTCTTCAGATGTACGAAATCTAATAACAAAATTTCTTCTGAGAAGAATCAAAGCTTGTTACTCGAAACAATCAACCTATATCCCCAATGTGTGATTTATGAGATAACAAATTCTGCTTCAGACAATCCTCTCAATTGGTCAATCAAACCTACCGACTTGAAACTTATTCCAAATAACGAAAATCATTATTTAGTTAAAGCCCAAATAATTGATTCGGAGAAAAATATAGAAACCGGATTCATGAATTTAAGTACTCCTGAGAGAATATCTGATTACGTAATTCACAATTTGGATGCCCCTAAATTCAACAGACCATATGAACTAAAAGGCAAAGATGTAATACCTGCCGTAGCTTCAGACTGCTTTGGGGTTTATGAGCTTTATTACTCTAAAATATCACCGAATTCTGGAATAAAAATATTAAAAGAAGGACTTGAATTAAGCCAACAAAAAAGTATAATCGCTGAGGACATTGCTTACATCCTACGAGATGAAAATAGGCTTGATGAAGCTCTTAAATATTTCCTAATATCAACAGAACATGAACCTTCTTCGGAATACATCTATCGCGAGATAGCAGATATTTATCGCGCTAAAGGAAACGAGGCAAAAGCTAATGAGTACAAAACAAAATTTAAAAACTATTAACGCTGTATGATAACATGGCTGCTGCTGGTTTATCGCAGCTTTGACTCCTCCACTTGTCTTAGATCTCACTGAGACCATTAATCTAATTCAAATATAAACCTGTCAACCACTCACCTTAAAAGATTGCTTCGCGCTTTCTTATTGCTAAGAATGATTGTGGCAGGCTCGCAATGGCGATAATACGAGTCACTGCCGGTTTTAAGGCTTTAGTAGCTCAAGAACTTAAGCGCCCTGAGTTCGGAATAAGCAAATTCGTTGCGAGGCATAATAAAACCCACATGGCCTCCTCTTTTCGGAGTTTCAAGAAATAGATTGGGCATGGCTTCAGCCAAAGCATAGGGATAACAATCGCCTTGCAGCAGAGGATCATTCAAGGCATTCAGCAAAAGCACAGGCACTTGAATTTGCTTAATAAAAGGAAAGGGATCACAAAACTCATAAAACTCCTTAGCGCCTTTAAACCCATGAATGGGGCCAGAATATCGATCATCAAACTCTTTTAAAGTTTTGATCTCATCAATACCCGTAATATCAATCTCAGGAAATTGGGCTGCTTTCTGTTTGATTTTCGCCCTGAGCCTTGTCAAAAATTTATTCGCATACACCTTATTAATGGCCAAGTCCAGGGTTTTTGCGCTTTCTATTAAGGAACAAGGCGCGCTTATGGCAACTGCCTTTTTAAGGTTTGATGGAATCCGAAAATCGCTTTCACCTAGGTAGCGCAGCGTCTGCCCTCCTCCCATGCTGATGCCCACTAAGCTAATTGCTTCGTAATCATGCTTTTTATTTGCGTGTTCGATCACAGTACGCAAATCATAACTAGCTGCATGATGATAGAGTATCTTTTGTCGGTTCATCTCACCACCGCAGGTACGATTATTCCATGCTAAAATATCCCAGCCATTCTGATTGAAAAGTTTGGCCAAGCCCGCTACATAATGCCGGTCAGAATTGCCTTCCAAACCATGGCTTATGACCAAGAGCTTCTTATTTCCAGAACGGATCCAGTCGATATCAAGGAAATCATCATCGGGCGTATCAATCCGCTCTCTTTGATACTTTACCCCTTCAATTTTGCGTGAAATACTTGGAATTACTGTCTCAAAATGGCCATTCAAATAAAAAAATGGTGGCCCTTTGTAATCAGAGGTTTGTACTGGCATAGTGAAACAGCGTGGATTTAGCGAATACTCAAAAGAAGAACTCTCAAACTTGTTATCAAAACATTCGCTCCAAATAATTTTGGGAGCAGCCACTCCCTAGTCAAATCAACCCCGCTTAGTAACACTTTGTTAATCTTGACTTTACAGCTAGGACATGGTCATTTCATACCTTCATTTCAATAAAAATTACTTCATATTTATTGGGTGTTCGTAAAAAAAGTCTGCTTCCACAGGCTTTTTTTATTGTTCAAAATCCAGATTCAAAAGCCACAAAGTTTAACTTGCAGGCCGTTTTTAGAAATTACTATGCACGTTGCTATTGCAGGAAATATAGGATGTGGAAAAACCACTTTAGCCCAGAAATTAGGTAAGGATTACAACTGGAATGTCGAATTAGAATCCGTGGAAGACAATCCTTACCTCAAGGATTTTTATGAGGACATGAGCCGATGGTCTTTTCATCTGCAAGTATATTTCTTAAACAGCAGGTTCAAGCAGATTTCTACAATACAGAATTCGGCCAATAGCACAATTCAGGACAGAACGATTTATGAGGATGCCCATATCTTCGCGGCTAACCTCAGCCAGTCTGGCTTTATCACTGAGCGTGATTATGCAAATTATCTGGCCCTTTTTAATTCAATGATCAAATACGTTTCTCCGCCTGATCTGCTAATCTATTTGCGGGCAGATATCCCAAAACTAGTCGGTAATATTCAAAAAAGAGGCAGGGATTATGAGGAATTGATCAGGATTGAGTACCTCAAAAATCTGAACACTCATTATGAAGACTGGATTGCCAACTACAACTTGGGCAAGTTGCTGATCATTGATGTCAACAACCTAGATTTCGTGAAGAAGATTGAAGATTACGCCTATATCGTAGAAAGAGTGAATTTTGAGATTAACGGACTTTTCAGTTAACCGAAGCTTTATTCAGTTTCTGCAGAAACATCCTTTGTATTTCTTTCACCTTCTTCTAAAATCTCCCAAGTATGATCTGCTAGGAGTTTAATAGTGGCGATAAACTGCGAAAAAGGTTTCGACCTTCCCCATTCCTTTGGCCCTATCAATGAAAGTAAATCCGAACCATCTTCTCTTTCATATAAATGATATACGCGTCCTATTAATGGTTCAAAGCTCATTTTGGCCTGATAAATTCTTTCAGAAACTTCAACGCGGGTTTGAATGGCTTTGGCTTGCTCAGCCAATAATTTCATTTGATCGTAAAGCTGCTTCACTTGCATTTCGGTCTGCTCGTGCATTGCAGCAACAGCGCGCCCTTTCAATTTACCAGTATCTTCTGGCTTAATCATGGCGCCACCTACAGTATGAGGAAAACTGATCAACCCTGGATTCTCCGTGGTCATTTCCGCCATTTTCGCTAAATCAATACGATCAACGTCTACTTTATTGCCTGCTTTTGTCATTTCGAATGCTTAACTCTGTCCAGTGGAATATGTTTTAGTTTTGTTTCAAAGAATCCAGCTTCAATGTATCGCTAGGTGCTGGCTCACTTGGCGCAATTGATTCTTTGAGAAGTTTCTTTGAGCCCGGAAAGCTTGTTTTTGTTGTAATATCGTAGCCCACCAATAAGGTGGCCAGGATAAAAAGTATGGCCACTATAACAAAAATTTTCTTTGATCGATTCATGAATTTAAATACAATCTTTATTCGCCCATAAAGTTCAGAAAATCGTTGGTTAAATTCGAAGCAATGGAAGAAAAGCTACCTGAATCATTAAAAAAGATTATCCATATCGATATGGATGCTTTTTTTGCTTCGGTGGAACAGTTGGATTTTCCCGAATACAGAGGCAAACCATTGGCCGTTGGTGGAAGCAAAGACCGCGGTGTAGTGGCAGCAGCAAGTTATGAGGCGCGTAAATACGGGGTGTATTCCGCAATGCCTTCAAAAACGGCCTATCAAAAGTGCCCGCACATCATCTTCACCCCTCCACGCTTCGAAAGGTATAAGGAGGTATCATCGCAAATTCAAGCGATATTTCATGAATACACCGACTTGGTGGAGCCCCTTTCTCTAGATGAAGCCTACCTCGATGTGACGGAAAATAAGAAAGGGATTCCATCAGCTACGCTGATTGCCAAGGCAATTCGGAAGGAAATTAAAGAGAAAACTGGGCTTACTGCCTCAGCAGGCATTTCAATCAATAAATTCCTGGCCAAAATCGCCAGCGATTATCAAAAACCTGATGGTATTACCCTGATTGGCCCAGAAAAGGCGCTTTCCTTTCTAGAGAAACTAGAAATTGACAAGTTCTTTGGTGTTGGAAAAGTGACGGCTAAAAAAATGCATGCTTTGGGTATTCATACCGGAGCCGACTTGAAGGAATGGAGCAAAGAACGGCTCATTTTAAAATTCGGAAAATCAGGTGGCTTCTATTACAATATTGTGCGTGGTGAAGATTCCAGAACGGTCAATCCCAACCGAATTAGAAAATCATTGGGTGCAGAAAACACTTTTGATGTCGATATCATCGAAATTGAAGACATGAAAATGGCCTTGGACCCAATTCTTCAAACGGTTCATAGAAGGTTAGAAAAGGCCGCAACTTTTGGTAAAACCTTGACTCTGAAGGTAAAATTCAAAGATTTCAGTCAGATCACCCGCAGCGTTACCAAAGAAGAACCCATTGCTGACCCAGACTTGATCAAGGAGCTGACTTTTCAACTGCTAGAGCAAATTCAATGGGACGATTTCCCTACAGGCGTGCGCTTATTGGGGGTTACCAACTCTAATTTCGAACATGATGAAGAAGAAAAACCCAAGACTCCTGGCTACCAGTTGACACTGGATTTTTAGAATTTTGAAAAATGCTTATTATTCAATTCTGAAATGACTTAATTTGAATTTTTAAGAACATATATATTTTTCATGTTAGTCATCAATAGCCACGCAGAATTTGCAGAACATATCGGTCAAGAACTTGGTGTTTCAGATTATTTAAAAATCGATCAGGCGCGCATTAGTGCCTTTGCTGACGCTACACTTGACCACCAATGGATTCATTTAGATCCTGAAAGAGCAAAAGCAGAAGGCGGTTTTGGAAATACAATTGCCCACGGCTATCTCACGCTGTCTATCCTACCACATCTTTGGAAGCAAGTAGCAGATATTCGCAACATCAAAATGATGATCAACTACGGTATTGAAAAGCTTAAATTCAATCAGCCTGTGGTAGTGGATTCTGAAGTACGTCTTAAAGTAAAACTCACTTCGCTGGCCGATCTTAGAGGAATTACGAAATGCCAACTCAATGTAGTGCTCGAAATCAAGGACAATCCTAAACCTGCTTTTGTTGGTGAAATGGTTTTCTTATATCACTTTGCTTGATTGGTGAATTGGTTATTAGTGAATTAGTCATTTACTGTTTTCGATTATAAGGCACCAAATACCATTCGGCAGTCATCCCGAAGGGATCTTTTTCAGTACTATCTAGTAAAGGCTTATTCAGTAAAAACCCTCCAAGTTCACTTTCTAAGTTTTGATAGTACTTCTTTAGCCCCTTCCTGCGTCAGGGAAAGAAAACGAGCTAAATCACTTTAAAGAATGTTGGCTGGTCACTCAGCAGGGCCAAGCGGCTGTTGGGAAGAAGCCAGGCCTGAAAGGGTAAAATACAATAAGAATGGCAGTAGGCCATTCAGTGCATAGTCATTAATAGCCCTGAAAGGGCGGTATACTTTTATCAATACCTTTTATTACGCCCTTCTAGGGCTTTTGACCTTAAGGTTTTACTTTCTCAAAGGGCTTCAGCCTTTGTTATTCATATTTAGCCCCTTCAGGGCTGAGGTTCCATTCTATTCAACCCATGTTGGTATTCTATAAAAACCTCTACAAGATCACTTTCTAAGTTTTGATAGTACCTCCTTAGCCCCCGAAGCAAGAAAAGAGGTATCTGTTCCGCAGGTGATCAATTGATAGCCCTTCGCTACAAAGTCTTTCACTGTTTCTGGCTTCAAACCAAAATAACCGAGTTTAATCCCAGCCGACTTGGCAGCTGCTTCTACTCTTGCCATAGCCGCCAAAACTTCAGGCGCATTTACTTGACCCATCAAACCCATGCTGGCAGAAAGATCGTAAGGACCGATAAACACTGCATCGATACCCGGAACTTTCACTATCTCATCAATCTGCTCCACTCCTTTAATATCTTCGATTTGTACTACTACAGTAGTAAGTTGATTCGCACTCGCTACATAATCAGAGAAATTCAAACCGTAACCATGCGCTCTTGAATAACCCACACCACGCTGACCTTGCGGAGCATATTTGGCATATTTCACCACCGCCCTGGCCTCGTCAGCCGAATTCACTTTAGGGACAATTATGCCCTGAGCACCAACATCCAACGCCTTTTTAATTTCCTTTTCGCTGTTTTCCGCTACCCTGATCAGGCAGGCAGTTTGACCGGCAGTAGCTTGAATCATTCTTTGGCAAGCAACGACATCCAACAAGCCATGCTCCATATCCATAAAGAGCCAATCGAAACCAGACATGGCCATTAACTCAGCTATTTCTGGAGAAGGAAGCGTGAGCATTGTGCCTAATAATAATTCATCATTTAGTAATCGCTTGCGGAAATTCATCGGTTTGGTCATGATTTGAAGATGATAACAAGAAGTCGGTTTTGCAAACAGTGCTTACTATGTATTTCTGAAATTTGACTATTTTTAATTACGAAAATAAGTTACCGTTTTGGTAACTATTCTTATCTTTGTACCTGATGATTGACGAGTGAGAGTAATTGCAAAGTCCACATTAAGAACATTTTGGGAAAAGCATGCTGATTGTGAGCAGCAGCTTAAATCTTGGTTCAGCGAAATGGAAAAATCGAATTGGAGTTCGATTAATCAATTGAAGGCAGAGTTTCCCAGTGCGAGTATTCTACCAGAGAACAGAGTGATTTTTAATATTAAAGGCAATAATTACCGCCTTATCGTAAAATTCAATTTCGAATATGTACTTTGCTGGATTCAATTTATAGGAACTCATGCCGAATACGATAAAGTTGATGCTAAAACGATTTAAATAATGAATATCAAGCCTATAAGAAATGAAAGTGACTACCAATCAGCTTTGGCTCGTTTGGAAGTAATCTTTGACGCTAAAAGAGGAACAGATGAGGGTGATGAGCTTGAAATTCTTTCAATCCTTGTCGACACTTACGAGAAAGAGCATTTCCCTATTGAAATGCCAGATCCAATTGAGGCTATTAAATTTAGAATGGAACAAATGGGTATGAAACAAAAAGACCTAGCTGAAGTGATTGGCTTTAAAAGTAGAGTCAGCGAAATCATGGGAAGAAAGAGAAAATTAAGTCTTGATATGATCAGAAAAATCAATCAGACCCTCCACATTCCCACTGAAGTACTTATTCAGCACTATTGACCTCTATCAACTCAATCGGCTATATAGGCCTTTGAGAGCCGATTAAAAAAATAAATATTATCAATTCAAATCATGCCAGAAAACAAACTAAGCATCGTAGCTCGCATTTTAGCCAAAGAAGGCCAATCCGACTTTATTAAAAGTGAATTAACTAAACTGATTGCTCCAACATTGGCAGAGGAAGGCTGTATCAATTATGATTTGCACCAAGACAATCAGAACGAGCATTTCTTCATGTTCTATGAAAATTGGACTTCCAGAACCTTATGGCAGGGGCATAATAATTCAGCACATATCGCAGCTTACAGAAAAGCTACCGAAGGCTGCCTTGCAGAAGTCATTATCAACGAAATGACTCAGGTTGAATAGTATCATTTGGTTGCCTTCGCCTCTTGGAATTTAAAATTTGCTTAATTGAATTTTGTGATTTGAAGAAGTCTTTAGAAGTGACTTTTTTCCCTGATCTCGAAGTCTGGGGAGAAAGGTCGAAGCAGAGATAGTTCCTTCGCGAGACTCAGGATAGAAAGACAAAACAGTCTTGATCTTAGCGTGAGTATGTTGATACTTTAACAAGCGAGGGCTCAAATTTAGCCTCTACCCTCCTTTTTTTGGAATTTGAAATTTGCTTGATTGAGATTTGTTATTCGTTATTTCTTCCTAACATAAATGGTTTTATGCACCTCGCAGATCACCTGCCCTTCGGTATCCTTAATTTCTAAATCGAAGTAATAATCCTTCTTTCCCAAAACTGCTACTTCACTTTTGATTTGATCCAAAATTGCCTGATCAAGCTGAAAAACACATTTGACAGTGCCTCTGCCTGGCTTTCTAAAATTGATGGTAGCCGCTTTGTCCCACACAATATAATCACGTCCCAACAGGTTGACGAGCATCAGCATATAAAACGGATCACACATGGAGGCCAATGAGCCACCAAAGTGAGTGCCCATCAAATTCTTATTCCACCATCGCAACTTCATTTGCACTTCGGCATACATAAAGTCGCTCGATAATTTGGTGAGTTTGATACCTGCCCCAATGTAAGGTGGATACCAATTGATCATTTTCACTTTTTGTTTTCGAGAAAGTAAGGCCATAAAGTTGAAGTTATAAGAACGCAGCTATCAGTTTTAAGGATAATGCTTAGCTTTGCCCATCAAAATTAATCATATCATTTAATGACTGCTGAAATTCAAACCGAAAAAGGGGTAATGAAAGTTGAGTTCTTTGAAAAGGACGCCCCTAATACAGTAAAAAACTTTACTGATTTAGCTAAAAAAGGCTTTTATGATGGACTTACTTTCCATAGAGTGATTCCAAACTTTGTGATTCAAGGCGGATGTCCAAATGGCATTGGTAACGGTGGCCCAGGTTACAAAATTGATTGCGAATTGAATGGCGATAACCAATACCACGATCGTGGTGTACTTTCAATGGCGCATGCAGGTAGAAATACGGGTGGTTCTCAATTCTTTGTTTGCCATAGCCGTGATAATACTGCGCACTTAGACAGAAATCATACTTGCTTTGGTAAAGTGGTTGAAGGTTTAGACGTCATCGATCAAATCAAACAAGGCGATAAGATCAATAAGATCGTTGTTGCCGACTGATGGGGTATTGGGTACAGGGTATTGGGTATTGGGTATTGGGTATTGGGTAATGAGTACTTGGTACTGAGTAAATAGATTTTAGATAAAAGGAATTTCATGGGTATCTTAAACTCACGGTCTTTCTGAGCTCGTCTCAGGAACTGTCTGTTGGATGCACCACTTGAAATTCCATGTTTATTTCTTTGTGGCTAAGCTTGTTCTAAAAATCATACCCAACCCGACTGGGTATCTCAAGGGGCACCTATCTCTCAGGGAAAACAGCCCCTCTCCTCATTTTAAGTCATTTCGCAGAAATCCTTTCACGCCCTAAAAGAAATAGGACTTGTGTTGGCTGAAAAAGATCACTAAGGGATTAAGCTCCGTGCAGATGGATGTTGAAACACCCTTCTTCGGATTAAATGGTTAAAACCATTCTACAAAGACATTGGAAAAATATAGCCCACGGTTTAAACCGTGGGCTATTTTGTTGCAGAGGATATAAAGAACCGTTTTAACGGTTTGCTGTCCCTATTCTAATAATCCCCAAAGAAAACGGCATTGAACAATAGCTTATTCGTGCCGTACCACATGCCTCTGAAATTTGGATTGTCAATGAACATAATCACATTTCCTCTACCGATTCGGTTCACCAATAGCGAAGCAGTGCCTCCCAAATCGGCTAAATTGGTTTTATTGACATAGCCACTCAGCAGCGGATTTGCAGTGTATTTCACTACCGTTCCAAAAGGATCAGCACTCGGCTGAACAAAAGTGGAATGATTGCGGTACACCGGCAATTCTCTACTCGTATAGCCGTAGCCAATCGGATGAGTGATATCAATATCTGCCATATACATAGAGCCACCAATGGAATTGGATCCGCCAAAGTCTCGCTGAGTCACGTAATCCATTCTATCAGGAGTGGGTCTTTTGCTTCTTTCCGCAAATTTTTCATTCACTAATTTGGCTCCAATTGCCCAACTTGTAGCTCCTTTGATGGTGATCAAAGTACCACCTTCTCTCACCCAAAGCTTAATCCTATCAATTGTGTTTTCGCCTAAGGAACTATAAGAGCCTGAAACCAGAATTAACGTGTTGTAATTATTCCAATCGACTCTTCCTGCATTGTCCATGTCCACTTTGGTGATGGGCATTCCCACCTTGGAATCGAATAAATGCCAAACCTCTCCTGCTTCTGCGCTATTGGTGCTTCCAGCAATCAACATAATCGCCTTTGGCTTTCTTACCGTTGAAAAACTTCCACTTCCCAAATCCACTCCCGAAGTACTAAAACCTGTTGTGACACTCTGTGCTCTGATTCCGGCCAACTCTGTAGCCTCCTCAACATAAGCGTGTACCAAATCTGCATCCATTTCTTGTCTGCTTACGGGAATCATTAAAGTACCATAGCCATAAGATTTTACACCTTCATTGGTTTCTATCGAGAAGGGCTTTCCACCATAATTCACATAGACACCTTTCTCCAAAAGGTAATTCAAGGCTTTTGGTGCATAATATTCATTCCATTCGATCAAATAGGCATAATCGGTTTTAGGAACTCCCGCATAAGTGCCTTTCAAATCTGATCGCTTTAACTCTTTGCCTGTTAAATCTTGTTTGCCTTTCCATTCAGCATGAGGCATATTGTAGGTCAAAGCAGCTGTCCATGATGATGCATCATAGAAAATACTATCATAGAATGTCGTCACTTTTTCGAACATGGTGCGCACCATTCTATACTGCTTCTGACCATTCGGTACATAGAAAGCCTTACCCGCTTTATAGTTCTTACCGTCTAATTGAATGTCATCATTCAAAGCATACGTGGTGATTTTATGGCGAAGCAGTAAATCAAGAAAAGCCTGATTTCTTCCATCATCTTCGGGATCTCCAAAGACCCAGCCTTTTGTTGGATTCTTCTTGCCTTCGTCTACCGCGGTTTCGAAGTAGTTTTTCATGTGTTTCAAGAGTATTTCGCGCTCTCCTACCGCAGCTCTGACGGTCGCTAAACCCGAAGTCACATGATTCTTAATGGTGAAAGCAAAGGCCACTTTCCCTGTTGGAGAATCTTGTAAATGACCTCTTGAACTTGCTTGTTCGAAGACCAAACCCAAAGCACCATGAATATCAGGATAGGTAGAACCATAGCCAGGATAGCTATTATCATACTGCTCTTTGGTGAAGTACAATGAACCGATTTCATCTAGTGCTTCGTGAAAGTAGCCTGCAAATAGGTTATTCAGTCCATCATAGTTATCTCTAGGCACCACAGGGTTTTCAGAACCAAATGGTTTTGTGGGTTCGAAAAAGTAGGTAGAATTTGTACCCATTTCATGAAAGTCAGTCACCACATTTGGGTACCACTGATGATAGTAATCGATTCTAGCTTGGCTTTCGACATGAGCCAATGGAAGCCAGTCTCTGTTCAAATCATACCAGTAATGATTGGTTCTTCCGCGTGGCCACATCTCATTGTGTTCAGCATCCATTGGGTCCGAAACCATTGGATTGCCCAAATAAGAATTGGCCCAAGTGGAATGGCGATCACGGCCGTCAGGATTGAAGCTTGGATCAACCAACAACACTGCATCTTTCAGCGCTGCCCGAACATCCGCACCTTGACCCGCTACATAATAATAGGCCGTTAACATGGCAGCCTCAGAACTAGATGGTTCATTGCCATGCACGTTATATCCCAGCATCACCACCGATTTCATTTGACTATAATCATTAATCTTTTGGTTCGGATCATTGAGCTTAAGGTGCTCTTTTCTAATGCTTTCTAGATTTTTATGATTCTCTGGGGAAGTGATGGTCAAAACCACTAACTGCCGCTGTTCATAGGTTTCGCCAATCGTGTCTAACTTCGCACGATCAGATAGACGAGCGAGTTCACGCATATAACCGACAATCGCATCGTGGCGGGTATGGAGGGTTCCAATCGGATAGCCTAAGTATTTTTCTGGACTTGGAATTTTAGGGTCGAAACGTGCGCCCTCGGCAAAGAAGTAATCGTTTTGAGCACTCGCACTCAGGGCTGCGTCAAAAAGAAGGAGGAGAATTATTAGGCTTTTGTAGTTCATGGGATTTGGTTTATGGGGATCAGTTGTCAGGAATCAGTTTATCGGGAAATCAGGGATCAGGGTATCAGTATATTAGCAAATCAGGAATCAGGGTATTAGGAATCTGGAATTCTTATTCTTCACTGTTATACTATTTTCTGATTTCCTATTCACTATTAACTGATCACTGTATTTGGTTGATTGATGGTTTCGAATTTAAAAATATCATTGCGAGCATAATGACCAATTACGTCAAAATCAAGCTTACTTTTAGTAACCTCGGCTATATCGATTTCAGCGGTAAGGATTCCCTCACTGTCCCATAATGGGGCGGTCAAAACTTCACCTAATGGGCTAATGATTACCGATCCTCCTCTGCTCATGGTTTCTGGTGAATGCTTCAAATCTTCAATTCCAGGCAAATCTTGAGGATACATCGACTTAGTGACATACTGATTACATCCAAAAACGAAACAGCGACCTTCGAGCGCAATATGCTTTAAAGTGCTCTGCCAATTCTCGCGACTATCTGCCGTTGGCGCCAGGTACAATTGGACACCCTTTTGGTACATGCTCATTCGGGCCAAGGGCATATAGTTTTCCCAGCAGATTAAACCACCCATTCTACCCAAAGGAGTGTCGAAGGTTGAAAGCGTTGAGCCATCTGATTCTCCCCAGACGATACGTTCGGCTGCGGTGGGTTTAATTTTCTGGTGCTTGCCCATCAACTCTCCTTTTGGATTAAAGTAAAGCATGGAACAGTACATAGTACCAGAAACACTATCTCTCTCATTCACTCCAATCACAAGGTAGGCACCAGCTTTCTTCGCCATTGCGCCTAATCGTACAGTTTCCTTTCCGGGCACTTCAATTGAGGAGTTCCAATAACGCAACCAAAGCGCTCTTCCTTCAGCAGTTCTATTGCCAACCACCGTTCCGAAACTCAAACCGCGCGGGTAAGCCGAAATAAACGCTTCTGGAAAAAGAATCAGTTTCGCTCCTTTTTCGGCAGCCTGATTCACTAAATCGGCTGTTTTCTCCAGCGTTTTTTCAAGATCGAAAAGGATAGGTGCAGCTTGAATTACAGCTGCGGTAAATTTTGTAGCCATACTTGAAAGTTAAGGAAATTAAATCTAGCGAAAAGAGCATCCAATGAAAGTTACTTAAACCTCGTCCGTTTTTTGAGCTTGTTAATTTTATCGGCATAAAATTCTTTCAGTTCCAAAATGAAAGACATTGGATCAGAATATTCCGTCAACACTTTGTAGGTGTATTTCTCCTTGGCCTGTTGAAGTTGTTGTTCGACTTTGATCAATTCATTTTTGAGATAAAGGTCATCGGCAATGTTTTCCGTTTTCACCATAGCCCCTACTATTTCAAGTGCATTACCACTAAAAATATGGCTATGATACAGTTTCAGTTGTTCCAAATCACCGGATTTATAAATCTCGATCAACTTTGTGGTGACTTCTGTGGCCAATTCCAATTGATCCTCCTGTATTGAAAACTTGTCTGGATGCACCTGTAACATGGCTTCGCGATAAAGCCTTTTCATTTCCTTGGCCGATTCTAAAAGTATTTCTGGCTTGAGTGATTTAAGGCTCACAGTCAAACCAATCGGTTCAACGTAATTTTTTCCTCGTTTTTTCTGTGCTAAGCGCTTGAGGTTTTTCTCCTTCTTTTGCTGTTTATACAGCACCGTAAGCTCTTGAATCTCAATTAACTCATTCGCCAACATGGTTCTTAAAACGGTTTCAAAAGCCAGCGTTTTTTGTTGTATTTGATTCAATTCGGCCTCAATTGCACGGATCCGTGCCTTCAGAAGCTGTTGCCTCTCATTATTGGGTAGAAGTAGTGAATTGGAGTTACTGATTGCCACGTAACAAAGTTATCGACTGATCTATTTATCAAACTTTAATTTTTAATTTTATTCTCTAAAAGTCTTCTTCATGGTCTCTCTTCGCACAATGAATCATAATGATTGGCAGGCAGTCGCCAACATTTACGAGCAAGGCATCGCCACAGGCTTGGCCACCTTCGAAACCAATGTTCCTTCATGGGAAATTTGGGATAATGGCCATTTGCAACAATGCAGGCTAGTTGCCGAAATTGACAACGAAGTGGTTGGTTGGGCGGCCTTAACAGGCGTTTCTGGACGCTGCGTTTATGCAGGTGTGGCCGAAGTAAGCGTATATGTCTCTCAGTTTCATAAAGGAATGAAAATAGGCTCCGTTCTTTTGGAAGCTTTAATCCGTGAAGCAGAAAACAATAACTTTTGGACACTTCAATCGGGTATCTTTAGAGAAAATGAGGCCAGTATTGCCCTTCACAAAAAGTGTGGCTTTCGCGAAGTCGGTTACAGAGAAAAAATTGGCCAATTGAATGGCGTTTGGCGCGATACGGTGCTGATGGAAAGAAGAAGTGAGAATGTTAAATTTGGATTTTCAACCAAATTTTAGTTGAGATGATATGAAATTCGTTAAAAGCAAAGTATATTTTCTCAATACACGATAACTCTATGTCTATCTAACCAAAAAACCTGAAATTATAGATGTTTTGGACTTTATTAATCTATATAACCTTAATGAGTTTAATGGTTATGCTAATTCTCAATAAGTTAGACTTTTACATGAAAAAAGGAATTAATAGTGACACCAAGTTTCAAGTTGTGTTGATATTAATTGGAGGTTGCTTATGGATGATTCTTAAAGACATAATTTACACCGAAACAAACTCATCAGATTATGTGATATCACTTAACCTTGTCTACACTGGACGTTTACTATTGACCTTATTTAGCAAATCCCTTTTAGGAGGTATTTTCTTATATTTAAGCTTAGGTCTATTCTACATAGTATTTATACTATGTGGCTTTGAGGAAAATATCCAATTGTGGTACGGAATTGAAAAGCTCACTTCCAAACAACTCGGAGGAATGGTTATTACAGCTATTTTAATCTCCAACATGGCTATCTCAAGCTTTTTTCTTCTAATAGCGGTACTTAGCCAATAATACCTTCGGTTGATCAAACCTGTATGAAAAACACCGTAAAAACAACCAACTTGGTGGTTGTACTACCTTTCTCTCCTTTGCTGGTTTCACACAAAACTAAACAGCTAATACCGACAGTACTCAAACTAAAAAGAAAAAGAATAAAAACTCTCGATTGAATGTAGACAAACTTTTGAATTTTATAAACCGAAGGCTCTTGGATTGTCATAGATGTAAGCCTTGACGCAAAAACCATAGTTTTCGATTTTCTTGGAGACTTTCACACTATATTTATGGCTTGTAATGCCACTCTAATCAGTGAAGGAATACAGTTTGACTCTCAACCAAGGTTCAGCCCTGATGGCAAATACATGATCTCTTCAAAGCAGGACAGTAACATAAAATCTGGCTGTATCATATCGAAGGCGCTTTTGGAAAAAAGAAGTGATCGTGTAGGAAATTGAAACTATCGCAGGATCAGTATTAGGGATGCGCTGAAACCCACACTTCGCCATCTTCAAAGAATTCCTTTTTCCAAATGGGTACTGTAAGTTTTAAGGTGTCAATGCAATACTCGCAGGCTTGAAAGGCTTCTTTTCTGTGTGGTGATGAAACTCCAATTACAACTGCTTCCTCTCCTATTTCCACAACTCCTGTGCGATGATTAATCAGTACGTGCTCAACACCAAATTTGGACTTGGCCTCATCTGCTATCTTTTGCATTTCCTTGAGTGCCATGGGTTCGTAAGCTTCAAATTCAAGCTTTAACACTCTTTTTCCTTTGGTTTGATCTCGTACTGTACCCACAAAAGTGACTATTCCGCCACATGCAGGATAGTTAACTAAATCTACAGCCAACTGCGGATCAAGCTTTTCAGATGTAATGTGAATTAATGATTTCATCCGCCACTTACAGGTGGAATCAGCACCACCTCGTCTTTTTCGTTTATGATATAGTCTTCTTGTACGTAATCTTCATTCACAGCAAATTGTAATGAAGACAGCCCCTTAAAAGCAGGAAATTCATCGATCAAACTTTTTCGCAAATCTGCAATAGATGATGACTTTTGGATCGAAAGAAAATGCTCCTTCGTTTGAAGAATGTCCTTGGCAATGCCAAATGCGATTACTTTCACTTTTATCATTTCGGTTCCTGGCTTCATACTAAGTATTTCCAAAGTAAACGTGCCCCAGCGAATAAAACCAATAAAGCGGTCAGCATCTTCACTCTTTCTTGAGAAAGCTTAAAAACGCTTAATCTTGAGCCTAATTGACCACCTATTAACACACTCAGTCCTAAATAAAGAATCAACTCAAAGTCAAACGACAAATTACCTTCGCTTAACTGCCCAGCCAAGCCAGAAATTGAATTGGCCAGGATAAAAATGCTTGCAGTCCCTGCAATGGTCTTGGCTTTGTCCCAATGAATAATATGCAAAAGCGGTGATAAGAAGATTCCACCACCAATCCCAACAGAACCTGCCAATAAGCCTATCGTGCCTCCCAAAGCGCCATTAGCGAAGACATTGTCCTTTAGTTTCGATGGTGATTTGCTTTCACTGATTCTTTTTAAATACTTTTCGAACAACATCACTACCGCTGTCAAAACAAGCGTTGCGCCTAGTAGAATGAAAAAAGTGTTTTGTCTGAATGGAATTTTAGCCCCAATAAAAGCCAATGGAACGCTGAGTAAAACCAGTGGTAAAGTCTTCTTCCAATTGATATGACCTTTTTTAGCGAAAAGATAAGTACCACCAGAAACTACAATCAGATTACAAACTAAGGCAATGGTTCGTAGTAATCGATATTCAAAGCTATATAAGGAAAGTACCGCTAAGTAACTCGAACCGCCTCCAAAGCCCACAGAAGCATAGAGAAAGGAGATAATGAAAAAGAAGAGGATCAGTTCGTAGTCCATTTATTCCTATGACTTTAATAAAGCTCAAGTGAATTGTCAATCTCTTTTTGCCAAGCTAAAATACCACCCTTCAGGTTTTTCAAGTTGGTAAATCCTGCTTCGCGAAGCATTTGAATAGCTCTTTCACTTCGAACCCCACTTTTGCAATGTACCACAATGGCCTGTGATTTAGGCAGTTCACTCAATCGACTTTTAAGCTCAGCCAATGGAATGTTGTAGCCCTTTAAATTTGCAATCTCGTATTCATACGGTTCTCTCACATCTAAAAGGAAAAGTGCGTTCTTTGAATTCAGCAATTGATTCAACTCATGAACAGTCATGGATTGATTGTCAACTTGTGACTCTTTCATTCCACAAAAAGCTTCATAATCAATCAATTCAGTAATGCTTGGGTTTTCTCCTGAGATTGGATTGTTGGGGTTCTTTTTAATATTAAGGAAGCGGGTGGTGAAATCTAGGCTATCATAAATCAATAATCTTCCACTTAAGGTTTCGCCTAAACCAGCGAGCAATTTAATGGCCTCATTGGCTTGCATTGCACCGATAATTCCGGCCAATGCGCCAAAAACACCCCCTTCATTACAACTCGGCACCATATGCGGTGGTGGTGGTGTGGGGAAAAGATCGCGGTAGTTAGGCCCTCTGCTCCCATCAGCTTGCAATTGATTGAACACACTCACCTGACCTTCGTACCTAAAAATAGCCGCATACACCAAAGGCTTATCTAAAAACACGCAAGCATCATTCACCAAGTATCGCGTTGGCAGATTATCGCTTCCGTCCACCACCAAGTCAAATCCGCTAATGATTTCCATAGCGTTAGCAGCACTAATCGTGGTTTCGAATACCTTTACTTTTACATTTGGGTTAAGTTGATTTATGCGCTCCTTGGCCAGGGCAACTTTGTTTTTACCAATGTCTTCTGTTGAATAGATCACTTGGCGTTGAAGGTTGGTCAGGCTAATTTCATCATATTCTACAATACCAATTTCTCCTAACCCAGCAGCAGCCAAATAGCTAATGTTAGGAATCCCCAAGCCCCCAGCTCCAATGATCAACACTTTGGAAGCCTTCAATCTCTCTTGGCCTTCTAAACCAAAATTGGGCAAAATGATTTGCCTGTTGTAACGTACGAGTTCTTCTTTACTGAGCACTTTTTAGTTTTTGATAGTCAGATATGGTGTCAATGTCTAAAACGAAATGATCGTTCCCAGCTTCAAAGCGAATTACGCGATCAGCATGCTGTTTTACAATACCGCTGCAACCATTTGCCTCTGTATGATTCAATATGGCGTTCTTATAAACAGCATTAAATATCACAGGATTTGCCTTCTGTCCTTCATATTGGGGTAAAAGAATATCTTTTGAAGCGGTTAAAGTGCTTTCGTAATTATGAATAAGGGCATTGTAATCGGATGGATGTAGTAAAGGCATATCGGACAAACAAATCATGTAAGCGTTACCTTTCGCTTTTTTAACCCCCTCTTGAATAGAAGATGTCATCCCAGATTCATAATTGTGGTTCTCAACAATTTTCAGTTTCCAGTGAGTCCCAACAAGGTTTTTAATCGAATCCGCATCTCTTCCCAAAACCAGAACTACTTCTTCAACATTAGAAAGTAATAATTGTGAAAGCACATGCTCAATAAGCGTGGTTTTGCCCCAAGGCAGCAGCAATTTGTTGAGGCCATCCATTCTGGATGAAAGCCCTGCTGCTAATAATATGGCCGAAACGGATGTCATTAATGCTCAATAATACAGCTTTTTATGCTGAGCCCCAATGCCTCGTCTGCCAAGATTTTCTTGTTGTCGTTGATTTCCCTCCATTCGTCTAAAGCCCAGAAAAAAGGCTCGGGGACACTGTAGTTTTGATGCAAGAAAAATAAAAGACAGAAATATGGACAAAGTATTAGTGATAGAAGATAACCAAATGATGAGGCTCTTCTTGATGAACTATTTGGGGAATGATCATGATGTGAGTGCAGTTGAAAGTCCTTCTGAAGCATTGATTTGGTTAGCATCTAACTCAGCCTCCTTGATCATTTCTGACTATCACAAAGTGGATAGCACAGAATTCAATCAGCTTAAAAAAATAAAATCCTTATCTGCTTGGTCAAATGTTCCAATCATCATGCTTACTGACAATGATAAAAGTGAGCAAAGAATTGATGCTTTGAAATTTGGAGTGGCCGACTCAATGAGCAAGCCCTTCAATCCAGTAGAATTGAATTTAAGAGTTCATGCCGTAAAGAAGCTGAGCCAAATGAAAGTGAGTTACAAAACAGCATCTTAACAATAATGCAATGAAAAAAGTAGTAATATTTTCCCTTTTTCTCTTCGCAATGAGCTGCGTACAAGAGCCAGATTTTGAATCGCCTATCGTTGAAACTGAAAACTATACAGATTTTGGTTTTTCCACAGTGAGTACTGTCAATGTCAATCTAGAATTTAAAGATGCCCAAGGCAATGCTTTGAATGGTGTAAAGGTTCAATTGGTCAATCCAGCTGACGGTTCCGTTGTAGTAACTGGTTTCACCAATGCACAAGGTACATTTGCAGATCAGGTACAATTGGCTAGTTACATTACCGAAGTGGTTTTAGAGGCCAATTATATTGGTATCCCAAATACTATTGGCTTACCCGTAAAATCAAATTTGATTGAGCTTCAATACTTAGGAGAAATCAATTTAAACCAAGTGATTGAAATCAATACAAAAGCATCTGCCAGCCCTCAAGGCTTAAGAAGTGTGGTCAATGCCTCAAATTCGCTGAATGCATCTCCATCCATTGTTTATATGGGCGATTACGATAGAGATGGCGTACCACAATATTTTGAAGAGAAAAGAGATAAGGTTTCTAAAACGCTTCTTGAGTATATCAATGCATCGCTACCAGAAAGCAAGCCCGTACCTGAATTTAATCCAACCTATATCGCTAATGGCAAAAAGACAACACTCGACATTATAGAATTGGCCGATGTATGGATCACATTTGTACATGAAGGTGCAGGATGGACTAATGCTATAGGATTTTATACTTACCCTACTGCCACTCCTCCCCAATCATTAGAGGATATTAAAGAGGTGAATGTAGCTTTCCCTAATCTTTCCTTTAAAGGAAGCGGTGGCGGACTAGTCACAGGTGACAAAATCAAATTGGGAAGATATGAGGCTGGTACTTCCATAGGTATAGTTCTACTGGCCAATGGTTGGAACGGAAACGATTCAGAATCTTTCTATCATATGGTTTTCGCTGACAAAAAGCTTAATCCTGAGTCTGATGAAGAATTAAAACAACACAACGTATTGCTTTGGGATGCCGAAAACGAGCTTTTCCTTTTGGGTTTCGAAGATGTCAGAAGAGATGATATTCCCTTCAAATCGGATCAAGACTTTAACGATGCCATCCTTTTTGTGACTTCAAATCCAGTAAAGGCAATTAGTACTGAAAACGTGAACCCGATTAATAAACCTGGTACATTAGACAAAGACAATGATGGGATCAATGATATTTTAGACGAATATCCCGATGATGCAAGTAAGGCTTACAACAGTTACTATCCATCTTCAACCACTTATGGCACCTTCGCTTTCGAAGACAACTGGCCTGAGATGGGCGATTACGACTTCAACGATTTAGTGGTCGACTATCAGTTCAAGCATGTAATGAATGCCAGTAATAAAGTAGTTGCCATGAGCCCCAAATTCGTAGTGAGAGCGGCTGGAGCAGGATATAGAAATGGCTTTGGATTTGCCATGGATTTGAAATCTGAAGATATCAATATCGCTACCGGCACCATTCTGAATTCTGGAATTATAAAAACCAACGCCAACGGAACAGAAGCCAATCAAAAGAATGCGGTATTTGTGGTTTCAGACAATGTTCACGACTTATTCGGCACAAGTGGATTCATCAATACCCAAACCACCGATGCCTATCAAAGTCCTGTAACTGTAACGTTAGACATTGAATTGACCTCCCCTAAAGCCTTGAAAGATTTGGGAACTGTACCTTACAACCCTTTCATTATCATCTCACAAAACAGAGGTAGAGAAGCTCATTTGCCAGGCTACGAACCAACCGATTTGGCAGATGAAAGTTTCTTTGGAACAGGTGATGATGCTTCTGACAAATCTAAAGAGAGTTACTATAAGTCGAAAACAAGTTTACCTTGGGCGATTCATCTCCCAGAAAGTTTTGCCTATCCAATAGAGAAAGCCGACATCAGGGATGCTCACCTAAGATTTAAAGATTGGGCAACTAGTTTTGGCTATAGCTACATGGATTGGTACAGAGACCAAACAGGCTATAGAGATGCCAGCAAGATATACCGAAGCAGCAAATAGTGTGTGTGTTGAATAGAGTGAGCTGTTAGGACAAACCCCGTCAATAAAATGATGGGGTTTAACTTTTTACAAAAATAATATTCGGCTTATTTCTGCTCAGTCCTTTTTTAATTTGAAGGTACTGTTTGTGATCAAAGGTTTAGACCAAAAACCAATACTTAAAATAAAGCCGAGGGTCAAAAACATAAAGGTCATGGCCAACCTTAAACCAATAACATCCCCTAAAGCCCCAATAATAGACGGCACCACTGCCCCACCTACGATTCCAGTACATAAAATACCCGAAAACGATCCGTGATTTTTGGGTACTGAATTGAGGGCTAATGAGAATATGATGGAGTACATCACTGAAGTACAAAAACCAACAATAGGAAAAGCAATTAAGGCCATTTCACCCGTTCCGAATAATGCCACAGCCAAGGCTAGCATGGCCGCCAAAGTAAAGGCAATCAGTATTTTTCGGCTATCGAATAACTTGAGTAAGATCAATCCTAAAATGCAACCAATGGTCAGAAATAGCCAAAAATTACTGACGGTTTGAGCGCCTTCCACCTCTGGATTATAATTGTGGTATTGTTTTAGAAATTCCGAAATCCAAACCCCTACTCCCTGTTCTGTTCCCACATAGGTGAAAATTCCTAAGAAGAAAAGGATCACATAGGGGTTTTTCAACAGCTCTAAATAAGATTGAAAAGTGCCCGCTTTTTCGTCTTGTGCCAGTTCCACTTTTCCGAATTTGATAAGGCTGATCACTACAAGGATCACCATCATAATGACGGCAAAAATCCAGTAAAGCGAAACCCAAGACATATCGGCAGGCGCCAACTTGGATAAAGTATCGAGCAAAAAGCCGCCACCACCGGCATAGCCATTTAGGTTTTCGACCAAATAACTATACACCAATGGACTAATGGCCGAAGCCGCCCCAAAAACCAATTGAGCCATGACAGAAAAGAAAGCAAAGTTAGATTCTCCTCCTGTAGTCCTTAACAATGGATTTATGGCCACCTGAAGCATCGCCATGCCAATTCCAATCAAGAATAGCGATAGCAGCGCAATTTGAAATGAGGGAAAGGAAGCAAATAAAAATGCGCCAAAAAGAGAAATCAAAAACGAGCCAATAATCACCTTCTTTTCTCCGTACCGCTCGATCAAAACCCCTGCAGGAATTGACATGATGCCATAAGCCACGAAAAAGGAAAATGGTAAAAAACCCGCCAGCCCCAAGCTTAAATCAAAACTATCTTTGATGTTCGGCAGAATTGAGTTGAGGATATTGGTGATAAAAGATATCACAAAGAATATCAAGAAAATAAGGCCAACAATCGTGTAGTTTTTTTTCATCTGATGATTTAAGTTTTGGCAAAAATGGGATTGATTTAGCCTGATCTCTTGCGTCACTCGAAAGAAGAACCCAGCCTAATTCAAAGCAAAGATCAATCTAGTGGATTTTGATGAATTAGCATTACTTACGAAGAATAGGATCGCCTCAATCCAAACGCTTCAACTCTAATTCAATTTCTTGAAGCACCTTTTCGCACTGGTCTTTTACTCTTTGGTATTCATCATTTCGTTTCCTTAGAAAATTCCAGTAGCTACCAATCAAATTAATCGACTTGACCGTCATCAATGGTGCCGTTGCCATGATTCCCTGCCCATTTGGGTTGAACTGAATTTCAGCCAGCATATAAGGGTAGATTTGGGTGTTGACCAGGTTTTTGACGAATTCATCGAGCCGCTCCAATTCATCATAATGAACATTATAAAGATTACTGATCTGAGATTTTAGTTGATAGTTCTCAATGATGCCCAATGCCCCCGAATTGAGCAAAGAAGTAAAAGTGCCATCTTTAGCATTAAAATAAGGCGCAGTATAAGTGCTCGTCACATGATGGATTTGAATTTGCTCGCCAGCTTCGGGTCTGTACAATAAGCCAAAAAGCGTTGAAATATTCTCGATCAGAACTTCAGATGAATCCATTATGGTTTGGATTTCAGTCACATCCTCTTCGATATCGGTCTTGAGTGAACTCAAATAATTGACTTCATTTTCTGTCCTTTTTTTTGATTCGTTCCAATTCTCCAAGGCAAAGGCGATTGAGATTCCAATAATCACCACCAAAAGCTCAAGGAAATAAGCAGTCCATTTTTTTCGATTCTCACTCATTAGCAAAGTTTTAAACCAAACTACTTAAAAATAAAAAGACCACAAAACGTTGATTTTGTGGTCTTTCAAACTGAAATCAGTTGATGCTTATTCGATCACCTCTCCCATGGCCGAGAATTTTTCAATCCTCTCGTCTATTCGATCGTTGGCATCCATGGCCAAAAGTGGCTTCAACTCTGCCAAAATAGTTTTCTTTAGTTCATCGCACATCCATTGCACATTGCGATGTGCTCCTCCGAGCGGTTCTTTAATAATGCCATCTACAAGGCCAAAACCTTTCATGTCATCTGCGGTAAGCTTCAAAGCCTCTGCCGCTTGTTCTTTATAATCCCAGCTTCTCCATAAAATAGAGGAACAAGATTCTGGAGAGATCACTGAATACCAAGTGTTTTCAAGCATCAATACCCTATCTCCGATCGCAATCCCCAAGGCTCCTCCTGAAGCACCTTCACCAATGATAATGCATATTACAGGCACTTTGAGAGTAAACATGTCGCGGATATTCTTGGCAATTGCCTCTCCTTGGCCCCTTTCTTCGGCTTCAAAGCCGGGGTAAGCTCCGGGAGTATCGATCAAGGTAACGATCGGCACATTGAATTTTTCTGCCATCTTCATCAAGCGAAGTGCCTTTCTGTATCCTTCGGGGTTGGCCATACCAAAGTTTCTCATTTGGCGCTGTTTGGTATTTCTACCTTTCTGCTGCCCAATAAACATTACGCTTTGACCCTCCAAAGTACCCAAACCTCCAATCATGGCTTTATCATCTGCCACAGTGCGATCACCATGAAGCTCGATAAAATCATCCGTCATATTGTAGATATAATCTAGGGCGTAAGGCCTATTGGGGTGTCGGGAAAGTTGTACTTTTTGCCAGCGTGTAAGGTTTTTATAAGTTTCCTCTTTGAGGGCTTGAATCTTCTTTTCAAGAGATTTAATGTCTTCGCTCACATTCACTTTGCTATTTTCAGCGAGAAGCTTCATTTCAGCGAGTTTCTCCTCGAGCTTTACAATTGGTAGTTCAAATTCCAAGAGCATAGATTTAGTTGATTGAGCTACAAATTTAGTATTTAAACCCATCTGGCCTTGTGAGTATGGGAAAATTTAAGGCCAAGCCCTTCGATTTATCCTTTTTTCCGTATTTTTCGACAAACTCATAAACTATGCTGCCCGATAATAATGTAATCACCATTAAAAATATACTCCTCGTATTCCTGGGTATTCTTGGTGTATTGGTCATTAAAGAGTTGTCTGGCCTGCTCATCCCATTGGTTTTCGCCATCTTTATTGGTATTCTACTTCAGCCCGTGATTGCCTATTTAGACCGAAAAAATTGGCCTTATATGGCCAGTATCATTGTAATTACTGTGCTTTCGTTGGGCTTTGTTTTCTTGATAGGCCTTATTGTGTTTGACACGGGGCTTCAAATTGTCGATCAAAAAGAAAAATTGCTCACTCAAATTGGCAATAAACTCAATGGCCTTGTACTTCAATTCGATAAGATACCGGGTTTTGATGCACTCAAAGAACGGGATTTTAGAGAAACCTTGAATCAATTACTTTCCGCAGAAATGATGCTCAATGCCTCGGGTACTGTTGCCAGTGAGATCGGAAGCTTTGTGTTCAACCTTGTGCTGTCTGCCATATATTTAGTGGCCGTATTGGGAAGTATCGTAAAGTATGAGATGTACATTAATTACCTTGAAGGCGATGACGATATTGGAAAACAAAGACTACTCAAGGCTTTTGTCGAAGTAAAAGATGCTGTAGCCAGCTATATGAAGGTAAAGTTTTTTACGAGCCTTTGTACAGGAGCTTGTTTTAGCTTAATCTGCTGGGCATTTGGACTGGATTTCGTGGTGTTTTGGGGCTTTTTTGCCTTCTTACTCAATTTTATTCCAACCGTGGGATCGATCATTGCTACTATACCCCCAATGCTGCTGGGGCTAATTCAAATCGACTCAGGTGCGAACTATCTCTTCTTTGTGCTGTTACTTGTGCTTACTCAATTCACTTGGGGTAATATCATCGAGCCACTCATGATGGGCTCTTCCCTTGCACTCAATACCGTCACGGTAATCCTTGGCCTTGTAATTTGGGGATATATTTGGGGTGTTGCTGGAATGCTGCTTTCTGTTCCATTGATTGTTTTGGCCAAGGTCATTCTCGCTCAAATTCCAGATGCTGACCTCATCGTCAAACTCATGGGGCGAAGCCAACTTACCAAAGAGGATATAAACTAGCCGGGCGAATGCTGTGTAACTTTTGTTACGCCCTTTGCGAACCTTAATGATTTCCTTTGTGCAGATTTTAAATTGAACAAGCATGACACGAACAGAATTAAGCCCAAAAAGAATCATCATAGACGTTAGAAGTGAAGGAGAATTTCTTTCAGGAAGCGCCATAGGTGCCATAAATATCCCATTGAATGAAATAGAAAACAGGGCCGATGAAATTGCCGCAATGGAAGGTGAAATCATCCTTTGCTGTGCATCTGGTAATCGAAGTGGAATGGCACAGCACCTTTTAGCCATGAAAAATATCGAAACACATAATGGTGGATCTTGGATCAGCGCCAATAACTTTCAAACTGTATAATTATGTTCGAAGCTTTAAAGAAAATATTTGGCCTAGGTCCAGGTGTGAATTATAAAGAATTAGTTGCGCAAGGCGCACTCATTGTTGATGTTCGTACTAAAGGCGAATACCAATCAGGCCATATCAACAAGTCTTTGAATATCCCTGTAGACGCTATTCAGGGACAATTGAAGCAGTTTAAAAAGAAAGATCAAGTGATTATCACTTGTTGTGCTTCCGGAATGAGAAGCGGCAGAGCAGCCAGTATTTTAAAATCAAGCGGCTACACGAATGTGTATAATGGCGGAGGCTGGGCTAGCCTAAAATCAAAGCTTTAAAACTATTTACAAGAGTAATTTTTTGTGTAGAATAACGGAATAAAAAAACCAGCCTCTCAGCTGGTTTTTTAATTGTCTAATTTCTAAAATCTATCAACCCGTGATCACTTTTTAATGCCCGGTAAGTTCATTGGCTTTTCGGTATGCCAATTAATCGCTGGTGCCTTTAGTTTACGCGGATAAATCTCATTCAAAGTATTTCCTTCATACAACCTGCCATTTTTCATGACATGAGAAATGGTGTTTGTATTGCGAATATTCTCCAATGGATTTTTATCCAAAATGATTAAATCCGCCAGTTTACCTGCTTCAATAGATCCCAAATCACCTTCTAAACCAAGGGCGGTTGCGCCTAAAATTGTAGCAGTTTTCAAAGCATTTAGGTTGCTCATTCCCCCAGAAGCGATTGACCATAATTCCCAATGATAACCCAAGCCTTGTAACTGACCATGGCTACCAACTCCTGCCAAACCACCATCTTCAACAATGGCATTCACGCCAACTGCATGTTTCTTGAAAACGTGTTCTTCATCCATAAACCATCCTGGCCTTCTTCGCGATTTCGCAGCCAATTCAGTGTAAGGAGTGAAATAACTCAATTTTGCATCGTGGTAAGGGTTTTCTCTTGAGTAGTAATAGTTTTCAGCCCAAGGGCCACCATAAGACACTACCAAGGTAGAAGTATAGGCCATTTTCGATTCGGCCACGGCATGAGTAACATCTCTGTACAAAGGTGCAATTGGGAATGAATGCTCATGACCTGGATAACCATCGATCATCTGTGTCATATTCAATTTAAAATCAAGACCACCTTCAGTAGTTGGCATCAATTGCTGCTCTTTAGCAGCTTCAATTACCCACTGTCGTTGCTTTCTATTTCCAACCAAATACATTTTGATGCTCTTGGTATTATAATAGTCGGAGTACTGCTTCAGGATTTTTTTGGTTTGCTCTAGGCTTTGCAGGTTATATGACCAATAGCCAACCCCTGGGCCAGTGGAATACACTCTTGGCCCAAACATCTGACCAGTCTCAACCATATCAGAGTAAGTCAAAACATCAGTTGTAGCTGTCTGAGGATCACGAGTAGCGGTTACGCCATAGGCAAGGTTAGCAGCATAAATCCAAACTTGGTTTTTATGAATGCCCCAAGCTGGCCACATGTGTGCATGAGTATCAACAAAACCAGGAACGATAGTCTTTCCAGCCATATCAATGACTTCGGTCCCTCTTGGTACTGTCAAAGTACCCGAAGCACCAACGGCCTTGATTCTTGCATTTTCAATCAAAATATCGCCATTTTCAATGACTTCATCTCCATTCATGGTGACAATGCGAGCTCCTTTTAAAAGTGCCGTTCCTTTAGGAATGTCTTTCTTCACTTTTACCTTCACTCTGAATTCTTGAGGTTCGAAAACGGCTGGCTCTTTTTTCTCCTCCTTTTTATCCTCTTTGGCTGCTTCCTTGTCTTCGTCTTTCTTTTCTTCTTTATCTGCGCCCGCATCTTCTTTCTTCTCCTCTTTCTTTGCAGCATCTGCCTTCTCTTTGGCTTTTGTTGCTGCAGTTACAGAATCAGAAAAAGCTTTGGCATCGTCCAAATCATAAATAAAATGTGCGTTACCCAGACTCCAATGCACTTTTTTCGCATCAGCAGACCAAGCTGGAAATTCGCCACCAATTGTAGTGAGCTTTATTGCTGGGAAATCAGCTGATTCAGGACTTGCCACAGAAATGGTTGGGGTCTGCCCTAATTTGGGCACAGTAACCACGTAAATGTCATTATTGATTTGCGCCATGGCTTGATCACCTTCGGGTGCCATGAGGATTACTGTAGCAGATGACGGAGGATTGTTCTCTCTCCAACTGTCATCTTCAGATAAAGAAGTATTGCTATAACCTTCGCCAGCATGAGGATTGTGGTCATCCGCAGGATTTGAACCATAGGTTACAATCCCTTTGATATTGACCAAGTACTTTTCATCAGTTCCATCCCAACGGATTGAGCTAAGTCCTCTGAATCCACTCAGGTAAATTCTTTCCTTATCTTTTTTAACGAAGTGCGGATTTCCTCTTCCGTTTGTTTTCACAATGAAGTTTACATCACCACCATTCGCACTGATCCAAGCCAAATCATCGGCCGAATTTGGAGCAAATGGCCCTTCGGCATCTTTCAGGTTTTGAGCGCTTCCTTTGGTGAAAACGATCTTGCCACTCTCATGCCACACAGGAAAACTATAAATCGCTGATTCCTTAGTCAATTTAACAGGCTTGGCTTTTCCATCCATTACCAGTTTATAAATGCTACCGCCTTCCGTATCTGACCATGTTACAAAAGCAATTGATTTACCATCAGGTGACCAAGTGGGTTGGGCTTCCGTCATGTCAAAGTTCGTCAATCGCTTTGGTTCACCAGAAGGGATATCAATTGTATAAAGACGATTAAGCGCTGTGAAAACTAATTTCTTTCCATCGGGAGAAGGCACTCCATCTCTGATTTGGGTTACAATCATTTCCTCCTCATCAGAAATTGGATATTCAAATTTGAGTCTTGGCCCCATTTCCAATTCAACATCTACTTCAAAAGGAATTTCAATCGCATTGCCACCCGCTACTGGGACTCTCCAAATTTTACCTCCATAAGAAGCCACTAATTCTTTGCTATCTGGTGTGAATGACATGGCAGGAAGCACGCCTAGCGGAGCAATTGATTCTTGCTCATCGCGCTGTACAGGATAGGCCAACCAATGCTCATCTCCTGATTTTAAATCACGAATCACTAAGCCCGTGTGCTCTTCATACCTCGATCCATACACTAAATATTTACCATCAGGTGATAATGTTGGCGTGAAAGCTGAACCATAACGAGAGGTAATGGTATTGTTGCTACCATCCTCACGATCATAAACCGCAACTTGGTATTGGGGAAGCTGTGCGTTGTAATTCCATGCACCGTTTCTTCTAGAGTAATAAATGTATCTGCCATCAGGGCTAAATGTTGGTTCCACCGTTTTTAAGCCTGCTGGCTCTTTGATCAGTTGAAATCCTCCCCCACCATCCTTGTGGTACATGAAAAGCTTTAAGTTTCTTCTTCCTCTGGAAACCACGATATAATCACCATCAGGTGACCATTCCGCTGATTGCATGTTTTCATTGCTGCTTTTCGTGATCTGCTTGGTCTCTTTAGTTGCCAAATCCATGGTCCAAACATTGTCGTTTCCGCTTCTATCCGAAGTGAAAACAATGCTTTTACCATCAGGGCTGTATCGCGGTTGTGAGTCGAAAGCCATTCCATTAGTCAATCTGGTCGCTTTACCGCCAGCAAATGGCATGGTATAAAGGTCACCCAGCATATCGAAAACAATGGTTTTTCCATCAGGGCTGATATCGAGCGCCAACCATGTTCCTTCTTTGGTATTGAATTCAAGGGTGCGTTCACCTTTTAAGGGCAAATCTTTGAATTTATCTTGACCTGTCGTGTCTTGTTTGTCGTCTTGCCAAAAGTTTTTGGCCAGTGTAGCGTTGCTAACTAAAACCAATGCCAGCATAACAATGCCAGCTTGCTTCCAATAACGCCATGTTCTTGTTGAGTGATGTTTGAGTTTTTGCATATTTTGGTTCTTTAGATTGAGAAAAATGGCAGGTAATTTAATGAATTAAAAAAAGTAAGCACACGAAAAATATATTTAACATTGCGACAAATCAATTTATGAGCATGGCACAGCGAAAGGCTACTGGAAAACCAACTACAAAGAGAAAAGCACCTGCAAAAAAGAAAAGCGGCAACAGCGGTTTTAGTTTGGGCAAGTTTACGCTTGGGTTGATCATCCTAATTGCTTTAGGCTACGGATTTTTAGCTTTTAAAGAAGGCCAATTAATTCCTTCATTTTTTCAAGAGCTAGAAAACCCGATTGAAAACAAAGAAGTACCACAGCAAAAGGAAAAACCAAAACCATCTGAGACCAAACCAGTAGAACGACCTAGCGTTCAGGCAGAAAAGCCAAAACTGAATTTTGAAGGTTTTGACCTCTACTTCGTTAAAGCCTTTGATTTTGCATGGCCAGCCTACGAAGCCAATCAAGCGATTATCGAAAGGCCCTATTATACCCTTCGCTACAGTGAAGAACATGAACAAGCCATGTGGGTTGCGTATATGCTGGCTGCAGACAGTTTAAACCAAAGAACATTCGATCGTAAAGATGATTTCCGCAAAGATCCAAGGATCAAAACAGGATCAGCAGATTTGGACGATTATAAAGGCAGCGGATTCGATCGCGGCCACTTGGCCCCTGCAGCAGATTTTTCCTATGATGAATTTGCGCTAAGCCAGTCTTTCTACATGAGCAATATGAGTCCACAAGACCCCTCTTTCAATCGTGGAATCTGGAAAAAGCTTGAAGAACAAGTGCGTAATTGGGCTAAAAAAGACAAGCAAATTTACGTGGTTACAGGCCCTGTTTTGAACAAGAAGTACAAAACAATTGGGGCCAATGGCGTGTCTGTTCCTGAATACTACTATAAAATCATTCTTGACATTCAGCAACCCGAAATCAAAGCCATTGCTTTTCTTATGAAAAACGAAAAGAGTGATAAGGGCCTGAACTCATTCGTGGTGACGATCGACAGCGTTGAAAAACTCACAGGACTTGATTTCTTCCCAACCATGCCAGACGAAATGGAAAATGCACTAGAAGGTGCTGTTATGACTGCTTATTGGTTCTAACAGAAAACCATAACATCTTTTCGAGAAGGCCATAAAACAGAAAAGGAGGATTTAATGGCCAAAAATAGTTGGTAAATTCTCGTTAAATCTATTGTAATGAACTGTATAACAGTACTTTATTGATTGATTTTAAAAGGCTTATTGAAAACTGTTTCAATAAGCCTTTTTTGTATCT
>Ga0210039_1000212_pt1 | contig 65062 bp, 57 predicted proteins | sample CryGeyCG2114_250_3_FD_185460 | JGI IMG/M metagenome (GOLD analysis project Ga0210039, IMG submission 185460) | Groundwater microbial communities from aquifer - Crystal Geyser CG17_big_fil_post_rev_8/21/14_2.50 (SPAdes) (version 2) | ecosystem: Environmental > Aquatic > Deep subsurface >...
TGCGAATGCATCCATCATTCCACTGAGGATATTGCTGTAAACATTACTCATTTCAATAGCTTGTTTACTCTCTGTAATTACGTCTTCCATTAAATCTTCGTCATCAGGATTCATTTTTATAATTTCCGTTTTTTGAAGTCTTTCCATCATGAGTTCATTAGACCTCAAAGATGTTGTAAAAAAAACCAAACTTTTCTCAATGTTTAATAGTTTTATCAGCTCCTCATTCTTCATTGCCTTATGTAATTCTTTCTCGACCATAGTTGTTCTATTATTAATCTCTCTTAAATCCTTCAGATATAACAAAGCTGTTCTGTGAGATATCTGTAAAAGGAAACGGCTTTTGTTTTCAGTGGAAAAGTTTCTTACTTTGCCATTAATGAAATCCAAAATGACACGAACGTCTTTAGAACAGATAGTAATAGCTATCTCTTTGGTAATTATTATGCCCACCGGCAGAGTAGTAAATGGAATATCAACCTCTTTCTCATCAAATCGCGATACTCTTAATACAATCAGGATACACCCATTCTCTGCATCAATTCTTGCTCTTTCATCAACATCCAATGGATCTGTTAAGAAATCCAAAGGAATTTTTAATTTCTGAGATAATTTCTCCAATTCTTCGTTAGTAGGGTTTGAGACATTTATCCAGCAATCATTCTCGAACTTGCTGATTTCTTTCAAATTGTTTTGTATGCTTTTGAATATGGTTATCATTTCATCATCTCACAAGTGTTATATAATGCCCGGCGATTCCCGCCAGTCTGCTCGTCGCTCCGCGACTTCGCATAACGTCCGCGTGTATGCGATGTTGCGACCGAAAGGAGCAATATGGGCGAAGGCTTACCGTTAGGGAAGCCGTAGCCGCATACACGCTGTTATATGATGTACATGTTTTCCTTTAATTTATGTAATAAATTGCTTTTTTAATAGGAATAAGAATTTATTTTTTTCTGTTTTTGCGAGGGGCAGAGGGGCTGGGGGTGAATACCCCGAGCCAAATTATTTTGTTGTTGGAATAAAGTGGGGCGACTATTATATTTTTTAATCCTATTTATTATGATTTTGTAATAATCTTTGTTTATTTCGAATCCTACATATTGTCTATCGTTTGCCAAACAGGCAATGGCGGTTGTCCCTGTCCCCATAAATGGATCAAAAACTACACCATTTTTTGGACAACTGGCCTTTACCATTCGTTCAATTATTTCTAACGGTTTTTGAGTGGGGTGATTTTCTCTCTCTGGATCTTGGGCGTGAATTCTCGAATTACTCCATAAATCTTTAGGGTTATATCCAATTTCCAGCCATTTTTTACCAACAAAGATTGATCTCGTCCTTGCTTTCTTAGTTTCTTCATCGTAAAGAATTCTCACGCTGTCTATATCAAAATAATAATAATCATTTTTTGCAAAGAAACCTATATTATCATGAACAGAAGAAAATTTTCTTGTTGAACCACCCATGCTAGGAACCCGTCGGTCCCAAATAATCTCATTAATCATTTTTAATTTCTTTTTGAGATAAACAAAAATTTCCGGTGAATATTGCCAGCTTAAAAAAATATACAAACTTCCCGAATTTTTTAGCTTTGGCAATACCGCATCGATCCATTTGTATGTCCATTCTAAATATTCATCTGATGATTTCCTGTCTGAATCATTACCATAATCTTTCCCAAGACAATAAGGCGGATCTGTCAATATTAAATCAACAGAATTATTTTTTATTTTATCTATCCCCAATAAAACATCTTCATTAAAAATTTTATTCATAGTGCTATTTTATTTCAAAATAATGCTTTTTGATTTTTCCTTGAGCATTTTTGAAAATTCTTCTCTTGTTCGGTGTATTTTATCATGTCGATAAGTAGCCTGTATTTTGTCGTTTCTCGGATTAACATAAATAGGTAAAAATTGAGGCGAAAAAATTTCTAAATAATTCTTATCAAAAGTTATTTTTATATTTTCAAACTTAATACCAAAACAAGCATAAATTAAATTATAGTCTTTATTGACGCTGTATTGAAAATAAAGTTTTTCTACCGCGGATATATCGTTTTTATTTTCTTTACCTTCTATATTATGAATTTTTACATTTATAAAGTAACTCTTGTTATTAACTACTATTTCGCAATCGTGAAGCGATGTATCTGGAAAATCAAAATCAACTTTATCTAAACCGAGTTTTTTAGCATTATATTTTGTTTGTTGAGTAATAACTTGTTCAACTAACTAACTTACAGATCTAGTATGGGCTCTTAAACCATATGGCAAAATTTTTTTATCGGTAATATTAAAACTAGGCAATATTGTTAGAAGTTTTAAATAATTATTCTTCACAAAATTTAACTCTTTTTCAATTTTTTGGATTTCATTATTTGCCATATTTTTTAATTTAGTTTATCAAATTCTAATAAAAATTAAAAATCGTTTTTGACTGCGACGATAGGAGCAGGTAAAAACGCCTTATACTCCTCTCTAAAATTAAAAGAAAAAATTAAATTCGTTTCCTTATTAAAAAGCAACATTTTTAAATGTAAAGGAAAACATGTATTTCATATAACTCGTTTTTGGGCGGATTGATTTTGGATAATCCGCGGAAATTTGTGTATCGCAGGGATTTATTATATTATTTTCCTGTGAGCAAACAGTAGCATATTTGCGGCGGAATTGGAATATTTATGCAATTTTCCGACAAAAACAAGATTAATCTTTCCCCCATAAAAGAAATGGAGCTCCGGGCGTCGCGCATTCCCGGAGTTGTTTCGCTTGCTCAAGGCGTGCCGTCTTTTGATACACCGGAAGCCGTGAAAAGGGCGGCGATTGATGCGATCGAAAAGGGAAAAGTGGCCAAATATTCGCTCGCGCCGGGGACTTTGGAATTTCGGGAAACAATTGCCCAATACCTTGAAAAAGAAAACAAATTCTACGATTTTGAGACGGAAATTATCGCGACGGCCGGTTCCATTGAGGCTATCACGGCGACACTTCTGGCAATTCTCGAGCCGGGAGACGAAGTTTTGATTCCCGACCCGACTTACACATCATATCAGCCGGCGATCAAAGTGGCTCGCGGAGTTCCCGTTTTTGTTCCGCTTGCTGAAGAAAAACATTGGGCGCTGGATATTGAAAAATTTGAAAAACTCATCACACCGCGGACGAAAGCTTTTCTTTTTTGCAATCCAAATAATCCAACGGGAACGATTTTCACCCGCAACCAGTTACACGCGCTGGCGCAACTGGCCATCAAGCATAATTTATATATTTTGAGCGACGAGGTTTACAAGGACTTTATTTACCCTGTTAAATCCTGCGAAGCAGGTGCGCCTTCGGCGCAATTTAACAGGGTGAACGATTCCAATGAAAGATTATATTCGCTGGCCGAACTTCGCGGCATTCGCGATCGGCTGATTTACATCTTCTCTTTCTCGAAAGCCTACGCTATGACCGGCTGGCGGATCGCATTTTTGGCGACACATCAAGATTTGGCGAAAAAAATTCTTGCCGTCCACGACACACTGGTTACTTGTGCGCCGGTGGTTTCCCAGTTCGCGGCTCAAGCGGCGCTTGAGATGGCGCAGGAAGACGTCAAAAAATTCAAAGATTATTTCCAAAAAAGAAGGAATTTGATTTGTAAAAGACTGGATAAATTAGAGAATGTGTTTGAATATCAGAAACCGGACAGCGCTTATTTTATATTCCCTCGAATAAAAGACGAAATTTTGCGAAGAGTCGCAAAAAATGGCGGAAGTTGGCAGTTTGCCCTAGAATTGTTAGAGAAGGCGAAGGTGGCTGTTGTTCCCGGCGCGGCCTTCGGCCCCAGCGGAGAAAACCACATTCGGATGTGTTTTGGGCGTAGCGAGGAGGATATTAATGAGGCGTTTGAGAGGATGGAAAAATTTTTTAGAATTTGAATCCTAACATTCGATGTTAGAGAAAAATGCCATGAAAAAAATACTCAAAAAAATCGTCCAATTCCACCTCAAGCTCTTCACGAAGATCACTCTTTGGCGCCACAGGCCGTTCATTGTCGCCGTGGCGGGAAGCACGAACAAAACCACGACTAAGGATTATATCCTCAAATTTCTGCGGGAAAAATATGGCGAAAAAGAGGTTCGGGGAAATCCCAAATCCTATAACACGGAAATCGGACTGCCTCTTGCAATTCTTTATCTTGATTCGGGAGAATCATCAATGCTGCGATGGCTGAAAATACTTGTCCAAGCCAAAATGAGAGCCCTATTCTTGCGAAAATTTCCCAAAAAATTGGTTCTCGAACTTGGCGTAGAAGAAAAAGGCGACATGGAATATCTTCTCGAAATGGTTCATCCGGAAATGGCGATTGTCACGAATATTGAAGGAAGCTATACCTATTCAAATTCGAGCCTCGAGAAAATTTTCGAGGAAATGAAGTTTCTGGCAAAAGAACTTCCAGCGAAAGGATATCTGCTGCTCAATAGCGACGACGAAAGAGTGAAAAGTCTCGCTGGTTTTTCAAAAGCAAAAATTGTCACTTATGGCTTCGCCGAGGATGCAGATGCCCGGGCCGAAGACCTCAAGACAGATGCCCAAGGCCAGATATTCAACTTCGTTTTTCAAGGGAAAAAAGAATCCATAAGAATCAAAAAATATGGCCGGACTAACATATATGCCTGGATGGCGGCAAAAGTGGTGAAAAATATCTTATAGTTAGTATATAGTATCTGGTATATTTTATTTTATATAAGATATGTCTTTTTTCCGCAAAAAAGAAAAAGAAAAAAGCTGGAAAAGAAGAAACCCAAAAGTCTATTCCGGTGTGCCAAGAAGAAACAGTCGAGAAAAAAGAGGCAAGTTCAGCCGCTTTCTTTTTTGGGTTTTGTTTTTGGGATTTTTGGGAGTTTGCGGCTATATGCTTCTTTTTTCCCCTTTTCTTGAAATCGAGTCGGCGGCTGTTGAAGGCAACAAAGATATTCCATCAGAGGAGATTATTGCAAAAGTCAACGAGGTGATGAGCGGAAAATATTTTGATTATCTCTCGAAGCGCAATTTTTTTCTGGCAAGCAAAAACCGGATAAACCAGAAACTGAAAAATGATTTCAACCGGCTTGAAATTTCTTCAATCGAGAAGAAATTTCCCAGAGCCATTCTTATAAAAGTAAAAGAGAGACAGCCGGAGCTTGTCTGGTGCAGCGGGGGGGTCTGCTATCTGGCAGACAAAGACGGATTTGTCTATGCCGGGGCGAATGCAACTGACGAAGAGTTAAATAAAGACCGTTTTCTCATTGTCGTTGATGACAATGCGCGGCCGATTGAAATCAGGAAATCCGTGATTAATCCGGAATTCATCCAGTATCTCAAGCGAATTGACGTGATTCTTGTCGATGATTTGGGGCTTCAAACCGAGGGAAATTATCACACCCCGGCTGTTAGCTCGCAGGAAGTTATTGTGAAAATCAAGGAAGGCGAAGGCTGGATATTGAAGCTTTCAAGTGTTATTTCTCCGGAAGACGCAAAAAAAATCCTCGAGACAATTTTCGAGAAGGAATTGGGCGGAGACAAAAGAAAAAATTTGGATTATTTGGATTTGAGAGTGAAGAATAAGGTATATTATAAGCTAAAAACTCAAAACTAAGAGTGAAAAACTAAGGTGTCGCTTCGCGACAGCTTTTTTATAATTAAGAATAGTCACGAGCGAAGCGAGTTCCAAAACTTTTCGTTTTTCGCTTTAAGCTTTTAGTTTATCTTGTATATCAATATCGAATGCCCAACTTGCGCGTACGGCGTTCTTTCCCGTAGCCACTGATAGTCTGGCTTCCCTTCCGTGATTTTGTAGTAGAGCGAGTTTTGCAAAAATGTCGCCGAGATGGCGTACCAGCCGGGCTCCTGTCCTGAACTGGAGTGCCAGATAGTTGCTTTTCCGCCGAGGTAATGACCGACATCGCCGCCGCCGAAATAATCAACCCGAATTTTGTCAACGTGGTTTTCATCGACCCATTTAGCGAGGCGCTTCAGATCCTGTCCCCAGTCGACATTGGAATCAGTTACGTATTTGTAGCCGTTTTTTGATCCGCCGATGGTTTCGTTGAAATAGGCAAGATAGTTCGGATAAGCAAAGGCGGTTTCAGCGACGAGCCAGAGCAAAAGGACAGCAACAACGCCTCCATAAATTCTCCCCGTTCGTTCTCGCAGTCTTTTTCCGAGAGCAATGATTTCTTTGGAAATCAGAATGTACATAAACGGCAGAATCGGGAAAAGATGGCGAAAGCCGATGTTGAGATTTCCGGTTATGCTGACATAGGCATAAAGAGCGATGAAGAGAAGCATGGCCGTTTCGGTGATATGGTTGTCCAGATAATTTTTGATATTTTTCCAGATGTGTTTGGGAAAATCGGCCAGATTATTTCGGAGAATGAAATAAAGTCCGATTGATATTGCGCCGAGCAGCAAAATGAGAATGGGGATAGGTTCCTTTATAAGAAATACCAAAGGGAAATATTCCCGAAAGCTCTGGTTGGTTACCTGTCCAAAAAAATATGTCGTGTTTCCGCCTTCTATCCGGCCGAAGACCATGAAAAATCCGGTGAAATATTGGGCAAAGGGCCGAAGCACCGCGCTGTCCGCCATTTTGTGAAGATAGGGAGACGCCAGATTTTGCGCTCCGCCGTAGAGTTGAGTATCAATGAGCTGGTGGACTTTTTCCGCCGGCATATTATAGATATTGGCCGCATAAAAAAACCAAATTGTCGCGAAACAAAGTACAATAATCAGGAAAAAAGAGACAGAGTAATGATAAAATTTTTGCAACCAAAGTCTTTTTATTTTAAGCGAACCCCATAGCGAATTTTTGAGTTTCTCTTTTCGGAAAAATATGTAAATTAGAAGCGTCAGTCCGAAAATAGGGAAGAGAAGCACTGCGGAAAATTTCGCCAATTGCGCCAATCCCAGGAATATGCCTGCCAAAATCGTCATTTTCCAATTCGGGTTTTTAAGGCATTTTGTGAAAAAATAAAAAGCAAAAACAGAAAAAGCGGCAATTCCCAGATCGGTCGTAACGTAATGATTATGTCCCAACACATTGGGGTCAAAAGCATAGAGAGTAAGCGCCAAAAGCCCGGCCTTTGCCCCGAAAAGTTCTTTCGCCCATTTGAAAATCACCAGTCCCAGAATAAGGGAAAGAAGAATAATAGGGAAGCGCGACCAAAAAAGCAGGGCTTCGGTATTGTTTTCCGGAAGATAAATAAATTTCCAACCGGCGTTCCATTGCCCGTTCGGTTCTGCAGTCCAGAAATTTTCATTGGCTGGGAAGGTTAAATTGAGAAACTGGAGAGGACTTCCTGCCAAGTCTTTGAGAATCGGCGGATGTTCCGGATTGAGGCGGTAGTCGTGATATTTGATATAAGTATAGCCTGACGGAATATGAGCCACTTCGTCCATAATAGCGGCATCACCGAAAGCAACGCTTATTGAAACTATTAGCATCACTGCGAGAATAGCGGCGACAATATAATTTTGGTATTTTTCGAGCATTTTTATCATATGTCATTCTGAACGTAGCGTAGCGAAGTGAAGAATCCCGTGTAATTCAGTTATCAACGAGATCCTTCATCCGCCAAGGCGGATTCAGGATGACACTTCGTGTCAATTAACATTAACTACAAAAAAATCCGTTCCGTTTCCCGGCTGGGGGTCAACTTTTTGCAGTTTTGCTCCGGGGTAGAGCGATTTTATCCAGGCGATTGATTCACCGTCATAGTACATCAGGACTACTTTGGCCGGTGGCATAATGGCTTTCGGGTCAAAGCCGGGCCGGATATAGGTGATTCCGGGAGTTCGGTAGTGGGTGAGAAGTTTTACTACTTCAGCGGAGACAGGCAAACCGTCGTCCATAATCTGGCCGCCGGCGTTGGCAAGAACATACTTGTTCGCATTTGGCGGAAGACCATTGAGATAAAGAGCGATGTTTTTGAAGTTTTGGGCAAAGGCAGGATGAATTTCGGGACTTCCAGCCCAGTCAACGAAATATCTTTTCAGGGAGATATATCCGCTCCATACAATGACAGCGATGAGAATGAGATAGCTTGCCTTTGTCCAAAACGGGGAACGGATTTTTCCCGCAAGCCTGAAAGTTTTTTCAATTGCGAAAGTGACAAAAAGAAAAGTCACGGGCAGAACTCCAGTTACGCGCAAGGCATGAGGCAATCCTTCATAAGTAAGAATTCCCGGAAGAAGCATGGCGAAAAACCAGGAAAGAAGAAGCGTATCGGTTATGAGTTCTTCGCTCCGTTTTTTCTTCCGGATGCGAAGGTAGAGAAGATAAAAAAATCTTCCCGTGATCCAACCTACTCCGACCAGAAAGAATATCCCGGCAAAGAATTCGAGTTCCGGATAGCGAGGCAAATTGTGGCGCCAGTTCTGGTCTCCGTGGAAATTGAACATTCCCAGAGTCAAAGCGGTGCTTTTTCCAAGCGCCTGCCAGAGATGGCCTTGATTGACTTTTGAGGATAAAACGGATACGGATTCAGAACGAGTTTCAAAATACTGGGGATGAAAATAGAAAGTGAGAAGCATCGGAAGAGCGACGAAAAAAGCGGCCAGCGAAAAAGCCGCGACGGGTTTCCAGTATTGGCGCAAAAATTTCTTTTTGGAGATGATAAAAGCGATAAAGAGAGCGACGAGAATCAGCGGGGCAATTCGAAAAGCAATGTACCCGTGCACCCCCAGGCCAAAAAATATTCCCGCCCAGATGTAGTCGGCGAATTTTCCCGTGCGAAGTCCTTTAAAAAGAAAATAGAAAGTGAAAACCAGAACAAACGGAAGCATATTGGCCCGAAAAGAAATCCGGTTGAAATTAATGGCCCAGAAAGAAGTGGCATAGAGAAATCCGGTAACAAGCCCGGCCCGATATGTTCCGAAAAGTTCCCGGGCGAGAAGCATCATTCCCGCAACCGTCAGAACGCCGAAAAGAACGGCCCACATTTTGAGAGTGATGACATTCACTCCGAAAAGCATAAATCCCAAAGCGATAAGATTCATAAAAAGCCCCTCGCGGCCGTAATTATTGGAATAGAAGAGTTTAAAATGGCCGGTTTCGATGGCGTTTATAGCGTCGGTTCCGTTCACGGCTTCATCGGGATAAACTCCCGGCGGAAGCGAGCTCAAGTGATAAGTGCGGGCAAGGATGGCAATGAAAAAAATTGCAGCGGCCAGCGCCAGGTAGAAATGTCTATGTCGGAGAAATGACCGATCACGAAAACTCTGAAACAATCTGTTTTTTAGGGCAGGTTTTTTGGGGATATTTGTTTTTCTTTTTTCCATTCCGCTTAAAAAATTAATCAGCTGACTATATTATATCGCAATGGCCTGCCATTTGACAATAAGTTATTTTTGTATTAAGCAATAGTCAAGGTAAAAAAGCGCTTTGCAACGGCAGGCGCAAAATTTTTCCACGGGAGGGGCGTTTATGAGAAAGCCGATTGCTTTATTGATTGTAGCAATCTATTGTTTCTGCCTTACAATTTGCGGTGCAGCTAGAGCAGAAACGAATGCTCAGCCACCGGCAGAAGTGAAACCGGAACGCACGTACACGATAAAAGGTGTAAAGCTTCTGGTTTTTAAAGGAGCGGAACAGGCTGCTAAAAATTCCGGAGTGTGGGTAGATTTTAATTCTGGCGTATTGCACACCCCAAAGGGCGAAGTGAAAACGCATAATTTAATCATTAACGATGTGACCAGAGTCGCCCTTATAAAGAATAAAATCGGGAGATTGGTCGTTGTTTCAGTGTGGGAGGGATCTGGTACCGTGTTCCTTGAGTGTGCCCAAGGAACAGTGGTGTCCATATGTATTTTGGAGATTAACCAAATCGACTAGAAAGCTCCCGGTGCCAAACTTGCGTGGATTCCACTCGAGGCGGCACTGGGAGCTTTTTTTATCCACATTGTTCTCTTGCGATTATTTTTGTGGTATAATTTAGATGCAACATAAAAACAAAAAATTTGAAGACTTAGAAGATAAGCTTCGTTTTGGTTTATGAAATATAAAAATGGGAGAAGGAAGCAAACATCGAATAAGGATAGAAAAACTGCCTGAAGGAGCGATGCCAGATAATTTACTTCAAGAAGCTGTAGCGAGGCAAAATGGCGAAGGTTCGCCTCTGCCCCCTCCTGATTTACCAATTGAGGAAAAAGAAGGGAAAGATCAAGCGTGGCTGGAAGACGGTTATATCGAATTAATAGAAGATTATTATAAAAAGCTCTTTTTTGAGGAGGATAATTTAACCAAAGTACTAAAAGAAAACGGATTAAAAACTCTTGCGCCGTGGGTAAAAGAAACGCGAAAATTGTTGAAGACTTACGAGGTGGTGAAGGAGTGTTTGAAATATACGCTGGAGATTCTTCAAGAAAAGTATAAAGATCGAACGGAAGAATTAGAAAGCGCTGTTCTCAATGACGAACTGGATCAAATTCCCGAAATCAAGAGGGAAACTGCAAAAGCTATTTTAGTCTATTATGAACAGACGCTTGAAGCCGTTTTAGAAAGAACAAAAGCGGAAAAGAATCGTACCATCATAAACGCGGAACTTGAAAAAGTGAAGAACTTGCTGGGCGAGGAAACGCAGGATAAGGATGCAGAAAAGAATTCTTTCGAAGAAGCCATCAAAAATCCGGAAGAGAAAGAACTTTATCACAAAATCAAAACGGCAGTTGACGAAGAAATGAAATTAGTAATTGATCGAATTAACATTATCTCCGATGAAAGTTTGATGGCATGGAATATTGATCTCCAAGAACTTCAGCAGGGCATTCAAGATCTTCAAAAAGAGGAAATTCAGGAGATTTATGAGCTGTGTTTTGAAAAATTCAAAAAAGATTTAAAGCCTTATTGGAGTACTCCGTGGGTTATTAAAGAATGGGCAGAATCTTACGCGCAAAGTGCATTCACGGTTTGGGGAAATGAAGCGATGGCAGAGGCGTATAAGCGAGCTTTTAAATTTACAAAGGGCGTCAGCAGGGAAAAGTCCAAGAGGATAGGCCGTGGTTCAGAAGAGCTTGAGCGTGCTTACCCTAAAGGAAAGGCGGTAAGTAAAGACGGAGAAGTGAGAATTGCCGAAGGGGAAGTTATTGTTCCTAAAATTTCAGAACCAAGAGAAATTGAGAGAATTTTTGATCGAGAAGGGCGAATGGAAACTATTAATAAAGTAATCGGAGCTATTTTATCGGTACACCAAAAATTACTTGAAGATTCAAAAAGATGGGAAGACTACAAAGACTTGCCGGACGCAGAAAGAATCCAATCAGTGACCATCGACACTAAGGCAAATATTATAAATATTTATGATAAATTATTAATTCAGAAAAAAGGTTTTCCGAGCGGAGAGAAATTCAAAAGAGCGTTTTATGAATACGCTGTTTCGAAAATTCCAAAACGATAGAATATAAAAAATATTTTGTGCTAACTATGGAAAAACCATCAAAAGAAGAAATTACAAAGATGTTTTTGGATGAAGCTAGTGGAGCTTTGGGGATTAAAAAGAAGAAAGCGGCTGTCGGAGCGGCTTCAGAACTGCAAAAAAGACCGAAACCGGCTGAAGCGCCAGAGGCGATGCGAATCGGGCCGAAAGAAGAAGCCGCCGAAAATTTTCCTGGAAAGGCATCAAAAGTTTTTACTCCAGACGTCGATTTTTGGCAGATGAAAAGGGAAGAAATGATTGAGGAATTGGCGCAAAATATATTTGATATTAGGATGAGCCGAAATCCGGAAATTGCAAAAGCAATTCCGGAAATCGGGCTTGATCTTAGTGGTCCTTACATTGATTGGATTCTTACTCATAATAAACCTAAACGGATTACTCCGGGCACAAAGGATGCAGAGGATTTTATGAGGAGATGGGATAGAATCCAAGCGAAAAGATGGCTGGAGTATCTGGAGGGCAAGAGATACGCCGGGCGAGAGACAGAAGGTGAGAAACCAGCCATGATCGAGCCGGCTCCAAAACCGCGACCGGCGGAGGCGGCGCCGAGGTCAAAGCCGGAAGAAGTTGAGGCTGGTAAGGAAAGGGCAGAACTTAGCGAAGGCCAGAAAAAAATTTTTGATCATCTAATGCAGAGATCGGGCATAGGGGAAATTAGCAAAGCATTGGAAGAAAAGTATAGGAGGTTGCAACCGAAAGACAGAAAAGATGCCGAAGAGAAGAAAGAATCATTATTGCAAAATATAGAGAGTATTTTTACTAGAATGATAAAAAGTGAAGGGAAAAAATTTCCCCGAAAGGATCTGAATTATTTTCAAAAATACTTCCTCGATAATCCTAAAGTCATGGAAAAATATCGAAGCGAAAGAGGAGAAAAAGTTTCCAAAGGGGAAACCGATTTACTTAAATTTAGATATGAGTTCGCCGATTATATGGGTGATATCGCCAAGCGTAGTGGTGAATTTAGCAACAAAGGAGTCGAATGGGTGAAAAGCTATTTTAGGACATACACATTGTTAGAACAAAGACTTTTTGAAACTGGGAGTAAATAGATACATAACTTTAACTGAAAATAAATGAGCACTAAAAATCCTTACGAAGATTTCTTCCCTCTTGCAAAGGAAGGTCGCGGAAGACGAACTGAGCTAAGAGGGACGTCGCGTGAACCAATTATTGATCAAACGGCGGAAGAGATGTATTTAGGTCAGAGGGAGCCTAGGTGGGAAAGCGAAAGTATGTCCGGAGAGCAGGAACTCGCGCGGCGAGCGCGGGATTTTCATGCGGAAGAAGAGGCGGAAAAACCTGAAATGGAGCGGCCTCGTCGCGGTACGACGAGTGGAGGGAAAGATTTGGTTGGCGTGGGTGGCCGTGGAAGTCGGTCAGAAAAGCCGCCGGCGCCGTTCCAGTCCAAAAGCACGGAAAGTCTGTCGGTTGTGCCGGATACCGAGCGGGAAGGAAAAAACCGCGAAGAGTTTGAAAGGATAAAAAAGGAATTTGATGAGAATGAGGGAAAGATTGCCGAATCAAGATATAAAGCCAAATCAAGATGGAAGGTAATCAAAGAGACTTTGGGTTTCAGCAAGCAGATGCTTGAGGATGATACAGTTAAAGAGTATGTGGGAAGAAGAAAGGAGCTGTATCAAAAATTGATGGATTCGGGAAGAAAAACTCTGCGCGGAAACGAACAGGAATATGAAGAATTCATGGTTAGGTATGACCAAGAAACAGTTGCCATAAACAGCCGTACCTTAGAAACAGACATTAGAGCAAAAAACGCCAAGTGGTCAGAAAAGGCTCTTATTGGTTTTGCCAATGTTAGTAAAAATTATCGGGAATTTATCTCTAAACAATTTCTGAACGAAAAGGGAAAATTAAGCGCGAAGGGAATTTTCAAAGGAACAGCAATTGCGGCGTCAGTATCCATAACTCTTGCAGTAGCTTTAGGCGCGGCTCTTCCTGCTTTGGGTATCGCCGCTATTGGCGCAGGAACAACATCGGCTTGGATTATGCGAACTATTGGTGGAGTTGGGGCCGGTTATGCGGCGAAAAAGAGAATGGAAGCCGGCTTTCTTGAATCAAAAAAGAAAGAAATCGAAGAACGCGTCAAGCGAAAAATTGAAAATCTTAAAAATGAAACAGACGAAGACTGGAAAAAAATGGTTGAGGGAATGCAACTAGAGACAACTATCGAAGGCAAAGAGCAGGATTTTGCCGATGTTGACGCAAGACATAAGAGGATGGCTTATTTGATCGGTGGCGGAACAATTGTCGCGAGCGCGCTTGCAAGTCACTTCATTATGCCCCACGCGAGAGGGTTATTCGGCCAGGCTTGGGAAAAAGTGACTTATTTGTTTGGAGGAACGAAGGCCGCCGGTTTTTATGACGCCGCGCATAGTCTAATTACCGGTGCGGAAATACAGCCAAAAACTGGAGGTGCAGTTGTTCCGGAACAAATTGGAAAGCCGTTTTTAGGTGATACGCACACGATCAAATCTGGCGAAAATGTCTGGAAAGTGACGCGGGATATGCTTATAGAACATCACGATAAATATGGATATAGTGATGATCAGGCTCAAAAATTATTCGACTCTTTTAAGAATCAAGGAATATTGAGACGATTAGGAATAAGAGGAGTTGAAAATTTTAATGATTTAACGGCTGACCAGAAGCATAAAATTTGGGCGGAAGGCAAAATGCCAAGAATCATTGAATGGTATAAATTGCATCATGGAGGGAAAATAACCGATTTGGTCCATGCAGGTGATCAAGTTACTTTGGACGATAAGGGTAGAATATTTTTAGGTGACACTTCCGGAATGAAAATGGGTTATCTGCATCATGACATTCCACAGGGACATGGCGCGGGGAAGGCGGCGGAGAGTTATGGAGGACGCGGTGCTGTTGATACCAGCCAGTTTGACCAGCAGATCGAAGCGGCCCGGGCAAGAGGAGCGGCGGCGGAAACTTGGCGTCAGGACGAAGTGGCGCGGCTTGGAGCGGAAGCCCAAGCCCTCAACGAGCAGGCCATTGCGGGAATCACCGACGCCAATGCGAGGCTGTGGAACAGATGGCTTGAAGGATTGGGAGGATTTCAACTGGATACTCCGGCCCACCAGATTCAGGAGGCCATCGGCCGGCATACTCCCGGCGTGATTGGCGACATGCCGATGATTCCAACGCCTGACGAGCTGGCTCAAACGGGAAAAGCAATCTCGTTCACCCAAGAAACGTTTGAAAAATTTCCCCCTCTCAATGTGCGGGAAACAATGCAGCAATATCTGGAACGGATGTCCCGGACCAATTTCAATTTGTTCAAAGCCTTGAGTATTATCCATAAACTTTAATTTTTGAAAAACAAATTTATGACTGCCCAAAACACAATCCTTCAGCAGACAATTGTCGATGAGTTGGGACTCTCCGATTTGCCGGAAGAGAAAAAAGCCAAAATTCTGGTGGATCTTTTGGAGCTGGTTCTGAAACGGCTCTATATGGAAACAATGGATAAGCTGACTCAGGAAGACCAACAGGAGCTGATGAAAATGCTCGAGGAAAAAGCGGGATCCGATAAGGTTGAAGTATTTCTTCGTGAAAAAATAAGCGGTTACGATGAATTTGTGAAGAAAGTCGTGAGCGATTTAAAAGATGAGCTAAAAGAAGATATTGCCAGTTTCGGAAATGCAGACAAAGCGGCGAAGAGCTGAAGGAAGATATGGGACTGACAGCGCAAGGCTGAATTTCAAATGACAAATTGGCCGCACCACCCCTTTTGCCAAAGGCAAAAGCCTACCAAATTTTAAATCAATTTCAAAATTTTAATTTAAAATTTTTTATTTTGACATTATAATTTGATTTGAAATTTAGAATTTAAAATTTGGATTTTGAAACTAAAGTTGATAGAAAAAATTTACTATAAATTAGCACTAAGCTTATTTTATGGCACAACCATTGTATCAAGAGCCTATCGAAAAGGAGGATTTGGATTTGGCGAAAAAACTGTCCGCCCAAGGCGGATCCCTGCCCGTCCGGCAGGCGGGCGCCTCTGGCGGAAAAGAAAACGTTTCTGCTACAAATACAGAAAAAACTCCTGAAAGCGTCGAAGCTGAAGTATCAGAAAAACCGGAGGCGCCGACAGCTGAAAAGATACCGGGCGTTGAAACTGAAGCGGGAGGAGAAGTAAAAACCGAAGAAGTCTCCGAAAAAATCGAGACGGCGCGAAAAACTATCCAAACTCAAAAGACCGCAGCCGCGGCCGGCGTGGCAGGAGACGCTCAAGCCGTTTCCCAAATTACCGAGTACGAGAAAAAAGTGGAAAAGCTGGTTGAACTGGCTCTCCAGAAAGGTCCCGAGCATGCCATCAAGGTCGCCCGGCACCTCGACAAAGGAAAAAGTGTTTTTGAAGCAGACAATTATACATTGGACGAGATGCATGATCGGATGCTGGAAGATGGATTAAGAAAACAGCTGATTCAGAAAGGACTATTGAAGGAATTGTGAAATTTCTAAGGCTCTAGACTAGCAGAAATAAAGACAAATAATATAAAATGGACGTCTATAATCTTAATCTTATATTATATCCTCTCGCCGGACTTCTGGCGCTCGCGAGTTTTTTTTCCGGATTGTGGATGATTTTTCGCAGTTTCTTTATTTTCCGCGGGCAGATTACCCGTTCGCTCAATATGGATATTGACGTGGTGAAAGTCAGTCGTCCTCTCAAAGTCCAGAACCAGCCGGTGCAACAGCAACAGCCGCCCAAAAGCGACAAAGAACTCATCTCGGTAATGGAGCATTTGTTTGCAAGTCTTGGAAACATCAAAGAAAAAGCCGGATTTTTTCACCGGATCATTTACGGAGACGCGGTTGTCACCCTTGAAGTCGCCAATCCGGCCAATACCGACGAAATTTCTTTTTATGTCGGCGCTCCCAAAAAGCTCATCAACATCGTCGAGCGCCAGATTCACAGCTTCTATCCGAAAGCGGCGATTGAGCGGGTAAAAGACTACAATATTTTTTATCCCGGCAGTTTTACCTCGGCCTCTTATCTCTCTTTGAGGGACAAATATTATTTTCCCGTTCGGACCTATCAGACGCTTGAATCGGACCCGCTTAACAACATCACCAACGTCCTTGGAAAATTTGAGGAGAAAAAGGAAGGAGCGGCAATTCAGCTGATCATGAAACCGGCTCGCGGCAACTGGCGAACGAAAGGAAGAGAAACGGCTCACAAGATGCAGCAGGGAAGAAGGCTTGGAGACGTAAAGCGGGATACCCCCGTTCGCCAGTTTTTTCGGGGATTTTTCAATGTCGCCTTCAAAAAAGAAGAGAATCAGCCAAAAGATATTTTCAAGCCAAGCAAGGAGGCAGTGCAGTTGACCCCTGAAGAACAGGAAGTTGTGAAGAAAATCGAAGGCAAGGCCAATAAACCCGGCTTCAAAGTTAACATTCGTCTGGTGGCTTCAGCCTTAGCACAGGAAAGATCCGAGACGATATTAGCCGAGCTGGAAAACGCTTTCATTCAATACGAAAATCCGGGACTCAACAGCTTCCGGGTTAGCCGGGAAAGTAAATCCAGGTCAAAAAACATCGCTTTTGACTTTATATTCAGAAATTTCAGGGATGACCAAAGCTTCATACTCTCTTCCGAGGAGGTTGTCAGCATCTTTCACTTTCCGATTTTATCCATGGAAACCCCGAAAATTTCCTGGCTTAAGTCCCGCACCGCCGCGCCGCCAAACAATATTTTCCAAGAAGGAATCATTCTTGGTTTCAACGACTACCGCGGAGTGGAAACTGTCATCCGCCACAGCGAGGACGACCGCCGCCGCCATTTCTATATCATCGGGCAAACCGGAACCGGAAAATCAACGATGATTCAAGAGATGGTAAAGCAGGACATCAAAGACGGGAAAGGAGTCTGCGTCATTGATCCGCACGGGGATCTGGTTGACCATATCGCCGAATCCATTCCCAAAGAGCGGGCCGAGGACGTGATATTTTTCGATCCGGCCGACATGGAGAGGCCGTTCGGACTCAATATGCTCGAATATGATCATAACAAGCCCGAGCAAAAAACTTTCGTCATCAACGAGATGATCAATATTTTCGACAAGCTCTATGACCTGCGCCAAACCGGCGGCCCGATGTTCGAGCAGTATATGCGAAACGCGGCGCTTCTCGTGATGGAGCATCCCGAATCGGGGTCGACGCTTATGGAAATTCCCCGCGTTCTGGCTGATGAGGAGTTCCGGCACATGAAACTTTCGCACTGCACCAATCCGGTCGTCAAAAATTTCTGGGAAAAAGAAGCGGAAAAAGCAGGGGGAGAGGCGGCGCTGGCCAACATGGTTCCTTATATCACTTCGAAACTCACCCAGTTTATCTCGAATGATATGATGCGCCCGATCATCGCCCAGGAAAAAAGCACCATCAGCTTCCGCCAGGCAATGGATAATCAGCAGATAATTTTGGTGAATCTTTCCAAGGGGAGAATAGGGGAAATAAACGCCAGTCTTTTGGGGATGATAATCGTTGGTAAGATTTTGATCGCGGCGCTTTCCCGCGTGGATATGCCGGAGGGCGGGCGGAAGGATTTTTATTTGTACATTGATGAATTCCAGAATTTCACGACCGATTCAATCGCCCAGATTCTTTCCGAAGCCCGGAAATACCGCTTGTCGCTTGTCATCGCTCACCAGTTCATTGCCCAGCTCAAGGAAGAAATATCAAAAGCCGTCTTCGGGAACGTCGGCTCGATTTGCTCGTTCCGGATCGGCGCGGAAGATGCTGAATTTGTTCAGAAGCAGTTTGAGCCCGTTTTTGACGCCAATGATCTTATGAACGTTGACAATCACAATGCTTTCGTGAAACTTCTTATCGCAAGCCAGGTGGCGACGCCGTTCAATCTAAAAACCTATCCGCCGACAAAAGGGGATGCGAAGATTGCCGAAGCCGTCAAGGAGCTTTCCAAGTTGAAATATGGAAGGAACCGTGATATAGTGAATGAGGAGATAATGAAGAAGGCCAGTTACGTCGCCCCGCCGGCGACAGCCGACGCGTTTGATATGGGAGAGAAACCATTATAAATTAAAAACTAAAAATGAAAAATTAAGGTGTTCGCTGCGCTCACGATCTTTTGTTTTTTATAAAATAATAATCATCGCGAAGCGATTCCAAAACTTTTCACTTTTCACTTTTAATTTTTAATTTCAACGCTATGCAGGAAGAAACAACAACCCCTCCGCAGGAGCCGACTGAACCGATGACTACTCCGCCAGTGGAACCAACGACTCCGCCGCCAGCAGAACCGACAACTCCAGAAACTCCAGCCGGAGATCAGCCTCAGCAATAAAAGAGGCAAAATAATAGAGGCCCGACCTCTAACGGCTTTTTTAGCCAAGAGAGGTTGGGCCTCTTTTTTTCCGCTTTAACCATATCAGCTTAATCTCCTTATTATTTTATTTTTTTCAGAATAACTCACTTTCATCTTGGAAGCAAGCTCTCGCAAAATCCGAATCGTTTGGTCGTAGGTCGGGCGGTCGACGGGGTAGGGGATGAAATCTTTTCCGCCGTGGGCGAAGGAGTAACGGGCGGGGTCTTCGTAGGAGGGTTTGGCGCCGTAAATTACTTCCGCCGTGAGGGCCAAGGCGCGGATAGTTTTTGGTCCGACGCCTTTTAATGAAAGTAATTTCTCGTAACTTTTCGGTTTAATCTCGCTCACTTCGTACAAAATTTTTTGAAGATACCTGCTTTTTGAAAAATCTTCAAGAAGAACGGGATGAGTTTTGAAATCCAAATTAGTTAAATTCATTTTCGTAAGTTCATGATTTTTATTGCCGGCAGAAATTACATCGCTTTGCGGTGTTGAGTATTTTCTTAAAAGTTTTAGGTCTTTCATCAACGTATTATAACTTCCTTGCACAAGTTCCGTGCTGATTTTTTGATTTTCGATGCTTTCCCGCGCCGTCATGTTAAGCGAATTATTTTTCGCGTCCGAAATTATTCCGCTATGCGGTTCAATGACTAAGTTTTTAATCTCGTCCGAAAACCAGTGATATCTTCTTGCCGTCACATTTTTTTCATTCATCCCTTGCTGAACAACCGCCCAAACGCCGTTTCGGGAAAAAAAGAAAGAATGATGATAAATCTGAAATCCGTCCTGAATGAGCGATGAATCCACTTTCGCGGCCATCCTCGAATTATATTCCAGCGAATTTATTTTCGCTTGCGAGAGTTCGGCCCGCGCGCCGAACAAAGAAATCTGCTCCGGAGTTTTGAGAGATGTTTTTCCTTTCCCGCCGCAAATGTATATTCCCAGATCCCTTTCTTCTCCGCGAATGGCTTCCTTGAGCGCGGCCGTTAATATAGTAGTCAGTCCCGACGCGTTCCAGTCAAAAGCGAGCACCGTTCCGAGCGCCTGAAACCAGACCGGATCGGCGATCCGCTTCACAAACTCATCCGGCCCGTATTCGGCGACAATCACCCGCGCCATCTCCCGTCCCAATTTCACCATCCGCTCAAAAAGCCATTTCGGGCACTTGCCGTAATCGAGGGTAAATGTTGCGATTCCACGTTTAAACATAAAAAAGAAGTGTTATATATTCCATGTTACGTGCTACCTGCCCGTAATGCTACGCATAGCGTTGCAGGCGGGTGTGATGTATACTATCACCATATCACTATTTTAAAATTTTGAAAAGCATTGATAAAATTTGTGCTCACCGAGCCGGTCATGTTGAAATAACTATCCCGGCGCTGAATCGGCGTGACAAATACCTGAAATTTTTTTTGGAAAAATGCCCCTATCGTGTCTTGGGACCAGAAGACCTTGATCGGGCTGATCCAGGGGAAACTGTCCAGAGGTTGCATAAGCTGGCCAGTGAGTATGAACGGGTTGCGCACAAGATAAAAGAGATTCGAGAATGGGCAGGTGTGGAGGCTGAACGAGCAGCTATGTTACGAATATCTCTTCTACTGCAGGCGTAAGAATCTCCCTTCGATAGAAAGAAGTCAAATGTTACGGAGGCGTGGTGTCAAACACTGCGCCTCTTTTTAATGGTAGACCCGCGCTCCTCGCGAGGGGCGCGGCAGGCTTTTCTTTTTTTCTTTTCGCGTATATAATTACTGGACATGAAATTTGGAATATCCTCAAAATTAAATCTTAAATGTCCCTATAGCTCAACGGATAGAGCGCGGGCCTCCGCCCGCCTACTTGCGCTTTTGCCCTTGTCGTTCAATGGATAGGACGCAAGTTTCCGGAACTTGAAATATAGGTTCGATTCCTATCAAGGGCGCAAACAAAAGCGGGCAGGGAGCCCGAGATAAAGGTTCGATTTCTTTTAGGGACGCAAACTATATTTTTCATCCCGATCACTGCTATCATCGTCTCGATTTCTTTCTTTTTGTCCCTTCTTGCCGAGAAGTATTTTTTGGGAAGCTCAAAATTGCATTCGGGACTGATTTCAATATTTTCATTTTTAAGTCGCAAGTCCAGAAGCTGTAGTTGGGCGATTTTTTTGAGGTCCAAAAATATTTTATTATTTTCTTTGAGAATAGCGGATGGATATTCGCTGAATTTTTCCGCCACTTCCGGGCCGACTTCGTAGTGCTTTTGGCAAATAGCCGGTCCGATGCCGACCAGAATATCTTCTGGCGCTCCGCCAAGTTTTTTTATTTTTTCGACAGCGTTGGTTAAAATATTTTCTGCCAAACTTCTCCAGCCGGCATGGATTATTCCAATAACTTTATTTTTGGGATCAAACAAAAAAATCGGCAGACAGTCGGCCGAAGTTATAGATAGAAATAAATTCTTTTCTTGTGAGAGTAGTCCGTCCGTTCCCAAAACTATTTTTCCGCAGTCTTTTTCATCAACAATCGCAACTTTGCTCCCGTGAACTATTCCAGCGGAAACGACTTTTGCGGAATCAGTATTATTCTTCAGAAAATAGTTATTTCGGTTCGGGGTTATCTTTTCTGCCAATTCAGAATTATCAGACAATTTCATTGATCCGTTGTTCTTTTGGGAAAAAGCGGTGAAAAGATTGCCGTATTTCTTAAATAAATCAAAATTATAAATCATTTACCTCTTTAAGTTCGTGGCGGATTATTGTGTTGAAATCCTTGAAATAGAAATTCCCTTTGAATTTTTTCCCTGAAAAAAACAAATTATGCCAATAGATATCATCCGGCCACATCAGGTCGTAGGGGATTTCGTCAATATGGAACCACTTTGGAATCATTTCCTCGCTTTCCCTTGGTTCGCCTTCAAAATCATAAACTCCAAAGACATTCACTTCAATATATTCCTCGGGTTCGTGCTCAAAGAAAAAATTGAGCACGGCCTTTTTCTGAATGTCTTTGGCAATAATTCTACATTCTTCCTTGAGTTCCTGAATGACATTTTCTTCCGGTGTTTCATTTTCCTTTAATTTACCGCCGAATCCGTTCCAGCGCCCCTTGCCAAAACCGCGCTTTTTCATGCCGAGCAGAACTTGCGGATGTTTGTGAACCATGCAAAGAGTCATAATTTTCTTTCCGGGTTTCTTCATAAAATCAAGTCTTTTTCAAACAAAACAACAAATGCTTCTTGAGAAGCCTACAATTGCGCTAATGTTTTCTTTTCTTATTCAGTTTTTTCCTCTCCCATCACCATTGCTTTCTTGACGATCATATAGAGGGCGGCCAGTCCGACAAGGTCATAAACTATCCGGGAAAGTGTCGTCATATCGCCGAAAATCGCGGCTACGAGATCAAACTTGAAAAAACCGACCAATCCCCAGTTCAAACCTCCAATAAGGAGCAGAATAAAAGCAATCCAGCCAACAGGCCCCTTTTTCTTTATTTTATTTCACCTCCTTTCATCTTTATTTTAAGAGCTGTTAATTAAGTGCTTTGGAACTTTTCCAGCTCCTTCTCTTAATACATCGATTTTGCCGTTTTTTATTTCAATCAGAGTTGAAGGGAGCGAGTTCATTTTACCACCGCTGGCATAAAAATCAACCCTATCTCCGAAATATTTTTTCGCTTCGGCGATTGTTTCGGCTGGTTTTTTTCCTTGCGGATTGGCGCTGGTGGAAACCAGGGGGCCGGTTTTTTTGAGCAATTTTATTAAACTCGGTTTTTTCGGCACTCTAAAAGCCAGAGTTTTCGTCCCGCGGTGGAGGTATTGAAATTTTTTGGAGGGAACTGGTAAAATCACACTCACTTTTCCGGGCCAAATTTGCTTGAGGATATTTTCTGTGTTTTTATCCAGTTTGATATTGAAATTCTTTAAATCCTTAATCGAGCTGATTAGAATGATAAAAGGCTTTTTTTTATTTCTTCGCATGATTCTGTAAGCCCGCTCGATTGCTTTTTTTGACCACACTGAAGCGGCGATGCCGTAAATGGTGTCGGTAAAAATGACGCCAGTCCCGCTGTGTTTCAAAATCTCTAGTATTTTCTTAGCCCCGACGCAATTCATAAGCCTTTGACATTACTTATAAAAAGTACTAAATTAATAAAAAGAATACAAGCTCTCTCGGAGCTTAGTTTTTTATTAAAATTTAATCAAAAGATATGGGTAATGAAAAAAATCAGCCTAAGGCTGATCTCAACCCAAGGACGATGAGCCTAGGGCTCAGGCCTCGGGCCGATATTAAAACCGGACTTACTTTCGACGACGTTCTTCTCGTTCCTCGAAGATCTGGAGTTTCGGCGAGGAACACGGACGTGAGCGCGTGTATCACTAAAAATATCAAACTGAATATTCCCATTCTTTCGGCGGCGATGGATACGGTAACCGAATCACGATTGGCGATCGCGCTGGCGCAAGAAGGCGGAATGGGAATCATCCATCGCAATTTATCTTCCAAACAGCAGGCGGATGAAGTGGAAAAAGTAAAAAAGTCGGAAAGCGGGATGATCGTGGATCCGGTGACAGTGCGGCCAAGCGCGGCCATCGGAGAAGTGAAAAGACTTATGGAACACTATCGCATCTCGGGAATTCCGGTGACGGACAAAAACAGCAAACTGATTGGAATTATCACTAATCGCGATATGCGGTTTGAAACTAATATGAAAAGACTGGTGAAAAACGTGATGACAAAAAAGGGCCTAGTGACGGCTCCGGAAAAAACGAACTTGGAACAAGCGAAAAAAATTCTTCATAGACACAAAATTGAAAAACTTCCTATCGTGAACAAGCAATATATTCTCAAGGGACTGATTACGATAAAAGATATTGAAAAAAGAAGGAAATATCCCAATGCCGCAAAGGACAGTGCGGGAAGGTTGCGAGTGGGCGCGGCGGTGGGGACGGGCGCGGATGTTTTGGAGCGCGTGGAGCTTCTCGTGAAAGCCGGAGTGGATTTGGTTTCCATTGACCGGGCTCATGGGCATACGGAAACGGTGCTGAAAACCTTGCGCGACATCAGGAAAAATTTTGATATTCCGGTGACAGCCGGAAATATTGTCACCGCGGAAGGAGCAGAGGATTTGATCAAAGCGGGCGCTGATGCCCTGAAAGTGGGAGTCGGTCCCGGCTCAATCTGCACGACGCGGATTGTTTCCGGCGCCGGAATGCCGCAGCTCACAGCTGTTTTTGATGTCGTGAAAACTGCGGCGAAATATAAAATTCCGGTAATTGCCGACGGCGGGATCAAATTTTCGGGCGATATCGTTAAAGCTCTCGCGGCGGGGGCTAACGCCGTGATGATTGGGAGCCTTTTTGCCGGAACGGACGAAGCGCCGGGAGAAACAATTTTATACCAGGGAAGAAATTATAAACTCTATCGCGGAATGGGGTCGCTTGGTGCGATGCTCGACGGCTCTGCCGACCGGTACGGGCAAGGGAAAGTCGAAGCTTCAAAACTTATTCCGGAAGGAATTGAGGGGCGCGTTCCCGCCAAAGGCCCGCTCGCGAACAGTGTCCATCAGCTGGTCGGCGGCTTGCGGTCAGGCATGGGATACTGCGGCGCGGTGAATTTTAAAGAGTTGCGCGAAAAAGCGAAGTTCGTCCGAATTTCCAACGCGGGGCTCAAAGAAAGCCACGTTCACGATGTGACTATCACGAAGGAATCGCCGAATTATCAGGTGGGATGATTATATCCCTAAGCTCGAAGAAAGCGTTTGCATGAAAATCGGAATGACGATGGCAAGACCAATGAGCGGGAGGACAATCATCACAACGGTGATAATAAGCGTCCATAGAAAATATTTTCTTGTTTTTTCAACCGAAATATAAATTTCTTCCACTCTTTTTTGCAGAACTTCAAGTTCCGCCCGAGGCGCCTGCCCGTCCGTCAGGCGGGGATCAGCCTTGGGCTGATTTTCTTTTGTTTCGGGGTCCATATTTTTATTTATTAAACTCCGCCGTCTTTAAAATCAAATTGAACATTTCCACGATGTCGCTTGAGATCGACGCGCCGAAATATTTGTAGGTGAAAATGATGACGTGCGGGATTCTGCTTTTTTCGAATTGGACCAAAATCAGCCGGTCTTTCGCGTCGCCGGGCGGGTCAGCAGTCGGATCACCGGAAAAATAAGTGATTTTCGCGCTCTGGCAGCCGACAGAAATATTTTTGTGGCTGTCTTCCTTATAGCCCATATAATCAGTGCCGGTCATTGGGCCCGATCGCCATTCGAAATATTCTGCGTTCTCGTCATTTCCCATTTGGAGATAGTCGTCTTTTTTTTCGTTGATGCTCCAACTTTTCGGATATTTCAAGGAATATCCGTTTTTGGAGTTGGAAACGGTTTTCCAGTCGGCCTTGTTCAGATTTTCTTCGTTGGTGAAACTTTGCGAACATCCTTCTGCTGAAGCCGACCTTGCGGAAAGAGTGACGGATTTTAGGATTTTTTCAGCGAGAGCTTTTTCCGGAACACTTGAGAGATCGACAGTGTCCCAATTGGAACCGGAGCCATAACTAAGAGTAGCGGTAAATTCATATTTTCCGTTGCTGGTCGGAAAACTTCCAGCTGTCGGATAGAATATTTCCTTGGCTTTTCCCTTGAATACAAAATTATTAATATCCACTTCTGTTCCCAGAATTGTAATTTTTCCTGTTTTCTTTTCTTCTCCCGCTCCCATTCCGGTTCGATCAGAAATATAAAAGCTGTCGCCTTTTTCTTTCAGTCCCCAGTGGAGAAAATATTTTTTTCCGGGAGTATTAACGGTGATGTATTTGACGGTTGCGTCGCGAACCGGACTAAACTCGCTGGTTTCTTTTATAGTCCAATCAGCCGGATATTTCAAAGTATAACCGATCTCACTGTTGGTATATGTTTTCCAGCCGGCGTAATCGTCGGTTGAAACGGGTGATTCGCTGATAGTCGAAGCGCCGCTTGCGCCGGTTTCTTTTTGGGAAAGTCCCTGCTTGAGTGTCTTTATCTGCCGCTCGAGGGATTGCATTTCTTTTTTCTTTTGGGAATATTTTTTCCATCCATAAACCGTTCCCGCGATGAAACTCAAAAAGACAAGCACTCCGATCACTGAAAGTATAATAACGAGCACTTTCTTGCCGGGATCCTGCTTTGGTTGAATTTGTTTTTGTTCCACGTTTTTGTTTTAGGAATTGTTTACTAATTTTACCATTTTGTGGTATAATAATGCAAATTCGCTCTTAAAACAAAAAAATGACAAAAACAAAAATTATCATTTTCGCTGTTATTTTCTCGCTCGCTTTTCCAGCCGGTGCCGCTTTTGACGGCACGCAGAAAGTAAGCGCTGTTCTCAACGGGAAAAAGAAAAAATACAACGCGCCGGTCGATTCATCGATATAATAATAAGATATTATTTGATTTTTGTCCAAGAGCTTCCTGCCTGTCGCCTGCGAAGAAAATCCCATTTTCTTCTTACGGGCTAAAATTATATCAAAACAAAAATACGTATCTAAATACGTATTTCACGAGATGCTCCGGGACTACGATTCGAACGTAGATAAACAGCTTCAAAGGCTGCTGTCCTACCATTAGACGATCCCGGAATGTAAATCATTTTCTATATTTAGTAGCAATTCTTTTATTTGTTGTTTTAAAAATCTTTTCCCCTCTGTAGTTTTTAAATATTTTTCCCTTCTTGTCGCATCACCTTTTATTGAATACGCTTCGTAGTGTATCAATTTAACTGGCAATCGCTTACTTGTGAATTTAACTTTGCCGTATTTATGATCAGAGATTCTTTGTTTTAAGTTGCCGCTACTTCCTGTATAGAGCTGGCCATTATTTAAGAGTAGAATATAAACGTAATGCATATTTTGTATTAAACGGCTTCACCATGTCGAATGACAGGACCACTTGGCTACCGGACAATTAATCTTTCACAATTTTTCCCCCAAATATATCCACCGCCTTTTGCAACAGGCTTTTTCTCTCTTTGAAATCCGGGTATTGGGCGGAGAATTCTTTTTCGGTGAGAGCTTTCACTTTCAATTGAACGCCGGTTATCTTATCAATCGCTTTTTCGATTGTCAATCGGTTTTTGGTTTCGGAGATTTTATCATTATAAAAAGAGTACTTTGTGCGGAGAACCAAATATTTTCCGTTAATCAAAGCCGGCTGGGACATTTTGAGAACCGAGGAAAGAGAGTGATTGTAGCTTTTGAGAGATTCAATAATGTCCGGCCAGCTGGAGAGGACCAAATCAAAATCAGACTTTTCAGGGTTTGAATTTTTCGGTGACTCGGCGGTTTCATTGGCTACAGCCGCATGCTTTTCGAAGACTGGTGAGGGATTTTCCGGTAACCTGGCTTCTGGATTTGGATTTTGCAAAGCGATTTTTGCGATGCTTACCTCTAGAAAAAGCTGGGGAATCGGACTTGATTTGAATTTTTCGATATTTTCCTGAAGAGTATTTATGAGCTCCAGGATTTCATTTGTCTCGATTGCGCCAAGCTGATTGTTGATTTTTTCCAATCTTTCCTTTGTCAATTCATATGATAATTTTTTTCCAAGTTCAGGGTTTATTTTCACAACCAGCATCTGGCGAAGATAATTCAAGAGCGATTTCCCGAAATTTTTGAAATCAATTCCCATCTCGCGAAGTTCGCTGATTTTCGAGAAAATTTCGGAATATTTTTTTTCAATGGCGAGATCGACAAATTCCGCGACGAATTTTTCCGAAACGGTTCTCAAAAGAAATTCCACTTCAGAAGTTGTAATTTTTTTGTCTTCAAGCGCGATTACCTGCCCCAAAACGCTCTCGGCATTTCGCATTCCGCCTTCGGAGTACGTGGCGATGATTTCCAAAGCTTCGCGGTCCACTTTTACTTTCTCGAGTTTCGCGATTTCTTCAAGGCGCTTGATTATTTCTTCAATTGTCAGCCGAGTGAAATCAAATCTTTGCACGCGAGAAAGAATTGTTTCCGGAATTTTGTGGACTTCAGTCGTGGCAAGAATGAATATCACATGCGCCGGCGGCTCTTCGAGAGTTTTGAGAAGCGCGTTGAAAGCGCCGCCAGAAAGCATGTGGACTTCGTCGATTATATATACTTTGTATTTGAGTGCTGACGGTGGCAATTTCACCGTTTCTCGCAGTTCTCGAATATTATCCACGCCGGTATGCGAGGCGGCGTCTATTTCGATGATATCAAGCGCGCGGCCGTCAAGAATAGTTTTGCAAGAATCGCATTTCAAACACGGTTCATTCTTATTCGACTGATCCGCCTTCGCATCGCTTCGGCGGATGCTCGATTTAGTTGCGGCTCGTTCCTCGCCGACTAAATCGGCACAGTTGATAGTCCTGGCAAAAATCCGGGCAACTGAAGTTTTACCCGTTCCCCTTGGGCCGGCGAAAAGATAAGCCTGCCCGATCCGATCGGATTTGATAGCGTTTTGAAGCGTTCGCACGACGTGCTTTTGTCCGATGACCTCGGAAAAAGTGGCGGGGCGGTATTTGCGGTAGAGAGTGGTGCTCATGAAAGTATATTATAGCGTTTGGAGTAAAAAATCAAAAAAGCCCGCCTGCTTTGAAATGCCTTGCCTTAGGTGAGCATTGAAATTTGCACATTAACTAGTAGTATAAAAATAATATCTTTAAAATTGCAAAAACAAAGCATTTCGGGCAGGCAAAATAAAAAAAGCGTTTGGCGCTTGTTTATCTAAAGCTCGGCTTTTTCCTTCCGCCAAACAAGTTGGCGGAATTCCTCAAAGCCAAGCTTTTCCAAACTTTTCTCTATTTCTTAAACACCCAAAACTTGTAGCCGATGAAATTCCAGATGAGGCCGATGGCCGAGCCGCCGACGGCGCCGAGATTGCCCCAGAGTTTTCCGGAAAGAGTGATAAACTTTATTTGAGGAGCGATGTAGTTTACGATGGTGCTGGCAGTGATGACATTAATGATCATCCCGATAATACTGACAAAAAGAAATTGGGAGAATTGTTTGGCTTGCTCTGTTTTCTTTCGGTCTTGGAAAGCCCAGTACTTATTGAAAAAATAACTGAAAATAACGGCACACAGGAATGAAACAGCCTTGAAAAAAGTATAATAAACCCCCGAACTTTTGCCGCTCAAGAACATTTCCAGATTGAGAACGGCGATATCGATAAAAAAATTCATAAAGCCAATGAGGGCGAACTTTATGAATTGGGGGATGATGGGATATCGTTTAATTAAGTCAAATATTAATTTTCGGCACATTGTTTTTTGTATTTGTGTATTTACAAACTACGAAAGAAACGAAATACGAAAAACGCTCAAAATATCAGAAAATGCTCTGTCCGAAATAATAAAATTTCGTATTTCGCTAATTTCGTAGTTCGTAAAAGTTATACTACCGGCTTGCTCGCTTCCTCTCTTAATTTTTCAAGTTCCGGCGTCCATTCATCGATGAAATCATTTTCCAATTTGCCATCCTGGCCGAGTTTGTCTTCTGTACTTTTTATTATCTTTTCTTCTTTTTCCTCTGCTTGGCTTTCTTCTTTCCCAAAATTTTCCGCAGCGAATTCTCCCGCCGCTCCTTTTTTCACCAAATTTTCAATAGCTCCCCAAACCGATTCGCTGTCGCGGGGAACGACAATGGTAACTTCGTCAGAAGGCTCGGCTTTGAAATAGGTGACGGAAGCGAGAAGGACGCGGTAGGCTTTTCCTTCGGCAAGGACGACATAATTTCCCAGATCGTCCTGGCTCACGATTCCAATGAGCCGTTTTCGCTCGACCGGGCCGATTTGCTTATAAACAAAAGAACCGTCCGGAGTGATTGTGAGCTTAAGCATATCGCCCTCGACCAGCTTTGACTTTGAAGCATAGTTGGCCGGAACGGGATATTGCTTTCCGTCGGTTCCCATCATAACTTGGCCGTCAAAAACTCCTTCCACGATTTCACCTTCTTCATCTGAAATGATTCGCGGCGCAGTCTTTTTTGCTGGCTTGCCTTCAATTTGAGCCAGCATCGCCCGCGCCGACGCGATGGTGCGTTCGGCATTGGCGATCATTTCCCGAATGGCGGCAATCTTCCGGAGTTCCTGATCTCTATCTTTTTCGTTGTTTTTCTTTTTCGGCATTTTTCATCTCCGCGATCAGCTGGTAGCTCAATCAAACAAAAATCCCCCTATCAGCCGATCGCTTTTGTGTTTCTTTTTGTATTACATCTCAATTATATAATAGCTTTCAAATAGGCGCAAGGGCTTCCATCATGAAACATGGAACACACAACATAAAACAAAAGAGAATTTCAATTAACTGCAAATTGTTTTTTGTAGTGTTCTATGTTCCATGCTATGTGTTATATGAAAAATAGTGGATAACTTGTGCGTAATTTGGCTATTGCATCGCTTATATAAGCGATTTTTTATTTTGGCGTGAAGTGTTGACGGATGTTTCCCAGTGGATTAGAATGTAATAAAAGTGTTGCAGAGTGGATAAAGGTGGGGATAAGTAGACCATTCTGTGGATAAACAAACGGGGGAGTACTGTTTGCATTTTTCTTTGTCGCTATAAAAAAATGTTCATTGGGGAATATAGCCACAACATTGATCCGAAGAAGCGCGTTGCCATTCCGTCAAAATTCCGGGAAACTTTTTCAGGAAGGGCGGTTATTACGCGCGGGCTCGATAAATGTCTTTTTGTATATCCAATGAAAACCTGGGAGGAACTCTCGGGAAAACTTGGAAGTCTTCCGATGGGGGAGTCGGGGACAAGAAGTTTTGTGAGGCTTATACTTGCCGGCGCGGTGGATGTTGACATTGACAAACTTGGCCGGGTGCTGATACCAGACTATCTCAAAGAATACGCGGGACTGAAGAAAGAAGTAGTGATTGCGGGACTTTATAACCGGCTTGAAATCTGGGACGGCGCGAACTGGAACAAGTACAAAAGAGAGGCTGAAAAAAATACGGACGAAATCGCGGAGCAGTTGGGGAAACTGGGAATTTATTAGAGATCCTAACATTCGATGTTAGGAAATTCCTAACATCGAATGTTAGGAAGTCGACGGATGATTCATAAACCCGTCTTACTCAAAGAAGTTATAAAGAATCTGAATTTGAAATCGGGGATGACGGTCATTGACGGGACTCTCGGAGCCGGCGGGCACGCGATTGAAATTTTGAAAAAAATTTTACCGGGCGGGAAATTAATCACGATTGACTGGGACAAAAGAGTGATAGAGCATTTTTCCGGAAAATTGAAAAAAGAAGGATTTGAAATACGTCCCGCGCCAGTGAAAAGTAATTCTCATGATATTATTTTCTCTAATATTTTTCGGCCTTTATGGCAGGGGAACCAAATTGTCGGGCACTGGTGCGGGGTCAACGATAACTATTCAAATTTAGATAATATCATCAGGGGGCTCCCCGATGTAATATCGGGAGTAGACGCAGTTTTTGTCGATCTTGGATTCAGCTCCGATCAAATCGAAGATGCAAAGAGAGGATTCAGTTTTTTGAAAAACGGGCCGCTCGATATGCGCTACTCTCCCGAAATTCAGGAAAAAACGGCGGCGGATGTCGTCAACGGATATTCTGAAAAAGATTTGGCGGATATTTTTTGGAGATACGGAGAGGAAAAGTACGCAAGGAGAATTGCCAAGGGGATTGTTCAGGCGAGGAAAATTGGAAAAATAGGGAAGACCGGAGAATTGGTGAGGGTTATTTTGAAAAGTGTTCCGAAAGAGGTCCGACCGCGCGACCAAAAAGGAATGCGGACGGACCGCAATAGAATTCATCCTGCTACAAAAGTTTTTCAGGCCCTGCGAATTGAAGTGAATCAGGAGCTTGAAAATTTGAAAAAGTTTTTAGAACAGGCGGTCGAAGTTTTGGCGCGTGAAGGCAGATTAATGGTTATCGGCTTTCATTCGCTTGAGGACCGGATTGTAAAGAATTTTTTTCGGGATGAATCACACGATTGTCTTTGTCCGCCCAATTTTCCGAAATGTATTTGCGCTCACAAGAGGCAATTGAAAATTATTACGAAAAAGCCGATTGTACCGGGCGAAAAGGAAATTGGAGAAAACCCCAGAGCGAGAAGCGCGAAGCTCCGAGTAGCGGAGAAACTTTCAGTGAACAGTGAACAATAATCAATAATCAATACCAAATTATTGATTGTTGATTACTGATCACTGACAACAGGGGGACGCATTTCCATGAGTCGATTTCTCACTCTCACTCACTCCAGCTCCGCGAGATTTGGTGAACGAAAAAGGATTTTGAAAAGCCAGCCAAAGGTAGGGCGGGTGACTTTGAGTTTTTTTCTGGTGGTGCTCGTTTGCGCAACGGGAGTTTTCTATATTTTCGAAGTTAACAATATGGCCACAAAAGGTTATGAGATAGACAAACTTGAAAAACAGCTGAATGATCTCAAAAAAGGAAATGAGCGGCTTCAAATTCAGGCGGCAGAGCTCAAATCAATGTATAAAATCGAAGAAAAGACAAAAGAGCTTAATATGATTGCCCCGAAAGACGTAAGCTATATGAATTTGCCGGGTGATGTGGCGATGAAATAGATGACTAAAAGTAAATTTTCCAAGCATAAAAGAAGTTCCCTCAAAACAAACTTCCGGATTTATATTCTGATTTTTTTTATTCTGACGGCAGTTGCAATGATACTTTTCCGGCTTTATACTCTGCAGGTTTTGGCGCACAGTTATTATCGGGAATTAGCTTCCGACCAGCACAAAATTTTTGAGGATTTGATTCCCAAGCGGGGCGAGATTTTTGTGAGGGACGGTGACAGTTATTATCCCGTGGCGGTGAACAAGGAGCTCAATCTTGTTTTTGCCGTCCCCCGCGAGGTGGAAAATCCAAGAGAAACGGCTAGGCAAATCGCGCCAATTCTTGAACTTGACGAAAGGGAACTGGAAGAAAAAATCGACAATCGCGGCGGCTGGTATGCGGTTCTCAAGCATAAGGTTGATGAGGACAAAGCCTCGCAAATACGCGAAAAGAAACTAAAAGGAATTTATATGTCTCCGGAAGACGAAAGGTTTTATCCGGGCGGAAATTTCGCGTCGCAGCTCGTCGGTTTTGTCGGATCGGACGGGAATAAAGTGAAAGGCCGCTACGGACTGGAGGCCTATTGGAACAAAGAGCTTGAAGGAAGCGAAGGGAGACTTGAGCAGGAGAGAGACACGGGCGGGCGCTGGATTTCAATTAGCGAAAAGGTGATGTCGCCGGCCGAGGATGGAGCCGATTTATACTTGACCGTTGATCACACGATTCAGTACCGGGCGGAAATGGCGATTAAAAAAGCTCTTGAAAAATTCAAAGCCGACAGCGGAAGCATTGTCATTCTCGAACCGCAGACGGGCGCGGTTTTGGCAATGGCTTCGGCGCCGGATTTCAACCCCAATGATTTTTCCGGGGTGGAGGATATGTCTCTTTTTGCCAATCCAGTTGTGAATCATATCTATGAATGCGGTTCGGTTTTCAAGCCGATCACGATGTCGGCTGGAATTGACGCCAAAGTTGTGACGCCTGACACAACCTATACCGACACCGGCGCGGTGAACGAAGCCGGCTATACCATCAAAAATTCCGATGGGAAAGCTAATGGAGTGCAAACGATGATGCAGGTGCTCGAAAAATCTTTGAACACGGGAGCGATATTCGTGGGAAAATTGCTTGGCAACTTGCGTTTTTACGAGTACATGAAAAATTTCGGTTTCGGGGAAAAGACGGAAATTGATACTTTAGGGGAAGTTCCCGGAAGTATCTCCGGGCTCGCGGAACTCAAAAATATCAATACTTTCACGGCAACTTTCGGCCAGGGAATTTCCATGACGCCGATACAGCTCGTGAACGCCTTTGCCACGATTGCAAATGGTGGCAAATTAATAAAACCCCATCTGGTTGAAAAAATAGTTTATAAAAACGGTTCTGAAATTGTTTTCCAGCCGGAGAAAAAAAGAGGAGTTATTTCCAAAGAGACTTCGCTTGATTTAGCCCGAATGCTTGTGAGTGTTGTGAAGAACGGGCACGGAAAAAGAGCCGGCGTGCCGGGCTATCTCATTGCCGGGAAAACGGGAACGGCCCAAATTCCCAAAAAAGACGGCCCCGGATATGAAGAAGGAGCGCATGTTGGATCTTTTGCCGGTTTTGCTCCGGCCTATGATCCGAAATTCGTGATGCTTGTGAAGCTCGACAATCCGAGGAACGTCGAGTGGGCCGAATCAAGCGCCGCGCCGACATTTGGCGAAATGGCGAAATTCATGCTAGATTATTTCGGAGTCGAGCCGACGGAGGAATATACCCAGAGAGATGTTGATCTCTTCAACGCGACCCATGATGTTTCGATATACCAGGCGCCGAGGGAAGAACAGCCAACACCGCAGCAGCCAGCAGAGGAAGAAAAGAAAAAAGATAAGAAGAAAAAGAAAAAATAATTTTGGAATTATGAATAATATTATGTCCGCTAAAGGCGGATCCGCCTTTAGCGGAAAGTCTCGCAAAATTCTCTTACTCGAAAAAATCCTGAAATATTTAGCGGTCAAGGCACTGCGCAAATTCGAACCGCGGATTGTCGGCGTGACCGGTTCGGTGGGAAAAACTTCGACCAAAGAAGCGATTTACACAGTTCTTGCGTCGAAATTCCGGGTGCGCAAAAACGAGAAGAATTATAACAACGAAATTGGTTTGCCTCTTTCGGTTTTGGGGCTGGAAAGCGGCGGGGGAAGTTTCGCAAAATGGGGGTTGGCGCTGTTTCAGGCGCTGGGAGTAATATATTTGGGCCGAAAGAAAAATTATCCGGAAGTTCTGGTCCTTGAAATGGGTGCTGACCGGCCGGGAGATATAAAATATCTGGTTGATTTTATCAAACTCGAAGTTGGAGTCGTAACAGCAGTCGGAATCAGTCATTTGGAATTTTTCAGGGACAAAAAACAGATTGCTCGGGAAAAAAGCGCTTTGGTGAAATATTTGAATAAAGAAGGTTTGGCTGTCCTCAATTGCGACGATCAGGAAGTCCGGGCAATGGCGAAAGATATACAGGCGGAGAAAATATTTTATGGATTTTCGGAAAACGCGGACGTGCAGGCGTCAGACATATTTTTTGGCTACGAGAAGTCGAAAGATCATCACGGCGGGGACGTCAGCAAAATCAAAGGCATCAGTTTCAAGTTGAGCTATGACGGGGCGATAGTTCCCGTGCGGCTTATGCGTTCGGTTGGCCGGCCGCAGATTTATGCGGTTTTGGCGGCGGCGGCGGTCGGCATTCATTTTGAAATGAATCTTTTGGAAATCGCTGAAGCGCTCAAAAATTTTCAATCTCCTGCCGGAAGGCTTAATATCATTGACGGAATCAAAAACACGATGATCATTGAAGACAGCTATAACGCCGCGCCGCAATCAACTCTGGCCGCGCTTGAAGTGCTCCAGAAAATCAAGGCCGAGCAGAGAAAACTGGCCGCTCTTGGAAATATACTTGAACTTGGCGAAGATACGGAATCCGGTCATCGGGAAGTGGGCCGAAAAGTGGCCGAAGTGGCGCAAGTCCTTTTTGTCGTCGGAGACAAAGCGAGATTTATTGCCGATGAAGCCGAGAAAGCCGGTCTTGACAAAAAGAATATTTTCTGCTATGATTCGTCAAGTGAAGCAAAAATCCCTATTCAAAAAGAGCTTCAAGAAGGTGACGTAATTCTCATAAAAGGCTCTCAAGGCGCGCGAATGGAAAAGATTTCCGAAGAAATAATGCGCTATCCGGAACAAGCCGAAAAACTGCTTCCTCGGCAAACTGAAGAATGGAAGAAGGAGTAATTTGCACGATAAATATAATAAAAAAAGCGCCTGTGGATAAACTCCATTGACAGCGAATTGCCAAAAGGAATAAAATAGAAAGGCGTTGAAATAAAAAAGAAAAATTGAATAATCAAGAGAGCTAGCGGTTAGTTTATGAATAGGGGATAACCGTGAGCTCTTTAACAAAAGGCGATTGTTCGTTAATGAAGGTCGCTTTTTGTGTCTATAAAATTTCTCTCATAAAATTTCTCTCAAGGGAGGAAAGAAATTATGTGTAGCACTTTTTATGATCACCTCCCTAAGCCAGAAAATGGTAATGGGAGAAGAATTATGGAAGCCGGCCGCGAGGCACGGCTGAGCTCTCAGGAGGAGTTCATTCTCTCTGTTATCCTGGAAAATCCTTTCATTGAGGATAGCTGGGTGACTGGGTGACTCCTGCGGGCATTATTGACGAGGTCAAACGCCTCGCCAAAACTTACCCACGACAACTTATTTGTTAGGGGAGGTGAAAAATTGCGAAACAAAATTGTTCGACCGGACCCCGTGTCACTGACCCGGGGTCTTAAAATTGCGTTTCTTTGTGGACAAGGAAGAAAATTTTTAGTAAGGTAAAAATCGTTACGCCGCGTTCGTCTAGCCCGGTCTAGGATACTTGGTTCTTCCGCCGGAGGCGGACAAGCATCCTTAAAAATATAACGGCCTCTTCGTCTAGTGGCAGGACAGGTGGTTCTCAGCCATCAAACAGGGGTCCGATTCCCCTAGGGGCTAAAAAATAATTGGTGCGGGGCGAGTCCAAGAGATCATGGGTTCGTCAGGTCATTCGACCTGACGCCCGGTCGTATGACCGGGCGAATCCCATACTCGGTACTTTGACAACAGGGTTTTTACCCCGTAGTTAACGCGGAGCGTTATACTTCGGGGCGATTCCCCGTAGCGGTACTTGAATAAAAAAAATGCCTCGGGGCACAATGCACAAGTATGCATAATGCCGCCGAGGACTTGTTGAAGCGAGGGGTGAATCATGAAGTTTGTAAATATCTTCGGAGTTGCAAGAACCTCGACGGTTCGAAGAACAGGATTATCCCATTTCTTCGCTGGACAGTTCGTCCACAGTTGCAGGCGCATTTTCCATTTTTCAGGAGTTTGCGCAATTCTCTGCCACTGAGTGAATTACCACAAAGACACCTGATTCTTACGTTGCTCATTCTTTCCGCCTCGCATTTTTCTTGAAATTTTAAACTTCCAGCGATTGATCAGTCCGCCGGGTTCCCCTTGCCGTTGCAAAGACCTCCTTTCCTTAATAATTTCTTACATTTTATATAAAAAATCCCTCCTTGTCAATATTTGAATTCAATACTACTATTATAAAAGCTGTCTTTAGAGCTTTTTTATGATGGACGCGAAACAAGAACTTCTCAACTACAAAAAAATCCTCGATAAAAAACTCGCCCAGTATTTCGCCAAAAAGCTTCGGGAAATGCGCGATGTTGGGCCGTCAGCAAAAAACGCGGTGAAGAGCATCCGGGATCTGATACTTGCCGGCGGGAAACGGGTACGGGCAAGCTTTATGCATTACGGTTATCTGGCAGCTGGCGGAAGGGAGATTGAAAAAATCATCGAGGCTTCGATGAGCATCGAACTCACCCATATCTTTCTTCTCATTCACGACGACATCATCGACCGGGATGATTTCCGCCACGGCGTCCAGACGGTTCATAAAAAATATGAGCGGCTGGCGGAAAGATTTTACAAAAAAGTTGATCCGAAGCATTTTGGAGATTCGATGGCGATTGTGGTGGGCGATATGGCGGCGGCTTTTGGAAACAACATTATCTTCAATTCCCGTTTCGCGCCGGAAAGAAAACAAAAAGCTCTCCTGAAGCTTCAGGAAATTGTCGTGAACACCGTTTCGGGAGAAATTTTGGACGTGATGCTCGAAGCGAAAGGAAAAGCGACCGAAAAAGAAATTCTCGAGGTCCATCGTAATAAGACTGCTAAGTATACCGTCGAGGGGCCGCTTCATCTGGGGGCAATGTTGGCGGGAGCCGGTGAAGATAAATTGAAGATTCTGACCGATTATGCCGTTCCGGTCGGAATTGCTTTTCAGATTCAGGATGATATTCTCGGAGCTTTTGGAGATGAAAAGAAATTGGGGAAACCGGTTTGCAGCGATTTGCGGGAGGGTAAACAGACGCTTCTCGTTGTCAAAGCCTTGAAATTCGGGAATAGCTCCGAGAAAAAAATAATCAATTCTTTGCTCGGAAAAAATGATATTAGCGAACAGGAAATCGAGCTTTTTAGGGATATCGTAAGGAGCACAGGCTCTCTCGCGTATTCGCAAAATCTGGCGAGGAGTTATGCCGCGGAAGGAAAAGCAGTTATTGAAAAATCGGATTTCAGCAAAGAAGTTAAGGAGTTTTTGGTCGGTATTGCAGATTATATTATCAATCGTGAAGTGTAAAATATGGTATTTTGCATACTTGAAACGAATCCATTTTTATCATAAAATTATTATAGATTAAGCGGAGAGTATAAGCTTTCTAGTTTTGTTTGTGTTATGCCTGAAAAGTTAAAAAACATCCCCACTCACGTCGCCATCATTCCCGACGGCAACCGGCGGTGGGCAAGAAAAAAAGGACTCCAGTCCTGGGAGGGACATGAAGCCGGGGCGAAAAATCTCGAAAAAGTTCTTCGGGCGAATTTGGATTTGGGAGTGAAATACGTCACTTTTTGGGGATCATCAATGGATAATCTTCGCAGACGTCCCTGGCGGGAAAAGAAAGCTCTTCTGGATATTTATCGTAGATACTTTATGAAACTTCTTGAAAACGACGATATTCATCGAAATGAAGTGCGAGTAAATGTGATTGGAAAATGGGAGGAGCAGTTTCCGGCGGTAGTGAAAAATGCGATTCGAAAATGCATAAACCGGACAAGGAAGTACAGAAAGTTTTTTTTGAATTTTCTTTTGGCTTATAGCGGTGATGACGAAATGATTGAGGCAACCAACAGGATTATTTCGAAATTCAAAGGCAAAGTGAAGCGGGTGACTGCCAAAATGGTAAAAGACCACCTAATGACCCGCGATCTTCCCCCTGTTGATCTTTTGATTCGCACCGGCGGCGAGCCGCATATGAGTGCCGGGTTTATGATGTGGGATATTGCCAACGCTCAACTGTATTTTTCGGAAACTCTCTGGCCGGATTTTGACGAAAAAAAGGTCCGGGAAGCGGTGATGGATTATGGGAGAAGAGCGAGAAGATACGGGCGCTAACGCGCAATTTTCAATGATCAATTCACAATTTTCAATCAATGATCAATTTCTAAATTTTCAAACTTTGGATATTTGGTCATTGAAAATTTATTGTAAATTGAAAATTGATAATTGAAAATTTTTTATGAAACTAAAATTTATTACAATTATTTTTTTATTGATTCCAATTCTCGCTTTAGCTCAAGATAATACCAAAAAGAAAGCGTATTATTTCTACGGCGAGCAGTGTCCGCACTGCAAGAACGTGGATGAATATTTTCAGGCCAACGGCATTTATGATAAATATGAAATCACCAAACTTGATTTTTCCAATCCATTCAACGCGCGGCTCCTGATGAAGTTTGGCGAGGCTTTTGATAATCCCTATAAAGGGAGTGTTCCGGCGATTGCGTTTGATGACAGGTTTCTGGTCGGCGACACGCCGATTATCGAAAATTTTGAGAAGGAAATTGCGAGTGTTGAGGCAAAGGAACTGCCGGACCCGGAAAAAATAAAAAGCTTGCAAAGCAATGCAACCGGAAAAAGCGAGGAGCAGAGCGGCGAAAAGAAAAATAATAATAAGCTGGTATTAATCTTAGCCGGGCTGGCCGTCGTCGTGGCTGGAGCAGGAATATATTTTAAAAACAAATTGATTAAACATTAATCAATGATCAACGGTTAATAATTAATTAAAAAAAATGGCACAGCAATTCACCGACCAAAATTTCGAACAGGAAGTCTTGAAAAGCGAAAGTCCGGTTTTGGTTGATTTCTGGGCGGTTTGGTGCGGGCCTTGCCAGATGATGGGGCCGATCATTGAAGAACTGGCGGAAGAAATGAAGGATAAATATAAAATCGGGAAATTAAATGTAGACGAGAATCGCGAAACGGCTTCGAAATATGGAATTATGTCGATCCCGACGCTGATAATTTTCAAAGATGGGAAAGAAGTGAAGCAGCTTGTCGGCGTGCAGGCAAAGGGGAATTTGAAGGAAGAGTTGGAAAGGATATAACATACTCGCGAGAGATTATAGTCTTTCAAGTAGGCTAACCTGCTCCGATATAAAGTCGGAGCAGAACGCAATACTTTCAAGACTACAATCTCTCGCTCGTTAATTGTTTTTTTATGAATACGAAAATTCATGACCTCATCATCATCGGCGCCGGTCCGGCCGGCCTCGCGGCTTCAATTTATGCTTCCCGGTATAAAATCAGCCATCTCGTGGTTGGGAAAGAGCCCGGCGGACAGGCTGTTGAGGCGCATAAAGTTGAAAACTGGCCGGGGACTTTGTCCATTTCCGGTTTTGATTTAGGCAGAAAAATGCGTGAGCACGCTGAAAAACTGGGGGCGGAGATTTTTATGGATTCAGTATCCGGCATAAAAAAAATCGGCGATGTTTTTGAAATAACAACTCATACCAATCAGTATCAAGCAAAGAATATTATTCTTGCTTCAGGCATGGAATACCGAAAGCTCCAGATTCCGGGAGAAGCTGAATTCAAGGGCAAAGGAGTTTCCTATTGCCCGACGTGCGACGCGGCTTTTTTCAAAGATAAGATTGTGGCGGTGGTGGGCGGAGCGAACAGCGCCGCTTCAGCGGCCCTTCTTCTTTCCGAGCATGCGAGCAGAGTTTATCTCGTCTATCGCGGCGAGAAGCTCAAGGTTGATCCGGCGTATCAGGAAAAAATTTCCAAGAATGAAAAGATTGAAGTCATTTACAGCACTAACATCAGGGAAATAAAAGGAGAAAAATCAGTTGAAAAAATTATCTTGGATAATAAATACAACGAAAATGACGAGCTGGAGGTGCAAGGTGTTTTCATCGAAATAGGGAGCGAGCCCGGAGTGGAATTAGCCAAGCAAGTCGGCGTAAATGTTGATGAGCAGGGTTTTATTATTGTTAATCCGGACCAAAGTACGAATGTTTTGGGAATCTGGGCGGCTGGGGACGCGACCAACGGATCAAATAAATTGCGCCAAATTGTGACCGCCGCGGCGGAAGGAGCGGTCGCGGCGGGGAGCGTGTATAAGAAGTTGCAGACAAGTTAACTTTTTTGTCATTCCGACCGACCCGCCGTGGCGGGGAGCGGAGGAATCTGCGCGTGGACGCAATGGCTAGCTAGCTGCTAGCGGACGCAGATCCCTCGACTACGCTACGCTTCGCTCGGGATGACATATATATAAATGAGAAAAATTTCTGACAGCAAAATAGAGATAAAGAGCCGCTATAAGCTTACTAAACGCAATTTACCTCTTATCTATACTCCCGGAGTAGCCGAACTTTCCGAGGCAATTGCGAGAAATAAGAAAAAAATTTTTGATTATACTTGGAAACATAACAGCGTGGCGATTGTTTCTGACGGGAGCGCTGTTTTGGGCTTGGGAAATTTGGGCCCGGAGGCGGCTCTTCCAGTAATGGAGGGGAAGGCGGTCATATTCCGCGGGCTGGCCGGTATTGATGCGGTGCCGATTGTTTTGGCGACGCAGAATACAAAAGAGATCATTGAGACGGTGAAAAATATCGCCCCGGCTTTCGGAGGAATAAATCTCGAAGACATTTCCGCGCCGAGATGTTTTGAAATTGAAAAAAGATTGATTAAAGAACTTGATGTTCCTGTTTTTCACGATGACCAGCATGGAACGGCAATTGTAGTGCTGGCCGGTTTGATAAACGCGCTCAAAGTTGCCCAAAAAAGCATTAAAAAAATAAAGATCGTAATATCGGGAGCGGGAGCGGCAGGAATCGCGGTTACAAAACTGCTTTTGAAATTCGGAGCGAAAAATATCATTGTTTTTGACAGCTGGGGTCCGATTTGTCCCCGATGCGTCTACAACAAAAATGACGTAAAAGCCGAACTCGCCAAATTCACTAACAAAGAAAATTTCAAAGGGGATTTGCGAAAAGCTCTTTTCGGGGCTGATGTTTTCGTCGGCGTTTCTATAAAGGGACTGTTGAAAACTGCAGATATCGCAAGAATGAATAAACGGGCCATTGTTTTCGCGATGAGTAATCCGGTTCCGGAAATTTCCTATAAAGAAGCCAAAAAAGGGGGGGCAGAAGTTGTTGCCACTGGAAGAAGTGACTATCCAAATCAAATAAACAATGCCCTCGTTTTCCCGGGAATTTTCCGGGGAGCTCTGGATACGCGAACAAAAATTATTTCAGATAAAATTAAAATAAAGGCGGCTCTGGCGATTGCCAACTTGGTGAAAAACCCAAAAAGTGATAGAATAGTGCCAGAGGTTTTGGATAAAAGAGTGGTGAAGGCAGTAGCAAATGTTTTTAGAATGTGATGCTAATCTACTAATTTTATGCTAATCAGCTAATTGCTAATCTACGAATAATATTCGTGATTTGTAGATTGGCATCTATTCGTTGATTAGCATCATGCATATGATAATACACAAACAAACAATCAAAAAAGAATCAAAAAGCCAGATTGAATTCATTGACATAACGCACGATGTCAATGAAATCGTGGAAGCCTCACGGGTGAAAAACGGGCAGGTGCTGGTTTTTTCGCCGCACGCTACGGCAAGCATCGCCATTAATGAAAATGAGTCGTTATTGCTTCAGGATTTTCAGCGTTTGCTCTATCGGCTGGTGCCGGTGGACGAAAGATATTCGCACGACCTGTTTGAGCTCAAAAGAACGGTGAGATCCGACGGGAGGAGTAATGGTCACAGTCACTGCAAGGATTTGATTCTCGGTGTCAGCGAAGTGATTCCAATTGAGGAAGGAAAAATGCTTTTCGGCGAGCATCAGAATATCTTTTTGGTGGAAATGGATGGAGGGAGGAAAAGGGATGTGGTGGTGCAGATTATGGGAGAATAAAACTAAAAGCTAAAAGCGAAAAGCTAAAAACTTTGGTATCGCTTCGCGATGTTTATTTGTTTTAAATAATTCACGAGTCTACCTGCCGGTAGGCAGGCGAAGCGAGTACATAAACTTTTACTTTTTCCATTTTAGTTTTTAGCTTTTTTATGGATTCTCTCGTCAAAGACTTAATATATTCCGGTTATCTCAAGACCGACCGCATCATTGACGCTTTCTCGAAAATCCGGCGGGTTGATTTCGTCCCTGAAGACTTGGAAAGTGCGGCCCAGGCCAATATTCCCCTTCCGATTGGGCAGGGGCAGACCATTTCACAGCCGCTGACGGTGGCTTTTATGCTGGAAAAACTTGAGCCTTTGCCGGGAGATAAAATCCTTGATGTTGGTTCTGGTTCCGGCTGGACTGCAGTGCTTCTCGCGCATATCGTCGGGGAAAAAGGAAAAGTAATTGGAATGGAAAGAATCAAAGAACTCTGCGATTTCGGAATTAACAATGTCAGCAAATATCATCTTATTGAAGGGGGACGGGTAAAAATCATTTGCGCTGACGGAACAAAAGGCTATGTCCACGAAGCTCCCTATGACCGGATTTTGGTTTCGGCGGCTGCCCGGGAAGTTCCCAAAGAACTCAAAAAACAACTGAAAGTCGGCGGGCGATTGGTTATCCCAGTCGGAAGCAGTATTTGGGTGCTCGAAAAAATTTCCGACAAAGATTTTCGGGAAAAAGAATATCCGGGATTCGCGTTTGTGCCATTGGTAGGGGAACATTGAATTGCAGAGGAAAATTGCCTTGTTTAAAGCAAAAATCCCTCCAGGTTAATTTCGGAAAACAGAGGGATTTTTCTGTTGCTTTTTCTCTGAAAATCTACTAGAATAGTATAGGCAAAAACATTGTGAAATAAACAAAAATGACTATTCGAGGATACCTCTGGGGAATGCGTTTCAGCACGTTTGTGGCTCTTGTTGCGCTGGGCCTTGTGATATTTTACGTCAACCCGTTTCGGGATGGAATTCTGGGGCAGACGCTTTTCTATATTAGTTTGTTTTTTTTAATCACAGGAGCAGCCACGCTTTTTTTATTTTGGTTGCGGCGCAGATTCGCCAACAATGAAACGGTGTATCTCAACGTGGGAATAAGTTTTCGTCAGGGGATGCTTGTGGCGCTGGCTGTTTCGCTTATGTTTTTGCTTCAGAGTTTCCGGCTGCTGGTTTGGTGGGACGGGGGATTGATTGTAGTGGGAGCGTTGCTGGTGGAGTTGTGGTTCTTATCAAAAAATTAAAAATGCAAAAATCAAAATTCAAAATGACAATTCAAAATGTAAAAATTAATTTAGACAAATTTTGCGGGCATTTTGAATTTTACATTGTCATTTTGCACTTTGATTTTTAAATTTTGCATTTACTTTTATTATGGCGAAGAAAAAAGAACTAAAAACTAAATCTGACTATACCGCTAAATCGATCCAAGTCCTTGAAGGTCTTGAGCCTGTCCGCAAACGGCCGGCAATGTATATCGGAGGAACTTCGGTTGAAGGTCTTCACTATTTGGTTTGGGAAGTAGTGAACAATGCCATTGATGAGGCTATGGCCGGCTATTGCAAAAACGTTGTTGTGGAACTTCTTCCCGAAAACAAGGTTCGCGTTACCGACGACGGACGGGGAATTCCAGTTGAGAAACATCCGCAGACAAAAAAGTCAACGCTTGAGACCGTGATGACCAAACTCCATGCCGGCGGAAAATTCGGCGGCGAGGGGTACAAAATTTCCGGAGGGCTTCATGGTGTGGGTGTGAGCGTCGTGAACGCGCTTTCGGTTTGGATGAGGGCGGAGGTTTTTCGCGATGGAAAAACCTGGATTCAGGAATACAAGCGCGGGAAACCGCTCGGCCCGGTCAAGGCAAACGGCAAGTCGAATAAAACCGGAACAGTTATCACGTTTCAGCCTGATCCGGAAGTTTTTGCGGAAATTGTCTGGAACTGGAATGAGATCGTTGATTATCTCCGCCAGCAGGCCTATCTTACCAAAGGAGTGAATATAAAAATTTTTGATAAGCGGGAAGTTTTGAATGAAAAAGATTTGCACAAGGAAAAGCGAGTCGGTTTTTGTTTTGACGGCGGGATTGTTTCGTATATCAAATTTTTGAACCGCGGCAAAGAAGCGAAAAATTTCCGGCCGTTTTATGTCGAAAAAACAGCAAACGATGTCTATATTGAAATTTCTTTTCAATATGTCGAGGGACTCAAAGAGCATTTGTATGCCTTTGCCAACAATATTTTCACCACCGAGGGCGGAATGCACGTTACCGGCTTTCGAACGGCCTTGACGCGGGTGCTGAACGATTATGGAAAGAAAAACGGCCTTATCAAAGAAAAAAACGGCGGGAGTCTCACGAGCGATGATGTTTCCGAGGGTCTCACTGCGGTTGTGAGCGTGAAACTCAAAAATCCGCAATTTGAAGGACAGACTAAGGCCAAACTGGGAAACAGCGAAGTACGGGGAATTGTTTTGACTGTTATGTCGGAAGGACTTTCCGAGTATCTTGAGAAAAATCCCAATGACGCCAAGGCGATAATCGGCAAATGTCTGATTTCCGCGCAAGCCCGTCTGGCCGCTCAAGCGGCCAAGCAGGCGGTGATCCGGAAAGGAGCGCTGGAAGGAATGACGCTTCCCGGGAAACTGGCCGATTGCTCTTCGCGCGACGCTGAAAAATGCGAGCTCTATATTGTCGAGGGGGATTCAGCCGGCGGTTCGGCCAAACAGGGACGCAACCGGAACTTTCAGGCAATTTTGCCGCTTCGCGGGAAAATACTGAACGTGGAAAAAGCGCGGATTGATAAGATGCTGATGTCGCAAGAAATAAAGAATCTTATTATTGCCATGGGAACGGGAGTAGGTGACCAGGCGAATATTGATAAAATGCGCTACCATCGAATTATTATTATGACTGACGCGGATGTGGACGGATCACATATCCGGACATTGCTTTTAACATTTTTTTACAGAAATTTTGAAGAAATTATCAAACGCGGATATCTCTATATCGCTCAACCGCCGCTTTATCGAATTCAAAAAGGAAAAGAAGTTCTTTATGCCTATAACGACGAAGATAAAAACGAAATCGTCGAGGAATTTTTGAGCGATTCAAAGAAAGACAAAAAGACAAAAATTGAGATTACGGACGAAGCGATAAAGACCGGCGGGGTGAACATCCAGCGCTATAAAGGTCTTGGGGAAATGAATCCCTCGCAACTTTGGGAGACAACGATGGATCCTCAAAACCGCGTCATGTATCAGATGAAAATTAAAGACGCCGCCGAAGCGGACAAGATTTTCAACATCCTGATGGGAAGCGAAGTGGAACCAAGAAAAAGATTCATTCAAACGGAAGCGAGAAGTGTTGTGAATTTGGATGTATAAAGTATATCTATTGACATTTATTTTGAGTTTTTGTACTATAGGAGCATAGAAAAGCCCCCGAAGGCTTTTTAAAAAAGGCTCGAGGAAAATTCTAAGGCTAAACCTTAGGGAATCCCTAAGGTTTAGCCTTAGGAAACTTGGGAGAAAAATGAACAAACTTTGGCAATTCGTGAAAGAATCCCGCGCCGAGCTTCGGAAGGTCAACTGGCCGACGCGCGCGCAGACGGTGAAATTCACTTCGGTGGTGATCGGAGTAAGTTTGGCGGTGGCGGTTTTTCTTGGGGCGCTGGATTATGTGTTTGAGTATTTGTCAAGAACGTTTATTGTTAAATAAAATAGAAAATGGCGAAGCAAACCCAACATCACGGCCGCTCTTGGTACGCGATTCACACTTATTCCGGATACGAGGACAACGTGGCCAAAAATTTGAGACAACGTATTGAATCCCTTGATATGCAGGACAGGATTTTTGACGTGATGGTGCCGAAAGAAAAAAAAATCAAGATAAAAAGCGGGAAAAGGACAGTTGTCGAGGAGCGCATTTTTCCCGGATATGTTCTCGTGGAAATGATTGTAACCGATGACTCCTGGTACGTAGTTCGCAATACGCCCAATGTTACCGGATTTATCGGGATTGGCACGACGCCCACTCCCATTGCGCAGGCGGAAATAGATTCTATGAAGAAAAGAATGGGCGTAGCCGAGCCGAAGTATAAGATTGATGTGGCCAAGGGCGACGCGGTGAAGATAACCGACGGGCCATTCAAAGAATTTGACGGCAAGGTTAACGCAATTGACGAAGCCCGCGGAAAAGTGAAAGTGCTTGTGTCGATATTCGGAAGAGAAACGCCGGTGGAATTGGATTTTTTGCAGATTAAGAAAATATAGTTTTACGAAATACGAAACTAACGAAATACGAAAATGTGCAAGCATTAATTTTCGTAGTTTATAGTAAAACGATATTTTCAGGTTTCGTATTTTCGCTCATTTCGTAGTTCGTAAAGAAATATTATGGCGAAAGCAATCAAAACAATCATCAAACTTCAAATAAAAGCCGGTCAGGCCAATCCCGCGCCTCCAGTCGGTCCGGCTCTGGGTCAGCATGGCTTGAATATCCAAGATTTTTGCCTGAAATTCAATGAAGCAACCAAGGAAAAGGGCGGAGACGTGATTCCGGTTGAAATCACGGTTTATGAAGACCGCAGTTTTGATTTTGTTTTGAAAACCTCTCCGGCCGCGGAGCTTCTCAAAAAAGCGGCTAAAATTGAAAAGGGCGCGGCTGATCCTTTGAAACAGAAAGTGGGAAAAGTGACGAAAGGGCAAGTTCGCCAAATCGCCGAAATCAAAATGCAGGATTTAAATGCGAATGACGTGGAGCAGGCAATGAAAATTGTGGAGGGAACGGCGAGAAGTATGGGGATAAAAGTCGAATAGGTTTTACGAAATACGAAACTAAACGAAATACGAAAACGTGCAAACATTAATTTTCGCAGTTTGGGGGAAATTGATATTTTCAGGTTTCGTATTTTCGCTCATTTCGTAGTTCGTAAAGAGAAATCATGGATAATCTAGAAAATAAGCAAATATATCCAATAGCCGACGCTATTGCTAAAGTGAAGCAATCCGCGGTCGCCAAGTTTGATGAGTCTGTCGAGGTGCATGTTCGGTTAACCATTGACCCCCAAAAAAGTGATCAGCAAGTTAGAGGAGTAGCAGAGCTTCCGCACGGGACGGGCAAGAAAGTGAAAGTCACGGTTTTTACATCTACACAAAAAAAAGAAGCCGAAGCGGCGGGCGCAGACCTGGTTGGCGGCGAAGAGCTGATTGATAAAATAAAATCGTCCGGAAAAATTGATGCCGATATTGCGATTGCAACGCCGGAGATGATGCCGCGTCTTGCGACCATTGCCAAAATTCTCGGACCGAAAGGATTGATGCCTAATCCAAAAAACAAGACCGTCACCGAAAAAGTAAAAGAGGTAATCGAATCGCTGAAACGCGGCCGGGTGGATTTCAAAAGTGACAGTTCGGGGAACGTCCATCAGGTGATTGGAAAAGTTTCTTTCGACGTGGAAAAACTGGAAGAAAATTTCAAAACGTTCATTGAGGCTTTGCGAAAGTCAAAACCGGAGGCGGCGAAAGGGAAATTCGTGAAGAACGTTTCAGTTTGTTCCACGATGGGGAAAGCAGTGAGAATAATCTTATAGTTTGAAAAATAATCAAGATTATTTCTTGTTTATTTTATTTTTTTGTGGTTGATAAGAAATATAATTTATGAAGAGAAATAAAAAACTGATTATTGGACTTGTGGGAGAATCTGGCTCGGGAAAAGATACCGTCGCAGATTATCTGAAAGGCAAATACAATGCAAAACTTTTTCGTTTTTCTGATCCGCTCCGGGACGCGCTGGAACTTTATCTCGACAGCATTTCGAGAGAAGAGATGTCGTGGCTGGCAGTTGTATTTCGGAAAAGATTTGGAAATAATATTTTGTCGCGAGGCCTCCGAAAAAAAATTGAAAAGTTCAATAATGGGGAAATAATTGCCATCAACGGAATTCGATACTTTGAGGACTTCGAATTTATAAAAAGTTTACCTAATTCGTTTGTATTGTATATTACCCTCGATAGCAAAAAACGTTGGGAGAGAATATACTCACGAGGAGAAAAGACAGACGACGCGGTGAATTATGAAAAGTTCCGTGATATGGAAATGGCAGAAACAGAGGTAAATATTCCTAAAATAGGCGAGAAAGCGGATTATCGGATTGAAAATACAGGCACTAAAGAGGAGCTATTTGCGAAAGTGGACGAGATTATAAAAGGCATCACCTAGCCCCTTGACAGGAATTTTTTCTAAAGGTAGTATAAAGAAACAGGAGACAAAAACCCAAACTATGAAGAAATTAACCCAAATATTTTATAAAGGAAGCGGATGATTTTTTAGCTTTTGTTTTGTTGGCTAAAATCCGCTTCAGTTGAGGCGGTTTTTCTATTTATGGGATACGTGCGAAGATGCTGACTAATAAATTATTTATTACTCAACATTTCCGCGCTAACGGGAACTTTGACAATTGAGGGGTAGAAGCTGAAATTATGTTTCGATTATGAATTGGTGCGGAAAAATCCAAATGTAATGCCAAACAGCTTCAAAATATGCCCGCCTGCAACGCTTTTTGCGTAGCAAATGCGGGCAGGCAATTAGTGATTGCTAATTGCTGGTCTGTCCCGCCGCTCGCGAGCAGCGGGGCGATTGCGATAGAGCGGTACCTGCCGAATCCTTTGCGGGATTTGACAGGGTAGACTCATAAGGGCGTATGGTGGATGCCTTGACTCAAACGAGCGATGAAGGACGTAGCGGGTTGCGATAAGCCTCGGGGAGCTGCCGAGCAAGCTTTGATCCGGGGATTTCCGAATGCGGCAACGCATCTCGATTTATATCGGGATATCGTTAACTGAATTCATAGGTTAACGAAGCGCACCCAGGGAACTGAAACATCTTAGTACCTGGAGGAAAATACATAAACTAGATTCCGTGAGTAGTGGCGAGCGAAAGCGGAGAAGCCTAAACCCCGACACTTGTGTCGGGGGGTTGCGAGACATTAACGTCCTATCTTGTGAAATGTCGGATATAGTTGCCGGCTTTTCACTTGACGGGAGTGAAGTTACAAATTGTTTTGTTAGCCGAACATCTCTGGAAAGAGAGACCAAAGAGGGTAATAGTCCCGTAGGCGAAAACGAAACAACTTTATTGTTATTGTTCTCAAGTAAGGCGGGACCGGAGAAATCCCGTCTGAAGCTGGGAGCACTAAACTTCCAAGGCTAAATATCGTTTGAGATCGATAGTGAACTAGTACCGTGAGGGAAAGGTGAAAAGCACCCCGTTGAGGGGAGTGAAATAGAACTGAAACCATACGCTTACGTAGAGTAGGAGCTCCGACATGACGTCGGGGTGACTGCGTGCTTTTTGTAGAACGAGCCAACGAGTTAATTCTATGCGGCAAGTTTAAGCAGTTCAAAACTGTGTAAACATAGTGAAAGCGAGTTTTAATGGACGAAATAAGTCGCATGGATTAGACCCGAAGCCGGGCGAGCTACGCATGAGCAGGGTGAACCCCGAGTAACATCGGGGGGAGGCCCGCACCCACGCGCCGTACAACACGCGGGGATGACTTGTGTGTAGAGGAGAAATTCCAATCGAGCTCGGCCATAGCTGGTTCTTCCCGAAATAGCTTGAGGGCTAGCGTCGGGGAACATAATCGCGGGAGGTAGAGCTACTGAATGAGAGATCGTGGAGCAATCCTAGGTCTCTCAACCAAACTCCGAATGCCCGTCGATTTTATCCCGGCAGTCAGAGTATGAGGGCTAAGCTTCATGCTCAAAAAGGAAACAGCCTAGACCGCCGTCTAAGGTCCCTAAATCTATGTTAAGTGGTAAAGGAGGTGAGATCTCCTAGACACCTAGGAGGTTGGCTTAGAAGCAGCCATCCTTTAAAGAGTGCGTAACAGCTCACTAGTCTAGAGATTTCGCGCCGAAAATTCAACGGGGCTCAAACATAGTACCGAAGACGCGGGCTCCGACGTTAAGTCGGAGCGGTAGGGAAGTGTCCTCATCTGCTGCGAAGCTCCGATGTGAGTCGGAGTGGAGCGATGAGGAGTAAGAATGTTGGCATGAGTAACCGCAATTGGGGTGAGAACCTCCAACGCCGAAAGTCCAAGGTTTCCTGGGCAATGTCGATCAACCCAGGGTTAGGCGATCCTAAGGCGAGGCCGAAAGGCGTAGTCGATGGACAGCCGGTTAATATTCCGGCCCCGCAATATTATTCGACGGAGTGACGTATTCTAGTAGTCTCTGCCCCTTATTGGATTGGGGTAGGTGTGTTGAGGGCGTTCTCTTGGCAAATCCGGAGAGCACAACCCAAGGCACAACTGGAAGTCCGATTTATCGGGCGAACGGAGATGAGCAGGGTACCGGGAAAAACTTCTAAGTTCAAAATAATATTGCGTCCGTACTTAAAACCGACACAGGTGGACTGGGCGAGTAGCCTAAGGCGAACGGGAGAACCCTCGTTAAGGAACTCGGCAAAACAACTAGACGTAACTTAGGGAGATGTCTTTCCCCGATGAATAATCGGGGGTGCAATTAAAGATTCCAAGCGACTGTTTATCAAAAACACAGGTCTCCGCAAACCCGTAAGGGGAAGTATGGGGGCTGACGCCTGACCAGTGCTGGAACGTTAACGGGAGCGGTGCAAGCCAATCCCCGAAGCGCCAGTGAACGTCAGCGATAACTATAATCGTTCTAAGGTAGCGAAATTCCTTGTCGGGTAGATTATCGGAACTGCCCGAGTATTGTAGCAATGCAATACAAGCAAACTGGCTAATAACGGTGAAGGCTAAGATTCGAGAGAATTATGCTAATACCGTGGGAATCTGTTATAATTTCAACAGAACCCGTAACGACTGAAGCGAAAGCTAAGATCCCGAAAAAAACGGGATAATACGCCAGCGCTTATCAAATAAAAGAAACATATGGATTTTGCAATGTACATTTCCGGTTTTGTAGATGGAGAAGGATGTTTTTGCATTTCTTTCAACTTCAGAGAGAAACTGAAAACAAAAATCGAAGTGCGTCCGAGTTTCGCTGTTAGTCAAAATAAGCGAAATTTAGATGTATTGAAAAAGATTCGAGATTATTTTGGGTGCGGAAATATCCGTTTTTCCAAAAATGATCAGAATTATAAATTTGAAGTGAGGAATATTTCGGAATTGAGAAGAAAAATTATTCCCCATTTTAAATCCTATCCATTACAGACTACAAAGAGAGCTGATTTTCAAATTTTTGAGGAAATCTGTGATCTTGTAGCTCGGACAAAACACAGAAATCCAATTTATTTGAAGCAAATCATTGATTTTGCCTATCAAATGAACATTTCTGGAAAAAGGAGATACAAAAAAGCAGAACTCCTAAGTGTTTTAGATAAGATGAAGATATAGTCTGATTTTTCGCGAAAGCGATCAAACGTGAATGAAGTTCCGACCCGCATTAAAGGCGTAACGACTTGGAAACTGTCTCAACGAGGGACCCGGTGAAATCGCAATGGCAGTGAAGATGCTGCCGACCTACGGCAAGACGAAAAGACCCCGTGGAGCTTTACTATAACTTGGTATTGGGTTGTGATTTTAGCTGCCTAGCATAGGTGGGAGGCTTTGAAACCTCGCTTTCGGGCGAGGTGGAGCCGCCAGTGTAATACCACCCTGCTGAAGTCGCAATTCTAACCCCGCACCACTCGTTTCACTTCGAGTGCGGGGCAGGCCCTGCTTGATGAAAAATCAAGAGGCTTGCCCTGCACCGGAGCGTAGCGACTGGTGCAGGGACAGTGCCTGGTGGGTAGTTTGACTGGGGCGGTCGCCTCCCAAAAGGTAACGGAGGCGCTTACAAAGGTTGGCTAGCTCCGGATGGAAATCGGAGTGATAGCGCAAACGCAAAAGCCAGCTTTACTGGAAGGCCCATAAGCCGACCAGTCACGAAAGTGGAAGTTAGTGAACCGACCATCCCTCGTAGGAGGGTGGAAGATCATCAGATAAAAGTTACCCCGGGGATAACAGGCTAATTCCTCCCAAGAGTCCACATCGACGGAGGAGTTTGGCACCTCGATGTCGGCTCATCGCATCCTGGGGCTGGAGAAGGTCCCAAGGGTTTGGCTGTTCGCCAATTAAAGCGGTACGCGAGCTGGGTTCAAACCGTCGTGAGACAGGTTGGTCTCTATCTGCCGTAGGCGTTGTTGCTTGAGAGGAGTCTTTCCTAGTACGAGAGGACCGGAAAGAACGAACCTCTGGTGTACCAGTTGTTCCTGCCAAGGGCACTGCTGGGTAGCTATGTTCGGAAGGGATAATCGCTGAAAGCATCTAAGCGAGAAGCCCACCTCAAGATTAGGCAATATGGCTTCCTGGAAGATGACCAGGTCCGATGTAAAATCGGACTCCGTACCCCCGATGTTACAATCGGGGCGTCGGAGTTGATAGGCTTCAGGTGTAAGCGCGGCAACGCGTTCAGCCGAGAAGTACTAATAAGCCAAAGAGTTTACCCTGTTTGATTTTGTAAAAATTCAACAGGCGAGTTCTATCGTAATAAAATAGGCCAGCAATTAGCAATCACGAAAAATTTTTGAAATTATAATTCCCAGTGCTTCTAGCGGAGTGGGCACACCCGATTCCATCCCGAACTCGGAAGTTAAGCATTCCAGCGCCGATGGTAGCCTCACGGCAAGAGTAGGTCAGTGCTGGGAATTATAATTTCAAATCAGCGCCGACTTGTCCCCCGTAGGGGGATGGTAGCCTTCGGGCAAGAGTAGATCGATGCCAAGCATTCTGGATTAAAGATAAAAAAACCAAGCATTAAAACTCGGCTTTTTATTTTTTGTATGTAAAAATTTTACTAATTATGCTATTTTTTACTCCACTCGTATCTCAAACCCTACCTGTCCCTCGAAACTCGGCACTGATTTCACCCAAAAAGGGAAAAATTTCACTTCGATTGATTCAATTTCGGTAAATTTGGCGTAGCGTTCGCGGAGAGCCGCCTCGTTATAGCCGATAATGGCTTTTTTATCGAGCATTTTGCTGGGAAGTTTCGGAGTGAGGATGGCGGGAATAGAAATTTTTACATCCGCTTTTCCATCCATTCCGCTGATGTCAGAGAGTTCGTACTTGATATTTTTCTCGTCAATCTCTGAAATTTCTTGATTGGCGCTGATTTGCTCTTTGAATTTCTCAACAGCCGTGTCTTTTAAATCTTTTTCATTATACACAATCGAGGAAACTTTTCCCCGGACGAACATTTGGAAATTATCAATTGTCGTTTCCGGAGCGACGCTCGCGCGGCTTTCCAGGATTTCCACTCTCGTGAGAGCGGGGGAGAGCTTCGAATCAGCCGGAATTTGATTTTTTAATTTTTCAATTTCCTGTTTTCCCAGTTCCTCGGCGGTAAATTGCGTTGCGCGCGCGATGTCGTCCGCTGAAACAACTTTCGTTTCGATTTCTCCGCCGGAAAAATTTTCCTCATTTTCCGCCCAAATTCTTTCCCGGTTCCACTGGCTCATCCGCAGAAAATAAAATTTTCCCGGGTCGATATTTCCGGTGAGGCCCTTGTTTTTTGCGGTAATAGAGGCTGTCACTTCGCCTTCGGCGATTGCGACCGTGTCATTATCAAGCAGGAAAATATTCTTGGGATCAAGGCCGACTGCTTCCGGTGACTCGCTCTGCACAAGTTGCGCTCCTTTTTGCAGAAAAAAATCTTTTTTCCAGATATTTTTGATTTTCACCGTTCCCTTGGCAAAATCTTCCGTTTTGCGGAGCGATACGTCCGAAATATCCTTTGTTATTTCTCCCTGCGACTCCATGATTCTTCCCGGCAAAATTCCGTTCGCGATGCCGGGCTTCAGAGCCTTGGCGTCAATCGCGAGGCTGATCACGTTCGATTTTTTTTCTATTTTCGGGTGAATAATAATCGTCGCGCGAGCGAGAGTGAGGCTGATTACAACAATGGCGACTATTGTCACGAGCAGCACAAAAAGCCAGAAAAATTTGCGGGAAGGGGAATTGTCATAACGGCCTAAATGCATAATTTTTTTTACGAATTACGAATCCGCTTCGCTCTACGAATATACGAATTACGAATTTTATGTATTCGTATATTTGTAAGAGATTCGTAATTCGTAAAGACTAGGATAATTGTAAAACTTCCCGAATCTTCTTCGCCACCTCCTTATCATACTTGATCCGGTATGGTGTTTCAAGCCGGCTGGCGGATCCCGGATTTCTGCCTCCGATTTCCAGATATACTTTGCAGTTTCCCTTTGACGCCTGTCCCAAAACATTTGAAACCCGGCGCAGGAGTTCCGAGGTTGATTTTTCCGGCAGATTGATGAAAATTTTCTGAAAGCTATTGTCGCGCTCCGCGTCAGTTTTTCTCTGATTTTCCAGAGCGCGGTATCTTTCGATTTCTTCCTGATTAACGAGCCGCGCCTCGTCGCATATTATCTTGAGCGTGCCGTCTTTATCTGAAATTTTTCCGGAAACAAGCACGATGTTTCCTTCCGAAAACAATCCGCCAAACTGATCCAGGGCTTTGGGAAAAACGATCACTTCCATTTTTTGCCCGCCGGCGTCTTCGAGGCCGACAAAGTACATATTTTTCTGACTTTTTTGAAGAAATACTTTCTTGATGTTTTCAATAATCCCGCCGATCGTTACGTTTTGGCCGACATAACTTTCGTCAATTTGGGAAACGGGCGTTGAAAATTGTCTGAAAAAATCGAAAAATTCGGCCAAAGGGTGATCGCTGACATAAAGTCCGAGCAATTCTTTCTCCCAAGCCAGCCTTTCAAGTTTCGGGGCTGGTTCGGCAGGGGAAAGGCTTATTTCGGGCAGTTTGATTTCTATTCCGCTCGCGCCAAAGAGGCTCACTTGATTGGAATTCTCCCTGCGCTGAAAGTCTTTTGAATAAGCGAGAATATTTTCGACGTTCGAAAACAGCTGATTGCGTTCGCCAAGTTCATCCAAAGCGCTGCTTTTTATCAAACTTTCCAGTGATTTTTTGTTGAGATCTTTGGTTTGAATTCGTTCAATGAAGCCGGTCAAACTTTTGTACTTTCCATCTTTTTTTCTTTCCTCGACAATAACATTGGCAACATTTTTTCCGACATTTTTGACGGCGCCAAGGCCAAAACGTATTTTCTCCTCGCCCCTCACCACTTTTTTATCTTTAACAACATTTTTTTGATTCGGCGAATTATTTAAAATTTCATTATCTTTACCAGTTTCTTTGGAAAAAGTGGTGAGGGGCGAACATATCGCCGCAAATGTCACAAAACTCTCATTGATATTCGGCGGAAGAACTTCAATTCCCATGTTGCGCGCTTCCTCAATTTCAATGGCAATGCGGTCAATGTCATTTTGATCGGAAGTGAGAAGGGCGGCCATAAATTCGGTGGGGTAATGGGCTTTGAGGTAGGCGGTTTGATACCCGATGAGCGCGTAGCAGGCGGCGTGCGAGCGATTGAATCCGTATCCGGCGAACGGCTCAATGAAAGCAAAAACTTTTTCCGCAATCCGGCGGTCAACGCCGTTTCGGACGCATCCGTCAATGAATTTTATTTTTTCCTGCTGAATGAGCTCGGGAATTTTCTTGCCGACCGCTTTTCGCAAAATGTCGGCTTCGGAAAGGGAAAATCCGGCCAAAGCCTGTGAAATCTGCATAACCTGTTCCTGATAGACGGCTATGCCGTAGGTGTTTTTGAGAATTGATTCCAGTTTCGGGTGGATATATTCAATTTTTTTCCGGCCGTGTTTTCGGGCGATGAAATCGGGAATCCATTCCATCGGGCCGGGGCGATAAAGCGCCACCATGGCAATCACATCTTCAAACGTGGTCGGCTTGAGCTGGCGCAGATATCTTTTCATCCCTCCGGATTCAAATTGAAAGACCCCCGTTGTCAGCGCGTTTTGAAGAAGCTCAAAGGTTTTTTTGTCGTCGAGTGGGATTTTTTCGATATTTATTTTCCTGTCTTTTGTTTTTTCGATGATTTTGAGGGCATGCTGGATGATAGTCAGGTTTTTGAGTCCCAGAAAATCCATCTTGAGAAGACCGATTTTTTCGACATAACTTGATTTCGTTGAGGCGGAATACTGCGTAACGACGTTTTTTTCATCGCCGGAGATGTATTGAAGCGGGCTGTAGTTCACTACCGGCTCGGGAGTTATCACCACTCCGCAGGCGTGCATTGAAGCGTGTCTTGCCACTCCCTCAAGCCGCGAAGCGCTGTCAAGAAGTTTTTTGGCGGCCGGATCAGAGTTGTAAAGACTTGAGAGCTCCGGGACATTGGAAACAGCATCCTTTATCAGCATTTGCATGGGGATCATTTTAGCAGTCTGATCGCAGAAGTTATACGGATATCCAAGAGCCCGACCGGCGTCGCGCACGGCGGCGCGGGCGGCCATAGTTCCGAAAGTGATAATTTGAGCGACGTGGTCATGGCCATATTTGTCCCGGACGTAATTCAGGACTTCGTCACGGCGGGCATCGGCAAAGTCCATATCAATATCCGGCATGGAAACGCGGTCCGGATTCAAAAAGCGTTCGAAAAGAAGATTATATTTTATCGGATCGATATTAGTGATATTAAGAATGTATGATACAAAACTTCCTGCGGCGCTTCCGCGTCCCGGCCCAACAACGATTCCCTGATTTTTTGCCCAGTTGACAAAATCCTGAACAATCAAAAAATATGAAGCAAAACCGGTCCTCTCAATCACGCCCAGTTCAAAATCCATTCGGTCGCGGTATTCCCCGGGAGGATTTTCACCAAACTTTTTTTCAAATCCTTTTTCGCATAATTCACGCAAATATGACTCGGGCGTGTAGCCTGTTGGAACCTTGAAGTAAGGAAGCTTGCTGTTCCCAAGTTCTATTTCCAGGTTGCAGACTGCGGCGATTTTTCCTGTATTTTCAATTGCTTCCGGAACATACTTAAAGCTCTCGTACATTTCCTTTGGGCTCCGCATATAAAGGTCAAAGTCCATCATGTTCATCCGATTGGATTCACTGACTTTCCGGTTGGTTTGAACGCAGAGCAGAATGTCCTGAGCATTGTTGTCTTCCGGATGGACATAGTGCAAATCAGTTGTGGCGACGAGCGGTATGCTGGTTTTTTGCGAGATTTTAATAAGTGCATCGTTGGCGATTTTTTGGTTTGGATATTTTGGATGGTGCTGGAGCTCAAGATAGAAATTTCCTTTTCCGAAAATTTCCTCGTATTCGCGGGCGGCTTTTTCGGCTTCGTCAATTTTTCCGCTGACGGCCAGGGCGGGAATTTCTCCCTCGATGCAGGCGGAGAGGCCAATCAAGCCTTCAGAATGCTTTCGCAGGAGGTCTTTGTCTATTCGGGGCTTATAATAAAAACCCTCAAGATGAGCGATTGTGACGAGTTTCATAAGATTTTTATAACCCGTCTCATTTTTGGCAAGCAAAATCAAATGATGGCGAATGTCATCAATTTTAGGGCGTTTCATTTCCCGTCCGTTCGGCGCGAGATACATTTCACAGCCGATAATTGGCTTGATCCCTTTGTCTTTCGCTTTTTGATAGAACTCAATCGCGCCATAAAGCACCCCGTGGTCAGTGAGGGCAAGGGCTTCCATTCCCAGTTCCTTGGCGCGGTCCAGAAGCTCGTCAATTTTCGCAAGCCCGTCCAGAAGGGAATAGTGAGAATGGACGTGAAGGTGAACGAAATTTGTTTTGTTTGAATTGTTTTTCGACATAACCAAAAATAACCTCCCCTAAAATAAAGGCTTGTTGTTTTTTATTATTATATCAGTTTTTTTACTTTTTCAAAAGGCCCTAAGTTTTTTAGAATAAAAAATAAGCCCTAAAAGAAGGAGCTTATTTTTACGAAAGATTATGATGTTGAACCCAGCTTTCGAATTTTTATCCAAGAAACACCGTAGATAACGTTATTCGCTCTATTCCAGATTCCTTTAACTGTAACGTCATAGCTATTTTGAAGATCGGTGATTGTCTTTGCAACACCTCGATATTTTTTGACAACCGTGTTGTTAGTTACCTTTACAATCTGATCGCCGCGGTTTCTTGTATGTAGTGAAAAGTGCTGATAGGGATATGTTGGGTCAGTGGTTCCGGTGCCTATATATGTTATATCAGTAATTATTCCATGAAAACTTGCGCCAAGTTTTTGAATTGAATTGTCTCGAATTTTTGTCGCGGTTATAGTCTTTCCATCTGCGGAAAGTGTTCCCCAAATTTTTAGTTTGTCGTTTTGCATAATCTCGGAAAATTCAGCAGTCGCGTTATAGCGGCGCACAATTTTCGCGTTGGTAGCATCAATTGTATAGGAAGTATTTTTAATAGTCACTGGAATCGTTTTAGTTCCTCCGTCAACCGTAGGCGTACTTGTCACGATTGCCTCGTTATATATTTTCCTGTGCTGAGCATTGTTATTTCCTCCCTTTTTGGCGTCTGCCGAAACCGCTAGTGCAGCAACAAAAAAGCTTGCCAAAACCATTATCATAGCAAATTTGAGGCTCTTTTTCATGTTTTTTATGTTTAAGAATTATTATTTCTATTATATTCCGGTATATTCCGGCGTGAAAAAGGTGTCAATTCTTGGATCAGTCGTCTAAATCCTCATAATTATCCTTGTCGAGAATTGTGACCCACTTGGTTTTGGTTATCGTATTGTTTTTGTCGCTCCATTTTCCGCGGACCAGTATTTTGTCGTTCTCCTGAAGATCGGAAAAATCTATGTCGTGGCCGTCTTTATTTTCAATATCGGTTGAGTTGAGAACGGCTACCGTTTGCTTGTCGCGGTCGAGCGTGTCAATTTTGAAAGTTTTGGTGCTTTCGGTGAGAGAATCAATAACGCCGTAGAAAGTAGCCGTCTTCTTGTTGTTATAGCTCAAGTCGCGGATTTTTGTGGCGGTCACGTCTTTATCGTCAAAAGATCCTTCAATGTTAATAACGTCTCCTTTCTTGACTTTTGAATATTTCAAACTCTTGCTTCCGCTTGATCCTTTTCGGATTTTGGCGTTTTTGGCGTCAACGACGTAGGTCGTGCCGCTCTTGACCGCTTCCAGAGTTTTTGCGCTGTGGCTGATTTTTTCAATGATTGCATTCTTGACTACCTTGGCTTCGGCGGCCTTAGCAGAAAACATCGCTCCGGCCAAAACTGCCAATACTCCAAGACTGACGATAATAATTTTCTTTCTCACGCGTTTGTATTAATTTTTATTAGTTTTATAATAACATAAAAGAAACAAACAAAGCAAAACCATGATTTATCCCCACTTGGATTACGAAAACAAATACTGGAAACGCGGATGTCGTTTGATTGCGGGGATTGACGAAGCTGGCCGCGGACCACTTGCTGGTCCGGTGGTCGCCGGCGCAGTGATAGTGTTTCCCGAAATCATCAAGGAAATCAGGAAAAATCCCCTCTGCAAGCTGATACGCGATTCCAAGATGCTTTCTTTTCGCCAGCGCGAGAAAGCCTTTGATTTGATCACGGTCCACTTTCCCTTTGGGATCGGCTGGTCGAATCATGAAACGGTTGACCGGGTAAATATTATGCAGGCCGCCTATCTTGCGATGAAAAAGGCAATTTCGGACCTCAAACGAAAACTTGACTCTGATATTGAAATAGCGCTTATTGACGGGCGAAACGTCATTCCGAATATCACGCTAAGACAAAAAAATATTGTGGGCGGCGACAAATTTGTTTTCTCGATTTCCGCCGCGTCCATTGTTGCCAAAGTGACGCGCGACCGGATGATGATCAAGCTTCACGAAAAATTTCCCGAGTACCATTTTGACAGGCACAAGGGATATGGGACGAAATTGCATTTTGAAATGCTTATGAAGCACGGACCATGTGAGGTGCACAGGAAAAGTTTTCGATTGAAACCAAAAGGGTCTTGACCCCCATACCAATTTCAGATTTTTTTGTTGCAATACTTTGTTCTTGTTGGGAGTTATATTCGTTTAAAAAAATTTATAAAATAAATTGGTGTGGGGGCTTGACAAACATTTCAAAAAAACTACAATCATAGTAGCTAGAAATATTTTTATAAAATTTTTATTTTTATGTCCGTTCCGAAACAGCGTCACACCAAAGGAAGAAGAAATCGCCGCCGGGCAAACATAAAAATCAGTTCGAAAAACTTGATTGTCTGTTCGCATTGTTCTAAAATGATTGTGAAGCACAGGATTTGTCCGCACTGCGGATACTACAAAGGAAAAAAGTTAGTCGAAATTAAGACTAAAAAAAAGAAGGGCAAGGCAGGGAAAGAAAAAAAGAAAGAATAAATCATGTAGTACAGAATAAAACTTGCATTCAATTCGTAGAGATTATCAAAATTTAATTATTAGACCAAAAATCCGAACCACAAAAAATGAAACAGATGAAGCGGGGGGCCGGGGAAACCTGTACCTTCGGAGTGCATCTTACTCTTGATGGGTATGGGGGTAATCCGGAGAAGCTCAATGACCCAGAACTGGTCAGAAAAGCACTTGATGAGCTTCCAGGTAAAATGGGTATGGAGAAAATGACAGAGCCAGTTGTTCATTACGCAGAACCGAGAAATATGAAAGACAGCGGAGGTTATTCGGGATTCGTGATGATTGTCGAATCCCATATCAGCATCCATACTTTCCCCAAAAAGAAGTTTGTAAGCATTGACGCTTACACCTGCAGGGATGAGATGGACAAGGATACGGCAGTGAAGTATTTCAAAGAAATGTTCGATCTCGAAGACACAGAAGTTCGGTTTTTCAAGCGAGGGTTGAAGTTTCCCAGGCAGGATTTGGTTTAAAATTAAATTTTCCCAGCCCTGTTTTTGGGTTAGGGAAAATCAGGTTCAGCCGCAAAAAGTTTCTGCCTAACGGAAATTTTTCAGCTTTTTTGGTGAGACAAAATGATGACAAAAAAGCACGAAAATTACTGGGAATTGGTCTGGGCTCTGGCCCGGACTGATTTTAAATTGAGATATCACGGCTCGGTTTTGGGCTATGTCTGGGCGCTTTTGAAGCCGCTTCTCACTTTCCTGATTCTTAATTTCGTTTTTTCGACGATTTTCAATCCGAAAAACTCCGGCATTCAGCATTTTTCCCTTCAACTGCTAACCTCTATTATGCTTTTCAACTTTTTCTCCGAAGGAACAATGGCCGGACTCAATTCGCTCCTTGGAAAGGCGTCGCTCGTGACCAAAATTTACGTTCCCCGCTGGACGATCGTTGCCGCTTCGACCATCAATGCAACCCTGATATTCGGAATGAATCTCATCATCATTGCCGTTTTTTTTGCCTGGTACGGTTTTTGGCCCGGCATCCCGGCGATTCTGATGTTTGTGTTTTTCATCCTCCTCACCTTTTTGCTTATTTTGTCTTTCTCGTTTATTGCCGCGCCGCTCTACGTGAAGTATCGCGACCTCTCCCAAATCTGGGAAGTAGCGATTCAGGCGCTTTTCTACGGCTCGCCGATAGTTTATCCTTTGCAGATAATTCCGCAGAAATATCATGCGATACTTCTTGCCAACCCAATCGGCTACATTATCCATTTCAACAAAGTGGCTCTTACTGAAAATCACTACGCGACTTTCACGCAAAACGCGGTCTTTACGAGCTTGATCGTGATACTTTTTTTCGCAAGTCTCTTCATTTTCCGAAAACTGGAGCCGAAAATAGCGGAAAACATCTAACAGTGATCAACGATCAGTAACCAGTGATCAATATTTTTTTCAAGTACTGTTCACTGTTCGTTGTTCACTGATCATTGATGCTAAAAAACAAATACAAAATCTCCGCAATAATAATCTGCCTAATTTTCTTCTTCCTCGCTCTCTTTTCGAGCACTGGCTTCGATTGGAAAAATTTACGATTCTCCGGCAACGGGATTCTCGCCGATGAAATCCCGCACATTGGCGGGGGATATTATTATCTCAAGACGCATCGCTACTTTTTGAATCCCGAGCATCCGCCGCTCGTGAAAGATATCGCCGGACTGGGAATTCTGCTCCTCAAACATCCCCAGCCTGCTTTTCCGAACATAACAAATCAAACAGTTCTTCCTCCCGATTATCATCGCCCCGAGTACCCGTTTCAGAACACGGATTTTCCGAAGGCTTTGGAATGGCAAAACAACCAGGACCATTTTGGAGTCCTGTTTTTGTTTCATCCCCAAAATAATCCTGATATTATTGCCTTTTATGCCCGCCTGGCCGTGATTCTGGTAAATACACTTTTACTTTACCTGTTATTTTTTCTCCTGACGAAAATCTGGAGCGAACGCGCGGCGCTTCTCGGTCTTTTTTTCTTCGCCGTTTCCCAGTTCAGTATCGGCCACGGCTCATACGTCGTCATTGATTTTATGTCGGCGGTTTTGACGGTTATTGCCATTTCTGCGTTCGCGCTGTACTTCAAAAGGTACGCCGATGGTGAAAAAACGCTGAAATATTTTATTTTGGCATCGGTTTGTTTTGCTCTTGCGCTTCTCTCCAAATTTTCTTCGGTTGTTCTTATTCCGGCTATGTTTATTGGCGGACTGGTTTTCGTTGTCTGTGCAGACATTCGATGTCTAATTGGACATCGAATGTCTGTAATCGCGAAATATCTTTTTGCTTTTTTCTCACTCATGATCACGACAATATTTCTCGTCTCGATATTTTACGCTTTCCACACGTATAAAATGGAGGATTCCGTCCTCATTCAAAAACTTCACGAAAATTATCCCGAAGAGCAGCTTCCTCAATTCGGCCACAAAATTTTAGAAGGGATGGTTTATGGCAATGTGTTGCTAAAAGGCCTGGCGGCCTACATCAACGGCGTCTTTATGGTCGTAAGCCGGATGATTGTATCGGCTCAAATCACGTATTTTATGGGCCACGTCTATGGCCAAGAAGGAGCGGGATGGTGGTATTTCCCGATTCTCTATTTAGCCAAACTCTCGCCCGGATTCCATTTATTTAGCTTGTTTACCTTAGCTATATTTATTTTCACCCTGTTAAATGCCGCGAAGCGGCAATCCCGCCGAGCGGGATTATTTAACAGGGCCAATCCCCTCGCGCTTTTGCTCTGGGTTTTTATAATCTCTTATATGGCGATAACCCTTTCCTCGACTTTTCAGATCGGTCTTCGCCACATTATGCCGGTGATTTTGTGCGCTGCGGTGTTGACGGGAAGGGGAGTGGATTTGTTTTGGGAAGCAATTTTCCTAAAGCTAAACTTTAGGAAGTTCCTAAAGTTTAGCTTTAGGCTGAAACATCTTTTTCTTATGGTTTCAATCCCGATGTTTGTTTCAGTAATTTGCTCTTTTCCGTATTATCTCCAGTATTATAATTTCCTTGCCGGGGGGACGGATAAAGGGTACAAAATCGCGACCGATTCCAATTATGACTGGGGAGGATCGGATGTCCGGCGCCTGGCCGCCTGGATGCGCGACAACAACGTGCGTGAAATTTACACCCAAATTTTCGCCGACGTGCCCTTGAAATACTATCTCGGTGACGGCCAAAAATTTTTCAGTCTCCAAAACGAAGGGAAATTACCATCTTCCGGCTCCTATATTGCCGTCTCCAATTATGAATATATGAACAACGTTTATTCCGCCGACATCCCGGCACAGCATAAATACACGATTTTGGAAAATAATCTGGTGGCGAGAGTGGGGAAGACGATATTTGTATACAAAATTCCGTGATATAATAAATTTGGGCAACATTGTGCTTTGTCATTCCCGCCCGCCGAAGGCGGATAAACTCCAGCGGGAATCCAGAAATAAATAAAAATTAATCAAAAACAATTCCCGCGAAGCAAAAACTACGCGGGGGCTGTTGGGAAAATATAAACAAAAATGAAAACCGGCATTATTTTACTCGGAACGTTTATTGTAACGTTTATTATTATCTCACCATTCTTTTGGTTGCGATTTTTATATCGCAAAAATCGAAAACTTTATGTTATTTATGGCACGCTTATAGTGGTGGGTATTTTTATAATCAATATATTTTACATAGAGCCATTATTAACGGGATATTTTGCGGAAGAAAATACGGATCTATACTATTTATATTATAATATCAATGATTGGACATTTTTTGTTTTTTTCTTTTTGACTTTAGCTTATCCATTCTTTGTAACCAAAATTATTCACGATAAATTTACCTTAAAATTTTTTTTTATTTCGCTGGCATTTATTCCTGTAATTATCATTATCCATTTTTTAATTTTTGCTTTTTATGTAGCACCCAGGGCGTTTGAATCATTGAATAAAAATTTATAATCTTAAATAAAAGAGAAATGAAAAACAAAGTACTATTTTACTTCCTCGTTTTTGCTAGTGGTTGCATTTTTGGAGCAAGTACAGCCGCTGCGTCAACGGATGTGACGGAAGATAT